>Ga0310122_10000244_pt1 | contig 34972 bp, 59 predicted proteins | sample CB6_Bottom_1051__FD_203503 | JGI IMG/M metagenome (GOLD analysis project Ga0310122, IMG submission 203503) | Marine microbial communities from Western Arctic Ocean, Canada - CB6_Bottom_1051 | ecosystem: Environmental > Aquatic > Marine > Oceanic | place: Canada: Western Arctic Ocean | collected...
CTTGTTCCCCTCCGTTGATTTACTTGACATGGATAATATATCACCAAATGCAAGGGTTGTCAACACCTAGAGCAAGGAATATTTACATATTGCGAAAACCCATTGCATCCTGTAGAATATACCCATGATGATTGAAGAGCGAACAGTCAAGAATTTGGTGGATGCCCTGCGGGCCCGCCGGTGGTCTGACGCAGAGATCGGTGAAGAGGTTGGGGTATCGGGGGCAACGGTGTGGCGGTGGCGCCAGGGGCAACGCCGGGTCCAGTCGCCCCGGATGGTTGTCAGAGCGTTAGAGGAGCTGCTGAGGCGGCCATGAACGATAGGCCTCCAGCTTGCCCAGGGCTGGAGGCCCACCGCAGGGGAGAAATGGTAGAGGAATGCTCGGTCAGGTAATGATACGTAGGCCCTCGAAGATGACTGCCATCAATCCCATCCCGCCGGCGGCCGGCGGCCCCGCCGACTTTGCCTTGTCCCGCAGGCGCCGGCCATTGCCATTGCTTATGAGCTTCGCGGTCTCTGCAGGTATAAGATGGATGTCTCGGTGCATGGCATCAAGCAAGATTATCACTTTGTCCACCGCTGCGGCGTCACCCCGGGCGTAGGCCGCGTTGGCCCCATCAACGATCGCTTTAGGTACGCCTTCGTAACTCATTACCTCACCGTAATCGGTGTGTCCACCATGCTGTCTGTCGCGACGCGGTACTTCACCGAAGACTGTATCACGTAGTCAGGGCTATTTATTCCCGACCCTGTGCCAAACATGCTGGTCGCGTCCTGGGTGATGGTCCCGGCCTTGATGTAATCCAAGTCAAACCCACCCACCGAGCAGGACACGTTGGTCAGACTCAGGGTCTTCACGTTGGCAGACCCGAGAAGGTTGATAACCACCCGGTCAGCACTGGCATTGGTGGCTGAGAAGGAACCAGCGCCGCGAATCGAATCCATCGACTGTTGAGAAATAGTATCGTCTAGCGTGGAACCATTCGTCCGACCATCCGCAGAGCCTGCCAGCGTAAGGATTCCAGCTTCTGAGTTAGCCATGTCAAAGGACGGCGCGGAGATGTTGGTGAGAGTCATGGCGTCGACGTAGAGGTACCCCGTGGTTGTACCGTCGCGTTTCACCTGGAAGCAAGTGGTCAGGCCCGTCTTTCCCAAGCTCACGTCTGAGAAGGAGAGGGTAGCTATACGCGCCCCGGCCGCAATGTTAACCTGGATCGTCTGACTCTGGCGCTCCGGTTCTGCCGGGTCCGGAGGGAGCCACCGGCCTATCTTGCTGTCGGGGAGGATGTACTCCGCCCCTGCATCGGGCCAGATCGGGGAACTGGGTTTAGTAAAGGATGTGATTAGCCAGAGAGCAAGGGCGGACCCAATCCCAACAGTAAGTAGACCGAGGAAGATAGGCTTCATCCCACTGGTGCGGATGCGGGCAATCCCTGGAATTCGCAGTCCCTTTATCTTCGGTGTCTGCGGAGTCTCCAACTGCGGGGTGTGTAGGGCGTGGATAGAGAACCGTGGCAGAGGAAAGGAAGGCACGGTGAACGCAGGTAGCTTTATGGGGCCGAGCTTCTTCATTCCTTCTTGTTATCCGCCAGTGCCATCTTGGTAACCAGGGCACCAAGCAATCCGCTCACCGGATTTCCGAAGATGGCGAAAGCCAGAAGTATGGGTTCCAAATGAGGGGCTACCTCAGCCGGATTCGATGTGGTTTTCCAGACAATGATAATTCCCAGGAGAACAAAGGCCAGTAGGAGCGGGCTTGCCATAAAGAGAAATAAGAATTCCACGCCGGATAAGGTGGTGGACGGTTTCCTAGCTTTCTCCTCCTTGAGTGCGGTTTCCGCTTCAGCCAGGGCCTCCTGAAGCCGGGCTACTTCGTCTTCCATTAGTCAGGTCTACTCACGATGTAGCCCACCAGACGAACGCCATCCCCAAGGCCCATAGTGTTGTGAACAGCAGAAGCAAGAATCTCTTCTCGATAGGTTGATGCATGTTATTCGCCTTCGCTTTCGAGAATCTTAATGGCCACAACTACAAAGAGGCTAAGAAGACCGCTACTAACCCCAACCACAACTTCCACGTGATTCATTTTGTACCCTATCCAGGCAACGAACAAACCAAAGATGGTTGCACACAGGAGCGCCACCATGATTTGAGGACGTATGCGACTCATACCCGGCCTCCTTGACCCAAGCGCCAGTCTAAATAATGATGGGCCGGACACCAGCAGGCCAAAGGGCTTTTAGTTCCTCCGGAGTGGTGATGTTCGTCAAATCCGGAATCTCCCCGATGGCCGATAGACGACGTCTCAGGTTTGTTTCTTCATTTACTTTGCCCCGAGCCGTAGCCGCCATCAACAGCGCCCCGAGGTAAGACAGTTCCCGGTCCACCATTGAGATCATGTGCCCGGCGTGGATCGCCCGGCACTTGTCCATATTGCATGTGAACACGGCGGCGCCATTGACTATCGCCATTTCCATGGCATCCCGAAAGTAACGGTCGTGACACTCTGGGTCGAGACAGGAACCCTCAGCGTGGGCGTCGGTATCCCTGAAATGGTAGGGAAGGTCAACGTCCTCCATCCGAACATACGGGATGCTGGAGACATGCTGACTGGGATCGAAGCGGGTGTTCTTGACTTCCTTGGAAGCCTGACCACCAGATATCATGGCCCGACGGGTAACCTTCTCGAAGAACGTTTTCTGCATTACCCGAGCCTCGTCGAATCCATCCCCGAAGGTCGTGACGGACACACACGACTTGATTGGATTATTCCAAACACAACAATTTGTCATTTACTGATCACCAAAACCATGGTTGCCACTACCGAGATCATAGAGGTTGCCAGTGCTATCCACGTACACCTCAAAGTCAACTGAACCGACAGCAGCAGCGTCATACCTAGTGTGGACATCGGAGTTGCTTGCTGCCTCATTAATCTCCGCTGTGCAGGGGTAAACACTGGTAGAGAAGGCAACATCAAATACTATGGTCCGGTCACCAGCCCCATCATCAGTAATGCTGGCCACGTTATAGCTAGGGGACTCCAAGGCCCCCGCTCCTGTAATACGGCACCAGAATTTACAGGCCCATGGACCATATTTCAGCAGGTCTGGTGGCAGGTACTTGTTGACGTTACTCTCAGCCTCAGCCTCAGTCTGAGTAGCCTGGGCTGGGGCTGCCGTCGTGATGCTTAGGGTGGTGCCAGAAATGGTCAGCGTACTGTCAACGGCCAGGTAGGCATACACCCCAGCACCGTCATCCCAGAACAGGATGCGGTCAGCGTTGGGGTCCGCAAGAGCAACCTCCAGACCACCATTGGCTCTTTTCAGAGTGCCGGTGGAGCTCGTGAAAGCCCCCAGGCGCACACCGACATTGGCACCGCTAGCAATATGAATGTCTCCATCTGTCGTGAAGATGTCCGGCGCCATGGCAATGAAGTTGTTGACAAACTCATTCCAGTTTGTCGCCAGGACTACGTACCCCGTTGCCCGCGTTGTTGGTGTCGAATAAGCCATTACTCGCCCTCAGCCTCGATACGCTGCCGGCGCAACTGCGATAGTGTCTCTGGGCCACCGTTGGGCTTCCCGTTCCGGTCAAGGCCGCCTCGAGGATCCCAGTTCGCATGGGGTAGGCCCATCCGGTTCTTCCGGCGTTTCATTACTTCTTTTTCGATCTCGCCCATGTTGGACGGAAACTCAACGTCGAACCAGCCGGCTCCACAATCCACGCAGAATGTGACTGGGTTGAGCGAGGTGACAACTGTCTCACCATAGCAGCCGTCTCCCATCGGGCACCGGGCGAGCCACAGTCCATGATCGAGGATCGCTTTAATCGTAATGCCAATCTTTTCAGAGTCCGGTGGAAGTGTCCGACGGAATGGGGCAAGGTAATCACGCATGGACTTACCAGGCATGGCCTGATGTTGTTGTTCGCAGCGGTCGCGGGGCATCATTACCATTAGTAAACCAACTTGGTTTGAGTACCCAGGGCTGACGTTCCTAGTATCCAGGCATCAGAGAATTGTTCTGCGTCCGAGGCCAATAGCGTCACCTCCAGCGGTCCTACTGGACCCTTCATATCGTAGCGAAGGCCCTCGATGTAGAAGTCCTGGTTGAACCCGAGGCCCGCGTTGCCATTGGCCCGTATCGTGATTCGATCACTGATGTCACGCTCCAGGAACTCGTCGAAATGGGCCTGGTCTTTGTTCGCTAAGAACTTGATGATGATCGGTATATTCGGGTCTTTATAAATGGATAGGTTGTAATTGGCCCAGTCCAACGCTTCCTGGCTGGTTGGAATGTATTGAGGTCTCCTCGGCCAGATGCGCTCACCGAAAGCGGTCTGGCTCGTCGAATCCAACTCGGAGATCTGCCCGGGATCCTTAACCGTAACCGGCGTTCCCCGAGCGACGTTTTTGGTTAAGAATCCGTCCGTCCCGCCGTTATTGGTGAATACGAGTTTCATCTGATTGCCGAGTTTAGTTTCGACCAAGGCGAGATCGGAGATCAGATCGGTGCCGCCCCCACCCGACTGACTGTTGAACGTGTAATCCGTACTGGCAACGGGTGTTGTCCAAGCATCAACCGCCCAGGCGTCTGTCGCACTAGCAGGGTTTGGGAACCGGGCCCAAAATGTTTTGTTTTCTCCCGCAGCTATCGGAGGGGAATCTGATCCGACTTCTGGATGGGTCCATAGGCCCGCAAGGGAACCGACGGTGTACAACCGAACGTCAGCTTCAAACTGGTTGAAGACGAAGGGTAGCGGATCCTCTTGTTGAATCATCGCATAGTCGAGGGCCGCTCCGTTCGCATCACTAAACGTCGCTTGACTCGTCAAGAAGGCGCCCGACCGTCGGAATTGTCTGTCATCGAATTGTATCCGGGCATCCTTGGTCTCGCGAAAGAAACCATTCTCCGCGAGCTCCATTTCGTGGATGGCCGTCAGGGTCAACTTACGGTCAGCGGTGTACCGGGTAATCGTGGTCCGGCCAGTCGCTAGCGTGCGGTCATTCGTCGCCCAGCCTGCATCGTCTAGAAGGGTCGCAATGATCTGATCGGTCCTCTGGGTAGTCTGCATCGCGATGGAGACTTCCTGCTGGTTGATAATACCGATGGGCCCGATACCTTCAAGAATCGCGGTCTTATCCCCACCGGGCACAATGCGCGGGAGCAACCGGAGCAGGAACCCTTGCCATGTTGGATAGTTAGGGATGCCAGCCGCGTCCACGACGGTGTTGTTGTCGGTTAGATTGTTCGCGTTCTCCGCATCAACACGGGTGCCGGACGCTTCGTTGAGGTCATACCAGGCCGAGAGGGAAGTCTTGAGAGCTGACCCGTTGCCGGTCAACCCGATGAAGGCGTGGCGCCGGCCGTTCCCATCGTTGTAGAGGAAGGTTCTCTCGTCGGAAGAAAGGAGCTTGCCCCAGTGGCCGGCTGCAACCATGCGGCCACCATAGAACCGATCAGCGGAGCTTGAGAAGCCCTCTCCAAGCCCGAAGCGAATCGCGTTGGCCAGGGTGCCGTTCTGGGAAGTAATATCGGTAGCGCCCTCGGCAGCGCCAGCGTTGATATACCACTGGGCATTCCCGTCTCTATCTGCTGTGAAGATGCAAAAGGCCCAGGTGCCAGCCGTCAAGGCTGTTGTTGACGAAATCGTGGTGACCGATGTGCCATCCGAAATGAAGGCGTCCAGCGTCCCATCTGATTGGAGCTCGACCGCATACCCCAGGTTGGTCGCAGAGGCGCGATCCCGTTTGTTGATAATGCCCACTTGGGCCCGGGCTGTAATATTGATCCAAAAAGCGAAGGAATAGTCCTCTGTCGTTATATCGAGGACGTCTCCACCGGTTAAGGACTCGGAGTTAGCCGTAGTAAAGAACGCCGCTCGTCCTTCATGGGATAGCCGGATCACGCGACCAGGGAGCACGTTCCCAGTGAGCGGGGAACTCGTATTGAAGCTCGAATAATCCTCGCTGGCGTTATTGAGAATGAGGTGTAAGCGGCTAGCTACCGATCTACCCTCCAGTTGTGACGCCTTGTCCCGACCATAATTTGTCACACGCCAGGAACGTACGCGGTTCTGGTCGATGACTTCGCCGGTGTCGCGAAAGTCCAGGTCATTATTCCAGTCAATTTCTAACTTGGCGACTGGGATTACCATCAGATGCCGCCGCCAGCGAGAGAATTGTCACGAACCGTTTGAAGGATGCGCGAATCCAAATCGTCTACGCCAATGACGTCGCCGGCCACGGTTAGATTGACGATGACGGTCTGCCCCCCTACCGTGCGTACCCCGGCAACCCCGCCTGTCTCAAGGACTCCACCACTACCGAACAACACATTTTGGTTGATACGCCGATTTTGATTTTCGTTAGCCTGCTGCTGAAGATTAGAGATGACTTGAATGAGTGCATCCCTTCGGCTGAAGTTTGGATTAGCCGAAGCATCGATGGTGGCAATCTCGGACCTGGCCGCCGTTAGGCGAGACTGGATTCCAGAGGCAGCAGCGTTGAAAGACGGGGCGCGGACCCCCACTGCGGCCGCCACAGCGGCGGGCACTTTGATCAATTCGTCAAGGATGCCGGAAACCGTTTCCTCGGTTACCGCACCTAGCAACCCCAAGAAGTCCCCGAATTTAACTTGGGCAATCTCAAGGAAATCCGCCATCCGTGCAGGGAGAATCCCAAATTTCTCGGCTAATCCCTTAACAAGATCCTCAAAGCTGATTCCTGCCTCGCGCATCCGGGCGATGACTGGGTTCAAGCCGAGTCTAAAATCCTTCCAGCTATTGGTTACCCTCTCCGCCGCCCGTGCCGTATCATCGGCTATCCTCTTGTTGATCTTCTCCAACTCATCGGCAGCGACCTGGGCTTGACGCGCAATGCTCTCAGTATGGTCTACAAAGTCCTTATGTATGAGGTCTTGTACTTGATCATTTGTCCTCCTGACCCTCTCCCAGAAGGCCTCATTGACCCTCACCCTTTCATTGAAAGCCCGCTCCTCGACCTCGCCCACCCTGGCTTCAAGATCACTAAGTGTTGCCTGGTCGCCTAACACAGCAAGCATCGCTCTTCGCGAATTGAAGACAACCTTTTTAGCCATCTCCTCTACAGACTTGACTACGTTGGTCTTCATGGTGCCTGTACTAGATACAATCCCTTTGGTGAACTGACCAACGTCGTCTGCTGTCTCTCCCCAAACGACGGCCAGATCCGCCACCTTCTCTGCCGTGATGTCTATGTCCGGTATCCCGGCCCTGATTTTGTCTATGGCCGACTGCATCGCTTCGCCGAACTTGTTGGCGCCGGGGAGAGCGTCAAGGACGGCCTTGGCCGCGACGAGCATCCCTGCCAACGCTTGCCTATGAACGAAAGTCATCTTGTTGAAAAGATTGATTATGAAATTGACCGACGCTTCTGTGCCGGTTTTTATGGCACTCCAGACGGTATCCCAGTTCTTTAGCAACAGAGGTAAGACCACCGTCGCCAGAGTGCTCAGGATTACGACTATTAAACCGACCCCGGTAGCGCCCATGGCCACTCGGGATGTGATACCCAGTATTTTGATACTGGTGATTAGAGTCGGTAGCATGAGCAGTAACGGTCCCAACACCAACAGGATGCCACCAATCGCTACACCGACAATGGCTAATATCTTTGCCAGCTTCGGGTTCTCGTTGGTCCACTCGATGACCCGGCGAGTTATCTTCTCCAGCACCACGGCACCCTTTTCGAGGAGGGGCAACAGCGCGTCTCCCAAAACCTGCAGCAAGTCTCCCATACGATTCTTCATCTGGGTTAGAGGATCGGCTGCAGCAGCGGCAGCGCCGTTGACCTTCTCCTGCACGGCGGCCAGGCGTTCTTCAAAGGTAGCCAGCTTGTCTACGGTGACACCGGCCGCGATTGAAGTGTTGGAGACTCCCGCGAAGAACCTCGGCATGGTCTGAAGGACGGCGTTGAGGTCTTTGCCGGAAAAGGCGGCGGCGTCCAGGACGGTTGGGAGAATCTGGAGGGCCTTCTCGTGATCCCCAATAACGCCTGTCAGTAGTACCAGGGCCTTACGTTGTTCTTCATCCCCGAAATTGGTCTTGCGCTGCTGGGCCTCTATGACGGCTTCGATTTGCCGTTTCTGGATCTCATAGGTGGTGCCAACGTTCTTTAAGGCCTGGTCAAGTCTTGCAATGCCTACCTGTTGGTCAAGAGAAGACTTGACCGCTAGAATCCCAACGCCGGTAATAGCGGCGCCGATGGCCGTCATCCCGATACCGATCGCCCGGCTATTCTTCACGATGCCGGAACGCAACTTGTCAAAGGCGGTCTGGGTCTTCTTGAATTCCGCCTGAGCGTCCTTCGAATCGGCGCTGATGACTATTTTGACTTCGTTAGCCATAAACTTCGTCGGGCTCCGCCGGCGCTCCGGCCGCTAAGATTGCTAACATGGGCAGGATTAGATCGGCACGTTCAGCCAGTATCTCCGAAGGCAGTTTGCTCCACCGCTGGCATAGACTATCTACGGCGCGGGCCCGGGTGAGGGCGCCTGGCTCTTGGATGATGCGCCCAGATCGAGTTGTTCCAGGTCCGACAGCTCGCCATTCGACGAGTTGGGCTCTAAAGGGTCTGACACTTTGTCCAGACTGTCGAACCAATCCACCACAATAGCCAGGGACATTGAGGCCCCAAGGGCGTTCATACCGGCGCCGTTGGGCGGCAAAGCCTCATCGTCTTCACCTACCAAGTTCCAGTCGATGAGTATGTGGTCACCGAAATAGCCAGCCAACAGTTCGCCCTCTTCATCGGCGATTAGCCGCTTGAGTTCGAAGTAGGTGTCCATCGAGACATCGGCCCAAACCTCTATCTCACCGCCCATCAAACCTTCGTGGGTAAGCTCCAATATCTTCTTGGGCCTGACAACCCGTATGGCAGCCGTCCTAAAGCCATTGTGGCTAGGCATTCGTGGTTTCCTTGCCATATTACCTCTACGTCGTCCAAGTGGGGTCGGTGCCGCTCTGAAGCACAGCAGGGGCCGTTATGATCAAACTGCCATCCGCTGCCCGGCTCATCACCATATCGGTCAAAACAACTTCGTTGAGTAAAATTTGCCCGCTGACCCGCAAGTCTTCCGATCTCACCACGTTCGAAGTTGAAACCGTTTTGTGGACTTGATAACTGGACGCTCCGGCCGCATCGTTATACACCATGGTCCACGCACTGGAATAATCCCCCAGCAACAACAACCTTTCCGCGGCAGACTTATCCATCCCCGTCGTGTCCTGCGTGTTCCGGGTTATGGATAAGTCAACATTGGTTACATCGTTGACGATAGCCCGCAAGCTGCCCGCGCTGTCATCCCGGCTGGCAACTGACCAGCCGAGTCCACTTTCTTTTCCCGCCATGCCTTACCTCTTACGACCAGGTCGGATCAGTGCCACTGGACAGGGCGGCCGGCGCCGTGATGATGAAGCTCCCATCCGCACCTCGGCTCAGAGCCATGTCGATCAGGGCGACCTCGTTGTTGAGGGTCTGACCACTGACCACCAGGCTTTCGCTCCGAAGAACATCGGCGCTGGCAATGGTTTTATGGACACAGAAGCTCTTGCACCCACAGTCGTTGAATAGTAGAGTCCAGGTGCTTGAATAGTCACCGAGTAGGAGCAACCGCTCCATCGAGGATTTGTCCATGCCGGTGAGGTCCTGCGTGTTTCTCGTGATGCTGAAATCCACGTTGGTTATGCAGTTCACCAATGCCTTCAGGGCAGCCGAGCTGTTGTCCCGGGATGCCGTAGTCCAACCAAGGCCCGATTCTTTGGCCATCTAAATACCTCTCTTGCTCTGCTCGATTTGTACCACCGTTTCGTTAAAGTTCTCGTGGAACTCATCGTAGTCCATCTCCCGCTTCTCCCGCCCTGGAATGTGCAGGGTGAAGGTCGGGTCGCGGTCTACAGGCATCGTATGGGTGCGGAAGCATTTCTGCCCTGCCTCAAAATCGAATCGGATCAGACCCCCTCCTATCGGAACCTCTTTGAAAGCCCGGCCAGAGGTACGACGGATGTAGTCAGCTTGCCTTGCCCCAAGGTCCGCCTTGATGTCAATATCCGTCACCCACCCCATCAGGTAGTGGTCACAATTGAACTTGCGGCAGTCGGCCGCTTCCCACCAACCCGACTTGGGGGTGCCGTCCTTGTTGCCCCGGTTCATCCGAAAGGTTTGGGTTCCCTTGTGGATGCCGTGAATCATCGGCACGTTTAGTACCCCTCAGTATCTACCGCTTCACCGCGGCGGGTCGCCACCACCACATCAACGCTGGAGAACGTTCCAGCATGATTGACCCGGGTGTATTGATTGACCGTGCCGCTCACCGTAACCCGCTCCGATTTATTGATGGCCGTAATCTGGGCAAAGGCTTTCAGGGTACAGAAACAGACGCCGTTCGTACTGTCCTGGATGGTGGCCGTATAATTGCTCCCGCTGAACGCGGTCAAGTGAATCATGCCCGCCAAACCAGCGGAACTACTGGCGCAGTTATTGTCGCTAGCTGAGTTACCAGTGCCCGAGATAGTCGCTTTCGCCAACAGGATGATGCCGTATTCCCATCCCCGGCCGTTGGCAAGCACTTGCCCTTTGGTGGTCAAGGAACCGTCGGCGGGGCGAGCAATATCGTAATTAATCTGTTTCCCGTCACCCAACATGGCGGCGCTGCTTCCCTTCGCGCCACCCTGGAGGGCAATCAAAACATCCACATCAGTGGTGGGTAGGGTCCGCAAGGCCAAATGCTGCTGGCCAGTGGCCTTGTTGAAGAACGTCGTGAAGTCCAGGCTGGAATCGATCTTGCCGTACAGCCGCTCTATGGCGGACTTGTTGATGCCGGTGACTTCGAAGGTGCCACGAGGTGAGGCCATGCTATCGAGGGCCCCGACATCCCCGGAGAGATCAAAACCCTGGAAGTAGAAACTCATCGCTAGTGCGGTTGCTTTAGCCATCTTCGTCCGCCTCAATCAGGGATCCATCCGCTAACCAGCCTATGATCATTTTCTCGGTAGTAGCCGGCCCGGGATACCAAGTGTCCCCCTCGTAAAAGTCCACGTCAGGCTCACTCCCTTCATCCACTCTTCGGGACTTGATGGGGCTACCGGCTGGGATGGCCCGGGGGTTCCCTATGATGTACTTCTTAGCCATCGAACTGCACCACTCCGGTTCTAAGATTCAACCGAGGCTGACCGGTAACGTGGATATGGGGCCCGCTGTCCATCCACCGGATATTAATCAACCCCCGGTAACCGTTGGTATTCCAGATCTTCTCCGAGTCCACGTCGTCGTCCCGGATTCGCCAAGTCTTCATTGCGCGATTAAGGCAAAGCCTCCACCGCTTCGAATGGCGGTCCTGCGGGAAGTCAGCCCACTCATTCTCCCTTGCATTGGCTGGCGCGGCTGTGTGTTCGTCCTGGAGCGCCTGCAGTAGGTTTCCATCGGGAGCCCACACCGTCGCATTCCCATCCCCGTCGATTGACAGTTCACCCACCAAGAAGAGGCGACCGGCTACTGGGTCAGCCCGGCGGCACCAGACCTGGCCGGCGATGCTCTTGCATCGCCGCACCTGGCCTTGATGGCGCCAGCGCATCTCCCCCGTGGACCGGGAATAGGAGAACTCGTACTCCACTACCTCAGTGGGCGGGCTTGAGGGCTTCGAGTGCGTCTGTAAAACCATTTTGGCTTTCCTCCGGTGCCACACAATGAGGATGGAAATAGTGTCCCGGCAGTGTAATGATTTCCTGACCGGGTTGGATGGCTTTCAGACATCCAACGCAGATGAAAGAGGCAAATGCGGGTGGTTTCACGTCTAGTAGTTCCAGTGGGTTGGTCCTTTCGCCAGTCAACTCTTCTTCGCCGGTAGTCTTAGGGGGTCGCTCCGCGATGATCTGCCAACCGTCGCTGTTGACGATCAGCCGCCCTTCCGGTAGCCCGCCGTCCAGGGTCGCCTGGAACACCTTAAGAGTCTTCGCATGGGCAGTCCGCTCCAGGAATAGGTTCCGGTAATATTCCTTGATGATCGGCATCAGGGCGCCGAGCAACACATCGGGGAGATTGGCCATGTCTTCAGTAGCGATACCACCACTCCCGGGTCCGTCATACTCTTCGGGCATCTTGGGTTCCTCCTTACAAGTTGTCATGCTGTAAATGCGGCCGAGTCGTCCACGATTAAAGGCATGGTGAAATCCGCCATCCTGAATACCTTGCCGCCAATATCTATGTAGCCGAAGTCCACGGTATAGGCGACACCGTACTGCCCTACCACGTCTATATTCCGGACGGTGGCGCCCAGGGTGAAATCGGCCATGAGGCCTTCGTCGCCCTTAGATACGGCTTCGGTCAGCTCCACCTCTATGGATTCGACTGGCTCCTGAAAGTTGGTAGGCAACATCATCCGCATGGTCAGGGTGTAAACTTGTATGGTTTTATCCCCAGTGGTCGCCACATGCCTCATGCCGTTCACCCAAATGTGAACCGTTAATTTGGCATCTGTCGGCGGCGCCTTCGCCTCCCCAATCTGCACGGTGCTGAAGTAATTCGTCTTCGCCAGCGCATCCCGGATTGCGTCGAAGGTAGCTTGTATCAGGAACGCCATTATCCGAGGCTCCGGATGAACCGGTTAGCATGGCGTGTGATGACCACTCCGGCCCCTTTCTCCAATTCCTGGCCCACCTTGCGGAACGACTGGTATCCCTTGAACCGGCTCGTGGCGTTCCTGGCACTGTCCCCCTCCAGCCACGGTCCATACACCACGTTGGATTGAATGATCCCGTTGCGCTGGCTGCGGCGGGAGTTGACACTCCGCCGGAAGTGCCCAGTGCTGGCATGGCCGCGCTGTGCCTGACCCACCGACAGATATACGCCGGCCGGCCGGGGCCGGAGCCGTTCATCCAAGAGGGATTCCCCTTTTTGGATGAGCTCGCCGATGATGTCACCCATAACCTTCGCCAAGGCAGGCGCCTGATCCTGGGTCAATAGCTTCCCGGTTGCCGTCATGCTGAGTTTAAGCGTTACCATTCCCGCCGATACTGCCGGTCTACCCCTATGCCCATGAATGTACGAACTTCTTCAGATGGTCGAAATCGAACTGCCGGATCAACAACGGCTATGAGTAAACGTCGCTCACCGCTCAACGCTTGCTCCACTGCCTTGGCGTCGTTGGGAGTAGTGTCTACCACGATATTCTCTTGTTCAAACTTTGTAACCTCAACGGCTCCATCTTGAATGTCTCGGATTAACCGCCATAGTTGGTCACACATGAACATCTTTCCTTGTTCGTCGAACATGCCGCTGCCATCCTTCCCGTTGACTCCGAGCGCTACACCATTACCCCGGTTCCCTCTCCGTAAACACCGGCCCCCCGTTGGAGCGAACGCCCAGATGAATATGGCGTTCTCCGGTTAGCGCCCGCGTCTCGTCCTGCGCCTCTGGCGGGGTTGTCTCCACTGAACTTTGAGCCAGATTGAAATACATGAGTTCGATAGACCCGTTTTCCAACCCACGCAGTAGATGTTCAAGGGTCTTGATGGCGATTTCGTTCGCGGTGTCTCGGGCGTTCTCTTGCATCAAACCGCTGCCATCCTCACCCATTCGTATCGGTCAATGTCCATCTCCCGCCGAGCGGTAAGATCCACACCGCGGAACTCCCGAGCCCCTTCGCCCTGGCCGATCTCCCGTCCGAAGCCGGCGCCCTCTTGCAAGTATTGAGCGATGGCTTCCCGCCGGCACCAGCTCACGATGTTGAACTCCGGCTCATACTTGAGGATGGCCGTGGCGTCCGCATGGGTCGCCGCGGTAGTCCCGTTAATGCCTCTCTCGATGGTTAGGGTCCGACTGACGAAGATATCCACGGCGGTAGCGTGGGCGACCAGGAGAGTGCCGTTGTAGGCCCTTGTGACCGTGATGGTAGTTCCCGACACTGCCTCAACGAACATCTCCTCTGAATCGAGTCTGATGGTCTCTCCAGCCAGGACACCGTGCCCGGACTCCGCGGTCAAGGAGTTGTTGGCAACGCTGGCAGTGATCGAGCCGTCATTCATATTCTTCGCGAGATCCGCGAAGACTCGCTCACTGACGAAAATCTGCTCACTCTCGATCAGAAGCGTATCGCCCACGTCGATGAGAGAACCATCGCCACATACGAACTCGGTGGCGCTGGAGCTCGAGGACAGACCGCTGGCAACCGTACCCCGGGACCGCGTGTTATCGGAATAACCCCAAGATCCCAACACACTGAGGGATCGCTGGGGAGTATCGCCAGATTCAAAAGCGGCCGTGCTGGATAGGTCTATCTCAATCCGGTCATAAGGTGGGCCGTCATTGTTGGGCTCAAGGAAGAAATCGCTTGAGGATATAGTCGTGGGGCTCGAATCCTGCGCCATGGTTTTGAGCGTGGTAACGGAAAGCAGGTCGAAGTCAAGCCAGAGAATGTGGGCCCTGACGAATTGCCTGGGAAACCATTCGTAGAGGCGCGTCTGAGTCTTGGGGATGAAGATGCGGCCGTGGCACCAACGCTCGATCTGCCGGCTTATCGATTCAATGGACTCGTCGATGAAACGATCCTGAGCAATGCCATTGACCTTGAGGGCCCGCTTTACGGATTCCCTAGATGTTAACCAGTTGGCCATTCCTTACCCCTGCTTTCTAAGCTAGGAATTACCAGATGTTTCTTTAGGTCTTTACTGTTTTCCGCTCCCGCCAAGTGCCTGGGACGATGGCATGACCACGCTTTTTACATTCCTGGGTCCAATGGACATCCCGAGCCTTCAACAATGAGCACGAAGCACAATAAGCCATCAAATAATCCTCGGCCCACCACTCCACCGATAATTTCCGAGAGGACAATTCCTCACCCCATCGGAGCGGACTACCAAGGGCGTCCCATCGAACGGGCATGCTACCGGCGGCTCCCGTTCTTCCTCGCGCCGGATCTGCCGGTTCTCCTGCTGGACGGATGATAATTGTTCCCAACTCATGTGTTATCTAGTCGTATTCAAGAGTGGCGCTGAAACTTATCGTGGCCGTCCCGTCCACTTCCTCTAATTCGAGTACGATGTCACCGGCCCCAGGGCCAGTGTTGCTCCCGGTAGGATTCGCCAACGTCACATCGGTCTGCCAGTTCGTTGAACCGTCAACGTCCTCACTCGAAATAGCCGTCAAATTATCAAGTGTCCTACCGGGTTTCAGAATCAATGGGACGTGCTCATTAAGAATTGTGTGCCCTGCACGTAACTGCCGGACATGGAAAAAGGTAACGCTTCCATTGGTGGCATCGACTTCTTCAACGACTCCCACCCGAAGGATCCAATCGCCGGTCCCTTCCTTGTCCAATTGGATGTTAAGACTTTTGGGGAAGAGCTCGGCGGCAGCCACATGCGGATAGGAACTGCTGGATTTATCGACGAGGATGTAGCGGGTTGTCGCCGCTACATCCACCGCAGATACGTTTGCATAGAAACTCATGCTTAGGCATCCACCACTGGGTCGAGAAGGCCGGACTTATCGGCGGTATTCAGTACGTAGTTTTCAACCGCGTAGCCTGAAGTCCCGACGTCGCAGATGCCCGCTATGCCAGTGCTGCCGCACGCAAGGCCGTTGTATGCCGCCAGACCCGTGGCACCGTTGGTGAACAGGATAGCGCTGACCTGCGTGGTCCCGCCAAGTTGGACGATTAGGTTGTGATGAACGTTGAAGGACCGCACGCTGCCATCCCCGCTAATCGTGGCATCGGTGGCCCCATTCTGCAGCGTCAAGGTAAAAATGTTGTGGGCGATCTCGGGGCTATCGCAGCCAATCAGCCGGATCCACAATTGGGCCGAAGCTGCCGCCGTGGTTGTGTTGTGGTGACAGTTCAGGACTTTAAGGTTATCCGAGGCCGCAGTGGTCAAGAGGAACTGGATGATCTCTAACGCTGCCCCGGGGTCTTTCACGTCAACCGCATCTAACATCAGGTCCGACGCGGAACTGGAGAACATCACCACCAGCTCGTTGACCGACGAGGTCACCACGATGTTCCGAATCAGCACCGAAGCCCCTGCGACCGTCCATGTGCTGCCAGTGGCGGACCAAGTGACTAACGGACGTGCTGCCCCGTGACCCAAACCGATTAAGGTGATCCCAGCCGTGTCGAACGCTACGCCCCCAGCAGCGGAGATCGTATCGGTGTGCCCCGTGAGAACCAGAATGGTATCGCCCTGGCTGGCTGTACAGAGGTTGTGTGCCGAGTCGATGTCGGTAACGGCGCGGTCAGGGTGTTGGCCGAAGCCCGCTGTGGTCCCACCAGTATCGGTTCCCGTATCTACAAAGAAGATATTCCCGGTTGTGAAAAAGGAATCCGAAATTACCGGGAAACCACCAGGCTGGGTCCGGTAAAACAACCCGCTCATCGGAGATGACCGCGTAACCCCGCCAGCAACGGCCAAGTACACCCAACGTTTGGTGCGCTTGTATGTCTCCCAGGTGACTGCCAGACGGTAATAGTAGCTTTCTACCTTGAACCAGACCCGGTTCTTACACCAAGTCAGTAACGGCTCTCTACGCGCCGTGCGCCAGTCGGGATCTGGGATAGGGCCGAACTGAAAGGCGACCATCCCAAGATATTGGCGAGAGAACCACCAGGGGCATTGACCCAGGTTGATCTTGAAGTAGCCCCGGATGTCGTCCAGGACCGCATAAAGCACCACCAGGGCAATCACCAGAGGGTTGCCATGCAAATAAGGGGTTTTTAGTAACGTCCGCACTTGTGCGACCTCCTTAGTTTTTCGGGGTTCTGACCCTTGTTACTAAAGCCGATGTAATGGATGGACGGCGCCGCAAGCACACGTCCCATCTTGCCGGTAGCTGTGCTTGTGCCGTGGGGCCTCCTCGGCCTCTTCCTTGGTAGGCTCAAAAGGCAGCGGCTCTACGGAGAGCTCGTGCCCACATTCCGGGCAAGCCGAAGGGAAGGGACTGCCGTCATGGTTGGAGCTCCAATTCCTCCCACATCCTTCGCACTTCATTTCTGCCGTACCTCCGATGGCTTCCGGCGGCTGATCTGCTTGTCCTCCGGCGGCCGGTCGAGGCCACGAATGGGACGACCCTTTCCCCGGGTCCGCCGCGGTCGTTTATTCGGGTTCGCCAGCGTCATCTTCGTCTTCATCGGTGATCGGTTTCGGCTTCGGCCTCGTCACGATGCGACCCACTCCCGGGCCGTACCACTTGGCTTCTTTCAAGGCCATCTTGTTTGCGAATTCCAACACCTTCGTCGGGTCCATGGGTCCGCCACAGCGTGGGCAGTCAGGAGACGGCGCTTTACGCCAATCCATGACTATCACGGGGCGACCGTCCGAGCGTTCTTCAACGGTTGAGCAATCCGTCTTCAACCCGCAATAATCACAGACGCAACATATCGCGAGATTCTGTTCGACTATTCGCGCTTGGACCATGATTCAACCTCTCTTTCGTCGGATACGACCAGCCAAAGCCGGTCGCACAGTTTGCACCTATCTGTATGGCGACTGCCGTCATGGTTGGAGCTGCAGCGGGCCCCACAGAAGCCGCAATATAGGATCCCATTGGCGTCAATCCTGGCTTCGACTACTTCGGTGGTGTGGGGCACCTGCCCGTACCGTCTCCCAAGGCGCACAGGCCACCAATAAGCAACCTCTTCGGGCCACTCCCCTGTATACGACCGCCATACCACTGCCTGTGCCCTGAACCGCCTTAGAAGCGCAGAGTCGAGATATTCCATCACGGGATGCACCCAGGGCAGATCCGATAGCGCCGGGTCATCCACGATGTCCCGCATGTCCTCGAACCACTGCATATACGGAACGTCCGGGGGTACTTCCCGTTTATTCCCTTGCGGATGTATGAGCGTGGTGGTCATCGCTTAGGCAGATGAAACTGTCTTGGTGTCCACGTAGACATTATTATCCGACCTTGCGCCCTGAAGTTCTTTCCGCAGAGAGACGGAGCCATAGCGGATCAACTGACCGAAACAGTCGTCTTGGCCTCCGTTGTCATCTTCCTTGACCAGAGCCCGAACGAAATAGAACGGGAGGGAACCGGTGCCGGAAGTCGCCGTAATGTCTAGGGCGAAGTCCTCTGCCCTGACTTCGATGACCACGAAATCGCCGTCAGAGCCGATTTTGTTGTCCGTGTCGTAGTTGCCGCCCGATGCGTCGGTTGTCAGATCCTTGACGTTGCCGCCAGACGAGGTGTCCGCTTGTTGTAGCCGAACCTCGTCCAACTCGTCAGAGCTGTTGAAGGTTCCAAGCTCCACCTGCAAGATGCACCGCTCGAAGGTCTTCATTGAGACATAAGCCGAGTTGTTGGTCGCGGCGCCGATGTCGATAGTCGCGGCCCGTGTGCTGCCCGGCTCAACTACAGACCAAATCGAATGTTCCGAGAGTCTTTCGCTCATTGTCTTCTCCTATTTCCCGCCGCTGCTTACGACCGAACAGCCAGGTTAATAAAGGGGCTGAAGGTGTTGGACCCGTTCCGAGGGGTCAGCGCGGAGTCGATCCAAGGCTTACCATCCAGCCGTTCGATGAACCGCCACTCGGTTTCATCGGTATTGAACCGGGTGTGCATGGAGCTGGCTACCTCGAGGCTCTGCCGGTCACCTATGAGGTAGTAGCTCAGGTCTGTGAAGTAAATGTCGCCTGCGGCCCCGAGAGTCTGGGCCTTCTCCGTGAAGAGTACCGGGCGACCCAAGATGGTCGCAGGGGGGCCGGCTACGCCGTTGTTTATCCAGACGGCGGACCCGCCAGTCCCTACGTTCAAGGCCATGGTGGCGAGCTGGGGGAAGGTATCGTTGTGGGCTATCCATACCGCATTCCCGAGGGACATCGGCAGCATCCGGGAGTACATTTTGATTAGGTTTTCCCAAACGATGGTGGTCGCGGCCTGGCCTGTCTCTTTGGCTACCGACACCAGGGCGTCAGCATTGAGAATGCCGATGGGCTGGCCGGCGCCTACCCCGTTGATGAAAGCGTCATCTTCAAAGTATGCGAGGGCCTGGGAGAACAAGCGATTCAGCAATGCCTCTAGAGAGATCGCGCTGTCCTTGATTAGCTCATTTGCAACGCGAGTCCCACCCATGAGCTTTTTGGCTTCCAGCGCCACTTGGCTGAAGGTGGGCTCACTCTGGGTGAAACTGCCGGACTCGGGAGTCCAAAACGCCTGGATGCCGCCGAAGACTGTAGTCGCATGGGACGTATCCCGGATGGCGGGGATCTTTACCTTGAGGGTTGTCATGGGGATGACCATGGCACGGGGACGCACGATAGCTTGCTCTAGCGCCAAGGAGAGGAGTTGGACCCGGAACTCCTCGGGCACAAGGAAGCCGCCAGCATCGCCCTGAGACTCACCCAACACCTTGTAGTGAGCATCGGTCAGCTTATCCCATGGGGCCCGGTTACCACTGGCTAACGCCTTTTGGGTCTGCCAGTCAATCCCAATATAGTAATCGGAGATCCGCTGGAACGTGCCGTCCATTACGGCCCCCGGCGCTTCCGGCTCGTACATGGCCAGCGCCGCCGCCTTCCGGGCCGGGGTCATCATGGAAAGAGGGTTGCCGCCTTTAAACCAGGGCAACTCCTGCCCACCGTTGTAGGCCATCTGCCGGGCAACGCTCTGGTCCATGGGGATACGTTTGAGCTTCCCCCCAAAGCCGTTGTCATCCATAAACTCTTTCAGGCCCTCTTCCATCATCTCGCGGCCTTGAGCCAACAGATCAGGGTCTTTACTGTGGACCTCAGTCGCGTAACCCTTGACGAATTGCTTAAACCCGGCAGGGTCTTGCATGAGGGCTCTTAACTTGGTTTCATCGTTCAGCACGTCTTCCAAGTCGGCTGCATTGCCGGGAATCTTCAAAGTGATTTCAGCCATGGGTCAGAGCCTCCTCTATTGCCTCTCGGAATATCTCGCGGTAGTTGATGGGGCTGATTGCCTTCCCGCCGTCGTGGTCATGGGAGCCGTTCCCGTCGGCGTCGTGCTCGCCATGCCCAGCCTTCAAAATCAATTTGGCTAGTTTAGTATCCCGGTCGGGGTCATCGGCGTCTACGTCCGGCTCAGGGCCGCCAGGGTGGGTGTGGAGTAGCTTGACCAATGGGGCCATAGCTTGTTCCAAGTCGTCCATCCGCAGGCCGATGTCTTTCAGGAAGGCCCGCAGCTCATCGTCATCCTGGGGGCCAGCGCCCTTATCGTCATCAATAGTGATGGTAATTAGCTTTTCCGCTATCATGTCGTCAATGAGCGGGTGAAGCCCTATCATGCGCTGCATTGCGTCCGGGTTGCTCGGGACCGATACCTGGGAAACTTCCAGGAGTTGCTGGCCGTTAAATTCAAAGTTCTGGAAGAACTCATTCTTCCCGTCAATTTCCTTGGCCTTGCTCATATCGGGGATAAAGCCAACGCTAAATGCGGCCCCGCCATCCTTAGCGATATCAAAGGCGATGTCTGCGTTCTGCTGGCCGCGACCAATCCGGTAGGTGGCCTCCCCGATTAACTTCTTACCCTTGACTTCCATAGAATCCCACCGGCCGATCACCGCTTCCAGAGAGCCGTAGCGATGGGAATCAAGCATGACCGGGTTTTTCATAAAGTTGTCGAGATCCCATCCCGCCTGCCGGATGATGTCACCATCCCGGTCTCGCGTCTCGGTGGACACGACGGCCTCAACCCGGCCAGCCTTACGATCAATGACCTTGACCTCGCCACGCTCAAAGAGGCGGATGACATTGGGCCGTGGGCTGTCCTTACTGCCAGTAGGGTTCATGCCTTTTCAATCCTGCTCACGGGCCCCACAGTATGCTTCGGGGTCACGAATGTCGTTGCTTTGAGCCCAGGCGATACACTCATCCCAAGTCATCTCACAGTTAGGACCGGTTGGCATCTGCTAGGCACCGTCTCGCTAATCTCACGCCGTTAAACAGGACCATTGGTATCCCATGCCCAGCCCATCGGGTTGCACTGTAATAACCTCTGAATAATCCAACAGCGAGGTTCAGCGGCATACCATCACTCCCAAGGGATTCACCTGGTGGTCGTCCCAGGGCTGTCGGCATCGGGGGCAGCGCCCGGGATCCTGATTGGAGCGCGCCGCCTTGCAGGATCGTCTTTTCGGTTTTACCGAAGGGTTGGTGCTTACCCACACAGTGTCGGTGCTGTTGGCAGTGGTGGTAGTTGCCTCGTAATAAATCACTTCGCCAACTTGATAAAACATCCCACCTCTCAGGCAATAAAAAAGCGCGAAACCTATAAAGGCTCGCGCTGCGTCTAGCGTCTGGCTGAGACTCTGGAATCGGCTCTGCGTCTAGCGTCTGGCCGGTCTACTTATTCAGTTGTTAGGGCCGGCGGGATTGTTAGTTCAGACCACACAACCCCACCGGCGCAGGTGGGAACCGTGCCAAGACCAAAGTATCATGGCCTGAGCGCGGTTGTCAATTCCAAGGTCACAGTACCTTCTCTTGCCATTGACCGCCATGTGCACGCTCGGTAGATATGACCGCCTTGCATTTCCGACAATACATCCCTGGCCCCTGGTTATTAAGGACAAGAGAACCACCACAGAACGGGCACCGGGTAATGGAGTGGTCCGCAGCCAACTCCACCACGGGTGCCCGTCTGTATCGGACGTTGCAACGACAATTGGGGTGAGCCGGGATGGTGTCAAACCCCGAGATGAACGGGTCGCCCATTTTGATCCAGCCCTGGGCCTCAGCATCAAGGCAAGGCGTTCCGCCGCCGGTGGCGTCCACCACGTCATCCCCCTGAGTGATCCAACGTTTCTCGTTGAAGTCCTGGGCCACGGCGGCCCCCAGCGCACCCTGGCCCTGAGCGGTCGCTGTCTCGGTCCTGGCCACGGTGGTCGCTCTCTGTGGGCTAAAGGCCAGGTCATCGCGTAAGGCCCGCTGTAGCGTCTGTAGGCTGTCTCCGCGCTCTATGGTCTGAGCCACCAAAGAGTTGACCCTACTCCGCGTAGCGTTGACGATATTCAGATCCCCGTCCACCCGTAGGAGCCGGGCGCCGCGGGTTTCTGCATACTGGGTTGCGAGGTCATCGGCCAGGAGTGGCTCCATCGGGAAGATATTAACCATCGCCGCCTTGAACGCAGCCGCGAGTTCTTCGATTACCTCAGTCTTGTATTTGGTCCACCAGTCCCAATCGTAGGCCGCGACGTCGCCGACTTCTATCTTAGTAATTTGGTCTAGCCATCGGTAGTCAATGAGAGCAGTCAGGCGTTCATCAACAATGGGGTCTTTAAGATTCAGGGTGCCAGCGAATTTCGCAAACTGCTCCTCGAGAAACGCAACCAACCCCTCGGCCTCGGCCTTCAGCCGCCGGGTCCACGCTAGTTGCATGACCCGCTCGGCTATGTCTAGGGGAGTGGGGGCCTTTAACTGGGGTGCTCCCCCTTTGTCAGGGGGTATCCCATCGAATATACCCAATTGATCAGCAAGGGCTTTGCCATGATCACGCCGCTCAATATATCCGAAGTCCTTCACCCCAAGGGTGAAGGGACTCCCACCAGTAGGCTTAACTTTGTCCCCGCCTTCTATCTCGCCCAGGCCCAAGATGGCCCGACCTTCATTCAGCAGCATTAGCCCAGCTTCGTAACCCTTCGTCGCCTCTTCAAGATCCAACTCGCGGTTGTTCGGCGTCGGATCAACGAACTCAAAGTGTAGGCCTCGCTCTGGATAGAGCTTTAATAGCTTCGTGTTGAGCGACAACCGGATGCGCTCCAGGCGAGGCTTGATGGTCCACCGGGCAAAGATGAACTCGGCCGCTTGAGCATTACTTCTACTTGGCGCTTCCATGACGCCAAGCATCGGGAGCGGAACCCCGTAGGCAGCCAAAACGAGGTCGCGTGTCTGTTGCCTCAACTGGACAAATTGCATATCGCGTTGAGTGTATTTGCGCTCAACAAACTTGGCCCTTTCCAAGAAGCCCATACGCCCGGCGTTGGCCGTACCCTGGTGCATGGTCTTCCACCGCTCGACCAGTTTGTTAAAGTCGGTATTGCTCATGGCCCGGTCTGTTTCGATGATCCCGCCTGGTGTTGCGTCATTGCGGAAGAACGACCGATTGAAGTTCGCCGCCTCCACCTCAGAACCGAGGTCGAGAATGAGGGACTGGATCGGGCCCATGCCACGATATGGGTCAAGCGGGTTCGGGTGCCGGATGAAGATCACGTCCTCGAGATCGAAAAATATCTTCTCTGAGCCGAGAGTGTAGATATAACCTTTTATGTATTCGTCATGGTCCTTGATTGGCGCCATACGGTCAGGTCGGACGGCCCACATCTCAACCGGGATACCACGCGCATTTCTGACCAACACCCACCACATCTCTCCTGTCAACTCAAAGTGTTGTTGGCTCATCTCCAGGAAGTCTTGGCGTGTGTCGAAGGCGTTGGCTGATTCCCAGAGCGTAAGGGCGGGATGGGTGAATATCTCTTTCGCTGTACCAGGGCCTTGGTATAGATGCCACTCGCTGGAGGCAACGGCTTCGGCTATCTTGCTTACCGCGGCGAACACCCAAGAAATGGTGGAGTAGGTGGCCATGTGGCTGAGGTTCCCACCGCCCAACCCTCCAGACGTGAAGTTGCCCGCGCCTTGGTTGATCGCCGGCGGGCGCTCCTGGTTGTGGGCCTTGCTGATTAAGCCGTCGTACAGGGCTTTAAGTAGCGTCAATATTGATCCTCGTCAAGTCCGTCATACGACTCAGGATCATCAAATTCGTTGCACCGGCAAGCCAAGCATTGCTTGCCATCCATATGCTCGCTCTCATCGTGGCCACATTCGCAGACGAGATCATCGTCAATTATGCCACTCATACCAACCGTCAGCTCCAGGCTTTTTCTTTATGTGCATTCCAACAGACGGGGAATCATCAACTAGACAGGGCCGGGCGCATTCAGGATAACACTCGTAGGCATATTGGCCCCCGCTCCTGTAAACCTCACCAACAATAATAGATAGATGACAAAGGCCACACACCCTCCGGCGGTCGGCAGTCAACAACATACCCTACCTCCGCATCAACTGGGCGTATGTGATGGCCGCCACACCAAGGACAATCCACCCCAGGGGCTGCCACACCAGGAAGAGGCCGACCAGCAGCACGGCGAAGCCTACCGCCTCCACGCTCCGGGACCGGAGACGGAAGGTGGCCGCCGAGGTTAGGTGCCTCATCCAATCAATCAAATGCTATCTCGGTTCATCGTAACTCCTCCTCCCTGGAACACCCGCTCTCACCTGGGGGCCTAGCTAGCATGGACAGGGTCACCAGATACGCTGATAACGACGCCTTAGACCCCCAGGAGACAACAGGCGTTTCACTAGGCCTTCTTCTCATTCTGTTGGTAAACGTGGCCGCCTGGTGCCACCTCGTTGGTAACATACCCCTTGGCATTGAAGACCACGCCTTCGTCAGGTGTCAACCCAAGGCGCCCCCGCCAGTAGTCAGCGTGGTTCCCTTTGAGCCGTCTCAGGGTTTTAGCCATCAAACACTCTCGCCTGACATGATACTCCCCGGTGTGCCACCTAGGTTTCTACGCAACTTATGAATACACCAGTACATCGCCTGGATATGAACATCGTACGGGAAGTAGAAGTATCTAGCCACCAGTGCTAACCGCTCATACATGGAACCCTCCTCACTCCCTAGAGATCGAAGAACCTCAACGATGGCGAGCCGCAGAGCGGAGAATAGGCCATCGCCAAGGCATCAGCGTCATCTGGAGACCTCTTGATCCGTTTCTTGTACTCATCCTTGGATTCTAACCGTAGGCGCCGGTCCCCCTGGATGCGCTTCCGCCGGGCGGCCAATTGGGCGATCACCTGGGGGTTATCATCCAAGTCTACCATATCGGCCTTAAAAGCCTTGGCAAGATCTAACCAAGCCTCGGCTATAGCGTTGACGTAATGACCTTCATCATCGGCCTTCTCCCCCCCATTGAAGGGGATGATGGGGCAATCACCACCTCGGATCCTGGCCGCCTCTTCGTTGAGCCGGTCCGTGACGCCGCCACCAACCCCGGTGTCATCCACGATGATCTCTACCTGCCAAGGTAGGCAGTCATCACAATCAGATCGCCACTCACCCTCGTGGTCGTCACAGGCACCCTCGGCATTTGCCAATAATCCCAAGTTGCCAGCCACATCCTGGGTATCATGCCCCTGAACATCCCAAACCTTGCGGCATTGATGCCCCTGGCGACGATATACGACGGTTCTATCGCTGCCGAATCTCGCAACGTCACAGGACAGCGTTACGGTATCATCATCGTCGGGCGGGAGGTCACGCTTTACCGCCGCCATGATTTCAGACCGAGCAACAATGGTGTGCTCCAAGCTATCAGAGAACTGCCCCAAGGCGGACCCTATATACAGCGGATCATCGTCCCCCCAATCCTTGGCCATCTGCGCCACTGAGGCAACCGAAGCCATGCCCGGGATAACGGTTCTGCCTTCTATCAAGTTGGGTGTGTCGAAGGCGCTGATACGGATAGTGATCCAGTTATCCTCGCCGGCGTTGAAAGCATCGTAGAACTCGCCGGCCTCACAAAAGGGATTCCCCGTCATCAGAATACAGGTCGGGAGTAGGCGCTTGACGCTGTCGATGTGGGCTTGGCTGATATTATGGGCCTCGGTAATGATTACCAGTAGATGCGGAGAGTGGAAGCCAAGCGCGTTATACGGGTCTGTGGTGGCGAAACCCCGGGCATAATATTCGTCCCCGATGTTCCACGCCGAAGTCTGGAGGAAGGTGCCATCAAGAGGATACTTGGCCTGGTTGAACGCCAGCCGGGCTTCGCTGAAAACGATGTCGCTAACCTGACGGTGGGAGGGCCCCACCACGATCACCTTGGCCGGCTTATGCGTGGACATCCACCAGAGCATGATCCGGGCGCTGGTCCAGTCCTTACCAGTCCCATTGGCACCACAGACGGCAACCCGGGGCTTGTCCCTTACGGCCGCAAGGATCTCCCGTGGCTTGTCCCACATATGCTCTACCCCGAGGATGTTGGTGAAGAACCAATCGGGATCTGCCTGAACGTGCTGTATTAGTTCAAGGTCGGTGGTCACTCTGCCGCGGCTCCGGGTGCCAGCGGTAGGTCCATATCATGTAGAAACATTACTACCTCAAGCCCATGGCTGCACACGGCCTTGAAAGACACGCCATCCGTCGTGAGAGCCGCCACCCCATCACTAGACAATGCAAACCCACATTCATCATCAAAGGTTACCATCAGGAAAACCCCGTCAGGCACACTCTCTGGATCAATCAGAAACGGTTCTACTAATTTCGGTTCATTTTGGTCCACCATCGTCTCCCTTCGGCACCAAGTCCAACAGCTCCGAGAATGACATCCGCACCGGACCGCCATCCTTTCCAGAGACTTCCTTCCGTTGCGGGGCATCGAAGCCCAACATCTCGGCCCGGCGCTTCTTGATAGCCAGACGTCGGTCCCACCAATGACCGTCTCCCCTAATCCATATGGGCTCAGGCTCTTCGCCCTTCGTTTCTTTACCCATAGTGAAATATCCTAGCCCACGGTCAACGGCCTCCCGTTCCATGTCATCCATCTCTGCTAGTTCTTTGGCCTTCACCGCAACGGGGTCCGTGAGGAGCTCCTGGCGCCACTGCGCCTCGAGCCACCGGATATCTGATGCAATGGTATTTGGATCCACTCCCATAGCCAGAGCGATCCGCCCTTTGCGCTCCCGACGCAAGTAGAGAGTAGCGACCTGTCGACGTCGCTCTTGAATCACTGCCCTTTGTTGGTTACTTTGACCCATTTCCCTACTCGTTAGCTATATTATACTAAATTGTGCCGCTCATTAGGTTCCTGGTTCAGCAGGCGGCTTAGTTGCCCGCCAAAAACTTGTCCCAGTCGGCTGTGACTGCCGCCACTGGAAGCAGAATTACGTCGGCCCCGCAAGTAGTGCAGCACCCATCCTCATCGAAAGGGCCGAAGAACCGGCAGTCCACACAAAAAGGCACCTCTGGGGCCATTCGTTCGAGCAATGCCACCAGCCCCGCCGCCGCTTCCTTGGCCTCGGCGCGACAGGTGTCCCAGGCGAGGTCGGCACCCAAGTCAGCAACAACTTCGTCGGTAATATCTTTGAACAACATCGTCTCTCGATAGGCTTGAATAGAGGTTTTTAGGTCGTCTTTGGTCAACCGGGCTCGTTCAGGTGCGGACATCACTCCTCCTTAGTACAGCACCGCTTCAATTTTGTCCCAATCGGATGGGCGCCAGAGATAGTATTCGATTTCTGGAACAAGTTCCAAATCGTCTTGCCACTCTTTCTGATCCGCTGACAAGATACCACGCTCTGACTTCACCTCGGCAAAAATCAACCTTAGTCCCCGCACTAAAACAAGGTCTGGGAAGCCACGAGAGCCCTGTAGCGGCGTCCGCCACCCTTTGTCGGTCTTAGCTGGGCGGAAGTGGGTCCAGCGCCAGCCACGTAGCGTAGCGTACTCTGTAACGGTGTCCTGGAACTGGGCCTCGGTTATCAGGTGGCTAGCGGTCATCAGCTTCCCTGGGGAAGATTCCGTGTCCACGAACGTAAGTGCTTGAGGCAGGATTTGCAGGTAGCCTCGGGAAAGGAGTTTGTTAGCTGCTTATGCGCTACTACATTTCGCCCACAATAGGTCAAAAGAGATCCCGGCTGTGACGACCAGCGTAGATGAATTTTCAGTTCAGTCATCTGTGTACCCCTGCCAGCGGTGCCAGCACCACCCGTTTGGATAGCCGGGCCTTTCGTATCCTGGGCACCGCAAGCACAGTTCCCTTCTTGAATCAATGTCGGTAAAGACGTGGCGCTCCTGGAGATGCTCGGATTGCTCATGCCCACAGACACATTCGGTTGGGCTATGTTCAGTCAGTTCGATCATAGTTCCGATACTCCGTTACCAGTATCAACTCTGGCGACACGTATCCTACCCTGGCGCCCTCTAACTGCTCGGAGATGGCGGCCCGAATGTTCGACGCTAGCTTCTTGTCTACCGGCATGTTGTATGCCAGAGACCCCACCAGCTCCGCCAGTTCGACATGCCACATGGCGGCCGCCTGATGCCCGTGAACCCGCCACTGGTAGCCGTCTACCTCTACGGTCAGACGGGTTACTTTGGGCGTGCCAGCCATCAAGAGCGCCACCCGTGGCCGCAGCGGAGGCAGGTGTGGATCATAGCTGCATCGGCAGCGGCACGCCTTCCAGCCGCTTTACCGCCTGTTGTAGATACGCTTCGCTCAGATCCACACCCACGGCCCGGCGGCCAAGCCACTGCGCCGCCAACCCCGTGGTGAACGTTCCCGCGAAGGGGTCCAGCACCAATGCCGGGACCGGGTTGCCAGCGCCACAGGTGCAGGTGGCCCTCCAGCCGAGGGTCGCCGTTTCCCGGTCAGCGTTACATGCCATACCAGAGTCGTTCCTGTCCAGGTTGGCACTATCTGTAGGAGCTACACGATTGAGTGTTAGTTTCTCCACCACCCGGGCGTATTGGTTACCACACTCGGGGCAGCAACCCCGCTCCGACGTGCTGGCCTGGATGCAGATGCGGGGTAGGTCGCTGGGGAAGGTGGCGAAGTGGGCGCCGCCGTAGGGCTCCGGGCTGATGTCGTTCCATACGCTCCGGCGGTTGGCGCCACTGCTAAAGTCTTTCATCCCAGCCGTAATCCCAGTCCCGTGCCCATCATTGAACTTTCCACCGTCGGCGATGAACGGATATGCCTGCCGCGCAAGGCTAGATGCTTGAACCGCCGTCTTCACCGCCTCCGCATCGCAGTAGTACCCCATCCCCTTGGTCAGCATGAAAATGTACTCATGGCTGGACGTGCAGCGCCAAGAGCCCTTCCGCAGTACCAGGCCATCGTTATCGACGCACTTGGGGCAGCCGGGGCAATCGGTGTATTGAGCTTGCAACTCGGGATCGCGGCTGCTATCAGGATTACGACCGTTGGCTCCTTCCCAAGCTACAACTCCAGCCATTTGACCTTGGCTATTACTCCGCCCTGCTGGGCTCACCTTCACACGGCACTGCTCCCAGCGCCAGCCGTTGACCGACTCGGGCATGGCCGACTTTTTCGCCCAGATAACCGTGTCGCGCCACGTCCAGCCGTCGTCCTGCAACGCAAGCACCACGCGCTCGGGGATGCCGAGCCGGTTGCCATCGCTCTCGTTGTTCCGGCCCATGAATGGCTGGCTGCCGGCGTTACTCAGTTGTTTCTCAGATGCGGTCCTGGGGCCGCCACCGCGGTTCTGAGCGCCCATGCTGTCCCCGAGGTTCAGCCACAGCACCCCGTCATCCCGCAGCACCCGGCGGACCTCCCGGAACACATCCACCAGGTTTGCCACGTAAGCCTCAACGCTGGCCTCTAGCCCAATACCCTGGTCGTCTAACCCACTGTAGACCCGGAGGCCGTAGTATGGCGGCGACGTGACCACGCAGTGGACGCTCTGGTCCGGCAGAGGGATGCCCCGGGCGTCGGAGTGGTAGAGCTGCACGATGCCATTGTCGTAGTAGGGGGTCATTCCTGCACTCTCCCGATCACCCGGCGACCCAGGCTGGCTTCATGCTTTGCCCGCTCCTGCTCCTCCCGCTCCTCGTAGGTTGTTCCCGCGGTAGGACGGTGGGCCTCTCGGTATCCCACGGCCCTCTTCAGCCAGCCTCTCACATCAACCTGCTTATCGTTATACGCGAGATGCGCCTTGCGCCCAACGGCCTTGTCGATTTCGTGTTGAACCTCGTCCACTCCTCCCAGCTCCACCGTATAAGTTTCGCCAGTACGTTTATAGATAGCCGTGTTCATAGCTTGCCGGAACTCGTCCGTAATCTCAGTCACCCGCTTCGGGCGCCCGGTAGGCGTGCGCTCGGGGGCGCGAGCAGCGAGGAGACTATCAGCTTCTTCTTGTGTCAGTGCCGCAGCAGGGACCTCCCCCGTGGTGAGCAGGTTCAGTATTGAGTCCAGCTTGTCTACAACGTTGAGCTGCATCCAGGCGCGGTCTGCTGCGTTCATGGGCGGGCTCCTATAGGCAAAAACAATGGATAGCGATGCATAAGATTACACCAAAACATTTCGCGCACTCCCGACCCCATTCGGAACACGATATAACTGCCGCATCTAGGACACGGGGGCTCTACTAAGTACGTACTCCGTGCCCCGACCCCGCGGCGGCGATTGAGCCGAGTGAGGCTGACGCCTGCTGCGCTCACTGAGTAACCTCGTGAAATAGACGGCATTGCTCGTTGGATCCGTACGGCCCGATAGGGATCAAACTATCTAAGATGGCTTTGCCGGGCGATTCCATGTGAGGGACGTTGGTTAGTTCGTAGTTATATGCCAGATGAGCACCCCATATGGGGCATCCGGGCCCGTCCTCTGGTCCGTAATGAACACACCGGCGGCAGTAGCGGTCTTGGTACAGGTCGCCCTCAGTTCCATTGCTGAAATATCCCACTCTGAACCTCCACGGTATACGGAATCTTGCGGGCCTCCATGCAACGCTGCCGGAGACAGTGGTAGGTCAACGCCCCCCCTTCCCCCCTCAAAGGGGATGGTTGGGCTAGGTCAACGCTGACTCCCCGGACTGACTGCCTATTTAACTGGGGTGGTCGAGAACGTCCGACTGCATCCCTAACCTTACGGTGTCGGCACCCCAGTGTCAGTTGCTGGTTGTTTCTTGGCCACCGTCGCCAGCTTGCTCTGTCAGCCTAGCCCCCTACGGTGTCCTTACCAGGTTGTGTCGTTAGCCGGATAGTTGCCGTGGTCAAGCCATTTCTCTAAGCAATCACGGTTACAGAACCGTCGCGTTATGGTGGACTGGCCTTTAAAGATGCTCAGAGTTACTCGGCTCCGCCCGACAACGTTGGCACAGTACCCGCAATTGAGTCTGTTCATCTGTGCCACCGGCATTTAGACCTCCTGCAAGAATAAAGCTCCTGCCCTGATTGGCCTGCGGAAAAGGCAAAGAAAAACCGCTTCTCCAAGCTGCCGTTGCTTCCGAGACTGCTATATGCAATCTCACGGCAGCCTGGAAGCAGCGGCCGTTGGTGCAATCCTGCTTTAGTATATCACATTACTCTGCTTGATTGCTTAGCAGAAGCCCGGTATCTCCAGATCCCAGTTCGAGTGCTATTTGCATAAAAGCAAGCCTTATTATGGAAAAGTGCATATTGAGTACGCCCATGAGTTTTGGTAAAACTGGTCAGTTGTGACGGCCGACGAGAGAATTTTATGCCACATCCGTCACACACGGCCACAATCTGGCTCTTTAATTCAAGGTGAACCAAGCACCAATCTGATTGTGGCAATGATGGCTCCCCGCATAGAAGGCATGCACCTATTTCGGTTTGAAATTGACATGACCAGGCTGCTAAACGGCCAAGGTGTTTGAACTCCGCACTCCTGAGAGCCCTGAAGGCGGCAGCCAGATACCGTCTCCGGAGTCGCATCACAAATTCGTAGGAGAAAGTATCTGGGTATATCTGTTGTAGTAGAAGACACAACTCCCCACGGGCCAAGGCCGCTCTTTTATCCGCGTGGTTATCAAGATACATAAACGGTCGGAGAAAGTGTGCTCGTGTGGGATGACGTAGTTTGCGTAAGCCTTTCATCTCTATTTGTCTTATACGCTCTCTGCTTACCCCAAACGCTACACCTACTTGGTCAAAACGCAGGCCCTCCCCTGTCCGAAGGCCGAAGTGCATCATAATGACCCGCGCTTCCCTCTCTGAGAGGGTATGAAGCGCCTGACGAATTGCCCAAATCACGGTATGTCCGTCTGGATTCTCCCAGATAAACCGGGGGCGGTCAGAGAAAGCTAGAAAGTTCTCGCCGAAAATCGCCGATAGCAGCCTTTCAGCCTGTTTTCGTTGACTCATGCTTCCCTTCCCGCTTCCGCTTGTTGGTAAAGGCGCCGCCGAAGATCGAGTTCACGAAGTGCCGGATCTCCCCGCAGAACTTACACACTCCAGGGCTCGTGGGCCCGTTGGACGGCTCTATGATCCAGTAGTGGACGCAGGCCGCGGTCTCAGTTGCCATCTAACTTCCGCCCGAACTTGAGACGACCGCGGCCCGGGAGCTTGGCCCTATCAACGATGTCGGCCACAGCCCTGATCCGCCGAGCTATCGGATGGACCTTGGTCATGTTGAAACTCTCTTGATGGTCAACCTCCCTCGTCTCGGTCCATGCAGAGGTGTAGCACTTCTGCAAGTCGGAATCCGGCATCGCTTCTTTCAACGCTACGAGTATGGCGGGGTTATAAGATGGCTTGCCAGGTACGAGCTCGCAGATGTAGACCTCGCTGGGAATGCTGGGGAACTGGGCGCCGAGGGCTTCCATCCGGCGGTAGATTTCTTGCTCGAGCCGACCAGCAACGCCCTGATAGTATTCCACTTGGTTAGACATGGTCTCGTACTCGAACAAGAGTTGGTCGTCGTTGAGAACCGCGTTGCGGGCATCCCTCTCTGTGGTCATTCCCGGGCCTCCTTCTCTGCCTTACTTAACTCCAGGTCGGCCATGACCAGGAGAATCTTGCCAATTGCTCGAAGGGTTGCTACCTGCTGTTGATCTGGTCGATCTGATGGGTTATGTAGACTTAGATCAGCGTTCTTGAGAATCACCCTCAACTCACTTAGGACCATGGTTAAGCCCCTTCTCTTTCGGCTCGTTGCGCCGCCGCCTCTCCAGCGAGGAATTGCTGGTACTCCGCGTCGTCGGGTGGTAGTTCAGGTGCCTCCGCGTCCGCCGGTGGCTGTGTGTCCGGCTCAGGGCCAGTGGGAGGGGTTGCTAACAGGGTCACCGCCCGCAACATCTGGACCGGCTCCATCTTGCTCCACGTCTTGCCATTGAAGTTGTCTTTGAGCCAAGTGTCGGCTTCGGGCTTTTTGTACTCACCGAACCGAGACTCGTAGGCCGTCCTGAAAGCGACTGCCTCCACGTTCCCGAACCGGCACCACTCGTTGGTTCCCTCAATCTTGTGGGACGCCTGGACGGCGCCCCAGTTGGTTTCACTCACGAACCATGTCGTGTCGTGTTCGGGGCAGGCGCCGAGGTCTCCCTGGGCCAACGCCTTGTTGTCTTCCTCAACAACCCGGGCAGTCCCTTCGATGACGTTGGGTTCATCCCCCTCGTGTAGAATCTCGATCCCTTCCAACCCCATCGGCTTGGCCACGGGTCCGAACATTTGCTCCCGCATCCGCCGTTCCCCCCGCTTCTGAGCCATTTCGATTTGCCGGTTGATGAGCGGCAAACGTTCACGGGCCCGCGCGATGTTTTTTGAATTGGCAATCAATCGCTCCCCCTCCCCGTCCAACACGCGGCCCATGCCTTCCACGACGGCGCCACTCGCCATGTCCTCACCGATGCAAATTTGAATAACATCCTTCGGTTTCATGGCGCCTACCTTCAACCAGTAGGATTCCTCCTCCGTCGTCGGCGGACGATAGCGAACGCTTATAAAGTGGCCGGCCGCATTATCCAGCCGACGCCGCCCGGCAATGGTAATGTAGGGGCGGCCCTGGTAGGGCATGATCTCGCCCATCAACGGATCCAGCCGGTAGGCCAAGGCCACTTGCGCCAAGAGCGCCAACTGGTCCGAAGACTGGTCCTTGTCAGGGAATAATCCAAGATTCATGGCTCGGTTCACAGTGGCCAGGGCTGTCGCTTGATCCGTGATGGGCGCCAGTGCTGTTACTTCCTTCTGGGTCACAATATCTACCTCCCTCGTTGTTCCGTCTGGATGGGCTAAGAACTTGGTCCCGGTGTCTTTCTTCTGGTAGGTCTGGTGCGCTGGGTCGTCTATACAGGTTAGGACATAATCTCGCGGCCCTCCACCTGCCTTGAGTGGCATCCGAAACCGCCCACCGCAATCGCCGCAGTGGTGCGAGTTGGGGGTGACCCCTGCGGGGACTGGGTAAATCATGCCGGGTCCGTGGCCTTGGCTATGGCTTCTTTCCCTGACTCAAGGATGTCAAGGAAGTGGGCCCGGCGTAGCTTGCTGGTCAAGACCCCATTCCCTACCATGTCTTTGACTACCTCCAGCAGCTCCGGGGCAGCGGCTATGAGTCGGGCATTGGCTTCTTCCGTGGGCCACCCTTTAACACTTATAGGGTCTGGTTGAAGATAGACAGCAGCAACCACAACTTCCTTTGACCCTATTACTTCAATCCGCCCTAATTGTTTCCAATCTGGGATTATCCACGGTCCTGGTGTGTGCATAATCCTCCTCCTAGTTTCTGGAAAGGGTGGCGCAACTTGCTTGTAGCTCGGGCCACCGGCGCACCATTGAGAGAACAAGGCTGTGGAAAACTCCAGGAAATGGTGGCTGGTCGTGGTCGTACTTCCAAGAGGGCCATTCTATGATGTTAGACAGATAGGTAGGGATCATTTGTGTCTCTCCTTCGTCCCGTTATCCCCTTGGCGGCCATTCTCGTTGTGGGCAATTGTGGTAGCGACATTCAAATCCTTCCTTGCCACTGCCGCCTGGGGCCTTTGCCATTGCTTTGACCTTGCCACATCCAGCGCAGATTATCACTTCGGTTTTCCTCATCTTGTTCCCTCCTACTTTCTATTGCCCCGGCTTTGGCCGAGGCCTGCGGGTTACGCCCGGTGTCGGCTTCACCGGGTGCCATCCCCTCTAGGTTGGCGGGTTGTAGGTCCAGCCGGTTTCTCCGACTTTGTGGCCTTCCATGTAGCGAAACTCATAAGCGAGTTTCCCATGAAGTTCCGCGCTATTCCCGGTGTACTCAATCTTGTCCCCTTTGAAGTATTCCATCTTGTTCCCCTCCGTTGATTTACTTGACATGGATAATATATCACCAAATGCAAGGGTTGTCAACACCTAGAGCAAGGAATATTTACATATTGCGAAAACCCATTGCATCCTGTAGAATATACCCATGGTGATTGAAGAGCGAACAGTCAAGAATTTGGTGGATGCCCTGCGGGC
>Ga0310122_10000245_pt1 | contig 34880 bp, 37 predicted proteins | sample CB6_Bottom_1051__FD_203503 | JGI IMG/M metagenome (GOLD analysis project Ga0310122, IMG submission 203503) | Marine microbial communities from Western Arctic Ocean, Canada - CB6_Bottom_1051 | ecosystem: Environmental > Aquatic > Marine > Oceanic | place: Canada: Western Arctic Ocean | collected...
GGCCCGGCGAGAGCCGCCTGCCGCGTCACAACCAACGCCAATCATGTCATCGACGCAGCTCCAGGCGATCGACGAGCGGGGATTCGCGCAGGCCCACGCGAGCCCCTCGGTGCGCAAGCTCGCTCGGGAACTCGGCGTCGATCTATCGAGTGTCACCGGCACGGGACATAAGGGTCGCGTCACCGCGGAGAATCTGAAGGTCTTCGTCAAGCAAGCACTGCAAGCGGCGGGCGGTTCCGCGCTGCCGATGGTGCAGGAGGTGGACTTCGGGGCGTTCGGGCCGATCGAAGTTCAGCCGCTGACTCGGATCCAAAAGATCGCCGGGCCGCGTCTGCATGCCAGCTGGGTTAACGTTCCGCATGTAACCCACCACGATGAGGCCGATATCACGGATCTCGAGGCCGCCCGTCAGTCGCTGAAGGCTGCTGCTGAGCAGGGGCTGCGGTTAACGGCCCTGGCATTCGTCATCCGCGCCTGTATCTTGACGCTGGAGGCGCACCCACTCTTCGCATCTTCTTTAAGTAATGATTGTAAAAGCTTGATATTAAAGAGTTATCGTCATATAGGATTCGCGGCAGACACGCCAAACGGGCTTGTCGTGCCAGTGATTCGCGATGCCGATAGGATGAACCTCTATGAAGTCGCGGGAGCACTGGCGGATTTAAGCGAACGGGCCCGCGCCGGCAAACTCGGTCGCGACGACCTGCAGGGCGGGGTCTTCACGATCTCCAGTCTAGGCGGCATCGGCGGGACGGCGTTTACGCCAATCATCAACGCCCCTGAAGTCGCCATCCTGGGCGTATCGCGCAGCCAGGAGCGACCTGTCTACCACGAGGGCGAACTGGTGCCGAGATTAATACTACCGTTGTCGCTCTCTTATGATCATCGAGTGATCGACGGTGCTGCGGCCGCCCGCTTCACCCGCTATCTCGCCGAGGCCTTGGGTCAGGCCGACCGGTTAGTCGAGGGATCTGATGGCGGATAACGGCGGTTCGTCGAGTAACGGTGGGCGGATCGATGCCGCCCTCGTCGTCCTCGGCTCGGGTCCGGGCGGATATACCGCGGCATTCCGTGCAGCGGATCTCGGGCTCAATGTCGTGCTGGTCGAGCGTTGGCCTAGTCTGGGTGGCGTCTGTCTTAATGTCGGTTGCATCCCGTCGAAGGCGTTGCTACACGCAGCGCGTGTCATCGAAGAAACGAAGGAGATGGCGGCGCACGGGGTCTCGTTCGGCGCTCCGAGTATCGATACGGGCAAACTCAGAGGCTGGAAGGATCGTGTCGTCGGCCGGCTCACGACCGGGCTCGCGGCGCTGGCGAAACAGCGCAACGTACGTGTAATCCACGGAACAGGGCAGTTTCTTTCGGCCAACGAACTCGAGGTAATTGCTGCCGATGAGCGCTGCGTCGTCGCTTTCGAGCAATGCATCATCGCCGCGGGATCGGAGCCGGCTCAGTTACCCGGTGCGCCCGACGACCCGAGGATTATGGACTCGACCGATGCGCTGGAGCTCGAGGAACTCCCTGAGCGCCTTCTGGTCATCGGTGGCGGAATAATCGGCCTGGAAATGGCGACCGTTTACGAAGCCCTGGATGTCAGTGTTTCTGTTGCCGAGTTGACGAGAACATTGATCCCGGCGTGTGACCGAGATCTGGTCCGGCCGTTGCAGAAACGAATCGAGTCGCGTTATGAGGCGGTAATGCTTGGTACGAGCGTCACGACGATGGAAGCCGGGCCGGACGGGATCACCGTCAGCTTCGAGGGCGAACAGGCGCCGAGTAAGGCTCAGGTCTACGGTCGAGTACTCGTTGCGGTAGGCCGTCGAGCGAATGGGTCGCAAATCAGTGCCGAGAAAGCAGGTGTCGCGGTTGACGACCGCGGCCTGATCGACGTCGATAGGCAGCAGCGGACGAATGTGCCGCATATCTTCGCGATTGGAGATATCGTCGGTGAGCCCATGCTCGCGCACAAGGCAAGCCACGAGGGCAAAGTTGCAGCTGAGGTTGCGGCTGGAGAGAAGAGCTACTTCGATGCGCGCGGGATACCTTCCGTTGCCTACACAGATCCCGAAGTCGCGTGGGTCGGGTTGACCGAAACACAGGCAAAAGCCGACGCGATAAGCTATGAAAAGAGCGTTTTTCCGTGGGCCGCAAGCGGACGCGCGCTCTCTCTGAGCAGGCCGGACGGCCTGACTAAGATTTTGTTCGACCCGGAGTCGAGGCGGGTTTTGGGCGCGGGCATCGTCGGAATCAATGCCGGCGACTTGATCGCCGAAGCGGGGCTTGCGATAGAGATGGGTTGCGATGCTGCCGATATCGGCTTAACGATTCACCCGCACCCGACGTTATCGGAGACGTTGGGATTCGCGGCAGAGGCAGCCGAAGGCACGATCACCGATCTGTACGTCCCGAAGCGTTAGCACGGGGGGAAACTATGGCGGAATCGCGGCCGGGCGTTCGCCCTACAGCGCAGTCTTGTGTATGTAGTCGCAAAGATCCTCGATCATGCATTCCGGGCAGTTCGGCTTGCGGGCCTTACATACGTAGCGGCCATGGAGAATCAGCCAATGGTGCGCATCGTGTTTAAACTCATCCGGCGTGAACTTCTCGAGCCGTCTCTCAACTTCTAAGACGTTCTTGCCGCGCGCCAGGCCGGTTCGGTTCGAAACGCGGAAGATATGGGTGTCTACGGCGATGGTTGGTTGTCCGAATGCCGTATTTAGAATCACGCTGGCGGTCTTCCGGCCAACGCCGGGAAGGGCTTCCAGCGCGTCGCGATCGGGCGGAACTCGACCGTCGTGTCGTTCCAGCAGAGCTTTGCAGGCACCGATAATATTTTTCGCCTTACTGTTGAATAGCCCGATCGTCTGAATGTAAGGCTTCAGTCGTTCCTCGCCCAGGGCCAGGATGGCAGCTGGAGTATTGGCGACCTTGAAGAGTGCCGCGGTGGCTTTATTGACGCTGATATCCGTGGCTTGTGCAGACAGCACAACGGAGACGAGTAGCTCGAACTCCGATTCGTATTTCAATTCGGTCGTGGGATCCGGGGTCGCGTCCGCTAATCGTTGATATAGCTGCCGTCGTTTCTTGGCGTTCACGTCAGCCGATCTTCCGGCTGCGCCTGCTGCGCCGTTGACGTCGAAAGTCCCTGCCGGTTGCGAGCCAGATGGTTCTTCAACGCGATCAGCATAGCCAGACCGAAGAATGCGCCGGGAGGCATTACCGCAATGAGGATCCCGTTAAAAGGCAGCTCGAGCTGTATATCGGCGAAGCCTGCCCCCAGCAACTGATCGAGCCCGGCGAACAGGGTGCCCTGACCGATGATTTCCCTGAGCCCACCTAGCGCGATCAGTGCAACCGTGAAGCCGGCGCCCGTGCTCAGTCCGCCCAGCGCGGCTACCCCCACCGAACGACGGCTGGCGAATACCTCGGCCTGCGCGAGGATTGCGCAGTTCGTGACGATCAGCGGTATGAATAAGCCCAGGGTCTGGTGTAGCTCGTGGAGATAGGCGTTCGCCAGCAGATCGACGATCGTTACCAGCGATGCGATTATCAGGACGAAGACGACGATACGAGCGGCCGGCACCAGCGCTCCCCGTATCATTGACACCGTCATATTGGTCGCGATGAGCACGGCCGTCGTCGCCAATCCCAACGCCAGTCCGTTAACGAGGGTGCTCGTAATTGCGAGCAACGGGCACAGGCCCAAGAGCTGCACCAGCGCCGGGTTGTTACGCCATACGCCGTCGACGACGATATTTTTTAGATCATTCATCGGTCGTTTCGCTCGAGTCAGAGCCGTTACTCGGCGCTGCTCGGAACAGCTCATCCTTATGTTGCTGAAAGTACAGCAGCGTATTTTTCACGCTAGTGACCACTGCCCGCGGTGTGACGGTGGCGCCCGTAATTGCGTCGAACCAACCGTCGTCGCGGCTAACAGCCCAGTCGTCCGCCGGCGGTGACGACAGGCTGGTTCCGTCGAAGCCAAGAATCCAGTCCGATTTCTGACTCTCAATCGCGTCACCAAGACCTGGCGTCTCGGTGTGACTCGTTACCCGTACGCCGGTGACCGTCTCGTCATAGGCGATACCGATCAGGAGGTGAATAGGGCCGTGATAGCCCCTGGGAGCAATGCTGGAAAACAACGCGGCCACCGGCCGTCCTTCTCGCGTCGCGACGTAGACATCGATGGGATCTGCGCTGCCGAGAAGCTCCAGATCCTGTACCGCTTGTCGACTCTGAGCCAGTTCATTGTCATGGGCGGACGAATCCAAGACCTGGTGGAGCATGTCTAGCAGTCGCGCCTGACGATTTTCCTCGATACGCTCATGGCTGACTTCATAGCTGCCCGTGACCAGGACGGCCGCGACCGCGGCGATCGCGGTGATCAGGACGATCGCACGAACTGTCTGTAGATCAGGCCCGGCCATAGATTCGTGGTCTCGTGTAGCGATCCAATAACGGTACCGCCGCGTTCATGAGCAATACGGCGAAGGCAAGGCCTTCTGGATAACTGCCCCAGGTTCGGATGGCGTAGGTGAGTATGCCAATAGCGGCACCGTAGATTAGCCGGCCACCGTTAGTTCCTGCTGCAGTCACCGGATCCGTCGCAATAAAGAAAGCGCCCAGCAGCGCAGCGCCGCTAAATAGATGAAAGCCAGGCGACGGGTAGCGACTCGGATCCACGGCATACATGAACGTCGCGAAACTGAGCATAGCGGCGAGCAAGGAGACAGGTATGTGCCAGCGGATGACGCCGCAATACAGGAGATAGAATCCGCCTAGCGCGATCCAGCCGTTGATCCACTCCCAGCCACGGCCGCCGTAGGACCCGAACAGCGGGCCGATCTGGATCTCGTTCAGTGTGCGCATCTCGCCCAGGCCTTCCTTGATCTGATCGAGAGGTGTCGCTTGGGTGAGCGCGTCGAGGCTGAGATCGAACGGGAGCTGGCCGGTCACGGAGTAGGTCAATTGAGCCCAGAGCCCCAGGCGATCGGCGGCGGGTGCGAGCTCAGCCGGTGTCAGCCACTGTGTCATTTCTATCGGAAAGGAAATCAGCAGGATCACATAGCCGACCATGGCGGGATTGAATAAATTCGACCCCAATCCGCCGTAGAGGTGCTTCGCGAGAACAATTGCCGAAGCGGCTCCCAACGCCGGTAACCACCACGGCGCTAGCGGCGGTAGGGCAAAAGCCAGTAGTACGGCGGTAACGACGGCGCTCATATCGGCAATACCGGGTCTGATTGCGCGTCGCCTGAATCGCAACACGAGTGCCTCGGCCGCAAGCGCCGCACAGACGGCGATCGCGAGATTGATGCACAGGCCCCAGCCGAAATACCAGGTGTGGGCGATAGCCGCCGGTACAAGCGCATACAGGAGTCGACGCATGACCAACGGTACGCTCGTGGGCGGAGTTATGTGGGGAGCAGGCTTGAGTTCGAACGGCATCGTGAGCGTCTCTACGTGATCCTATCGTCAGAGTTACGTCGACGCTGAACCCGATCGAGAGCCGCTTGGATGGTTTCCTGTCGCGATCCGGAATCCTTCGCGACCTGTGCTTTTAACTCCGTATGATGTAGTTCCGACTGCTCGTCTTGAAGCCGCAGGCGCTCCTGTTTTCTCAGATAGCGAATCTGCGACGTGTCGGCGAGATGCTGATGCTGCTCGTGAAGACGTTGCGCGCGCTTCGCGTCCCGGAAGTACGCCGTCAACGGGATATGGCTCGGGCACACGACGTCGCAGCAGCCGCACTCGATGCAGTCGTTTAACCCCAGGATCTTTAGCTGGTCGAAATCGTAGGTTCTGGATCGAGGCAAGAGGTCCTGAGGCAGAAGTCGGGCGGGGCAGACGTCGGCGCAATCGCCACAACGAATACACGGCCATTCCTCGTAGCGATCTCGAATCTCGTCACTGTGCACAGCGATGACGCAGTTGGTGGCTTTGGTAACTGGTAACTCGTCCGACGACACCGCATAACCCATCATGGTGCCGCCGAGAATCAGCCTTGGGACATCGCCGACGTAGCCGCCGCAGTGCTCAATCAATTCCCGAATCGGTGTGCCGATCGAAACTTCGACGTTTTGCGGTTCCGCCACGCCTTCCCCCGTGACAGACACTATTCTCGTTGTGAGCGGCTCTCCAAGGCGTACGAGCCGGCCCACCGCATAAGCGGTACCCACGTTCTGGCAGACGCAGCCGGCCGCGATCGGATATTTCCCGCTCGGAACTTCCATACCCGTCAGGAGTTCGATGAGTTGTCGCTCGCCGCCGGCAGGGTACTTACTCGTGACCGCTGCGAGTCGTATGCGAGCGTCCCCCAAGTCCGCGATGGCGGCAGCCATCGATTCGATCGCCACTGGCTTGTCTCGCTCAATTCCCAGCAGACAGCGTTCTGCGCCCAGTAGATCTAGCATGGTCTGCGTGCCCCTGAGAATGTCAGTGGCGTGTTCACGCATGAGCATGTCATCGCAGCTGATGTAGGGCTCACATTCGGCGCCGTTCAGTATCAACGTGCCGCAGCGCTCCGTTGCGCCCAGCTTGTCGGCGGTTGGAAATGCGGCGCCACCCAACCCGACGATGCCGGCATTACGTATTGCCTGAATACGGTCGGCGTCTAAATTCGGCCATTCACTCGCCGGTTCTATGTCCGCGTCCGTTGACTTGTCGTCCACGGCGAGCACGACGCACTGCGACTTCAGAAGCTGGCTCCCGCCCGGTACGAGTCGTTCTTCCACTGCGAGAACCTTGCCGGATCTCGGCGCGTGTGCCGCCGCTGATGGCGCACGGCCGGGTTCGCCGACAGGCTGGCCCGTAATCACCCGCTGGCCGGGAACGACGGATGGCGTCGCCGGTGGGCCGAGTTGCTGAGTCATTGGGATGATCAGTCGCTTTGGCCTTAAGGTCCGATTAATCGTTCTCGCCGTTGACATTCGTTTACGGGCGACAAGGCGTACGCCCCCGGTCATATGCCGATGAATCTGATACTCAGTCATCGCGAGGCTCGAGGACAATACAGTCTACCGGGCATGGGGGAAGGCACAGTTCGCAGCCCGTGCAATGAGTCGAAATGACCGTGTGCATCATTTGCGAGATACCTACGATCGCGTCGACCGGGCAGACCCGGGCACAGAGGTTACAGCCGATGCACAGGCTCTCATCTATGCGCGCGACCTTGTCGAGGCTGGCATTCCCGAGGCTCGCGAGTAACGGCTCCGGTTCCCGGCCCAGAGCATGCGCCAGCTCACGGATAGTTTCGTCGCCTCCCGGCGGGCATCGGTTGATCGAAGCGCTGCCCGCGGCGATAGCTACTGCGTAGGCGTGACAGCCCGGATAGCCGCACTGTGCACACTGGATTCTCGGCAGGAGCCGCTCGAGCCGGTCTGCCATGGGGTCTGCTGCGGGCGGGAGATACCGACTGGCGAGAACGAGCAGGATAGCGAGTGTTGCCGTAAGAGCGGTCAGGATGACGGTGCCGGTAATCATTACAGGCGCGCAAATCCACTGAATCCGAAGAACGCCATGGACATGATGCCCGCCGTGATGAGAGCGATCGCAGGGCCTTTAAACGGCGACGGCACGTCTGCGTCCTCCAGTCGTTCGCGCAAGCCGCTGAGCAGCGTCAATACAATCCCGAATCCCAACGCGGCGCCCGCGCCGTAGAGCAGTGCCGACAACAGCGTTCGTTGCTGCGTGGAGTTAAGCAGGGCTACGCCAAGGACCGCACAGTTGCTGGCGATCAGCGGAATATAGAGGCCGAGAATTCGATGTAGTACCGGCGACGTTCTGCGTAACGCCAGGTCGGTAAACTGAACCGCCGCGCCAATGACCAGAATAAAAGCAATCAGGCGCAAATACTCGACGTCAAAAGGCACGAGCACATAGCGCTCGATCAGATAGCTTAGCCCCGAGGCGAGCGTAAGGACCAGGCCCGTCGCCAGCGCCATTCCCAGCGCGCCGTCCATGCGCCTGGAGGCGCCAAGAAACGGGCAGAGCCCGAGAAATTGAACCAGGACGAAATTGTTCACGAATGCTGCAGCGAAGATGATAGCTAACAGCTCGGTCATGGGATTAAGTTGCCGTCTGCTTCGGCTGGGCTTGATTATTTGCTGTGGATGCTTTCGTCGAGCCGTGAGATTCCTGAACCATTGCTTGTATCGCCTTTGGATCAACACGCTCCAGCAGGCTCTCGAAAGGCTGGATGCCGTGACCAAGCAGAGGTTCCTGTGCGTCGGCCCAGGTAAACGGATCGACCGCGAGGAACGCCTCGGTTCTTTCCGCGACGCCCGGTATGACAGGTTTCAAGTAAATCATCAGTGTGCGAAATAGGTTCAAGCCGAGCGTCACGATGCCGACGACTTCGGCGGCCTGGTCCGGGTCCTTCGCTCTGATCCAGGGCTTCTCGTCGTCTATGTATTGATTCGCTTTATCCGCCAGTCCCATGATGCGCCTAATGGCGCGTGAGTAGTTTCGAGCTTCATAGTCAGCGGCGATATCGTCTCCCGCCTCGGCGAACTCTTTGAATAAGGATTCGCCCGTCAGTTTGTCCGCCAGCTTTCCTGAGTTGAGTCGTTGCACGAAACCAGCGCAGCGGCTACCGATGTTCACGAGCTTGCCGACCAGATCCGAATTAACTCGTGCGACGAAGTCGTCCATATTCAGGTCTATATCGTCGGCGGCCGGGCCGAGCTTCGCGGCGAAGTAGTAACGTAAGCAGTCGGGCTCAAGATGCTTCGCGTAAGTCGAGGCCATGATAAACGTGCCTTTCGACTTCGACATCTTGAGTCCGTCGACAGTCAGGAAGCCGTGAACGAAGATCCCTGAGGGCTTACGGTAACCGGCTCCGCTGAGCACAGACGGCCAGAACAGCGTGTGGAAATACACGATGTCCTTGCCGATGAAATGATAGAGCTCTGTATCGCTGCCCGCGTTCCAGAATTTGTCGAAGCTGTGGTCCGAGCGTCTACAGAGATTGAGAAAGCTCGCCATATAACCGATCGGCGCGTCAAACCAGACATAGAAGTATTTGCCGGGCTCGCCGGGTATCTCGAAACCGAAGTAGGGGTCGTCTCGTGAGATATCCCAATCTCTCAGTCCTGCTTGGAACCATTCATCGAGCTTTCGTGCGAGCGCCGCATCGACGTGCTGGGGTACCCAGTCTCTGAGTTCATCCTCGAAATTCCCCAGCCGGAAGAATAGATGCTCTGACTCCCGCACGGACGGAGTCGTGCCCGACACGACGGATATCGGATTCTTGAGTTCCATGGGTGAATAGGTCGCGCTGCAGTTTTCGCAGGAATCCCCATATTGATCGGCCGTATGGCAGACTGGGCACTCGCCGTGGACATAACGATCCGGCAGAAACATCTGCTTCTGCTCGTCGTAGGCCTGCTCGATCGTACGGCGATGAATGTGCCCGGCCTTGAGCAGACGCTGATAAATTATTGCCGTCAGTTCTCTATTCTCGGCGGAATCTGTCGTCAGGTAGTTATCGACGCTGATTCGGAACCGTTCGAAGTCCGCCTGATGGCTTGCGGCGATCTCGGCGACGAGCTCGGCCGGGGATACGCCGGCGGCCTCAGCGCGCAACATTGTTGGGGTACCGTGCGCATCGCTGGCGCAGACGTAAATGCATCGATGCCCCCGCATTCTCTGAAATCTCACCCAGACGTCGGTCTGCGTGTATTCGACAACGTGGCCGATATGTAGCGGCGCATTGGCGTAGGGCAAGGCGCTGGTTACAAGGATGTCTCGATCTTGGACCAACTCATGGCGCTCCGTGGTGAACAAAGGATCGGCGGCCTCGTCGCGCGAGATTGCGGCGACGAGGATCTCGCCCCGAGCGCGATTATGCCATTGGCGTCAAAGGGCTGCCGCTTAGGAGGCCGCTTTGAATCTTTCGAATTTACTTTTATCGAAGGCCTGGAAGTAGGCCTCCTCACCGGAGATAAACTTCTGGTCGTAAAGTGTCTGCAGCGCGCCATCCATCGTCCGCATCCCGGCCGCTCCGCCGGACTGCATGACGTTTGCGAGTTGTTCCAGCTTGCCTTGCCGAATCAGGTTCGCTACGGCCGAATTATTCACGAGAATTTCCAGGACAGCGATTCGACCTGAGCCGTCTTTCCTTTTCGCAAGTTGCTGCGAAACGACGCCGCGTAGCGACGTAGACAGCATGTTACGAATGTGCTCCTGCTTGTCAGCGGGAAAGATATTGATTACGCGATCGATGGTGGCTGCGGCGCTATTCGTGTGCAGGGTTCCCATCACCAGTATGCTCATTTCGGCCGCGGTCATTGCTATGCTCATGGTCTCAAGGTCTCTGAGTTCACCGACGAGGATGACATCGGGGTCTTCTCGCAGCGCGTACACCGTCGGCGAAACTGGGGACATGCGTACCCAACTCGCGCTGCACGATCTGGGATTGCTTACTCTGGTGTACGAATTCGATCGGGTCTTCCAAGCTAATAATATTGAGATTTCTCGTGTTATTGAGGTGATCTATCATCGCGGCCAACGTGGTGGACTTGCCGGTGCCCGTCGAACCCGTCACGAGAAGCATCCCTTGGTGAAGATCGCAGAACTTCAGCATGACTGGTGGTAGGTGCAGAGATTCCATCGTCGGGACTTTGTTGGGGATATTCCGAAAGGTCGCACCGACTCCCGTTTCCTTACGGAAGACGTTGACTCGAAAAGGTCCGCCTTCCTGGCTGACGTAGGAAAAGTCGAGATCACGGCCGTGGGAGAAACGTTCCTTTCTCACCGCCGACCGAAAATACTGGGAAGAACCCGGAATTACTGGGGTATAGGGTACAATCGCGCCCGCTTATAGGAAGGATTGCGCTATGAGCCAGGTAACAGTGGCCACATTGGAAAAACATCTACGGGAGTTCATCGTCCCGGCCACCGATTCTCGCCTCGGTGAGGGCGGTAGCACGATCGAGATTGTCGGAGATTCCGCCGCGCTTCAGGTCAGGATCGAGGTGGGTTTTCCGGCCGCTCGCAGCGGCTCGGAGCTGGTCGCGGCCCTTCAAGCGCACTGCGAGAGCCTCGATTTGCCGGTGTCACCGGAGTTCGCGATCTCCTGGTCTATCGAACCGCATTCCGTCCAGCACGGGCTCACGCCGCTGGACGGTATTAGCAACGTTATCGCTATCGCTTCAGGCAAAGGCGGGGTCGGTAAGTCGACAGTGGCCGTCAATCTATGCCTTGCTCTGGCTCAAGAAGGTGCGAGAGTCGGTATTCTCGATGCGGATATCTACGGGCCCAGCCAGCCCCGGATGCTGGGGTTGGCAGGCCAGCGGCCGGTAACGCAGGACGGGAAGATACTTGAGCCTCTGGAAGCGCATGGCGTGAAAGCGATGTCGATCGGTTTTCTGGTCGACGAGAGTCAACCGATGGCATGGCGTGGTCCGATGGTGACGTCAGCATTGAATCAGCTGCTGACGGACACACGCTGGGGGGAACTGGATTATCTACTGGTCGATATGCCGCCAGGAACGGGCGATATACAACTCACGTTATCGCAGCGCGTACCCGTCAGCGGCGCCATTATCGTCACGACGCCCCAGGAAATCGCGTTGGCCGACGCGCGTAAGGGCCTGGAGATGTTCCAGAAGGTTAACGTCCCCGTGTTGGGCGTTGTGGAGAACATGAGCATCCATGTTTGTTCGAGCTGCGGGCATGAGGAACCTGTTTTCGGCCAGGCCGGCGGTGAGCGTCTGGCCACCGAGTACAAATTGCCGTTGCTTGGTGCGTTGCCTTTGGATCGGCGCATCGGAGAAGACACCGAGCGAGGCATACCCAGCGTCGTCGCCGATCCGGACGGCGTGATCGCCAGCGCTTATCGTCGGATCGCGCTTCGCGCCAGCGGGCAGTTGGCGGCGACAGGTAAGGATTACAGTAGCTTGTTTCCGACTATTACCGTCGAGGAGAGTGAATGAGCATTAAATCTGATCGTTGGATTCGACAGATGGTCAGTGACTACAACATGATCGAACCCTTCGAGCACGATCAAGTTCGCGAGGTCAACGACAAACGCGTGATCTCCTATGGTACGTCTAGCTACGGTTACGATGTCCGATGCGCTGCCGATTTCAAAGTGTTCACCAACATCAATTCCGCTGTCGTCGACCCCAAGCAGTTCGACGAGTCGAGCTTCGTCGATAAGCGCGCCGACACCTGTCTTATTCCGCCCAATTCGTTCGTGCTCGCCAGGACTGTGGAGTATTTTCGGATTCCGCGAACGGTCCTTACGATCTGCCTGGGGAAATCGACCTACGCGCGCTGTGGGATTATCGTCAATGTCACGCCGCTCGAACCCGAGTGGGAGGGGCATGTGACGCTCGAGTTCTCTAACACGACGCCACTACCCGCCAGGGTTTACGCTAACGAAGGTGTCGCGCAGATGATTTTTTTTGAGTCCGACGAAGTTTGTGAGACCAGTTATTCGGATCGGGGCGGGAAATATCAGGGGCAACGAGGCGTCACCCTACCGAAGGCCTAGCGCAACGCCTGAGAGGTTTCTAATCGTCGCCTAACCATTCGACTGATTCGAGCAGGATCACCGCCCGAGTCTCGCCATTACGTTTCTGCTCGATGCGCACGGGCAGATGATGCAGTTCACTCGCCGTCCACAGCACAGTTTGTCGCGAAGATCCTGCGCGTTGCTGGACGAACGCCTGCGTCTCGACTACGCCCAGAGACGTCTCGAGTTGTACGTCTCCATTACGATGATACTGGTAAGTTCTGAGCCCGTCGTTGTCAGCGAGCGTGTAGCTGCCTAACGATCCAGTGCGCGCCACATCCAGCATGAGCTGGACCTGCATCGTGCCGCGATCAAGCGTGCCGCGTGGCACGGCGAACTCGTGCCGTTCTGTGCTCGTCTCGGCGACTGCAAGCCCGTTGTCCCAGTCGAATTGAATGTGAAAGTTTTCATTTCCTTGCCTCGAACCGTCTTCGTACCAGAATTTGAGCGGTGTTATTTCGCCGGCGTCCGAGGTGAACTCACTACGCTCGACAACGGGTCTGGGGGAAAGGATTCTTAAAAGCCCGCGGACGGCAGAGTTCGAGGTAAATGTATAGGCGTCGTCGGCTGCATCGTAGTCAACCGAGAATTTCATCGTGCCAACATTTTTGCCCCGATACTGTACTTGGTAGACGGCTGAGTAGAGGTGAATCGCCGAGTCGGGGGCCGTCGCCGCGGATTCCGGCCAGGCTGCTACAGTCAGTGTTGCGGCCATTCCGCATAGTAGGCCAGTCGAATATCTTCGGATCTTCACGCTTCCCCGTCCACCATCACAGCTTGGTTCAGCTCTCGATCGTCAAGCATGACCGCTCCGTTGATGAGTCTCAAGCGCTGCTCGGCAAACCAGCCGACCGCACGGGGCAGGATTATGTGCTCCCCACGGGAGACCCTGAATTTGAGCGAAGTTTCACTATCGTCGGGCCGGACGGGAATACGGTACTGTATGATATGGGGACCGTCATCCAGTTTCTCTGTAACGAAGTGAACGGTGGCCCCGTGGACAGTATCGCCTGCTGCGAGCACCCGACGGTGCGTATTCAGCCCGGGAAAACGCGGTAGTAACGACGGGTGAATGTTCAGCACGCGCCCGCGGAACGTCTCGACGAAATCGGGGCCCAGAATTCGCATGAGCCCGGCTAACACCAACAGGTCCGGCTCCAATGCGAGTATTTCTTGCGCCAGCGTCGCGTCGAAGGCCGCGTTGTCGTCGAAGTCCGCCGGCTCCAGATGCCGCGCGTCGATATCGGCCTGTCGTGCTCGTTCAAGACCTGGTGCGTCGCTTCGATCGCTGAACACGGCTTGAATGTCGCTGTGCAGCTCTCCCGTCTGTTGTGCGTGGATAAGAGCCCGGAGATTCGTGCCCTGCCCGGAGATCAGTACGATCACCTTAAGCCGAGGGAGGTGCGTCAATCGACGGTAACCTGCTCAGTGCCATCGGTAACGACCTCACCGATCAGCCACGCCTGTTCGCCGCTCCTGGTCAGTGACGACTGCGCGGATTCCACGTCCTCCCGAGCGACGATCACGATCATGCCGACGCCACAGTTGAACGTCTGGAGCATCTCCGGCCTGGATATGCCCGCATCTTCGAGCCATCGAAATACGGCAGGCTCAGGCCACGCGGCTCTCTGCAGGCTGACCCCAAGCCCGTCCGGCAGCACCCTCGGGATATTTTCCGTCAGACCGCCTCCGGTGATATGGGAGATGCCTTTCACTTCTATTTCGGCAACAAGATCGAGAATGGCCCGGACATAAATTCGTGTTGGCCGAAGCAGCAGTTCCATCAGCGGCCGTCCGTCCAACTCGGTCTCGCCGCTATTCGGGTATTGTTCCAGCACCCGCCTAATAAGCGAGAACCCGTTCGAGTGCGGGCCAGACGAGGCGAGGCCGATCACGCTGTCTCCGGGTCGGATATTCCGACCATCGACGAGCTTGCTCTGATCGACTACGCCGACACAAAAGCCAGCCAGGTCGTATTCTCCAGCCGCGTGCATGCCGGGATGTTCGGCCGTCTCCCCGCCGATCAATGCGGCGCCGGCGAGTTCGCAGCCACGCGCAATACCCTTGATCACGCGTGCCGCAATCTCCACGTCCAGTCGCGGCGTGACGAAGTAGTCGAGGAAAAACAGCGGTTCCGCGCCGAGGACGATCACGTCATTCGCACACATCGCCACGAGGTCGATACCGATCTCGTCGTGAGCGTCCTGCTCCAGAACCAGTTTTAGCTTGGTGCCGACACCGTCGGTTCCGGACACGAGTATGGGGTCGTCGTAACGATCTGAGGCCAGCTTGAACAGTCCACCGAACCCGCCGACACTGCCAATGACTTCTGCGCGCGACGTGCGCGCTACCGACTCCTTGATGCGACTCACGAGTTCGCTGCCGGCGTCGATATCCACGCCGGCGGCCTTATACGTGAGTGATTCCTTCGTTGTCATGACTTCCTTCTCGGCTGCGGCGGGGATTGGGGCTGAGGCCGGTATAATAAGCCAGCGCATTCCACAGTGGACAGCAATGATCCAATTAAATCAGAGAGCCTGGACGGCGAGGGCTCCTTTCGTTCTAATCATCGCTCTCGCCATCGGTATCGGCTGCCCAAGCTTATTCGCTGCAACGATCGATGATCTCTACAGCGTTACCGTGTCCCGGAGCCTCGAACTCGCGCCGGGGCAGGCTCCCCGGACACTGGAGGATACGATCCGCTTCGCTATGGGGCAGCTCTTAACCAGGGTGACGGGCCGACTCGACGCCGCCTTGGAGCCGGACTTAGCTGATCTGCTGGACAATGCCTCGGAACTTGTCGTGCAGCGAGGCCAGCTGGATCGCGACACGCTGTTGGTGACATTCGATGCGCGTGCGATCGAGGCTGCACTGGTAGCAAGCGGTCAGCCGATCTGGGGCCCAGAGCGACCGCTGACATTGGTATGGCTTGCTATCGATAACGGTCAAGGCGAACGGGGAATACTCTCGGCAGGCGATGTTTTTACTGATGCCAGTCCCGAGTTTTTGCAGCTGCAGGCCGACTTTCGGGCCGAATTGGCGACGGCTGAGGAGGAGCGCGGTTTACCGCTGACCTTGCCGCTGATGGATCTCGAGGATATGGGCGCGGTGGATTTTGTCGACATCTGGGCTGGCTTCAACGCTCAGGTGACACAGGCATCGAGCCGCTACGGTGTGGATGCCGCACTGACCGGTCGGGTCCGACAGACCCAATTCGGCGTCAATGTTCGGTGGGTGCTGCTTAAGGACGGCGAGGAGTTCGCGCTGACTGGCACGACGCTGCGCGACGGCCTCGATCAGCTAGCGGATTTCTATGCCGCCGAATTCAGCACGCTCGGCGGTGCTCGCGCGACACTGATCACGGTCGTGGGTGTCGAGACGCTGGATGATTACGGTCGCGTGATGCGACATCTGGGGTCCGTGAGTCTGCTCGACTCCGTTAGCCCGGAGGAGCTCGTTGACGGCGCACTATCGCTACGGGTAGCAGCGCGCGGTGGCGCGGCCGTTCTGGGGCGCGTGCTGGGACTGAGTACGATGCTGACACCGATCGCTGAACAGACGGGTCAGACGGCGAACGAAGACCGACTGACGTTTACGCTGAATCGCTAAGAGACGCCGATAGATGACGCTGAGGTGGATCCCGAACGCAATCTGCGTGTTTCGCGTGTTGCTCGTCGGGCCGGCCGTCGTGGTGCTGCTGCGGGAGCAGTATCTTGCCGCGTTAATATTGATCGTAATCGCCGGAGTGTCGGACGCGCTGGATGGCTTGCTCGCCCGGAGTTTTAACTGGCGAACGCGGCTCGGCAGCGTGTTGGATCCCGCTGCGGATAAACTGCTGGTCGTCAGCGTTTTCTTGACCCTGACCTACCTGGGACTCGTTCCGCTTGGTTTGACCGCATTGGTCGTCGCGCGGGACATCGTGATCGTCTTTGGGGCGATGACCTACCAGATTCTCATTGCCCCGGTGTTTGGCGAGCCAAGCCTGATCAGCAAGCTGAATACCGCCTGCCAGCTTAGTTTCGTCTTGTTCACGCTGACTGCCGCCGCGTTTCAATGGCCGCCGCATACAGTCCTGATAGCGCTCGGTGCGGCCGTGGCCTTTACCAGCATCACGAGCGGCCTGAACTATGTCGTAGGCTGGAGTAAACGGGCCTGGCGTAAGGCGCACAGCGAACTCGGCGCGACGGACTGACGCCATGGCACAGATTCCATTGCCGCTGGTGCTTAGAAAGTACAGCCGGTTCGATACCTTCGTCGCTGGCGACAATCGCGCGCTCGTCGGTCATCTTAAGTCGCTGGGTCCCGGCAGCGATCCGGTCATTCTTTGGATCTGGGGCCCGGCGGGATCCGGTAAAAGCCACTTGCTCCAGGCGATTTGTGCGAGCAGCCCAGCGCAGCGGGCGATGTATCTGCCGCTGCGTCCGGTGCAGCCAGCGGGCGTCGATGTCTTGCAGGGCCTGGAGATGCTGGACATTGTGGCCCTCGACAATGTCGACACGGTTAGCGGCGATGCCGTCTGGGAGCAGGCGTTGTTCGGGCTCTATAACCGCATCCAGATGGCGCGGACTCATCTTATTTTCGCCGCCCGTCGAGCGCCGGCAGGTACGCCATTCGCGTTGCCGGATTTTGCTTCACGCGCCGCGGGTGCGGTCGTCTATCAGGTACACACCCTGGACGACGATCAGTCGCTAACTGCGCTGCAGGGGCACGCGAACGCGCGTGGCCTCGATCTGCCGGATGCGGCCGCGCGCTATCTCTTCGCGCGGGTAAGCAGAGATATGGTCGGAATCTGCCGTTGGTTGGACGAGCTCGACACGGCTTCGCTGGTGGCGAAGCGCAAGTTGACGATCCCGTTTATTCGCGCCGCGCTGACGGAGCGTTCCTGATCATGGTCACGAGGACGCCGAGCTCAGCCAGAGCTGCCAACATGACGACGACGGCCGCCGCGGATGTGCGTTGTGATGCCACAACCTCGGTGCTGCCAGCGCCTATATAGATCACGAGGACAAGACTCAGCCAGCGATAGGTGTTGATTCGCTCGCGAATCAGTCCCCGGATAGCGAACAGGAGTGGCGCGATCATTACGGCTGTTAATAGGATCAGCCACAGCTCCGGGGATGGCCGCGCCAGGAGCCACGCAGCACTCGCCACGAGCAGCACAATATGGCAGATGCACAGCAGCGATCTCGAGACCGCCCGCCATTCATTCGTCGTCATGACCCGGAGGCCGCAAGCAGTCCGGCTAATCTCGCTACACGCTCGCCCAACGCGTGGGCGAGATCACGTTCGTGCTGGGAAAGCGATTCGTTCCACGGCGCTGCGAGATGAGACGCGCCGTACGGACCACCACCGGTACGAGTCTCTCGAATCGCGGCATCGGTATAGGGAATGCCTGTCCAAACCATACCGTGGTGAATCAGCGGCAGTACCATCGTCAGTAGCGTGGTTTCTTGTCCCCCGTGCAGGCTGCTGGTTGAAGTGAATACGCCGGCAGGTTTGTCGACGAGTGCCCCATCGAGCCAGAGTCCACTTGTCCCGTCCAGGAAGTACTTTAACGGCGCGGCCATGTTGCCGAAGCGGGTCGGGCTGCCCAGCAATAGGCCGTCGCACGCCTGCAGATCCTCGAGCGACGCGTATGGCGGACCGGTTTCCGGTATCGCCGGCTCGACGGCCTCGATAGCGGTCGAGACCCGCGGTACCGTACGCAGCTTCGCTTCGGCGCCGGCGGCCTCGACACCGCGAGCGGCGTGTCTCGCGAGTTCGGCCGTTCGGCCTTTGCGAGAGTAATACAGTAATAGTACGTTGATGGTCATTCGAACAGGTCCAATACGGCTTCCGGTGGGCGGCCGATGCGCGCTGTCTCGCCAACTTCCACGATCGGTCGCTGGATCAGCTTCGGGTGGGCCGCCATAAGAGCCACGATCTGCTCTTCCGATGCCGATTGCAGATCCACACCAGCATCCTTGAACTCCGTTTCGCCGCTGCGCACGAGGTCTTTCGGTTTCAACCCGAGTTTCGTGACCAGGGCTCTGAGTGTTTTCTCAGATGGCGGGGTATTCAAATATTCGACGACATCCAGTTCCACGCCTTTGGCCTCCAGAAGCGCTATTGTCGCCCGTGATTTGGAACACCTGGGATTATGGTAAATTATCGCTTTCATATATAACATCCTGATTATGCTAAAAAAAATCTAGAAATCGGCGCGCCGGAGGCAAGCGCCTCAGATTAGCAGTGTAAAAATCCCTCCAGCGGCTTTCCAGCTATTTCTCGCCTGGCTTGACGGCTGTGAGAGCCCCCTGTTAGGTTTCTCTAGTCTGGACGTTCAAGAATAATAATGATTCACACACGAGTCACGACTCGACTCTTCGCGCTACTAGTAGCCGTCTTCGTCGTTGGGTGCGCTACCTCTCCGCCGGTTCAGGAGATGAGTGATGCGCGTCAGGCTATCACGGCGGCTGAAGATGCGGATGCCGCACGGCTTGCCCCTGCGCCACTGGATGATGCGAGGCGCTTTCTGAGTCAGGCAGAGACTCAGATTCGAGAGCGCTCATTCACTATGGCCCGCACCAACGCGATCCACGCGAAGAACAGTGCCGTGGATGCACTTCAAGCCAGTCAGGAAGCGAGTCGGTCCGGGGACAATTGACCGTCCACTCATGAGCGCGGACGAGCAGGCCGTACGCTGCTTAGTCGAAGGTCGTGTACAAGGCGTCTGGTATCGGGCGGCCACGGCAAAACGAGCGGAACAATTACAACTGCGCGGATGGGCAAAGAATCTCGCGGACGGGCAGGTCGAGGTCATCGTAGCCGGATCGTCGGATGCCGTCGCTGAGATGTGTCGTTGGTTGTGGGCCGGCCCGTCCGGCGCGCAGGTAGTCGGAGTCACCGTGGCAGAGTGGAGTGGCGTCGTTGCGCCCGGGTTCGACGTAAGTTAGTCGTCTAGCGGTCTTGCGACTCGAGCGGGCTAGCCTCGGTACCATCTGGAACGCAGCGCGCTGACGACCCGGTCCGCATAGTCGTGGCGTCCCAAGCTGCCGTTATAGCGGCCCAGTGCGCGCACCAATTCGCCGTTCTCCATATCTAGATAATACTTGAGGATCCGGCAGCCCAGCAGCACGTTGTACTGGACATCAAACAGATCGCTCTGACTGTCGCCGCCAAGTTTCTCGACCCAGAACGGCATCACCTGCATTAGGCCGAGCGCGCTGCTTGAGGAGATCGCATAACGATCGAAATTACTTTCGACTTTGATCACTGCGAGAACGAGTTCGGGAGCGATCTCGCTTCGCGTGGCTTCGTGGTGAACCGTTCGGAGGATATGCAGGCGCTCGTCGAGGTCCGGTACTCGCCCGGCGAGCCGCTGTGACATGTCGGTTAACCAGACTTCGGCAGAAAATAGATCGTTAAAGCTGTCCGCATTGACGACGGCTTTGAGCAGAACCGTCCGGAGTTGAGGGTCCAGGTCGTGGCGGACACTTCCCGGTGACGCCTCTTGGCCCGAACTCCCACCCGCAAACAGACTGAGGACCAATAACGATGCCAGCGCGCCGCGTCGGTCAGCGGAAGGACTGCCGATCTGCTGAGCGTTCAATCCGCCGGGTTCTCGCCAAGAAACGTCGCGATGGCGGTGACCGGGATCATCTCGGTGTCCGGAGAGCGGCGCAGCTTGTATTCGACTTCGCCTTGATCCCAGGCCTTCTCGGCGACGACGAGTCGATGGGGGATGCCGATCAAGTCAGCGTCGGCGAATTTAACCCCCGGCCTTTGCGGGCGATCGTCCAGCAGGACGTCGAACCCGGCTTCCTGTAAGTCCTGATAGAGAGACTCGGCGGCTTCCTTGACGCGGTAGGATTTGTCGGCGTTTATCGGTATCAGAACGACATCGAATGGCGCGATCGCCTCGGGCCAAATGATTCCTCGATCATCGTTGTTTTGCTCGATTGCCGCTGCGACTATGCGCGTGACGCCGATGCCATAGCAACCCATCTCCATTGCGCGCGATCTGCCGTCTTTATCGAGAACCGTGGCTTCCATGGCGTTACTATATTTATCGCCAAGCTGAAAGATGTGACCCACTTCAATTCCTCGCGCAATGGTTAGCGAGCCGCCGCCCGCCGGGCTCGCGTCGCCGGTGACGGCATTGCGCAGGTCTGCGACAGCCGGCGACAGAAGATCCCGCTCCCAGTTGACGCCGCGGAGGTGATGGTCCGTTTTGTTTGCGCCACAGACGAAATCGCTCAGAGCAGCTGCTGCCTGGTCCGCGTAGATCGGGATGGGGAGGTCCTTCGGACCGAGAGATCCGGGTTCGCAGCCCGTCGCGTCGTGTACTTCTGCTGCACGAAGCATTCGGAGCGGACGTGCTACGCCTTCAAGCATTTCCGCCTTGAGTCGATTGAGTTCGTGGTCGCCGCGGAGGAGCAGCGCGACCGCGGCGCTTTCTGTCCCCGCGACGAGTAGCGTCTTAACGCAGCTGGCAGGTGCTACGTCCATGAAAGCACTGAGTTCCTCGATTGTGCGTATGCCAAGGGTCGACACGAACTCGAGGTCGGCTTGCGGCTCATCGGGTGCGTCGGCACGTACTGGAATTGCGACGGTCTCGATATTCGCGGCGAAACCATCGGTCTCACAGTACGCGATCGCATCTTCGCCGGACTCGGCGAGGACATGAAATTCCTCCGAACGGTTACCGCCGATCGCGCCTGGATCTGCTTGAACGATCCGAAACTCCAATTGCATTCGTGTGAAGATTCGATCGTAGGCGACGCGCATCTTCTCGTAACCCTCGACCAGGGAGTCTGGATCCAGGTGAAAGGAGTACGCATCCTTCATTGTGAACTCACGCGCACGCATCACGCCAAACCGTGGTCTGATCTCGTCTCGAAATTTGGTCTGAATCTGATAATAGTTAACGGGAAGTTGCCGATAACTCTTGAGCTCACTACGGGCAATGTCCGTAATGACTTCCTCGTGTGTCGGGCCCAGACAGAACTCGCGTTGATGTCGATCTTTGAATCGCAGCAGTTCCGGGCCGTACTCCTCCCACCGACCCGACTCCTGCCAGAGTTCGGCCGGTTGTGCTACAGGCATAAGAAGCTCCAGCGCGCCGGCACGATCCATCTCTTCGCGGATGATTGCTTCGACCTTGCGCAGCACGCGTAGACCGAGCGGAAGCCAGGTGTAGAGTCCCGAGGCGAGGCGCCTGATGATGCCCGCGCGCAGCATCAACTGGTGACTGATAACCTCGGCCTCCGCCGGCGCTTCTTTGAATGTCTTGAGGGGGAAAGCTGATAGTCGCATGATTACTAGTGTCTCAAGAAAGCATTGCGTCGGCCAGGAAATTCCAGCAGCATCACAAACGTGATTTCTTGGCAGTTGAACGACGATGCCCGACTCTTCAGTAGATAAATCTCGTCGCAGAGGGATTTACCTACTACCGAACCTCCTGACAACCGGCGCGCTGTTCGCCGGGTTCTACTCGATTATTGCCGCGATCGACGGTAATTTTCTCGGCGCGGCATGGGCGATCTATATCGCCATGTTCCTGGACGGTCTCGACGGTCGTGTTGCGCGCATGACGAGTACCGAAAGCGACTTTGGGAAAGAATTCGACAGCTTGGCCGATATGGTGTCGTTCGGTCTAGCGCCGGCCATCGTCATCTACCAATGGGGGCTCGAGCGGCTACCCGAATACGCGGCCGTGTGGGGTAGGTTGGGTTGGTTGGCCGCGTTTCTTTTTACTGTGGCTGCCGCATTTCGGCTCGCGCGATTCAATACCAGCACGGCGATCAACGACAAGCATTTCTTCCAGGGTCTGCCGAGCCCGCCGGCGGCGTCGGGAATCGCCGCCACGGTATGGCTTAGCATCGAATATGACATCGGGGGGTTATTAGCCCTCGTCACGGGACTCGCAGTCACGGCGCTCGGCGGTCTCGCCATGATGTCGAATCTTCGTTATCTCAGCTTCAAGGACTTCAATCTGAGTAGTCGAGTCAGATTCGGTAATTTGTTGATGATTCCCCTACTGTTAATCGTCGTCTCGCTGAATCCGCCTGTGGTTCTCTTTTCGATGTACTTTACGTACGCTACCGTGGGGCCAGTAATCTGGTTGTGGCGAAAGATTCGCCGCCACCGAAAGTCGCCCGGAGCATGAACGAGTGACGGCCACGCGTGAACAGTATCTCGCCGCGATGGGTATCCCGGTGTGGGTGCTGCGCAACGGCGAACCTCCGCTGAGCAGTGAGACATTGGTCGCGGAGCTCGACTGGCCAGCACTGGCCGAACGGGTACGTACCTGCACGAACTGTGAACTCCACGGTACCCGTATCCAAACCGTATTCGGCGTGGGTAGCGAAAACGCAGACCTGTTGATCATCGGGGAAGCACCGGGCGCTGAGGAGGATCGCAAGGGCGAGCCATTCGTCGGGCGTGCCGGAAAGCTGTTGGACGCCATGCTTGGGGCGATCGCTCTTTCCCGCGACGATGTTTACATAGCCAATATTCTCAAGTGCCGGCCACCGAATAATCGTGACCCGCAACGCGATGAATCGACGGCCTGTGCGCCTTATCTAGAGCGCCAGATTCAGCTCTTACAACCGAAGGTAATATTGGCGTTGGGACGAATCGCTGCGCAGTGGTTGTTGCAGTCAGATGCGCCCATCGGTAGGCTCCGAGGGCAGAAATTAGGTTTTGGCAACCCGGAAACTCCGCTGGTCGCGAGCTATCATCCGGCTTACCTGCTGCGCTCTCCAGCGGCGAAGGCCAAGTCCTGGGAAGACCTCAGACTCGTAAGGAAAATTCTTCGAACAACACCATGAGCGCGTCATTACAACCCAGAACTCAAATTCGCGCCATGCGCCCGTCCGACCTGAAGGCCGTGGCCGCGGTAGAGAGTTCGAGCTATCAGTTTCCGTGGAGTATCGGAATCGTTAGGGATTGCCTGCTGGCGGGTTATTGTAGCCAGGTGCTTGAGTTTTCGGGTGTGATTAGCGGCTACAGCATCATGTCCGTTGCCGGTGCAGAAGCGCATCTGCTAAATCTCTGTGTGCATCCAGGCTGTCAACGACTCGGCTTTGGTCGCCGCTTACTCAATGTAGCGTTGTCGAAAGCAGAAGAGCTGGCAGTAGAACGTGTGTTTCTAGAAGTTCGCCCATCGAACGCTATCGCGATCGCGCTCTACCGATCGGCCGGCTTCGAAATAGCCGGCACCCGCCCCTCCTACTATAAGGCGGAGAGTGGGCGAGAGGACGCAGTCGTCTTGGCCGCGGCCGTCAACCCGATCCACTGACTCCCCTCAATAGCGCCCGAACCATGTCAGAGCAGCTGGAGCGTCGTACGTTTGCGATCATTTCGCATCCGGATGCCGGGAAGACCACACTCACGGAGAAACTTCTCCTGTTCGGTGGCGCTATCCAGATGGCCGGCGCGGTAAAAGGCCGCAAAGCGCAGCGTCATGCGAGAGCGGACTGGATGCAACTCGAGCAGGAGCGGGGCATTTCCATCACTTCCTCCGTCATGCAATTCCCGTACGCCCAGCGAGTCATCAACCTGCTGGATACGCCGGGTCATGAGGACTTTTCCGAGGACACCTATCGCACACTGACGGCCGTAGACAGCGCATTAATGGTGATTGACGCCGGTAAGGGTGTAGAGATACGGACGATCAAACTCATGGAGGTCTGCCGCCTACGTAACACGCCCATCATGAGCTTTATCAACAAGCTCGACCGAGACGGCCGTGATCCGTTGGAGCTGCTCGATGAGATTGAAACGGTGCTGAAGATCGAGTGTGCTCCGGTGACGTGGCCGATCGGCATGGGGCGGGAGTTTCGCGGCATCTATCACCTGTCGGACGACTGCATCTACGTTCATGACCGCGGGGATTCAAACCGGATCTCCGACTCGCACCGGATCGACGGCCTGGCGTCACCGGAGGCGGGCGAGCTACTCGGGGACGACGCAGACGCATTGCGAGAACAAGTCGACCTGATTCGCGGCGCCAGCCCGAGTTTCGACGCCGAGCGTTATCTTCAGGGGCGCCAGACGCCGGTGTTCTTCGGCTCGGCGATACAAAATTTCGGAGTGAGGGAATTGTTGGACGCGTTTGTCGCCAACGCACCACCGCCACAGTCGCGAGAAACTATCAGCCGGCTGGTGGAGCCCGCCGAGAAAGAGCTCAGCGGTTTCGTTTTTAAGATTCAAGCCAACATGGACCCGGCACACCGAGATCGGATCGCATTCTTGCGTGTCTGTTCTGGTACCTATAAGCCGGGAATGCGTCTTTATCACACGAGATTGAAACGTGAAGTGCGCGTCGGCGAGGCGATTACATTCATGGCTGCCGATCGGCAGCATGTCGATGAGGCCGTTGCGGGTGACATTATCGGTCTCCATAATCACGGGACCATCAATATCGGCGACAGCTTTTCTCAGGGTGAGGATCTCGTCTTCACCGGAATTCCTGATTTCGCACCGGAGCTGTTTCGGCGAGCCGTACTCAAAGATCCGCTCCGTTTAAAAGCGCTGAGTAAAGGCCTCGATCAGCTCTGCGAGGAGGGGGCAACGCAGCTCTTCCGGCCGCTGACGAGTAACGATCTGATCCTCGGAGCGGTTGGCCCGCTTCAGTTCGACGTCGCGTCGTTCCGGTTGCAAGACGAATACAGTGTCGAGTGCGTTTTCGAAGCGGTCAACGTCGCGACCGCTCGCTGGATCGACTGTGCGGACGATGGGATGCTGGATGAATTCTCGCGGAAACTAAAGAGCAGCCTGGCGTTGGACCATACGGGCCGACTCGTTTTTCTGGCGTCGAGCTTGGTGAATCTGAATCTCACCCAGGAGCGCTGGCCGGATATCGAGTTCAAGGCGACGCGGGAACACGGTAGCGCGCCCAGTTGAAAGGTGCCGCTTGACGTTCAAGTCGCGCGGTCCGGATCGAAATTTCTGACGAGTGCCTTGAGCCGCTCGCGGGGCGTAAACTTGTGCTGACCATAGGGCTGAATGGTGGCCAAAAAGGGGCCTCGTGGACAGTCTAATTCCGGCCAAATGTGACACAGTCTGCAGATTACGGGGCCGGCGGCGCGGCTCCGGGTCACATTATCCGGCTAACCGATTGTCCGCAAGCGCTCGAGCTGAGTCTGCAGCTGTGCGAGTTTTTGGGTCAACTCAGTCGCCCGGTCCTGTGTCTTCGTGACAATTGCCGCTGGTGCGTGGGCGATAAACTGGGAATTGGCGAGCTTGGTCTGGCACAGATCGAGATCGGCTTGCGCCTGCTGGCGTTGTTTAGTGAGCCGTGTCACCTCGGCATCCAGATCGATCAACCCAGCCAGCGGGACGAGTATACGCATCCGACCGACGAGCGCGGTCGCTGTGCCACTGACGGTCGTCGCTTCGTCGACAATCTCAAGTTCTTCGAGGCGCCCCACCGCTGTCAGATACGCGCCGTGTTCATCGATCCGCCTGCGATCAGTCGCGCTCGAATCGGCCAGCTTGACGGGGAGCCTCTTGCCGGGGTTGATCTCCATCTCGCCGCGAATCTGACGGATGCCGCTGATAAAAGTCTTGATCCACTCGATCTCGTCATCTGCCTCGCTATCCGCGGCGAAGTCGGAGCTCTCGGGCAAGGTTTCGAGCATGAGCGACGGGCTGGTTCGCTGCGTCCGCGCGCAAAGTTCGAGCCACAATTCTTCCGTGATGAAAGGCATGATCGGATGCAGAAGTTTCAGAATCGAGCCCAAGGTATCCGCCAACGTTCTACGTGTGCCACGGAGCCGCGCTGAGCTCGCATCAGGATCCATGATGACCGGTTTGGTTAGCTCCAGGTACCAATCGCAGAACTCACGCCAGATAAAGTCGTATAGCGCCTGCGCAGCCAGGTCGAGCCGGTAGGCGCCGATGCTCTTGTGCACGTTGGTGACGGTCTCGTGCAGCTGCGACTGAATCCAGCGATCGGCTACGGTTAATTCCATATCGCCGTCGCTGAGATCGTCGATGTGCGTAAATACGTACTGCGCGGCATTCCAGAGTTTGTTGCAGAAATTTCGATACCCCTCGACCCGGCCCAGGTCGAGACTGATCTCCCGACCGGTCGTTGCCAGCGACGCCAGGGTCATTCGCAGCGCGTCCGCGCCGCAGGGTGCGATACCGTTCGGGAAATCTTTTCTGGTTGCTTGCTCGACCTGTTCCATCAGATGAGGCTGCATGAGGCCGTCAGTGCGCTTTACCAGCAGACCGTCGAGACTGATACCGTCGATGATGTCCAGGGGATCCAGGTCATTGCCTTTGCTCTTCGACATTTTCTGGCCGTCCTGATCTCGAATCAGGCCGTGAATATAGACTTCTCGAAAGGGCACGTCGTTCATGAACTTGAGCCCCATCATGATCATGCGTGCTACCCAGAAGAAAATAATATCGAATCCCGTAACAAGAACGGATGTCGGGTAAAAGGTGTTGAGCGTCTGCGTATTTTCCGGCCAGCCCATCGTCGAGAACGGCCACAATGCCGACGAGAACCACGTATCGAGGACGTCGTCATCCTGCCGCAGCTCAATGTCGTCGCTAACGTTGAATTTTTCTCGGACGGCGGCTTCGTTCCGCGCGACATAGATATTCCCTTCTGCGTCGTACCAGGCTGGAATCCGATGCCCCCACCAGAGCTGACGCGAGATACACCAATCATCGATGTTGTGCATCCATTCAAAGTAGGTCTTGGACCAGTTCTCGGGAATAAATCGTATCGCCCCGGACTCGACGGCTTCGATTGCGGGTTCGGCCAACGGTTTCGTTTGTACGTACCATTGATCGGTGAGGAACGGCTCGATTATCGTGCCGCTGCGATCGCCGCGCGGCACCTTCATCGTATGTGCATCGATACCGTCGAGCAGGCCGAGCGCGTCGAGATCGGCCACCACTCGTTCTCGAGCGTCGAGTCGGTCCAGTCCCTGATACGCCTCCGGCACCTGATCGTTTAGGCGGGCGTCTTCATCCAGAATATTGATCAGCGTCAAATTGTGGCGTCGCCCGACTTCATAGTCGTTAAAATCGTGAGCTGGGGTGATTTTGACGCAGCCGGTACCGAACTCCGGATCCACGTAGTCGTCGGCGACGATGGGGATCTCGCGATCGGCGAGCGGCAGCGTGACGGACTGGCCGACCAGCTGACGATAGCGTTCATCATCCGGGTGTACGGCAACGGCTGAATCGCCGAGCATCGTCTCCGGCCGCGTAGTTGCTACAACCACATGGCCCTCTCCGTTCGTCAGCGGATAGCGAAAACGCCAAAGCTTCCCTTGCTCTTCATTGGATAGGACTTCGAGGTCCGAGACCGCGGTGTGGAGCACTGGATCCCAGTTCACGAGACGTTTGCCCCGGTAGATCAAGCCGTCTTCATAGAGTCGAACGAACGCCTCGGTCACCGCCGCGGAGAGTCCAGGATCCATCGTGAACCGTTCTCGCGACCAGTCGACCGAACTCCCAAGTCGTCGAAGTTGTTGGCTTATTCGGTCGCCGGAGTGGGTCTTCCATTCCCAGACACGCTCGACGAATGCAGCTCGGCCGAGATCGTGCTTCGATTTGCCTTCGCCGGCCAGCAGCCGCTCCACGACCATTTGTGTGGCGATTCCGGCGTGATCGGTCCCGGGTTGCCATAGCGTCTTGCGACCGCGCATTCGCTGGTAGCGAGTCAGCGCGTCCATGATCGTGTTGCCGAATGCGTGGCCGATGTGCAGCGTGCCGGTAACATTCGGCGGTGGGATGACGATAGAGTAGGCGTCACCGTCGCTCGACGGTGCGAAGTAGCCCGCATCCTCCCAGCGCTGATAGTGCCGCGACTCGATCTCCGCGGGTTGATAGCCTTTTGCCACTCGGGTGCCTCGACTACTCGTCGTCGATCTCGAAGCCGAAGTGCTCTCGGAGCACCGTGTCGATGAGCTCCGGAAGTTCCTGGCGGAGCCGAATCAGTACCTGCTCACGGAGCGTGGACTCCATTTCGGATATTGCCGACAGTAATAACTGTTCCGTCAGGTCGAACGCGCTTACCGAGAGCTTGGCCTGAAGTTCTGCGATCAGCATTTCCCCATCGAAGGGGGGCTCGTCTGAATCTGTCTCGGATCTCGGCTCATCTTCTACGACATCGGTGAGCACGGGGATATCGTCGCTGTCGGTAGATTCATCGTGCATGCTGATCTCAGATATTGTGCGTGTTGAGCTCGTAACCTCGGTCGCGATAGAAGCGAAATCGCTCCCGTCCGCTCGCGCGCCTGGCCGGATCTGCGTCGATCACTTCGGCGACACGGTGATAGCGGCTGAAGAATTCCGGCACTTGCGCCGCCATGTTGATCATCAGATCCCAGCTTTGGCTCACCGGCGTATCCGTCGGTAAGCCTGCAGCGGGATCACCGCGACCGATCAATACCGGTTCTTCATAGGGTGGCGTCGAGTCTTGCCCAACGACTCGATGCGGAATGAAGCTTCCCTGGGAAAAAGTCCAGAGCAGCCCGTCCAACCGTGTCGCTACCGCATCGTTCTCAGAGTGCAGGTACACCTGGAGTTTGCGCTGCCTGGCTTTCGCGGTAATGCGGCAGGCGAGGCGCAGCCAGGAGTCGTCGGAACTCGTCGCAAGTATGTAGAAATCGACCTGGGTCACTGTCGTTCTTGGGTCTCTTATAGAGCCAATAGAAAATCTGTTAGCAGGGGTACCGGGCGTCCCGTGGCACCCTTATCGGCGCCGGTGGTCCAGGCCGAACCCGCTATGTCCAGATGCGCCCACGGAGTGTCACCGACGAATCGGGACAGGAACTGCGCTGCGATGCTTGCGCCAGCGTCTCGGCTGCCGATGTTGGCGAAATCGGCGAACTGACTCTTCAGGGATTGCCCGTATTCTTCATCGACCGGCAGTCGCCAGGCTGGGTCGAGAGAACGCTTGCCGGCGTCGAGTAAGGCGTCGGCGAGTTGATCGTCATTGCTGAACAGCCCCGTATAGAGATGGCCGACGGCGACGACGCAGGCGCCGGTCAACGTGGCAACGTCAAGCAGGTAGCGCGGTTTGAAACGCTTGGCGTAGGTGAGCGCATCGCACAGTATCAGGCGTCCCTCGGCATCGGTATTTAGAATCTCGACGGTCTGGCCGGACAGCGTCTTGACGATGTCGCCGGGACGGCTCGCTCGGCCGCTAGGCATATTTTCGCAGGCGGGCACGATTGCGATGACGTTGAGATTCGGCTGCAGCTCACCAAGGGCTGCCATCGTTCCAAGAACTCCGGCTGCGCCACACATGTCGAATTTCATCTCGTCGAGTTTCGCCGGTGGCTTGAGTGAGATGCCGCCGGTATCGAAGGTGATGCCTTTGCCGCAGAGCACGACCGGTGCAACGCGTGTACCGGCGCCGCGGTATCGTACGATGATAAATTTCGGTGGTTCGTCGGCGCCTTGAGTAACGGACAGTAAGGCGCCCATACCCAGACGCTTCATCTCGCGTTGGCCGAGTACCGTCACTTCTATGTTCTCGTAGCGTTTGCCGAGCGCACGGGCTTCACGCGCGAGGTGAGAGGGCGTGCAGACGTTTGGCGGTCGGTTGCCGAGATTCCGAGCGAGGTCGCTACCGACGGCGATGGCACAGCCGTCGTGGACACCGCGGCGGACCTCTTTGGTGTCTCGCCGATCGGCTACGGCAATGGCCAGTTTCGCCAGCTTGTCTTTCGCCTTGGACGAGGTCTTCAGTTCATCGAAGCGGTAGTACGCGGATCGAGTCGCCTCGACAGTGACACGGCCGGCGTAATACGCGTTGAGCCCCCGGTGGCGCGTATAAGTCAGATAACTTGTGGCTTCCTTGAGACCGGTCTCCCTGAGCCTGCGAGTTGCCGTGCTCAGGACCTGCCGGACGCGCTTGGCGTCGAAGTCGGCTTGTTTGCCGCAGCCGACGAGCAGAGCACGCTCGGCCGCCGTTCCCTGCAGCTGCGGGACGAGTAAGGACCTGCCGAGCGCAGCCGATGCATCGCCGCTCCTAAGGAGCTGGCTCAACAGGCCTCCACAGGACAGATCGACTTCTCGAGCCGGTCCTTTGAGCCCACGACCCTCAAAAACCGGGAGAATCGCGCAAGCGGTTTTCTGGCTCGCCGGCGCGCCGGTCTTGACGGGAAACTCCATCGCAATCTCCTAGTGGCTTATCAATATAGCCGCGTTGGGCGACTAACAAGCGGCCGTCTGGAGCCCACGTCGAACCTAGGTTCCGAGGCCACCATGCGCTTGTGTTATCGTGTCCAAATCCCAGCCGAGAAAAGTGCGGGCTAGTGTACTCGATTAGCGCAACGTACTGAAAATCCACCCATCCCTTGAATCTGATCAGTCGTTACATACTCCGCGAGACGTTTGTTGCCTGGTTGATGGTGACGATGGTCTTGTTCGTCATTCTCATGAGCAATCAGTTCGCGGAGATATTGGATGACGCGGCTGCAGGCAGACTTCCTCGAGACGCAGTTTTCGCGATACTCGGTCTTTCCTCGCTACATTACATCACGGTTCTTACTCCGATCGGGCTCTTTCTGGGCGTGATGCTGGCATTGGCGAGATTGAACCGTGACTCGGAGATGGCCGCATTGGCGGCTTGCGGTATCGGTCCCGCGAGACTTCTAGGCCCGATCAGCGTATTGACGCTGGCGCTCTCGGTTTCCGTGGCCTGGCTTGCTCTGGTCCAGACGCCCGGCGCGTCGCGTTCGATCGAAGAGATTAAGCTGAGGGCTCAGGAAGAGTTGGAGCTGGGCGTTCTGGAGTCCGGAAAATTCACGTCCCCAGACTCCGGCGATACGATTATCTATGCAAAGGAAGTCACGGGAGAGGAAATCCACGATGTCTTCATCGAGCATCAGGCCGACGAACGGGTCGTTGTGATTCTCGCGGAACGAGGTGAGCGTGTTCACGATCCTGAGACCGGGAACTTGACCTTCGTGTTGTATGACGGCCGGCGCTATGAAGGCGTCCCGGGAGAGAAGAATTTCCGCGTCGTCGATTTTTCCGAGCACGGTATGCCGGTGCGAACAAAGAAAGACGAAGGGCGAGAGGAACTCGTCGAGACGAAGTCGAGCGCGTTGCTGTTCGCGTCTTCGCTGCCGGAAGATCAGGCAGAGCTGCAGTGGCGGATCTCTTCACCGATCATGGTATTCGTTCTGATGCTGCTCGCCGTACCGCTTAGTCGCTCACGGCCGCGAGAAGGCCGTTATGGGCGCCTGGGCGTCGGTATCTTGATCTACATCACTTACGTCAACCTGCTCTCAATCGCTCGCGTCTGGGTGGAGAGGGAAGAGGTTCCGCAGTGGATCGGGCTGTGGTGGGTCCACCTCGCGCTCGGGTTGGTGGGACTATCGCTGCTCGGCCGAGAATCCGGGTGGTTCATCTCGAGCCCGAGGGTACGTCGCGCGGAGTTCACGAGATGAACTTGCTCGACCGCTACATCGCAAGCGCGATCTTGAAAGGAGTCGCGAGTGTGGTCCTCGTCCTGCTCGCCGTAGTAACCGCAGTCGAGTTCGTCGGACAACTCGACGATATCGGTACCGCTCAGTATCGAATGAGCGATGCTTTCGCGTATGTGGCTTTGCGTATCCCTCGCTTGATCCTCCAGATGCTGCCTGCCGCCGCGTTATTGGGAGCACTGCTCAGTCTCGGAAATCTCGCCGTGCACAGCGAGCTCGTCGTGATGCGAGCGAGTGGCGTGTCACGTTTCCGGCTGTTGGGCTCCGTCGGCATCGCGGGTGTTGTTCTCATGGTTGTGATGGCGCTGCTGGGAGAGTCCCTAGCGCCGTCGCTCGGTTCGTACGCGCGTCAGCTTCGTTCGCAAGCGCTACTGGATAGTGTTGATATCGCGAACGCTCGGTCGACATGGATGAAAGACGGCGATCGAATCTTTAACTTTCGACGCGCCGATGACGGTATTAGTTTCGGCGGTGTACTTCTTTTCGAGCTCAATGCCGACGGCTTTCTCGATCAGGTCGTCAGCGCCGATTCCGCAGAGATTGATGCTCAAGCGCGCTGGATTCTGGCCAACTATGCCGCGACACAGTTCGCGGAGGGCAGCATCACTTCCAGCGCTGAGCGCCTGTCGGTGCAGAATTACGATCTGAGTCTCGAGTTGCTGGAGCTCTCTGAAGTGCGTCAGGATCTGCTGGACACGCAGGGGCTGAAACGCTACATCCGCTACCTGGAGCAGAACGACTTGGACGCCGATCGCTATGTGACAGCTTACTGGGCACGGATGGCCGATGTCGTATCGGTGGTGCTGATGACGCTACTCGCGCTGCCGTTCGTGTCCGGCTCCCTGCGATCCGCCGGAACCGGTGGTCGTCTACTAGTAGGATTGTTGATTGGCCTCGGCTACTACGTGGTCGCGCAGACATTTGTGAATAGCGGCGAAGTATTCGATCTCGATCCGGTCGTTGTCGCCTGGCTGCCCAGCGGCGTGCTGCTTCTAATCACGAGCGTCGCGTTGCTCCGAATACGCTAGGCCGATTATTCGGCGATCAGAACCACACGAGTCGCGGACAATCGGTCGTGCCAGCAGCGACGCTCGCGATCCAGCCAAGCCCAGAAAAATCCCACGCCCGGTGGGAACAGCAACACCCAGGCCGAGGCGTAGCGTACCAGGGCATCCCGCCATCTGAGGGCGCTCCCGTCGAGTCGCTCAACTCGAATTTTCCAGGCACGCATGCCAAGTGTCTGGCCGCCGTGAGTCCAGAACCAGCCGAAGAACAGGATGTTGAGTGCGACGAGGCTGGCACTGAACCCCCATGATGCGGGAGAGACGGCGGTACCGCCGCGTAATACGATCAAGATGAATGTGAAGGTAAACATCAGTGCGGCTACCAGCAGACCGTCGTAAACCATCGCCGCAAGGCGACGGCCGAGTCTCTCGGGCGGGCGTGGTAGGCTTTGTTCCATTCGTGTGATTGGGGCGGCGGATGCAGGATGAGTTTAACAGGACGACTCGCAGACACGAAAGAATGACGGCAGCGTATGTCGAACAGATAGTCGCAGCGGAGTGAAATGACGAGCGAGACGCCAGTTCGATCTGTATTCAAAGCGGCCAGTCTGCCGATCAGTCTGTGTATCGGGGTGGTGCTTGGCATCTTTATCGGCGCGCTCTTCGGTCAGCCTGGTATCGGCGTGGCTGTCGGGGCCGCTTTGGGCCTGTGTATCGGTGTGTCGTTGTCGGTCGCGTTTCTAGTGTCGTTTTTCACTCGCGAACACGAATAACAGGGTGTCCGGCCCGACGTTGACCGAATGGCACGTCTACGTTGTGCGCTGCGCGGACAGGACGCTGTACACCGGCATTGCCAGGGATCTCCAGGCACGAATTACTCAACACAATACGGGCCGCGGCGCTAAGTACACGCGGAGCCGACGACCTGTGGCCCTGGTCTATCAAGAGGCAGCGGCCGACCGTAGCGCGGCCCTGCGTCGAGAACATGAGATCAAACGTATGGCGCCGCAGGCGAAGCGCGCGCTGGTCGCGAAATAGGCGCTCGCGACGGCGGTAAATCGCTATTCGGAGATCGGTGCCGCCCGGTTGCCCGGTACGAAGTATTGAGCCTCTCCAACTGTCAGCAACTCGTGCAACGCGGTTAGGTTCCGCTCACGACGCTCGTAACCGCGCCAGTTGCTGTATTGCGGAAACAGATTCTCCCGGAGCATCGCTTCGAGCGATACGTCGCCGTCCACAGCCTCTCGCACTCCCGCATGCAGTAGCCCGATGAACTCGGTGAAGTCGTCGAGGTCCTGCTCCGTAGCGATTGGGCCATGCGGTGGCAGGTAGGTATCGACGTCGATGGTCTTCATCGCGCGAAGCACCCGGATCCACTCGGTGACCGAAGGCGTATAGGAGGTATTGGCCCAGCTTCGATTATGAAAAACGCCGCCGGTGTGCAGCGCCCGCGCGTGCGGAAAGTGGACAAGTGTGTCGCCCTCGTTCTGGCCGGCGCCCAGGTAGATTAGTTCCACAGTGTAGCCGCCGAGATCGAGCGTCATTCGAGAATCGAAGAGTATGTCTGGCAGGACGAGTTCGACCTTTGTCCGGTCCTGGCCCCGCTGGTCGAACGGTCTCGTCGCGACTTCGTAGTCGAAACGCTCGAGAATGGCAGTCTGTGTGTCACGGTGGGCGATGATCGTGGCGCCCTCGCGCGCGAAAACCGAGTTTCCCATGTAGTGGTCACCGTGAAATTGACTATTGATGACCCAGCGGATGGGCGCATCGCTCCGCTCACGAATCTCTGCCAGCAAGAGCTCTGCATCGTTTGGGTGCATCCGCGTATCGACAACCAGAATGCCTTCTTCGGTTATTAAGACGGCGGAATTGGAACCGGCGAAGTCGTAGTTGAAATACAGA
>Ga0310122_10000246_pt1 | contig 34872 bp, 37 predicted proteins | sample CB6_Bottom_1051__FD_203503 | JGI IMG/M metagenome (GOLD analysis project Ga0310122, IMG submission 203503) | Marine microbial communities from Western Arctic Ocean, Canada - CB6_Bottom_1051 | ecosystem: Environmental > Aquatic > Marine > Oceanic | place: Canada: Western Arctic Ocean | collected...
TACCAACGCAAACGCGACACCGGATGAGTGTGAACCCGTTTTCCGTCGGGGAGATGCAAATGACGATGCTCAGGTAGATATTGCTGACGCGATCTTCATGCTCTACTCGCTCATGCTCGGTGGTCCTACTTCTGGATGTGTTGATGCTACGGATGCAAATGACGATGGCCTTCATGACATCTCAGATATCATCTATGTGCTCAACTACCAGTTCCAGAACGGCGGACCTCCGCCGGCTCCGGGACCGACCACATGTGGAATCGACATGACTCCCGATGATGGTATCGGTTGCGACAGTTACGGAGCTTGTCCGTAGGGACGGCTATGAGCCGGGGTTCTGGGGGCCGGAGAAGATCTTGATCTTCTCCGGCCCCTTCCCATCTCGAGTGAGATCGTGAGATGATGGGCGCAGAGAATACGTCCGAATGATTGCAGGGAGGAAACCCGGTGGCACGACAAGAAGACAGTTTCTTCGCTGATCTCGAGATCCGGCTTGCCTTCAACGAGCGGCAAATCGAGAAGATGCAGCATGTGATCGATCAACTGGAAACGCGCCTCACTTCGTCAGAGGGGAAACTCGGATCCTTGATCGGGAAGTTGCCGGCCGACGTACTCCACGATGATGCCGAGGAGAGTAGTTAGTGAATTCCTGCTTCGTTCAGTCTGAAGAGTCTCCATTTAATGCCTGTAAAGCGTCCTCGCTACGAGCTTCAATTTCGCCCTCGATCTCATCTTCGTTTTCATCATCAAAAGGGTAGATGATGTCGCAGGCTTCCACGATGTTGATACTGGTCAAATATAATTTCTCTACAGTTTCATAGCCGATGTCTTCAAATACATCGTGCATCGATTCAAGAAATTCGTTTTCGAAATTGGTTGCTTGTTCTTCGGTAATATTCTCCTGGTCAGATTCTTCTTCGAGCACCTTGCCGAAGTGTTTTTCTTCGAGCTGGTTTCGTAGTTTCTCGAATGTTTCAACCAAATTCACGACCGAGTTCTGAATCTGCTCATTGATGGACATCTTATGCCTCCTGCTCTTGTCGTATCGTACTTGAGACTCTCGAATTTGTTGTGATCTTGGTCAGAGGAATAATGGCACCACTCCTCTTCAAAGAAGTGGTGCCACCCATGATCAAGGAGATACGACTAAAAGCCTATTTTCCCGCTGTTACGGGTTTCTTCGTGGTTTCTTTTTTCGAGGGCTTTTTCTTGTTTTCAGAATCGGGTTTCCTGGCGGCTTGAACTATCTTGATATATTTCGCTGGGGCGGCTACGACTTTCGAGATGCAACCCTTACAGCAGAGTTTGACCAGAGTGCTACCGACTATGACGTTCTTGGCCGGACCCATGCTTCCAAGATCTTCCCCGGAGATGACGCATGTGGTGAGAGGGTAGTCTTTCGATTGCATTTTCGTGATCGCTGAATCGAGCTCCTTGAATACTTTTTCAGAGTTCTTCCTGATCTTGCGAGCACACCCCAAGCAGCACAGACGAAGTAAACGGTTCTTGATCACCACTTTCTTGGCGCTCTCATCAAGTTTCTCATTCGAAAGAAGGCAGTAATTGACAGGGTAGCCGCTCTTCTGGGCAGCAATGATCTTCTTGTCAACTTCAGCGAGGTACTTATCTGGTTCCGCTTTGAACTTGGGGAGGCAACCTCTGCAACAGAACCGGACCTGACGTCCTTCGTGCATGAAAATGACCGGATCTCCCATCGATCCCAGCTTATTTCCTGCTACTGCGCAAGTATCCAGCGGGTACACCTCGGCGGTAGGTACGGGATCTGCAACGGGCGTCACAGTCCCGATTGCGAGGGTTAACATTAGTGAGAGCATGGAAAAATCTTCCTTTCTTGGAAATCAACGGGTGCGGTGAATCAACTCCTTGAATAGTCTTCCTGGTGTCTTGGACTCAATCGTGGGAACTCAGGATACCCGAGGAAAAGCGATCATTCTTCCTCCTTCTTGTGATCTCCAACTGATGATCCATTACCCCCTGATTCGGTGGTGGAAGAGATCTTGACCTGAATCCTGGCTTTTACCGGGAAATGGTCGCTGTAGCCTTCTTCCCAGTTACCGCGGAATTTCCGAAATCTAGCTGGCCGGCTAGCATTCTTGATCGAATCGGTCATGAAGTCTGGATGATGGACCTCGACCGAATTTTGCACCAGGGAGACTCCGGTAGAATCGAGCATCCCCGGGCTAACGATGATCTGATCGAAACAGTTCCAGGTCCATCCATTCCAGTAATAGTAGGTTCCCGAATCTGATCCAGAAGCGAAAGCCCAGCATGGATTCCAGAGCCGCGGAGAAAATTTCCCATTGCGCGCCGGAGATAGGTTCAGAGGATGTTCGACGGTTCGCCGTTCCCGGACAGCCTTCAGTACTCCGAGTACGGAGGCATCCCACGGATCGTCGTTGAGGTCACCGACGATGATGATGTCAGCGTGGGCATTTTCGGCCAGATGACGATCGATGATACTCCTCGCCGTGCTGGCAGCCGCCGCGCGCTTCGGGGCACTCTCCTGGGCTCCTCCATAACGAGATGGCCAGTGATTGACCAGCACCAGGAGGGATGTTCCCCAGACTTGCATCGGAACTTCGAGAACTCCACGGGTCGCAATATTTCCGCCCCCCATGTCGATGGGGTGTAGTTTTGCCTCGCCACTGAGCTTGAAAGGATCGCGATAGAGCAGGGCAAGATCAATTCCTCGGTGATCTGGTGAGTCGATGTGCACGATGGACCAACCATTCGGTTCGAGTACTGATTGAGAGATCAGATCTTCCAGTACCCGTCGGTTCTCCACCTCACTGACGGCGAGCAAGTTGGTATCCAGAGAAATAATAGCCCGTGCCAGGTGAGCGAGTTTCCGACTGTATCGATCCTTATTCCACTCCTTATCGGGGAGGAACTCGTCATCGCCTGGATTGTCCGGGTCATCTTCGTAGTCGAAGAGATTCTCCAGATTCCAGAAGGCGATCGACGTCTCTACATGATCGCGAGATTTGAAATCAGTCGCATCCGGCGAGCTTCCAAGGAGCAGCAGAAAAAAGCAGAGAGAAATGCACATGAGTCCTCCGTGTATTGAGATCTACGTCTCTGAACATCGTCATGTAGATCGAATGGTTGAGCAACCCTGATAAAGCTGGTCCTTTCTTCCCGAATGGCCTGATCCATGATCCAATACACCAGAGGAGAGACCCGTACAAGTTGTCTAGAATCATGAGAGTAAGGAGAAATAACGATGAAGAAGATCTGGATTCAGGGATCCTTGACAGGACTGCTGTTTGGAACCATTTCAGGAATCATGGTCGCCTGGCTAGCCGCAGGTGGAGTCGCTGTATCCGCGGATTATCCCGGTTTGGTCGGACTATGGGAATCCGAAATTATCGAGGAGACCTATGACATCTCCGTCGGTCTAGATGGGCTGGGTAAGCCCAGGCCTGCCAAGGGACATGTAGAGCAACGCATTCAACTACTCTTACCTCAACACTATGGCAATCTTGTAACGATCACAGGTAATGGCACATCTGCGATCATGTGGTACCAGGATGGAATGGGAGTCATCCGAAACGCCATCATCCCCGATGCGAATCAGCAAGCGGTTCGTATTCAACTTCAGAATACAAATAAGTTGAAACAACAGGTTGTTCGCAACTAAGAGGTGACGGAGGCTTTGCGATCGCCGATGAGAAAAGGAATTATCTCATCAGCGCGTTCCCGCGCATCCTTTTCTCCCAGAGAGAGTAAAGCTTCGATGTATTCTGGCTGGAACATCAGCAGAGAGAGTAAGTCGTGACTCTCTGTTTCCTGCGTCCCCAGCCCTCGCTCGAGAAAGCGGAAGGGACCAGGTAAGCGAGATTCGAATTCACTGGCAAGAACTCCTGGATCCTCACTGGGACGGGTTGTGAGCAGTTCAACCGGGCGGAGTCCGCAACGATCCTCTTCAGGTAGTTTTTCCAGGAGTCGATTGAACCTCTGCACATTGGCGGAATCAAACTCGAGTGCATCGAGGAAGACTGCGTTCACCAGTATTCCTGCCACATGTGCCGGTGGTGGATAATTACTGGAAGTAACTTCCCGCGGTTCGGCACCCTCGGGCAGATTTCGGGTGGAAATGGCGAGAATTCGATCTGCACCCATGTGCAACACCGGCGAGAGAGGAGTGGTCTGGCGAATGCCGCCATCGCCATGCCAGGCATCACCGATCTTGATGGCCGGGAAGATCAGAGGGATGGCGCATGATGCCATGATGTGATCGAGTGTGATCTTCGTCTGGATACCAGATCGGTAGGTTCGGTCCCATTCATTGGCGCTCTTGCCATGAATCCAGGTGACGGAACGCCCCGTGTTGTAATCGGTAGTGGTGATGGCGAGCGAGTCTAGACGTCCCCGAAGGATATTTTCCTCGATCCCAGGGATTTTTCCGTTGTCCAGAGGATCGGTCTGTCGCGAGAGGAAGTTCCGCAGCGGAGTGGTGTCAACCAGTCCGCGCGTGGTGGGTGCGAACGTACTTCCACCACTGATGAGGCGAAGGCCCCATCGGGCGACGATCTTGGCAAGCGATCCCGTGTCTGCATTGAAGACCTCGTTTAGCGTCAACTGAGACCACAGTTTGCGAAGGTCTTCGGCAGCTTCGTGTAATGATCCCTGGTGGCGAGCAAGATGAGCAGCGTTGATAGCGCCGGCGGATGTGCCCGAGAGGATGGAGAAGCGCAATTGTGGCAGTCTTCTTCCGATATATCGAACGAAGCCCGCCTGATAGGCGGCACGAGCACCGCCTCCTCCCAGTACCAGTGCGATCCGGTCTCCCGATCGAGTCATCACTCCATGTGCCTTTCAGGAAAATGGTCAGATTCCCAACAAGAATCCCATCTTCTGCTCGAATCGGCATATTCGAGCCTGAAGCGAAGGCTGGGCTTGCCCGAGAGGTCGGCTCGTGCGCTCATCTCAAAACAGGACAAGAACTCGGCATGATGGTTCGAGAGGAGAAGCAGTGCTCTCGGTGGTGATACCGGTCCGAAACGGTGTACCTCTGCTTGAGAGGACGCTCGAGAGGGTTCTGGAGTTCCTGGAAGATGAGGTCGATGGGGAACTCATCATCGTTTCCGATGGATGCACCGATGATCCCTCCTCTTTCATGGCACCCTGGTTGGAAAAAGAGGATCGACTCCGATTTGAACGTCTTGATCGCCATCGCGGTAAGGGTGCGGCGATTCGTCGAGGAGTGCTTTCCGCACGCGGAGACATGATTGCTTATCTCGACGCAGATCTTTCTGCCGCACCCCAGATGCTAATACCGCTGCTGAGATCGGTGGAGGACGGCGCTGATCTCGCCTGTGGGTCACGCCACCTACCAGGATCCACAATAGATGTCCCACAGGGGATCTTACGAGTGATTCTTGGCTCCTTGTTCAGGAGGGTTGTTCAACTGGTGACAGGTCTGCCCGTGAAAGATACCCAGTGTGGTTGCAAAGTATTCCGTAGCGAGAAGTTGATCCCCATCTTCGATCAGTTGCAGGAAGAGGGGTTTGCCTTTGACATCGAAATTCTACTGGCAGCACGCAGGCATGGGCTCGTTATCGAGGAACTCCCGGTGGTCTGGTCCGATCACCCCCGCAGTTCCCTCAGGCCGATCAGAGATGGAATCAGGATGTTGGGCGCACTGATCCGTTTGGTTCGCCACGACCGCAGATCTCGGCGCCAGTAGAGACCCCCACGATTGCCAAGCACGAAAAAGTCACCGTTAGAGCTTCTTCTCTCGAGGATCAGCAGGAAGTTCCACTCCCTGCTCTGCGAGCAGTTCCACGATGGCCATTTCCAGTTTTTCCCCGCGCACTCCCTTGTGGCGGATGGTACCGGTGGCATCGAGCAGGAAGAGAGTTGGCCAGCCAGTAACTCCCCACCGGGTAGCGATGGGTCCACCTGTTCCGCCACCATCGTAGAAGGAAGTCCAGGTGATCTTCTCGCGTGCCATCGCTTCCTTGAGTCGATCTCGACCTCGGTCTGAATTCACGCCGACGATTATGAAGTGTTCATTGTATTTCTCCACGAGCGACCGCTCGTGCGGGTACATTGCCTGGCAAGGCCTTCACCAGTCTCCCCAGAAGTCGATCAGCACGACCTTCCCGCGGAAGTCGGAGAGCCGGAACTTGTTTCCATCGACATCGAAACCCTCGATTTCCGGAGCGACCTTACCGACCACCAGGTCTTCAGCTGGATGGGGCGATAGCATCGCTACCGCGATGGCACCGAATGTTGAATCGCGAAAGGGAACCGCTCCGTATCGATCCCTCAACAACTCCAGATTCTTGCGAGACCGGGCTTTATCCTGCGGATCCTTGCTCCTGCGTAGGCTGGAGACCTTGGCATGGATGGCCCAGGCATCGACCCTGTCATGTGGGCTGGCTTCGATGAGTTCATCCATAAGGGTGCTGATCTCGTTACGGTCGTACAGATGACGGAATTCCGCGATACGAGAGAGTTGAGGAGAATCGGAATATTCCGCGATGAGACGACGAACTTGCCCAGCAGCCGCTTCTTCCATCGTTCCGGCGGAGCGTTTCCACCAGTGACTTCGCAGGATCCACAGTTCTGCACGTAGACCACTCTCGGTTCCGGAGAATTTCATCGCGAGTGTTTCGAAACGAGTTTGGAACTCTTCCGCTGCAGTTCGTGGGTTGCTCTTGTCGGCCGCGGTTTCATAGAGAGCCTCCAGAGCTTCGACCTTCTTCAATTTTTCGTCGCACGATCCAGCAGTGGACCCGAAAAAGAGGACAGCCAGCATCACAGTCAGGGAGCATAAATTCATGGGACTTTGTGACGACATCGAGTCACCTCCTGGTCCGGTATCCTATCATTCCGGTCAGAATGACGTGAGGGGATACTGATGGACTTGCGCCACACCGTATGGCCACTAGGCTCAATCAGAGAGAGAAGGCAGTCCCATGCAGGGTTTGAATCCAGGCCGAACTCAGGGATTCCTCCGCATGGTGGGTTTCTCGAGATGGACCTTGCCTCTGTTGATAATGGTATCTCTGGTTTCTCTCGTCTCCTGTGGTGATGGTGCCAAGAGTCCTGACCAAAAAGCCGTGGCCAATGGAACCCCGGTGGAGCAACACTCCGGTCCGATTGTCGAGACCACAGTCGAGCAAGGGACCTCTGGCAGGATAGACCCTGAAGTTTCTACCAAGACTCCAAACTCACCACAGCCAGACCCGGATGAAACAGCCTCACAGGACCCCTCTGCCCAAGCCCAGGGCCTTCCCGACCTGTCCCTGATCGAGGACCCAGCCTTCCAGAGAAGGGCGAAACTGGGGCATCTGGTGGCCAAGAAACGCTGCATCCTCTGTCACAAAATTGACGGTCGTGGAGCGGTACTTCAGCCGCCTCTTATCCAGGTTTCCGTGCGGCGTCTCGAGCGAATGAACACGTTTTCCGATCACGTCAATACGATGCGTCAAGAGGACCCCAACCGTTACGAGGCGCGAGAGAAGTTGTTTCTGGCCATCGAAGAAGAAACGGATCTGTTGCACAAGATGTCCCTGTGGCTCCATGGCTACTTGAAACAACCAACCTTCGACAATGCTCAGGCAAAGATGCCGCTACAGGTTCTCAAACCTGAGGAGATCGACCAACTTGTCAGTTATGTCATTCAACTATCCATCGACGGGATTCGAGAGGGTGTGAAACCGCTGGAATGATGTCTTTCCTGGCTATCGGTCACTGTGACTATCATCCCAACAAGAGTTCTCGTGCATCTGGGGAAACACCATCATCTCCTCTGCTAACGTTCCTGTCATGACTTCGGCTGTCACGTGGCCGCCAGGACCTTGCAGGACTAGTCCAAAATCCTCCTGTGGTTATGCTGGAAGTTACAAAGAAATTCTCTCAGGTGTTTCAGCGCATTTCAGGATGATCTCGGGGGATATCGCCTGAATCTGCTTCGGCAGAAACGCTGGCATCGACCCCAGCCTTCGGGTTGGCGGATCTTCGTGGGAGATTCGGGGGACACCGTGGGCTTATGGCTCTGGCCTTGGCCCACGTACCCTCCGGCCTGTCTCCTCGGGCCGGAGGGTTTCTTTTTTGCCTCCAGATGTGTAGCCATGGTTCATCCACGTGATGGAGTCCAGAAAGAGGCGTACTACACCCCGGCCAGCCCCAGATCGCTCTCGTCGAGTAACTTGAATCCATCATCCATGAGCAGTTGACGGGCAGTATTGTTCTCGTCTACATGAACGATGAACACCCCGAAGCCGTGGGGGCGCGTCAGCATCGGATAGGCATAGTGAATGTTGATCTCGGCTTGAATCAGTGAGCGACAGATCATCCGTAGTCCTGCTCGTTCATTGGGTACTTCGATGGCGAGAATAGGATTCACAGATACAGGAATGCCGTTTTCGTGGAGCACCTGGTGCGCTGTACCGACTCGATCGACGATAAGGCGAACGATGGCGTGATCTGCACTATCGATCACGGAGATGGCATGGACGAGAATGTCTTCGGTGGTGAGGTAGCGCAGGATCTCGCGCAATTTACCAACATGGTTTTCGAGAAAGAGACTCAACTGACGCACGAAGGGGTCGGAGTAGTCTTTTTCTGTCTTCAGCATGTGGGGATCATAGCCCCGCTACCGCCGAGTATGAAAGTACTGTTCCTCGACAAAGCAGCCCATCAATAACCTCCGGGGTCACCTCCACCGTGGTTTCCGCTGTCGCCGCTGTTGCCACCGCCGCCGCTGTTATTCCCACCACCGTTGTTGTTTCCGCCGCTACCACCACCACGTCTTCCGAAGTTGCCCCCCCAGCCTCCGCCTTGAGGCAATTCCTGGTACGCGGCGTACTGGTCGGCGTTGAGAAGATTTTCGATATCCTCATTTTGTTCTTCTCGAGTTTGCTCGAAGAAGTTCCTCATCTCACCGCGACCCAGGTCCAGACCACGGGCATCGCTCCACAACGTGGACATCTCGACTGAATGTTCGGTCAACAACACGGTGAAATCTTCGGCCAAGGTACCGGTCAGGCCCAACTGCTCGGCCATTCTACCGGCTCGCTCCTGCGCCCGTTCCATCGTCCGCTCTGCATTTCTCTGCGCTCTATCAGCGCGTTCTTCATCGCGCACCGCTGCAAGGGTGTCTCTTACCCCCTGGTCGAACTGGGCGGGAGTGAAGGAAACTTCAGAATCCGATTTTGAAGTCGAACTTGCAGGGATCCCCTGCGCGATAGCCCCGAGTGCGAGGTCGTTCTGGGCAATCCGCATTGCGATGGCGGCGACGACTTCATCGGGGACGGTAGCGACGCCGGTTGCTGGATCGACGGTCGAACTGGACCAGGAAGTCGCATCGGTCGGATCCGGTTTCGACTCGAGAATTTCCAGACGTTCCTGAAGAACCTGCAAGCGGTTATTCACCCGGTCCGCGCGTTCACCAGATTGTTTAGCTTCTTGAAGATTTGAATATGCCATGGCGCCAGTGACGACAATCAGGACACTCATGATGATGAGAGCAAGCTTCATCGTTTCTCCTCGTCTTGTCGGAGCAGGGATTGCTCGGGAACCAAATTCCAGCGTCTCGTAACGATAACCCCGAATTTACCCCAAAGATCCCTCAGGATCCCAGGATTTCCTCCAGTTGTTGCTGACACTGCTCCAACAGGCTCTCAGCGTCTTTTCGTAGCAGTAGGATCCGCTCCTCGATGGCTGAGCGCCACTTCTCATCCTTGATTTCAGCGAGATTGATCCGAACGTTGAGAATCGCACCTTCGAATCCGGCCCTGGCCATCCAGACGGCTGTGCCGGCATCGGTGACCGCCGCAGGAAGACCTCTATGTGCTCCCTTGAGTGCCAGTCTCATCACCTCGAGGCATAATTCGGCGCTATTTAGAGGCACCTCGATGGCATGGCGATAACCCGCTTCGATGGCAACAGCCCGGGTTTTCTCCTGTTCGGGGGTGCCCTGGGGAAGACGCAGCGCCGCGATCACGCCCTCGAAGGCTTCCGTATCCTCGTCCACGGCACGCAGAAGATCATCTTTGAGCCGTTGAGCCTCGATGGCGATCGACTCCATCTCTTCCCGCCGTTTGCGGTACTTGCGCTTGGCGAAGGTCAGGTTGGCCACCATCGAGGAGAGCGCCGCTCCGAGAGATCCAGCCAGGGCCGCGATGGAGCCACCCCCGGGAGCGGGCGAATCGCGCGAGACTTCGTCGACGAATTCGTCAACCGTCCGGGACGTCAGAGGACCCTTGGTCGCAGGTAACCCGATCACCGAGCGTTCTGGATCGAAGTTCGAGATGTCGCAGAGGCCCAGGGATTGAACGGCGGTCGCGATGATGTCCTGAACAGGAATCCCCCGACTCGAACCCTGGTTCGAGAGGTAATGTTCTCCGCTGGCACGGATGGCCGGGTAAGGGGTCACGCCCACCAGTTCGGAGCCGGTGATGATGAGCCCTCGATCCTCCGCCAGTTGGCGGCAGGCATCAAATACATGATGCATGTTGGTTACATGAAAATCGGTGAGATTGATGGAGATCTGAGCTCGACCGTATTCGGGGATCACCCAGCCGACAGCCCTGCAATGTTCGAACCTGCCCCGTTTCATCACCATCTCACCGTCGAGCGCAGACGGGTCTTGCCCGAAAAAAGTGGCTTCCTTATCGAGTGAGGTGCCATGGTCATGAAGGTGCTGATCGAGTTCTTCACGAGTCGAGAAGATCTCCGCCGTGATCCCCGATGGCCAGATACCTTCAACGGTTTGATAACGAAGTAACTGTCCACTCGAATAGTAAGGGGTGCGTGCATTGATCCGTACTGCCCGACCCTTCTCGCGAATTTCCATGGCAAGATCGTTGGCCTGACTCTTGTCGCGAGTGTTGAGATTCACGTTGTAAGCGATCAGGAACTCGCGGGCTCCAACGGTGACGACCCCTGGGCCGGGCAGGAATCGGGCTGGCCCAAAATCCGGCTTCCATTGTTCATCTGTCATCTTCTCGTGGAGTGCCTCGTATTCACCCCTTCGAACGTCCGCCAGTGACATCCGATCTTCGCGAAGTGCCGCGCGGTCGTACATATAGACCGGAATCTGCAGTTCTTCACCGATTCGCTTTCCAACCGCTCTGGCGATCTCGATGCACTGTTCCATCGAGATTCCATTGACGGGAATGAAGGGGCAAACATCGGTGGCTCCATGGCGCGGGTGAGCGCCCTGGTGCGAACTCATGTCGATGAGTTCTGCAGCCTTTTCTACCAGCCGAAACGCGGCTTCGGCGATCGGGTCGGGAGGCCCCACCAGGGTGATCACTGTACGGTTGGTTTCAGAACCCGGATCGACGTCCAGGACATCGACATTTTTCACTGTTGCAGCCGCAGCCACGATGAGATCGATCTTCTGTCGGTCGCGCCCCTCCGAGATGTTGGGTACACATTCGACGAGGGCTTCAGCGTTGACTTTTGACGCCATCAAATCCTCCCTGAACCCGACATGATGAAACGAATTCGATCCTCAGTCGAGCGGCGCCGGCATGATTCATTCGCCGTGCGCCTGTTGGAGATGCTGAAGAAGCGGAGAACCATCCAGATCTCGATCGGGATCTCTCCTGACGATGTGCACATGTCCCGGGTCTCCGGCAGTCCGGACCAGTTCTACGACGAAGGTCGGGCCCTGGATCCGGTATGCGTGACGCATTTCCTTGTCGAGTGGTCCCCACCATGCGAATCGAATCTCATCGATGTTTGCATCGGTGATACGGGTTTTTTCTGCCTCTTCGATGGGGGAGTTCAGTATTCCGAGATGAGAATCGATGAGGGTATCGAGCAGGATCTTCTGGGATGAATCCAGTTTGTCGAGACGGATACCCACGGCATCGGGTGTACCTGGATGTCCCGGTCCGGTCACGACATCTCGGGGGAGTCCACCCTGCTGGATGGCGATCTCCCTCTGTTCTGGAGATAGTGATTTCATCAGGGCGAGCGCCAGTTCTTCTTCCTCGTCGAGGATTTCCGTTCCGGTATTGGGGCCCATCAGGGGCACTGTCGGAGCGGCACCCAGGAAAGCGGGCGTGGAGGAGAGCACCCGATCACCTTCGAGCAGGAACTTGATGGAAATATGGTGTCCTTCGACACGCCACCCCCAGGGAGCATCAGCAGCGGGATCGCCGAAGATGGCGAAGGTGTAGAGTCCAGGATCTCGAGATGGATCAGGTTTACCAGAACGATTATCTCGAGCACTCATCATTCGTAATACATCTTCGAGTGCCACGATGGCGTTCCATTTCAGGTGACCCGTATCGGAAAGAGCGCTTCTCACCAGGCGTTGAGCAAGAACTCGTTCTTGCGCAGTCATGTCATTCAGTTTCAATCCTGGTCGCTCACCCGGGAAATATGACCAGTTGGAGAGCGCTTCACTTCCTCCGGCCCCTGGAGTGGCGCTGAAGTGAATTTTCTCTCGTTGCTCCTGAGACAGAGCACTCAGCAGTGAACGGGCACTCTGGTTGATACCGCTGGCTACTTCACCAGGGATCCGTACCCCGGGTACCGATTGAGATGGATCCGGGAAAGAACTGACCAGCATCGGTACGAAAAGGCAAAGGACCAGGATGATCTGGACCGGTAGCCTGCGAGGTCTAGGTGATTCATCTGATTTCATCGGTTTCCTCCGCTGCCATCCTGGCCTCTGAGACGGTTCCATAACAGTGCTGTGTTGATGATTGTCGTGATCGCTGGATGTGGTTCTCAATTGCCACGAGGGGGCGTTTCCCTTCTGGAGTTCAGTTTTGGATCGTCCAGGGTTCCACGAATCCGGAATCGGAGAAGCCGATTTGCGATGTCGGACAGAAGTGGCGCTCCTCCGAGAGTCTGCGGTTCCATCACCAGATTCAGGACCTTGTTGAAGGCCAGGGTTCCCCTGCCAAGAATCCTACCGGTTTCGCTTCTCAACTTGATCGAACCCATGCCTTTGAAATCGAAGACCTGATCATGAATCGAGAAGTGGCAATCGGCTTCCCTGATCTTATTGTTGTTGCGGTTGAGTCCCTCGAAAGGATTGATGATCGCACCGGCAAGAAGTGGAATCTGCGCCAGCAATCCTTTTCGGATCGAAAACTCACCGCTGCCCATGATCGATTCGGCTGAACCCACCACGCCTTCCACCTGAACCGTCCCCCGAGCGGTTCCCCGGACTCCCTTCTTGCCAAACAAGAGTTCCGACCCGAGCGAGAGATTCACATCGCTGAGAATCGCTTCTCCGGCGAAGCTTCCATGCTCCTGACCAAGATCAGCGAAGAAGAACCCATCCAGTGGTCCTCCGTAGATTTCACAGGGTCCCAGTTCAGCCTGGAACAACTTGGATCGGTCCGCGGGTAGCCGACTTCTGAGCCATTGCGAGGGAGGGTCCTCTTGTTGTTCTTGATCATCCTGGAAGGCAATTCGAGGGTGGTCGATTCCGTAGGTGAAACTGAGGTTTCGAGTCGAAGGAACGATTGCTTGAAAACGAGAGAAACGGAAATCACCATCGGAGAGTTGGCCGGAGAATGTATGCCCTTGTCCGGGTTGGATTCCACCGTGAATCACGAAGTTTGCAGACAGTTCCTCCGCACGGATGGCAAAGTCGAAGACACCCTCTTCCAGCTTTCCCTGAACGTCGTATTCAACGATTTCGATCGGTTCGTTCAGTTCGTTTTTCAGATAACGGTAAACGACATCGATCCGCCCCGAGACACTTCCTGCGAGTTGCATCTTCTTGAAGAAGTTCTTCAGGTCGGGCGGCAGATTCTGGACCAGTTGATCATCAGAGAGGAGCAGTCCTTTGCCATCGGATCCTTCCATGATGGTCAGATTCATCGAGAGAAGCGTAGTGTCGCTAGAAGGCGACTGGTTTTCGATGGAATCATCAGGTCCGATTTCACCAGATACGGTCACGATGGGTGAACTCTCTGGATCGGTTCTCAATTCATCGAGGCGAATTCGTCCTTCGGTGCTCGAGAAAACCACCTGTCCCTGGTGAAATACCAGCGGGTATGGAAGTTTGTGATAACGCAACCGCACCGGATCAGCGATCCGAGCACGGACGTAGATATCAAAGGGTGTGTTCTCGTCAGAGCGAAATTCGACGACGGTATCGAGCGACCCTCCACCCCTGATGAGGTCGAGAGAACGTAGCCGGTCCGAAACATTTGCCGGCAAAGCCGAGATGAGTTCTTCATCGGGGACAAGCCTTGGACTCTCGATGGGGATTTCCATCCGTACGAGTTGGCCTCCCTCGTATTCGATCAACCCGGCGAGAAGTGCCAGTTCGCTCGGGCCGTGTCTGCCTGCGAGATTCTGAAACAGGACCTTCCCTTGACTGAGTTCGAAGATGACTCGACCTGTGAGATCATGAACTCGATAGGGGAACGCCTGGTGCGCAATACTGGCTCCTTTGGGATCCATGACGATCCTCAGATCGAGAGGGTCACCGGTGGTTTGCCGTTCGAGTTCGATGCGAAGATCTGAATTTCCTCGAGGTGAATAGAGATCGAAGATGTTTGAAAAGCGATCTCCGAGCGCTGTCCGTACACGATCATCGAGAGGTAGGGACTTGCCCTCGATGACGAGATGACTTTCTCCGAGTGGCTCCACCTGGAAGTTGCCTCGAGCCCTGATCGGCTCCCCGGCGATTCCGCCCGAGACGTCCAACTCGATCTGGCCATCGAAATAACGGATTTCGCCATGCAAATCTCGCAGAGGATATGGGTAGTCGGAGTAACTGCCATCCACTCCAGCAAGGACCACCCTCATCTCCTTGATGGAGGGAGGGTACTGCTCACCGGCCACTAAAACTCGCAGACCGAACTTTCCAGAAGGAGAAAACCTGTTCCAGACCATCTGGATCGCCTCGGGGAGTACATCATGAATTCGTGGCTCGAAGACGAGACCGTCGATTACGAGTTCGAGTTCGCTTGCTCCGGGCTTCAAGGCGTCCAGTTTGATTTCTCCGAAGAGGAACGCCTGGGCACCGAAGAAATTCCCGACGAGAGGATCCCGGAAGGAGATGGCCTCCGGTGTGATCTCCAGTTTTCCAGACAGTTGATCGACGAGGATGTCGGGTTCCTCGAATCTGAACGAGCCCTCAGAGATGGTAAGCTCGGTAGAATTTCTGATCGGCTGGGCATCTCGTAACACCAATGTGTGTTTCAGGCTCGCTACTCCAGTCGGATGGTAATTGTCCCAGACCAGTCGAAGTGCTGGTGGAATTCGCTCTCTGAGATGTTCATCGAGTTGAATACGATCGATGTCGAGGCTCAGTTCGAAATCTCCCATCGAGAGCCTGCCTCCACCTTCGAGACGGATACTGCGCACAGAACTGTCGAAGGCGACACCTTCAAGTTTCCACAGTTCAGGATCGTCGGAGGAAACCTCGAGTCGAAGACTGGAGACATGTAAGCCGTCCGGGCTGTGGGCAATCGTCACGGGACAGGTTTCCACGCTCAGGTCCGAGATGATCAACTCGGGTGGGGCGATTGCAGCGATGGGACTCGTATCATCTTCGGGCAAAAGGGAGGGCCCCTGTACGGGGGCGATCGCGTCTCTCATCACATCGAGAATGGTCAGGTTTCCGAGATGATCTCGTTCCAGGACCATCGTTGATCCCGAGATCTCTACCCTCTCGATGTGAGTCTTACCAAGAATGAGAGCCCAGGGATTCAAATCGATATCGAGATGAGAGATTCTGATCAACTCTGCATAGCGGCTTCCGTGCGGCGGATAGATCACCAGATTGTTGACCTCGATGCTCGCAGGCCAGTTCCACTTGACGTCGTCGACATCAAAGCCGGTCGATAGGCGATCTGCCAGGAGAGTTCGAGCGCGATAGGTCATCTGCTCGGGACTCAGGATCCAGGATCCGATCCAGAATGTGACTCCTGCAAATGCCAGGGGAATGATGAGTACGAACAGAAGGATGCGACGCAGTCGAGCGCGAATCCTGGTCTTGGTCGGCTTTTTCCTACCCATGGGAAGGGGGTAGGAGACGGTGGCAGTGCGGTGATCTGTAGAATCATCCATCTGCTTACCTCCCTTCCAGTTCGAGTTCTCTGGAGATCGTTGCGACATGGTGTCTGTTGATCCTTCTGCCCAGGAGGCAGGTCACCTCGTAGGGTAGGATTCCGCACCACCGGGAGATCTCCTCGGCTTCAATACGTTCGTTTCGGTCGGATCCGATCAGGGTCACCTCATCACCGACAACGGTACCGGGGACATCGGTGACATCGATGACGGTGTAATCCATCGTCACCCGACCCACTACCGGAACACGCTGCCCGCGGATGATCACTTGACCACGATTCGACAGGGTCGAGGGGAATCCATCGTGATAGCCGATGGGTACCGTTGCCAGTCTTGATTTGCGAGTAGTTGTGTAAGTAGCGTTGTAACCTACCGGATGGTCCGCGGGGTGATCTCGCAGGTAGACGATCTGGCTGTGAAGGGAGAGCGCGGCCTCGAGTCCTGCTCCGCCGGGAAGATGATTGAAGAAGCCGTAGAGCGCTCCCCCTATACGCACCATTTCCGCGTCCGGGTCGGGATATCTCAGCGCTGCCTCGCTAGCATCGATGTGCACCAGCAGGGGTCTGATCCGCAGATTTTCGAGATCCTTGACAATCTCGTGCAGAATTTCTCTCTGACGAAAAACCTCCGAGGAATCCGAGGGGGTGGGGAGGTGGGTGCCGATCCCCTCGAAACGAAGTCCTTCACAGTGAGCGATGTTACGGGCATGAGCGACCGCCTGAGCGGGGCTCACTCCGAGCCTCGACATGCCTGTATCGACCAGTAGATGGACTCCGAGCTCTCGTCCCATCGTGAGCGCTGTTTTGCCGAGGACTTCGATCCGACCCGGAGAGTGGATGGTGACGGAAATCTCCTGATCGATGAGACGATCCAGTTCAGGTTCGACCAGCGCGCCCAGTACGAGGATTCGAGTTGTGATCCCTGACTCACGGAGATCGAGCGCCTCCCGGCAGGTCCCTACACCGAGGAAATCGATGTTTTCCTGCTCCAGGCGTTTCGAAACCGGAATTGAACCATGTCCGTACGCATCGGCTTTGACTACAGCGAGAAACTTCTTGTCGGGTAAGCGTTGACGGAGAAGTTCGAGATTGTTCGCGATGACATCGAGATCGATGGTTGCCCAGGCACGCTCAGGTTTCATGCCCGTTCCTCTCCTTCGATTCGACGACGCCTGACCTCTTCGGCACGACTCACGCGAAGATACCGGGGGTTGAGGAGATGCGGTTGTTCCCAGCCGGGAGGGGCTGGACTTCCCTCGACGATCTGACGTACCTGGGAAATTGCAATCTCCAGTCCCCGACTGGCTCGTGGGGTGTCCCATTGCTGGGGGCCGGTCTTCAATCCTGCAGGAAAATCGGTCCTCCTGGAACCTGAACCGATGAAACCGATCCCCGGTTCGACGAACGAGGCCAGATCTTCCTTATCGATCGCCCGATCCTGGTCCAGGCGCAGCGTTTTGTCTCCACTGACCTCGAACAGGGCCAGGTCCAGATCTCCGCTGCCGGCATCGAGCAGCACTCCCCACTTTCCGTGCTCCTCGATGTTGGCTGCGATGACGTCGAAAGATGAAATTCCGAGCACCGGGATCTTGAGCGACCAGGCGATCGCCTTTGCTGCGGAAACCCCGATTCTGATTCCTGTGAACGACCCCGGTCCACTGCTGACCGCGACCACCGCCAGTTGAGACTTCGCATCATTTCTCGTCACCAGGGTGTCGATCCTCGGCACCAGTTCTTTTCCATGTACCAGTCCGGGGCTGAACAGTTCTTCATCCCGGAGATTCCCATCGTAGGTCCCCAGCGCAACGGATCCATTGCGTTGACTGGTTTCTATCATCAGGATGTAGCCATCGGAGGGAATGTTCATCTAGCGGAATCTCCGTATTCCTCAGAGTTGAGATTGTCTCGCTTGCCATCGGTATCCGCGACTCACGATAATCAGACACGGGACAGGCGGCAACGTCTGCCGGAAAGGAGCGAGGCGATGCCCCATGCCGTCATCACGGGAGCCCCTTCCCTCGAGCAGATCTGGAGAGGATTCGAGCCCCAACAGGAGGTGCTGGGATCCGCTGTGAGGAACCTCCAGGGGGCCTATCTGAGATCAGACGGAACCCAGTTGCTGGTTCTGGCGCTAGTGATCGAACTGGGAGTCACTCAACGTTTCATGATCGTCGTGGAGCAGAAAAAGACCAGCACGGTGGTTCGTTGCCAGCTTCATACTCCGGTCGAGAAAACCGCAGGAGTGAAGGCCCTCGTCGAGCGGGTGGCCAGAATGCTCATCGATGGGGGCGGCAGCCTCGAGAAGACGAATCTGCCAGATCTCTAGCCGCGCACCCTCGCGACCAGGCTTCTCACGCGAGCCACATCCACCGGTTGCTCCACATCGCCATCGATCTTCAACGAGGTTCCGACGATCACCGCATCCGCGAACTCCATGGTCTGGATGATATTGTCCTCATCGACGCCACTGCCGGCCAGTAGCGGTGTCGTGGCAACTGCCTTGCGCACCTGTTGCAACTCATCGAGATCGAGAGGATCCCCCGTCGACTTTCCGGTCACGATCACCGCATCTGCGAGCCCTCTATCGACCGTTTCGATGGCGGCATTACCGGCATCGTAGTCGTTCGATCGGGCAGCGTGTTTCACGCCTACATCGGCGGCGATGGAGATGGAACCCGCATCGATGAGTTTTCGCTGTCGAAGAGTTTCGTGGGCCCTGCCACTGATCCAGCCCTGGTCGGTGAGCATTGCCGATGTGTGTACATTGACGCGGATGAAACGACCGCCGGTGGCGGCTGCAATGGCCAGCGCCGACTGAGCATCGTTTCGCAGTACATTCACACCGACCGGAACCTGTTTGGCGAGTTCGACAATCAAGGCCACGATGACACTCATCTCGGCAACAGTCGAGGATTCGACACCGGCAGGAAGAAACGGGGCATCACCGAAGTTCTCGACGATGATTCCGTCGATGCCTCCTTCCAGCAGGGCTTCTGCATCGCCGAGGGCATGCTGGCGGATCGCGTCCCTGGATTCGTGACATCGTGGACTTCCAGGAAGTGGACCTAGATGCACGACTCCGATGATCGATCGACTGCCGAGTCCGAAGGGAAACGCCATCCGACTCCTTCCTGGAAGTTGGATAGTGTACCCTGCACTGGCATTTCCGGCAGTGCAGGGGAGAGGGGGACCGTTGGATCGCAGGGTCATCGTGACAGGTGGGAGTCGTGGTCTCGGTCTTGCCATAGCCGGTCATCTGACAGGCAATGGCTGGCAGGTTGGAATCCTGGCTCGAGATGAAGCGGGGCTCTCGGAGGCGGTTCGCTCCCGGGCGGCGGCCACTTCAGTTGCGGTGGATCTGACCGATTCGACCGCCGCCGGGCTGGCCATCGACCAGTTGGCCGCAGACCTCGGAGGTGTCGATGCACTGGTCAATAACGCCGGAAAAGTGCTGCGCAGTCGCTTCGAAAAACTCGATCCCGCTCGATTTCGCAGCGTCATCGAGCAGAATTTATTCTGTGCAGTGCATGCCACTCACGCGGTAATACCCCATCTGAGGCGATCTGGAGGTGGATCGGTGGTGAATATCTCCTCGATTTCCGGGATTCAGCCGTTGCCGGGCGGATCGGCCTATGCTGCCGCAAAACATGGACTGGTGGGCTGGAGCCGGTCGATATTCCATGAATTCAGGGATGAGGGGATCCGTGTCTCGCTGGTCCATCCGGGCTCTATCGAGGCCCAGGAGAGCTCAGGAGTGCCAGCAGGGGAGGTTGCACGGGTCGTTGCAGCGATCCTGGAGGCTCCGCCAGGGACCGTGATCTCGGAGGTCGAGGTGAGGCCTCTGAAGCCCCCTCGCTCCTGACGGAACTCCTTTCACTGTAACAGGTTGACGAAGTCCAGGGGGATTGATAACCTCCCTTCTTGCGCCCGGATCTGGCGCTAGTTCTGATCCAGGCTGTCTCGGCGCACCGTTCTCGACCGCCGGATCGGGTTTGGCCCGGGGAGAAGCGTGGACAGACCGACCATCATCGCGGGGAACTGGAAGCACAATCCAGATCGAAATCTGGGCGAATCTCTCTGGCGAGAGGTCGCTGCGGGTACGATGTCCCGGAAATCAGCCGTCGGAGCGAATTCGACGGTGAAGGTGGTCATCTTCCCCCCGGCCCCCTGGTTGGGTTGGCTGATGTCCGACGATGGTGTCGAGTGCATCGGCAATGGATTTCCGGACTCCGGTGTCATCGAGATCGGTATGCAGCAGATCTCTGATCGACCTGCCGGTGCTTACACCGGCGAAGTTGGCGCTGCGCTGGCGCGTCAGTTCGGAGCCCGCTGGGCTCTGGTGGGGCACTCGGAGCGGAGGACTCTCTTCGGAGAGACCGACGAGGGTGTTGCACGACAGATGGCTGCTGCTGCCGGCGAGGGCCTCTGCCCGATGCTCTGCATCGGAGAAACGCTGGAAGAACGCGATGAGGATCGTACTTTCGAGGTGGTTTCACGCCAGCTCGAAGCGGGCCTCTCGCTATTGCATGAAACTGAACAGTACGCGGTTGCTTACGAGCCAGTGTGGGCCATCGGAACGGGCCGAACCGCGACGGTGGAGCAGGTCTCAGAAGTGCATCAGCAACTCCGGGATTTGCTCCAGCAGAAACGGGGAGCGGAATCGGAAGCGGTTCCGATCCTCTACGGTGGAAGCGTGACGCCAGAGAATGCGAGATCCTTGCTGGATCTCGATGTGGTTGATGGGGCCCTGGTCGGGGGAGCGAGCCTGGATGCGGCGAGTTTCCTGGAGATTCTGGAAGCGGGAATCGCATCGGCGTGACACGTCGAGATGCTGCTCTGCAGATGAGGTGAAGCGATGGTGACCTTTCTGATGATTCTACTGGGAGTCGTGACGGTCCTGCTGGGGCTAGTGATCCTGATCCAGGAACCGAAGCAGGCCGGGCTCTCCGGAGCCTTTGGACTCGGTGGCGAGACACAGATGCTGGGGACCAGTGCGACCAGCGGCATCGCTCGTTTCACCATGTATCTGTCCGTTGCGTTCTTTGTGCTTTGCATCACGGTAGGCCTGATGGCTCGCGAAGAGCGGGATGATTCTCGCCTCAAGTCAGATCCGATCGAGAACTCCGTCGGTGCCCTGGTACCGGGAGGAGTGGGGATTGGCGATGCAATTGGCGGAGATGAGCGTGTGACGATCGTCGATCCTGTCACCGGCGAAGGGATCGTAGGTGTTCGCATCACGGGTGACGATGCCGCAGACGATGGTGCAGTAGACGATGCTGCCACAGACGATGACGCCGCGGACGATGGTGTAGGCGATGCGAACAGTTCGGGCACCTCGACCGATGACGGGGGAAGCGGTAATTGACCGATTGTCTGCGCAGCATGACGGGTTTCGGATCCGGATCCCGTGAAGCGGGTAATGTCCGGGTGAAAGTGGAGTTGAGGTCGGTGAATCACCGATATCTCAAGGTTGCCTCCCATCTCCCCGATTCCTTCTCTTCGCTCCAGTGGCAGATCGACAACTACCTGAGGGAGAATATCGAGCGCGGATCTCTTTCCCTCTCGATCCAGCTGGAAGACGCCGATGAGGGAGCCGACAATTGCGGATTCGAGCAGATCAAGAGGAACTACGACAGACTCTGTGCCCTGCGCGACGAGATGGCTCCAGGCCAGGAGGTGAAGATCTCTGATGCGATCCTGCTCCAGGGACAGGATGGTCTCGGGTACAAGGTCGACGAAAAATCGAACGGTGTACTGATGGATGCCCTCGAGGATGCAGTGGCAGATTTGCGGCAGATGCAGCAGAACGAAGGCGAGAGGTTACTCGAGGAGTTCAACCGCATCCTCGATTGTGTCGAGAAGGGTATCGGTGAACTCGAAGAGGCTCTTCCCGGGGCGATGCAGTGGTTAGGTGAACGATTCCATGAGCGGATCCGTCAGTGGGTGGAGCCGATCGGAGTTGATCTCGATCCCCAGGATCTTGCTCGCGAGATCGGGATTCTAGCGGAGCGTTCAGACATCACGGAGGAGTTGACCCGGTTACGGGGCCACCTCATCGAGTATCGCAAGGTCATCCTGGGGGGTGGTCGAGTCGGTCGTCGTCTCGATTTCCTGACCCAGGAGATGTTTCGTGAGGCCAACACGATGGCCTCGAAGTTACCTCGGCATGATCTCGCCCACACGGTGGTCGAGATCAAGGTCCAGGTCGATCGGTTGCGAGAGCAGACACAGAACATCGAATGAAGAATCCCACCGTTGGTGGGGGATCAAGAAAAGGGGGCGGTGCGGTGACCGCTCGCGGAATCCTGGTAGTGCTTTCTGGACCCTCCGGGGTCGGAAAGACCGTGGTGAGCGAGGGGTTGCAGGAGAAGGCCGGATACGTCCGGGCCATCACTGCCACGACGAGATCTCCCCGAACAGGGGAGCAAGATGGAGTGGATTACTTGTTCCTCGATCGTGCCCGTTTCGATCAGCGCGTCGAGGAAGGGGGATTCCTGGAGTACGCCGAGGTACACGGGAATCTCTACGGAAGTCCACGCGATGGCATCGATCAGCAACTCGTCCAGTCGAGGGCGGTACTGCTACTCATCGATGTCCAGGGCGCCCGGAAGTTGCGCCAGGACGGAGTCGATACCCTGCAGATCTTCCTGGAGCCTCCAGGGCTCGAGGAACTGCGGCGTCGAATCGAGATGCGCGGTGTCGAGAATGAAGAGATGGTCGATCTGCGATTGCGTAATGCGCTCTCGGAGATGGAACAGAAGGATGGATACGACCACTGCGTCGTCAACGGAGTGCTCGACGATACGGTCGAGGAAGTCGCCTCGATCATCGAGGAGGAGTTGACTCGCAGGGGTGAAAATTGATCAAGAATCGAGGATTCAGCGCTTCCCGAGCACTGGATCTGGAATGGAGGCACTAGTGCTGGATGTTGATATCGAAGACGAACTCGTTCTGAAAACGGGCGGGAAACTCCAGCTCACTTCTTTGATGCAGAAACGCATCGTGGAACTGAAACGAGGGGCTCGTCCTCTCGTCGAGATCGAATCCACTGATCTGCAAGAAATCGTGATTCAGGAAATTCTGCAGGAAAAAATTGTACTTGCAGAACTCGAAGTTACCGAGACCAGTTTCCTTTCCGATGCTCGCAAACTTTCCGGAGATGGCGACAAGGGTGAAGAGAAAGAGGTCTATGGCTCTGACCTGAAGAAGGTCAAGGAGGAGCGGATCAAGGAACTCTCGCAGTTCCTGAATCCTACCAACGAATGACGGAGACGGTGCGGCGCGTGTTTTTCACGCGTCGCACCGTGATCTTCCATGAACGATGCCATGAATTGGGAAACCCGCAAGATTATCCTCGGTGTTACCGGAGGTGTTGCTGCCTACAAGGCGGTGGACCTCGCTTCGCGTTGGGTACAGCGTGGGGCAACAGTTCGGGTTCGTATGACACCTGCTGCGTGCCGATTTATTCAACCTCTCACTTTCGAGGCGGTGACTCGCACGGAGGTGATTTCCAAGATCTGGCATCCGATCGGTACCCATGAACGTCCAGAACACATCGGTGCAGGAGATGATGCGGATGTCCTGGTGATCGCTCCTGCCAGCGCGGATCACATCGCTCGTCTGGCCCATGGATTCGGTGACGATGTGGTTTGTCTCACCGCACTGGCCTGGGATGGCCCCACGGTGGTGTGTCCGGCGATGAATGATCGGATGTGGCAAAATCCTGCCCTGCAGGAGAATGTCAGGATCTTGCTGGAGCGTGGCATCCATGTCGTCGAACCCGCCACCGGCCATCTGGCCTGTGGGTCGACGGGGCCCGGGCGGCTCGCAGATCTCGATGAGATCGATGCGGTCGTGTCGGGTCTGATCGAGACGAGGGAACTCTCTTGAATCGACCGGTCCTGCTGATCACTGCGGGGCCGACCCGGGAGCCCATCGACGCGGTTCGATTTCTCAGTAATGGTGCCAGTGGAACCGTGGGAATCGAGGTGGCAAAAGTTGCCGTGACGGCTGGCTGGGAGGTCCACCTGGCGCTTGGTCCGGTGCACCAGCCGGCTCCCGATGGAGTGATCCACCACCCTTTCACGACTGCCTGTGATCTGGAAAAGATCGCCGTGGAACTGTGGCCTCGAGTTGACGTACTGGTCGCTACCGCCGCAGTTTGTGACTATCGCCCGGCCGAGCCGATCACCGGAAAACGCAAGAAGTCAGACGATCGATGGGATCTGCAACTGGTTCCCAATCCCGATGTTCTGGCAGCAAGAGGTGCCGAGAAGGAAGATGAACGGGGACCACGGGTTCTGGTCGGATTTGCCCTCGAGACGGACCACCATGAGGAAGAAGCACGGCGAAAGGCCGTGAACAAACGTCTAGATCTGGTACTTTGCAACACGCCGGACAACCTGGGCGTGGCCATGGGGGATTACGTCTGGCTGGAGCCGGGGGAGCCGGCGATCCCGATGCCAGATATCACCAAGAGAGATCTGGCTGTGAAAATCGTCGAGTTCATTGGCACGAAGGTCGCTTCTCGCCGCTGCGGCCGTGCCTTCAACGGGGAGTGATGAGCTCAAATCGAAACCGGCGTCAACGTCGTGGGGGCGCCAGTTTGAAATCTGTAGGTCTGGCCCGGGAAGCCGGGGCGTTGGCATTGCTGGCGCTGACCGCTTTCTTCTTCGTTGCGCTCTACAGCGAATATCTCGTCGCGCAGGGCCGCAGTCTCGACAATGCATGCGGACAGTTCGGCAGTTTCATCGCTGGCCTGCACTTCGATGTTTTCGGCCCTGTCGCCAGTTTCCTGCTGGCACTGGTCTATGCGATCTGGGCCGGATTACTACTGTTCCACGTCCGCTTTCAATCCTGGTGGCTGCGCATCATGGGGCTGGGCCTGGTCGTCTGCGCGATTTGTTTCCTCGAGTACCGATTCACCGAGACGGCGCTGATTGCTGGATCCGGCTACAAGGGTGGGGTCATAGGGATGTTCTTCGGAGAGATGGCCTTCGATGCCTTCGGGGTCACGGGAACGACCATCTTCTCTTTCCTTGCTCTGGTGCTGGGCCTGATGTTCGCGACCGGAATGCCGGTGGCTCAGATGTTGAGATCAACTCTGGCGTTCGCCGGAAATGCTATCGCCGGGATGGGCCAGAAAACTCCCGGGATGGTTCGCAAGGTCGCGGGTTCCATCGGAACCGCATCTCAGGCAGCTGGTTCGAAAATCAAGAAGGTGGCCGGGTCCGGAGATCCCGAAGTGACCGACGAAGAGAAGGAACTCTTGCTCGGTGATCCCGACGAAGAAGAGGAGTACGAGGACGACGAGGAACTGGAAGAATACGACGAAGACGAAGAATACGAGGACGAGGAAGAAGACGACGAAGACGAAGAAGAAGAAGAGGAGGTTCCCGAGCGCACCATCCGGCTCGGGCCTGAGCAAGAAGAGGTGCCGATCTCGTTCGAAGAGGAGCAACTCACCTTCGATGGAGTCTATTCACTACCGCCCATCGCGCTTCTCGAGGAGCCTGGAGTTGTTGATCACGAGGAGGGTAAGGAAGAACTCAATCTTGTCGCCACCCGTATCGAAGAGAAGTTGAAGTCCTTCAAGATCGATGCCCGTGTTACCAACATACAGCGGGGTCCGGTGATCACCCAGTACGAGTTGAGTCTCGATGCTGGTATCAAGGTACACAAGGTCGTCAGTCTCTCCGATGATCTCGCGATGGCACTGTCAGCTCAGAGCGTGCGGGTTGTGGCCCCGATTCCGGGCAAGCCAACGGTCGGGATCGAGGTTCCCAATAAACAACGCGAGGTTGTGGTCCTGAGAGAGATTCTCCAGAGTCGTGTTTTCCATGATTCCGAGCCCCGGATTCCAATTCTGCTCGGAAAAGATGCCGCGGGTGAACCCATCGTCGAGGATCTGGCGCGAATGCCTCACCTGCTCATCGCGGGGTCTACGGGTTCGGGCAAATCTGTCTGCATCAATGCGATCATCACATCGTTGTTGATGACGAGATCGCCCGATGAACTGAAGTTGATCCTCGTCGATCCGAAGATGGTCGAATTCGCAGTCTTCGAGAATATCCCCCATCTTCTCACTCCGGTGATCACGGACATGAAAAAGGCGCCGGCAGCTCTGGAGTGGTTGGTCCGAAAGATGGACCAGAGATACGAACTCTTCTCGAAAGCGGGAGTCCGTAACCTGCTGGAGTACAACGAGCAGGATCCACACGAGCGCTACGACCGAGTGGCCAAGAAAATCAGTCACGAAGAGGCCGATCAGTTACCCGAGCGATTGCCCTGTCTCGTCATCATTATCGACGAACTGGCCGATTTGATGATGTCGAGTGCCAAGGATGTGGAAACCACCGTCATCCGGTTGGCACAGAAATCTCGCGCCGTGGGTATCCATGTGATTCTCGCGACTCAGCGCCCATCGGTTGATGTCGTTACCGGTCTGATCAAGGCCAACCTTCCGGCGAGGATCTGTTTCAAGGTGGCCAGCAGGATCGATTCTCGAACCATCCTCGATCGTATCGGTGGCGAGAAATTGCTCGGCATGGGCGATCTGTTGTACCTCCCTCCCGATGCATCCGATCTGATCCGAGCCCAGTGCACCTTCATCTCCGACAAGGAGTTGAAAAAGATCGTGAAGCATCTTCGCAAGGAGTCGAAACCTCAGTTTTCCCAGGAGATCGATACCTTCCTCGAAGGTCGCCCCGATAGAAATGATGGTGTCGCGGCCGTGGAAGACGAACTCTTCGACGAGGGGGTTCGAGTCATCCTGGAGACGGGACGTGGCTCGACCACCTTGCTGCAGCGAAGACTTGGAATCGGCTATACCCGAGCATCACGTCTGATGGATGCCATGACCGAGCAGGGGATCGTCGGAGCCTTCAAGGGTTCGAAAGCCCGGGAGATCAAGATGACCATCGAAGAGTGGGAAGAGATGCAGACCGAGGCCTAGCTCAACTCGGTGAGTTTCCATCGTCTTGTCATCAGATACATTGCGAACGAAGCGAGCCAGTGAGAGCCCGAGTAATGCTCCGGGTGAATTCCAGCGACCCCTGCCACCTCGTGTTCCCGTGCAATTTTCTCGATGCCAGGTGGATATTCTCCAAGTCCATCTGCGATGGCATCGAGCATCCATCCCCGAGACAGGTTGAGGCCATCGAGATGGGATAATTTCCCGTCCGATGGATCGGGGCAATGTGCGATGAAAGAAGGCCATTTTCCCGCGACCACTGCTGGATGAGCCTTTGTGATCCAGGCTCCGAACTCGTCGCGCGAGAGAACCCGACGCATCAGATCCACGGTGGCCAGCGATGGAGAAAGAAAGTCGTGATTCGAGGGCTCGAATTGGCATGGGAGATCCCGATCTTCTCCATGATGACGGCGACTGATGGACCCTATCGTTTCGACACACTCTTCATCCTGGTTCGATACGGCCCAGTCGTGGAACAGGCCAAGCGAGAACATCGACTGGTCGTGCTGACCGGAACGAATCGGGTGAACGAGCCGTGAACACCACCCGAGGAGATCTCGTCGAGCACGTTTCTCGAGCGGGGTCAGGTTTACTGCCAGGGGATCACGCGTCTCCTTCAACTCGGTGCAAAGTTGTAACAACCAGGCACGACCATAAGGGATCTCGAAGCCGGGCCGGTCATCGACGAAGCGGGCCTCTTGTTCGATGTCCTGTTCGTTCAGAGATGTATTCAGTGCCGAACGACACCGGTCTGCCAGTTGCTCTTCAACACCCATCCTGAGAGCACGTACCAGTGTCCAGTGGCAATGAACTGCCGAATGCCAGTCGAAGGCACCCCGAAACACAGGAGTGAGTTGGCGTGGCAGTTTGAGGTCAGTTTCTGAATGCAGGACGAGACCGAGGTAGTAGGGGTGTTCCCGGTCGATGCTGGAGAGGGCCAGTTGGGCAAGTTCTTCGATCTTCCCATCTATTGGCATCTGTGTTTCCTCCGTCGACATACCACCATCCAGGCATACCTGGGTCCATCTCTGGTTCTGTGGTTCCATCCCAAGCGGGTGAAAAAGTTCCAGCGCTTGCTATGATCCAGTGACCGATTCGATTTCGGTCGCGGGAGGAATATTGAACTCGTTGAATCCGATCGCCATCCACCTCGTCAGCCTGGGGTGTCCCAAGAACCTGGTCGACTCCGAAGTGATTCTCGGACGAGTGGGGGCGGAGGGTTTCGTGATTGCCCAGCGGCCAGAGGATGCAGACATCCTGATGGTGAATACCTGCGGTTTCATCGAGAGTGCCAAGCAGGAGTCCATCGATGCGATCCTCGAGCTGGTCCGGCTCAAGGACTCTGATCCGGCCAAGCGAGTGGTTGTGGCCGGTTGTCTGGGGCAGCGCTATCCCGAGGAACTCGCCAGCGAGATCCCCGAGATCGATGCCATCGTCGGCATGTCGGAGTATCCGCGCATGGGAGAGATCCTCGGCGGCCTGATGCAGGAAGTCCGAGATGCTCGCAGGGTGCATGTCGGGGATGCTAATCACCCGGCATGGTCCGAGGACTCACGGCTTCGGCTGACTCCTCGACACACTGCTTACCTGAAGATCAGCGAGGGCTGTGATAATCCCTGCACCTTCTGTTCGATCCCGTCCTTCCGTGGCCGTTTTCGTTCCAAGTCTCCCGAGTTCATCGTAAAGGAAGCGCACGAACTGGTCGCCAATGGCACGCGGGAGATCAACCTGATCAGTCAGGATCTCACCTCGTACGGGCTCGACATCGACGGTGAGTATCTGTTGCCGGACATCATGGAAAGCCTGAATGAAGTCGACGGCATCGACTGGATTCGCTTGCTCTACACATATCCCTACAAGTTTTCTGACGAGATGATCGACGCAGTCGCTCGTCTCGATCGGGTGATTCCGTACATCGATATGCCGATCCAGCACATCGACAACACCATGTTGAAACGAATGGGACGACGGCTCGGAGAAGAAGGAACAAGAGATCTTTTCAGCAGAATGCGTGAGCGAATTCCATCGCTGGTACTACGAACTACTTTCATCGTCGGATTTCCTGGCGAGACGAAAGAGCAGTTCGAGAAACTGGTCGATTTTGTTCAGGAAACGGGTCTCGAACGTGTCGGTGTTTTCCCCTGGTCAGCCGAAGAGGGTACACCGGCGGAAAAACTGCCAGATCGAGTTCCCGAGCAAGAGCAGCAGCGGCGAGTCGAGGAGTTGATGCTTGTCCAGCAAGAGGTCGCTTTTTCGTGGAATCGGTCTCGCCTCGGTAGCGAGGTCGATGTGCTGATCGACTCTGTTTGTCAGGAGACGGGATCTTTGCTCGGCCGTTCCTATGCAGAGGCACCGGAGATAGACTCGACCATCAGAATCCCGGCGGGATCCGGCCAGGTTGGCGAGATGGTTCCCTGTCGCATCACGGAGACTGACGACTACGACCTGATTGCAGAAGTGACCGGGAATTTGCAGTCCATCGAGCAGGCAGAAGGGGGAGAAGTTGATCCCCGAATCACAGCTGAGGGGAAGAGACTGGCATAACCTGCCCAATCTCATCACGCTCGGACGGCTCGGGATCGCGCTGCTTCTCTTCACCATGCTGACCCTGGAGATCTCCGGGTGGGGGATCATCAATGATCGCCATCTCGCGCTCAACATCGCAACTATTGCCTTCATTCTCTGTGTGGTTACTGATTTTATCGATGGATATATCGCACGTCGTTGGAAGATGGTGACAGCGTTCGGGCGGCTCGCTGATACGTTCGTCGACAAGATCGTGATCTGCGGCACCCTCATCTACCTGGTAGTTCTCACTCCTGATCTGATTCGACCCTGGTTTGTCGTCATCATCGTGGCGCGTGAGTTCCTCGTCAGCGGTATCCGTTCATACATGGAGAGTCAGGGAGTGGCGTTCCCGGCGCGTGCCGGTGGCAAATTGAAGATGGTTCTGCAATCGATGTTGATTCCGGCCGCAATGTTGCTGGAGGCCAATGGTGAGGCAGACATCGGCCCGGTGTTTTACCAGGCGCTGGAAGTTGTCACGGTGATTCTGTTCTGGGGAACCCTGGTTACCACCATCTGGTCTGCGATCGATTATCTGCTCTTTGCCATTCGAACCGAACGAGAGAGGCGGATCTCCGCTTGAAGAGTGCCGGTACGGTTCATCGGATGATACTGACCTTCCTCGGTGCTGGGTATTCGCCCTGGGCTCCAGGAACAGCGGGCAGTCTTGCAGCGTTGCTGGTGGGAGTTGGGGCGTGGAGTTACTGCCCGGATTCATACCGCATTTATTTGTTTCCGGCGCTGGCATTCATCGCATCGGTGGCGTGCATCGTCTGTGGTCGTTACATCGAATCGATCTTCGGCACCAGGGATCCTGGTGCGGTGGTGATCGATGAGGTCGCGGGGCAGTACGTGGCGTTGAGCGTCATGCCTTTTATCTCCGCGTCGTTCCAACCCTCCAGCCTGGTGCCCTGGATCGTTGCGTTCGGGTTGTTTCGTCTGCTCGATGTGCTGAAGCCGCTGGGAATACGGCGGCTCGAAACCCTACCCCAGGGCTGGGGAGTGCTGATGGATGACATCGCAGCGGGTGCGGGAGCTGCTCTCCTGCTCTATCTGGGTGCTGATCTGCTGACGGATCTCTAGCGGCTACGGGCCTGTCGATCGGATGGAAGTAGCATCAGCAGGGCACCGAACAGCACCAGCGCGGCTGCAGCGGGGATCATGAAAGCGATCTGCTGCGAATCGATGAAACCGGTCAGCGATGGGCCGACTGCGGTTCCGAGACTGAAGCAGAGCGTGTTGATACCCATCATCCGGGCACGGTTGCCTGGGCTACTTCGCTCGGCACAGATTCCGCCTACGGCGGTACTCATCATCGCCGATACCGCCCCCAGTCCCATCCGGATCATCGTCAACTGGGATAGATTCGTCGCGTCGCTCTGTAGAAACACGAGTGGGATGAACAGCAGCAGACCCAGCAACAGCATCCGTTTCTTGTCATAGCGATCGCCGGCCCATCCACACGGATACTGGAACAGACATCGAGTTAGGATGAAGATGGCGAACATCGTTCCCAGTTCCGACTGGGTCGAACCAAATTCTCTCTCGTAGAAGGGGAAAAGCGAGATGACCGTGCTGATCCCCGCCATCATCACGAAGATCACAGCACCCAGTAGACGAAAGATCGGCTGTATCGGAGGCACTGGCCTCGCGCGTTCTTCAGCGCTCTTGAATTCCTTCGGGTCGTCGATTTTTGCTGAGACGAGTAACACGCTCACCATCAATAGACTTCCCGAGACGAGAAACACCTGATCGTATCCGCTGGCATCTCCGATCAATCCGCCGATCACCGGACCGAGGCCAAAGCCGAGCAGTCGGATGGTGGAATAGAGGCCGAGCACTTTTCCGCCCGATTCTTCCGGAGCGTTGCGAGCGACGATCGCCATCATCGGGGGAAAGGTGAGTCCAAGAAACGCTCCCTGCAGGATCCGTAGCAGCACCAGTTGCCAGTAACTATCGAGAAGGGGCAAGCAGAAAGAGCAGCAGGCTCCCAGCGCCATTCCGCCGACGATCAGTGGTTTGCGGATATCGTACCGATCGGAGAATCTCCCGGCGAAGATCTGGATGCAGGCCATCGCCAGACCTGTGATGCTGAAGAGAAACGCGGTTCTCGCTTCCTGACTGGCCGTGGCAAGCCCGGGCAGCATCTCGGCGAGCCAGGGGAAGCGTGTTGCCAGCGATTCGCCGACCTGATTTGCTGCATGTGAGGTGAGAGTGCCGAGAAATAGCGGCAGAGTCGGGATCAGCATCCCTATCGCGGCCGCTTCCGAGAAGCGGCAACTGGCCAGTAGCCAGATGGTGCGGGGATTTCGTTCCTGGGGGTCGACCTGCATCGATTCTCCAGTTGAGGGTGGTGGGATCGATCCAGTCACCGACAATATGTTATCGTTCCCCGCGCGATACAAGTTAGGGGTACGCTGCGAAGTCAGCAAGCGGATCGGTGACCTCGTCACGAATAGGAGATGTCTTGGCCCGAGGTGGTGGCCCATCACGAACCCGCCCCACACGTTCGGCGGAACGCCCTCCGCGACAGATCTTCCCCATCGCAGTGAAGTACGGAGCGGTATCCGGACTCATCCTGGTCGCTTTTGTCCTGTGGGTCGGAACCACATCGAAGAACCTCGCCTTGCAATCGACCGCCAGGCAAGTCAACAGTAATGGCAACGAGTTGGTGCTACTGGTCAGCTCGATGATCACCCCCTTCTGGCGAGACGATGCACTTTCCGTCGCCGATCAGGCGCTGGCTCAGGAACAACTCTCGGGACAGTTGCAGCAGTTCATCGAGACTCCCGGACATCACACGGTGCTCGATATCCTGGTTCTCGACCAGACCGGCAGGAACTTGATCGCCAATGCTCGCGGAGGAGATCGGCTCGGGATTCGTCTCGGCAAGAACATCGAATCTGCTGCTCTGGAGGGTTCGAAAGTTCGCGTTCGTTCCGGGACCCTCTCTGATGGGTCCACCCTGGCACCGGTGCGATCCTTCGAGAATGACCTGCCCGATGCTGCCGGTTCCGTGCAGTTGTTTCTCAGTGCCCTTGCCATCGAGCAACTCGAGAAGTCTCTGGCTGCCGAAACCGAGATTCAGATGTGGAGCGTCATCTTGCTCGGGATCCCGTTTGTCCTGGTCGTGGGTTTCCTGCTGACTCGCCCGATACGTCGGCTACGCGAAGACATGACCCTGGTGGCCCGGGGCGATCTTCACCATCAATCGTCGGTCAGCACTACCGATGAACTGGGAGCGCTCGCTTCTTCCTTCAATCGCATGACCCGCTTTCTCGCCGAGGCGCGCGAACAGGAACTCCACGCCCAGGCGGTGGCGAGAGATCTTTCCATCGCCACGCGCATCCAGAAGGCTCTGTTGCCCGAACATCTGCCGGAGATTTCCGGAATCGAGATCGCTCGTTACTACCAGCCAGCCCGGGAAGTGGGGGGAGATTACTACGATGTGATCGCGCTGCCGGGCGGTCGTGCGGGCATCGTCGTGGCCGATGTCTCCGGTAAGGGGCTCGCCGGTAGCCTTGTGATGACGATGACGAGATCGCTGGTACGGATGGCAGCACGTATCCAGCCTGATACCGCCTCCCTGCTGGAGGAGGTCAACGCCAGTTTGTCGCGTGACATGACGGAGGGGATGTTCGTGACTCTGGCCTGGGCAGAGTTCGACGATGAACGAGGTCAGGTTCGTATCGCCCGTGCCGGTCACAACCCACCGCTTCTGTTGAGGGGCAGTGGTCGGGTCGAACAGTTCCAGCCCAGCGGCATCGCCCTGGGGATGGACCCTGGCCCGGTCTTCTGTGAGTCGCTGGAAGTGAGCCACGTCGAGCTGTCACCGGGGGATTCCCTGATCCTCTATACCGATGGTATCGTCGAGGCGATGAATCCCGATGGAGTGGAATACGGGCTGGAGAGATTCGCTCAGGTGCTCCAGAATTTGACCGCGGCAACGCCCAAGGAGGTGGTCAAGGGCGTGATCACCGATCTTTCACAGCATGTTGCTGGTGCCGAGGCCAGCGATGACATCACCTTGGTGGTGGCTCGAAGGGAGCTGGAGCATGAGTGACGATCTGGTCATCGAACGTCGAGGTGAAGGTGATCGACAGTACCTCGAGATCCGAGGCACCCTCGATGCAGAGAGGGTCGAACAACTGGCCCACGAGGGCTTCGAGGCGATTGCCGCCGGTTCCAGCGTCGAGTTTCGTCTCGGCGGAGTGACTTCCATCGATCTGACCGGTGCCCTGGGTCTGGTGGCACTGGCAAGAGAAGCATCCGATCGTGATGTTGCCTTCCGGATCGAGGGTTATCCGGCGCAACTCCAGACGCTGCTCGAAGAGCAGGGGCTCTGGTCGGTGCTCGCTGGAGAGGATGACCAATAATCATGGTGAGGATCGTCGCCATATTGAGGCCCTATCGCCTCAAGGATGCTCTCTCGCAGTTGCGGGATCGTCAGTGGGTGCAGCACATCCACGTCCAGGAGGTTCGTGGATACGGTATGCAGAAGGAGCACCTGGAAGATTATTTCGGTGATGATGTGGGTATGGAATTCTTGCCGAAGATCCGCCTCGAAATCCTCGTCGAGGATCTATTTGCCGAGTTGGCGATGGAGGCGATCGCCAAGGGTGCGCGCACCGGCCGGATGGGAGACGGAAAGATTTTCCTGATCCGAGAAGTCGCGACCGTGTGAGTTTGACGCTGCCGCGATGAGCGGGGTATTCTTTGTCGTGAAGAGAGGGTTTTCTACCGCGCTTTCAGTTGGTCGCAAATGGTGTACCCGCTGAGGGGTAGAGAGCCCATTTCCTCCATGGAGATCGAATCAGAGTGATCCTGTGTGGTCACGATCCGGGATGGATCCACGTCTTCCAGAGTCCCACAAAGGGCTTCTGGTCGGCTGACAGTGACTCTAGTTTTTCCGGGGTTGATCCCGGATTTCCGCGAGGGGGAGCCGAGAGGCTCCAAACCCACACCACGTCTCTCGCACAACACGCTCGTGCACTCCACAGGGAGTCCGTGAGGGGGACGTGTGCGCCTACAAATTTCAACTCGCCTGGCTCAACAGCAGATCCTGGCACCCCAGCTGATCCTTTCGATGGACATCCTGCAACTGGGTGTTGCCGATCTCGAACTTCGCATCGAGAAGGAGTTCACCGAGAATCCCGCCCTGGAGTTGGTCGAACCGACCGAGGTCGAACAGAACTCGACCGGCGAGAGCACCGATAGCGAAACGGCTCGGTTGTTGGAGATCGTCGACCGCATGCAGAAGCCGATGACGGGAGAACCCCGTCAGATCAACTCTTCAGCGGGATC
>Ga0310122_10000247_pt1 | contig 34834 bp, 26 predicted proteins | sample CB6_Bottom_1051__FD_203503 | JGI IMG/M metagenome (GOLD analysis project Ga0310122, IMG submission 203503) | Marine microbial communities from Western Arctic Ocean, Canada - CB6_Bottom_1051 | ecosystem: Environmental > Aquatic > Marine > Oceanic | place: Canada: Western Arctic Ocean | collected...
AGCGGGCAGTTTTGAATCCTCGGGGAACTCCGAATGGATCGAGACGACATGCCTCATTCCTGCGCGATCGACTCCGTTCCCGATCGACATCCCCCAGAGTTCCTCCGTGCGACGACTGATGTCTCGCATCGAAGGATGGGATCGCGATCCTCGAAGCAGACAGGCGGGGATAAGGCATCGGTTTGCAATCGACGGTCCCAGATCACCGATCCAGGAGACGCGGAAATGGCTGGTCTTACGGCGGGTCTCCCTGCGTGTGTGAAGGATGGAACCCGGAGCAAGTTCCCGAGATTCGAAACCAGCCAGCCTGCTGGAAGCCGGTCGGGTCAACGATCCTCCCCTCCCGGGGTGCTGACCAGGTCGTCGGAGACTCCGCTGATGTGGCCTTCGAACATCGCCCGGATCTCATGGACCTGGGGGACAAGTTCCCCGAACTGATCCACGGTGAGGGCCTGTGCTCCGTCGGAAAGAGCTTCCTCCGGTTGATCGTGGACCTCGACAAGGATCCCGTCGGCTCCCACTGTCGCTGCAGCTCTCGCCAGAGCCGGAACCCTGTAGGAAGCGCCGCTGCCATGAGAGGGATCAACCAGTACCGGAAGGTGAGTGCGCTTCTTCAACTCGGGTATCGACCCCAGATCGAGCACGACCTCGTCGGTCGCCGTGGCGCAGCGAACACCCCTCTCGCACAGAACGACGCTGCTATTACCACCCGACAGGATGTATTCGGCCGCCATCAGGAATTCATCGATGGTGGAAGCGAAGCCACGTTTGAGCAGGATCGGTATCGACGTCTGACCCAGTTCCTTCAACAGCGAGTAATTGTGCATGTTGCGAGAACCGACCTGCAACATATCGGCAACTTCTGCGATTTTTTCGACATCGCGGGGGTCGAGAATTTCTGTGACGATCCCGAGGCCGGTTTCTTCTCGAACTCTCTGGAGAATCTGCAACGCCGCATCGCCGAGTCCCTGAAATGCATAGGGAGATGTGCGCGGCTTGTATGCACCTCCACGGAAGAGATCTGCACCGGCTGCTGCAACCGAGGAGGCAATCCGCAGGGCTCGCTGTTCTTCCTCCACGGCACAGGGGCCGGCGATGATAGTGAACGAACCCGCGCCCAGACGGACAGACCCCACCTCGACCCCTTCAGGTCCACGATCGGGATCGGCAGCCGTATGGAGGAACTCCTCACCGAGTGAGATCACCTTCTCGACACCTGGCCAGGACTCGACCACGAGACTGCGGATCGCCGCGACCTCACCGTGCACTTCCAGGTAGAATCGTCCGGTTCCTTCCACGGCGGTAACTTCACCTCCGTAGGACTCCAGTCGATCGCGAATCTTGCGCCGCAAGGGCCCCGCCAGACCCGGGAAAAGGATCACCACGAGGCCTGGTTCAATATCGCTGGAATGCATCGACACCTCTGCAATGGAAACGTTGTTCTGGTCACTCGAGAGCACCATACAAGTACCATGAAGGGACCTGCCCCGGAAGCCAACTGGATCATTTGCGATCGAAGCGGCGCTCCAGTTCTTGCCAGGAGATGAACTGTTCCGAGGGTCTCCCGTGAGGACAATTCCAGGGCTGGAAAGCCCGCTCTCTTCCCTTCACGAGGTCCTGCTGTGCTTCCCTGGAAAGAGGCTGCCCCGCCTTCACCGCAGCCTTGCAGGCCATCGTCTGGAGCAAACGCTCACGGATATCCGGCTGCTCGGCACCGGCACTGCTCACAGGCTCGAATCGCACCAGCAATTGCCGCAGCAACTCGCCAGGAGCCTGACCATCGAAACCCTGGGGCACCGTTCTCACCAGCACAACTCCCTCGCCAAACTCCTCAGCCTGCAACCCCAGTTCTGCAAGTGCATGTGCGTACTCGACGAACAGCGACCACTGCTCGGGATCGAGCGGAACCGGTTCTGGAACCAGTAACGCCTGCGAGAGGTCCCCCTGCTGCCACGACTCGCGGATCTGCTCGTAGAGGATCTTCTCGTGAAGTGCGTGCTGGTCGATGATGCGCAGGCCGTCCGTTTCCTCCAGAACCAGAAACGAATCGCGGACCTGGAATACCCGTACCGAATCGGAAACCAGGGTGGAGTCGGTGGCCATCACCATCGGCTCCCTGGAAGCGCCCGCGCCAGAGTACTCCTCGACTCCCTCAGCCGCGGCTGCGGAGGAAGTGTGATCACTCTCGAGGCGCAGTTCTGGCACCGATCCGGCCGCCTCCAGAGTTCCCCGTACCGCCCGCCGGATGCGACGATGGATCTGCTCTCGATCCCGGAATCGGACCTCCAGTTTCGAAGGGTGTACGTTCACATCCACATGCTCGGGATCGACTTCGATGCCGACCACCGCAACCGGGAACTGGCCGGGAATCTGAAATCCCCGAAAACCCTCCCTGACGGCGTGCTGGAGCACCTTGTCCTTCAGGAATCGACCGTTGAGGAAGGTGTAGATCACATCGGAGTTGCGTCGCTTGAGATCGGGACGGCCGATCCAACCTGCTATCGCATCGTCACCGGTCACGGGGATCATCTGCTGCGCCACCTCCGAACCGAGCACCTCGGCGATCCGATCCAGCAGCGTCTGATCGGCAGGGTAACGCAGAACCGTCCTCTGTTCGTGGGTCAGAGAAAAAGCAACTGTCGGATATGACAGAGAAATGCTCTTCACCGCAGCGGAACAACGAGCGACTTCCGCCGAACTGGACTTCAGAAATCGACGGCGCGCCGGCACGGCCGAGAACAGATCTCGAACCGAGACCCGTGTTCCTGGCCTCATGGCAAGGGGAGTTTGATGCTCAATCTGACCCTGACTCCCGACGATGCGATGAGCGGAATCCTCTGCTGCGGGTCGAGATGCGATTTCGACAGTGGCTACCGCAGCCATGCTGGAGAGCGCCTCACCGCGAAAACCGAGCGTCATGATGCGGTGGAGATCGACGGCTTCCTTCAATTTCGATGTGGCGTGACTCTCCAGAGCCATCGAAAGCTCCTCAGGAGCGATCCCCTGGCCATCGTCGGTGACCTGAATCAGTCGCTTGCCGCCATCTTCCAGATGGATATCGATGCTCGACGATCCCGCATCGAGTGAGTTCTCGATCAACTCCTTGACCACCGAAGAGGGGCGCTCCACGACCTCCCCCGCTGCGATCTGTTCGACCAGCAGCGCTGGTAATTTCCGGATGTGGTTGGCTTGCTGTGGCAAGAGCCCTCCGTCATGCATGGAGCTTGTGTTGTTCGATTCGAATCGCTCCTTCGAGCGTGTTCTCCATCAATTTCGCGACCGTCATCGGACCGACTCCTCCGGGTACCGGAGTGATATATCCGGCCCGGGCAGCTGCCGCCTCGAACTCGACATCGCCGACGATGGAGCCATCCTCGAGTCGATTGATTCCTACATCGATCACAGCAGCACCGGGGCGGATCCAATCGCCACGGATCATCTCCGGTCGCCCAACCGCAGCGACCAGAACCTCTGCGCGCCCCACCTGCTCGGCAAGATCCCGAGTTTTGGAATGACAGATGGTCACCGTTGCTCCTTCGGCGAGAAGCAACTGGGCGATCGGTTTCCCGACGATGTTCGATCTTCCCACGACCACCGCATGCGCTCCCTCCAGGGTGACACCGGACCATCGCAAGAGATCGACGCACCCGAGCGCAGTACAGGGAACAAAGGTGGGTTGGCCGACAGATAGTCGTCCTGCATTGACCGGATGAAAACCATCCACATCCTTCTCTGGCAGCATCCTCTCGAGCAGAGGTTCGGCATCGAGCTGGGCGGGCAAAGGCAATTGGAGCAGGATTCCGTGAACTTGCGGATCTGCATTCAACTTGTCGATGCACTCCTCCATCTGTTGCTGGGATATATCTACCGGCAACTGGTGATGAAATGACCGAATCCCGGTCTTCTCGCAGGCACGTTCCTTGTTGCGAACGTAGACGGCGCTGGCAGGATCTTCTCCCACCAGCAAAACTCCGAGTCCAGGTGCATGACCGGTTCGCTCCGTGAAGACACGAACCCGCTCCTTCAAACTCTTACGAAGTTCCTTCGCCCTCGCCCTGCCATCGATGATCTGCGCCATCGCTCGATTCCTCCCCGGATATCCCGGTCAACGGACCCAGTTGCCGCTTCGTCCTCCCGATTTCTCCACAAGTCGAATCGGACCGATTTCCATGCCCCGATCGACAGCCTTGCACATGTCATAGATCGTCAACAACCCGATCGAAACCGCCATGAAGGCCTCCATCTCCACCCCGGTTCTCGCCTGAACACGGGCAGAGACGGTCATCTTGATGGTGCTGATTCCATCTTCTTCACCATCTTCGATCTCAACCTGCACGTTGTCGAGCGGGAGAGGATGGCAAAGAGGAATCAATCTCGACGTCTCTTTGGCGGCCTGTACCGCCGCGAGGCGTGCTACCGCGAGTACGTCTCCCTTCTCCACATCTCCATCAACGATAAGCTTGAGAGTCGTGGACTTCATTCGGATGTAGCCTTCGACGGTGGCACGACGGTCGGTGACCTCCTTATCACCGACATCTACCATCCGGGAGTGTCCCTTATCATCGCTATGAGAGAGTGAAATATCGTCTTCACCCGCCATGGGTGCCTCCTACTGTTCTCGCTCGATGACGAAGCTTGCCAGTTGCTCGAGTTGGTCACGGGCTTCACACCGGGGAGCCGCTACATGGAGTGACTCGAGTGCATTCACCACCGCCTGCTGCGCTCTCTCTCGAACCTCATCCAGGATCTCGAATTCATCGAGCCATCGAACCACCTCATGCTGAAACTCTGTCCTGTCCATTTCTCGATGGCCTTCGAGCAGTTTCAACAGGGACTCCCTCTGCTCGACATCGAGTCCATCTCGAAGTCGGATGAGGGGGAGAGTCATCTTGCCATTGGCCAGATCGGTCCCCAGAGACTTGCCGACCGTCTCCTGATCACCGACGACATCGAGAGAATCGTCGATGATCTGGAAGGCGACACCGAGTTGGTTGCCGAACTGTTCCATCGCGGCAGCCTGATGCTCGGTAGCCCCGGCCAGCATCGCCCCCAGACGACAGGCGAGCCCGTAGAGGATCGCTGTTTTGCGATGGATGATCTCGAAGTACTGCTGTTCAAGGAGCTGTAAATTCCCGGCATTACCGACCTGCATCATCTCTCCGATGCAGATCTCCATCGTGCAATTCGCCAGCAACCGGGCGGCATTCTCCACCTCCGTGGAGATCACGAATCCCCGCGCATAGATGATGTCACCCAGCAGGATGGCCGCACGATCGCCGTAGCGACAGTGGATCGTCTCGACCCGACGACGAATCTGCGCTTCATCGAGAAGATCGTCGTGCACCAGTGTTGCCGTGTGAATCAGTTCCACAACGGCTGCACATTTGATGTGATCGTTGCCGATCTCGCCGAAGCAGCGTCCGGATAGAAACAGGCAGGCAGGACGCACCTGTTTGCCCTGGAAACGGGAAAGGTGTTCGAGCAGTTCATTCACGAATGGTTCAGTGGAAGCGAACTCTCCATGAAGGAACTCCTCGAGAGCCGTGATATCCTTGGAGATGAGTTGGTACAAACTCGCCAGTGCTTGCGAGTTCCCCCTCGAGGTATCGATTGCTCCTCCTCCGTCGAGACTCACCGGACGGTGCCCCCGATAGAGGGAAGATCATCGATGGTTTGGAGAGGTAACTTGAATGCCTTGCTCACTCCTGGGTGAAATACCATACCCCCACTGACGTTCAGACCCTGGGCGCGGAGGGGATCTCGTTTCACGAACAACTCGAGTCCTTCACTCGCCAGTTCTTGAAGGTAAGGCTGCGTCGCGTTGGTCAGGGCAAAGGTAGAGGTCCTCGGCACGGCTCCGGGCATATTCGCCACGCAGTAATGGACGACACCGTCGATGACGTAGGTTGGATCAGCGTGGGTCGTTGGACGGCAACTCTCGACGCAACCGCCCTGATCGACAGCCACGTCGACGATCACGGATCCGTTGGGCATCTCCTTGAGCCACTCCCTGGCAACCAGGATCGGGGCCCTGTCTCCGGCCACGAGAACGGCTCCTATCACCAGATCCGCTGCCTGAACCGCCTCATGTACGGCGAAAGGCGTCGAGAAGCAGGTATTGACGTTTGCGGGCATCGTGTCGTCGAGGTAGCGCAAGCGCTCCAGATCGATGTCGAAGATCTTCACTCGAGCACCCAACCCGGCCGCCATCCTGGCAGCGTTCGATCCCACCACTCCTCCACCTAGAATGACGACTCGACCCGGCTCCACTCCAGGAACTCCTGAAAGCAGCACTCCGCGGCCACCATTTTGACGCTGTAGATTGCGAGCCCCTGCAAGAACCGACATTCGCCCGGCGACTTCGCTCATCGGCGTGAGTAGAGGAAGAGTACCTTTTTTCCCCTCGATGGTTTCATAAGCGACAGCGGAAACTCCCGAATCGAGACATGCATCGGTCAAAGGTTTCGATCCCGCAAAGTGGAAGAAGGTGAACACGACGAGATCTGGTCTGAGAAACTGATACTCCTCGGCAAGGGGCTCCTTGACCTTGACGATGATCTCGGAACGAGCCCAGACCTCCGCTGCGTTATCGATGATCTGACAGCCGGCACCGATGTATTCCTCATCTGAAATACCACTGCCGAGACCAGCACCCTTTTCCACTAGCATCGTGTGCCCGGCCTCCGTCAACAAGAAAGCACCGGAGGGAACCACGGAAACCCGTTGCTCCTGCTCCTTGATCTCTCTTGGAACACCGATTGTGGACACTTTCATGTCGGCTCCTTCGCGACCTATTGACCCGAGATGATACCAACTCGCAGGCACCTGAGAGACGATTGCGGTAACCGATCCGCCGGGACAAATCTGCTCAATACATCCACGGTAATGACGGTTGCTCGACGATGGTAGCGAACAATTTCTCAAGCCTAGTCGCAGATTCTACTTCTGACGATATTGTGTGACAACCGATGCAGATCCCCGGAGGCTGCGCAATAACCCCCTGCAAGTGGTCGACAGCCCCATGGCTTGCCATGATCCAATATCAACAGGTCTCACCTGAAATTCGGGATCAACGTTTCCTACCATCAAAATGGTATGTTCGTCGGGACCCGCAGTGGATTTACGGGCATCCGGATCCAGGCCTCGAGGATAGCCAGATCTGGTCGATAACCACCTCGTCACGAAGTACAGATCGGTCCTGACACCAGGGAGGCTCTCAGATATTCACCCAGGAGTTCGGTACTGTGGACTGGACCGCTGCTCCGGAAAGGGTTCCGATGACAGCGCTGATGGGACCGCGAGCCGCAGATCACCGTTCTCGACAAGGAGACCCAGGCTGATGAGTGCCCAACAGGAGATGAATCCCCTGGCACTGCTGGGTGGGGTATTCGATCCCCTCCATCAGGGACACGTCGCCATCGCTCAGGCGGCACTGGAACTTCCCGGAGTCGAAGAAGTGAGGTGGGTTCCCTGCAAGGAACCTCCTCATGAGAAGGACTCCACTCATGCTCCAGCTGAAGCTCGACTCGCGATGGCGCGGTTGATCTGCCAGGAGGTAGAGCAATTCACCTGCGATGAGATCGAGTTCGAACGCGATGGGCCTTCCTGGACCATCGATACCGTCCGTACTCTCTCCGAGCAAAATCCGGGTAGACCCTTGCTGTGGCTGATCGGCTCCGACAACGTTTCGTTGATCGGAAGATGGAAACAGGCAGAGGAACTGTGGAACCTGGCGATCCCGGTGGTGGCGCACCGTCCAGGCTCCGGAACCGTCTTGCGCAGGGAACACCTTCCTTTCCTCGGTGCAGAAAGGTGGCAACAGGTAAACTCCTGGTCGCTTCCGGGGGTATCTCAGGACATCTCCTCGACCCGATTGAGAAGCCTGCTGGCAGCCGGGGAAGATGTAGGCGACTGGATACCTCTGGCGGTACTGGAAGCACTGAACTCGGGCGGATGGTATCAGCAGTCTGCTCCTTGATGGATGCCTGCCTGGGGCACCATCGACACTCCAGTAGACATCAAATAGCAGCTGCTCTTCTGAAGGGAGCCAGATGACGAGGACCAGGGTTCGTGACCTTGCTGAGGCCGCCGGTGCCGAAGTGATCCTCAAGGGCTGGCTCTATAACCGCCGCTCCTCGAAGAAGTTCCACTTCTTGCTGCTGCGCGATGGCTCCGGAATTGTCCAGTGCGTTGTAAACCGGGACGAATTCGACGAGCAACAGTTCACGGAGATTGGCAAGATCCCTTACGAATCCGCCATCGAAATCTGCGGGATTGCCAATGCGGACGACCGTGCTCCAGGTGGTGTGGAGATCCACGCAAATTCTGTCGAGTGTCTGTGCGCCGCGGAGGAATATCCCATCTCGAAACAGGAACATGGCCCTGACTTCCTGCTGAGCCACCGCCACCTGTGGCTACGTTCTCGCAAACAGGTCGCCTTGATGCACATCCGTGATGAAGTGCTCCGGACGATACGCGACGAGATGCACGGCAGGGGATTCACCTGCATCGATGCCCCGATCTTCACTCCCAACGCATGTGAAGGAACGAGTACACTTTTTGAGGTCGACTATTTCGAAGATAACAAGGCGTACCTGACACAGAGTGGACAACTCTACATGGAGGCCGCCGCCATGGCTCTGGGTGATGTCTATTGCCTCGGGCCTACCTTCCGTGCCGAGAAGTCTAAGACGCGACGGCACCTGACAGAGTTCTGGATGTTCGAACCGGAGATGGCTTTCGCAGATCTCGATGACGTGATGAGCCTGATAGAGAGCCTACTGGGTCGTATCGTCGAACGGGTTCTCGAACATTGCAGAGAGGAATTGGAAGTCCTGGAACGCGATATCGAGAAATTGGAGAAGGTTCAGTCCCCCTTCCCGAGAATCACCTACACGGAAGCTGTCGAACGAATGAACGCCGAGGGACACTCCTTCGAATGGGGAGGAGATCTGGGCGCTCCTGACGAGTCCGTGATTTCTTCCTGGTACGACTCTCCTGTGCTGGTCCACCGCTATCCTCAGGAGGTGAAGGCCTTTTATATGAAACGCGACCCCAAGGACCCTCGTCTGACGCTGGGTGTCGACGTACTGGCCCCGGATGGTTATGGCGAGATCATCGGCGGCGGCCAGCGCGAGGATGATCTGGACTCACTGGTCGGTCGGATCCAGGAACATGGTCTGTCAGAGGAAGATCTGCGCTGGTATCTCGATTTGAGGCGCTATGGCTCGGTTCCCCACGGAGGATTCGGACTCGGTGTCGAGCGGACCGTCTGTTGGTTATCGGGCGTGGAGCATGTTCGGGAATGTATACCGTTTCCCCGCATGCTTTATCGGATCTATCCCTGATCCCACTTGCGGCAAGTAGCACCAGCGTTACAATCTATGTTTACATGGGATATTTCTGTCTGGATAGGCAGGTTACCCAGTACCGGTAATTGCACTTTCGTGAATTGCCCAGCGAGTGCTCCAAACGGTTGTTTATCGGCTTTTCCTCCGGGGCGCGGGGGGAAGTCGAGGGCTCCCGCCAGCAACCAGCAGCAGTGGCTCAGGGCCGGATTTCATCCGCCCGGAGAGGACTCTGATGAGGAACTTGTGCCCCGCACTTCAGCCATTTGACCCACTGCGTATCGCAGTGTTCATCGCCATCTCGCTTCTTCTGAGCGCACCGCTCGAGGGACAAAACGGCTCCATCGAAGCGCAGGCTCCTCTGTGCGGAACCAATCCAAGCGGTTCTGATGTGACCGTCAATACCTCCGATGGGACGGTCTGGACCATCGACAGCATCAGCGGCAAGATCTGCGTCTTCAACAGCATCCAAACTCCCCCCTCTCTCGCATTGGCCAACATCATCGATCATCCGGTCGGTCCTGCAGTGGCTCCTTCGTTCCAGCCTCAGTGTTCCGGAATCGCATACTCTCCGACTACCGACACTTTCTGGCTGCTCAACTCCACCTCCTTCGAGTTGGTCCAGATGGACGACCAGGGAACCCAGATCGGTGCTCCACTGCCCTTTAGCATCAATGGGAGCGCATCAGGTCTTGCCTTCGACGTCACCACCGGACACCTCTGGCTTCGTGATACGGTCAGCCAGGTTGCTGTAGAAATCGATCCGGAAACCGGAGATGTGATATCTCTCCTTCCGATCCCAGGCGACGATGTACGTTACGGAGTTGGAATTGAATTCCGCCTGGACGGTACCGAGGGCTACCTCGATTTCACCTACGGAAATGCGTTCGATGCAACTGTCGCGGAATTGCTATCTGTTTCCATCTCGACGGGCCAACTGGACTGCAACCATGTCACTTTGCCTCAGGGTACCAATGGCGCCTTTCAGGGAATCGCACGTGATGGCAATTCTTCCTACGCCTACACCAATACAGCCACTGACCTGTTGCGAATTGATGTCGAACAACCGTCCGTCACAGCTCCAGCAGACCTGTTCTGTAGCACCGATGGAGAAGGATCCAGCAACCTCACCTGGCGTAACTGTGGACCCGGAGCAGGTGGATTCTACAACCTGATCCGAATCACCAGAAACGGCGCCATCATCGACACACTACCGGGTTCTGCCACTTCATGGATCGATTCCAGTACCTCCAGCGGTACCGAGTATCAATACCAGGTTCAGGGAGTCGTCGGCAGCGAGATCGCCTCTTCGAATTGCATCGTCATCAATGGCCCTGGCGGACTTGTGGCATATGCCCCCTTCCCGGGAGATCGGCCCAGAGATATCGCCTATGACGCCGAGCTGGATGATCTCTACGTAACAGAGTCCTTTTCCGGTGAGATCCAGGTCCTCGATTCGAATCTGATCCTGAAACGCACCATCGATACTGGTCTGGCCAATCTGCGCGGGATTGGTTACAACTCCACCATGGATCTGCTGCTGGTGAGCCGAGTCAACAGTAGCCTGGTCACATTCGTCGAACCGTTGACTGGTGTGGTGCTCTCATCTTTTCCCGTCAGCACTTCAGATGTGACTGCCATCAGTTATGACTCCCTTGCCGATGACTGGCTTCTCCTCGATTCCGGATCAGACCCGGTGACCATTCTCCGAATGGAGGCACTGGCGGGCTCGGAGGGGAACCCTCTGGGAACGATCACTCCACCGCAGACATCCGGTCTCCTCCTGGGAGGCGGAATCGCTTCCATGACCGATGGCACTGTGCTCAGTGGTGTCAACAACGCGGGTGATATCACAAGCGTCAGCCAGTTCACCAGTTTCGGATTCCCTCTCAATTTTGACCTGACCCTCATGGCGATGGGCAACTCACCGACGACCCTCAACAATGCAGTGACAGGCTTCGAGATCGTCGGCAGCGAGATCGTGGTCGCGGGGAACACCACCGATACCCTGTTCCGGCTGCTGATCGTCAGCGATGGCCCCGATTTCCTGCGTGGTGATTCGGATGGAAGTGGCTCTCTGAACCTCGCCGATGTGATCTTCACGGCCACCTGGCTGTACGCCGACGGAACCACTCCAGCGTGCCAGGACGCCTGCGACGCCAACGATGATGGGCGTTTGGACATATCTGACCCCATATATACATTACTGTACCTCTTCACTGGTTCTGCAGCTCCGCCACAGCCCTATCCCCTTCCAGGACCTGATCCTACCTTCCTCGACGATATCGATTGTTAATCCAATCCGATTGACTTGTTAATACATTGTCAATACACTTGAGGGGCCTTCCGGCTCTCGGAAGGGCCATTCCGTCCTGCCCCGCAGCAGGCTGGAGGGGAAGAGTCTCGCGGTGGAAATACACCGTGGGGGGAAGAGGAAGTGCGGGGAGCCCCGAAGGGGGCAGAGGAGATGGAGATGGGTACCTGCCTCAGGCAGGTGTTCGTCGCTGCATGGACGGTTCTGGCACTGACCTTTCCGGTCGGAGCCCAGCAATCGCTCAGCATCGCGGATGCCAATACTCAGGGCCTATCGTCAGTAACGACGACGGTAAGCCTAGATAGTGACACCGGGACGCAAGGATATGTGCTCGCCATCGCGGTGGACAACTCCTTGCTCAGCGTAGTGAACGTCACGGTAGAAGGGACCGACGTGGAAACTATCGGAGTTGAACTGATCGCGGCCGAGATCCTACCTGGAGGTTTAACCCTGGGTGTGATCCTCGATGCCTTCAGCCCATACGAGGGACAGATGATCCCAGCGGGCTCGGGCACCAGCATCGCTCTGCTCAGTTTCACTCCCACCACCTTCAGCCCGAACCCCATCACTACCCCTCTTCAATTCCAGGATGGCATATTCAATTCACCACCACTGGACAACTTGATCGTCCAGGGCGGGCTTTCCATCGGTGTTGCCGAGGGTCTCGTTCTCAATGACGCGACGGTGACCATCAATCCGCCACCACCCGACTCTCTTTTGATTGAAGACTCATCCGCACCATCGGATGGCCTCACGATTGGGGATGCTCGGATCTTGCTCTCGAATAGTTCTGGACCGGTCCAGGGTTTCGTCGTCGCGGTCGTTCACGGAGCGGAGGAGTTGACTCTGCAAGAGATAACCCTCTCAGGAACTGTGACCGAAGAGGTGGGCGCGGAATTCGAGGTCTCGAACCTGTACCCGAACGGTGGGACCATCGGAGTGGTCCTGGACTTCACACCACCCTTTGATGGTCAGACAATCGCGATTGGCGTCGATAATCACATCGCTACCTATCGATACAGTTGCAACCAGATCATCTACTTGCCCGAGAATGACCTGGTAACTCCACTGACCCTGATCAATGGTTTCATCGGAGATCCTCCGCTGGAAAACGTGATCGTGGTCGGAGGACTGTCACTGTTTCCTTCTCTTCAGAGCGGTTCCTTCACCTGTCAGGCAATCGAACCCCCTCCTGAAGACGATACGATCTTCACCGCCGAAGTCGAATTCGATGCAGATGTCGGAAACTACGCCTACCACGGCCAGACTGGATTACTGCGCTTCTACTACTCAGATCCCGAAGATGAAATCCAGGGTTTGACGATCACCGTCTGTTATGACTGCGACCTCACCCTGGAAGAAGGCACATTCACCCTGGAAGACTCGATCGTTCAATCGGTCGGTGCCGAGTACATCAATCATCAGGTCGATGATGACTGTTCCGATGGCGAAACTGGTGAATTGATCCTTGCGATCCTGCTCGATGCCTTGCCCCCCTTCGAGGGACAAACCCTACCTCCGACCGATGAGAATCTCTTGATCGGCACCATCGACGTCACCGTGGATGACACCGCCGAGTGCAACGAACTACAAGAAATCAACTTCTGCGATAACATCAACGGAAACGGTAGTGTTTACCTCTACAACAACGTGGTCATCGACTACAGATCGGTTCAGGACTTCGAACGTATCGATACGAGCGTTTTCGTCGTGCCTGAGGAAATTTTCCAGAGAGGCGACTGCAATAGTGACGACAAGGTCGATCTTGCAGACGTTGCTACAGGGATCGGTACTCAGTTCTCAGGATTGCCGATCCTGTGCCCGGATGCTTGTGACAGCAATGACGATGGAATCATAAACCTTGCAGACTCTGTTTTTCTCTTGAACTGGTTGTTCAAGTTTGGCGATCCACCGCCTGATCCGGGCCCTCATAGCGATGGACCCGATCCGACTACAGACCTGCTCCCACTCTGTGTAAGTGACGATTCTGGCTGTGACGCACAGCCGTAATAACAAGGCAACAACTTCCCCAGACGTTGGGTAAGAACAAATAGCGAGGTTGGTCGGCACTTCGAAGCCGACAACAGGAAGGAACGAGTAATGCGTAACTCAATACGCGAGAATATTTGTAGGATGTGTGTTCTCATCCTGATTTTCGGCGTTGGTAGCGTTGGATTCGCCCAGAATCCCGCATTCGAGATGTTCATGGACGGTGGAGACGTGTTCGGTGGAGACACCTTCACCCGGACCGCCCAGTTGAACGTCCTGGAACCAGCAGAAATTCAGGGCTGGAGCCTGAGCCTGTGCAATAACGATGGCATGATCGCCGTTGGTGCCCAACTCGGAGAAGATGCCAGTACCGTCAAGAACGGTGCCATGCCCGATTTCGAGACCACGATCCTGTCCGACGATGCGGTCATGTCTGGTGTCGTCATCTGCTTCACCGGTTGTGCGGTCCTGAGCCAGGTCCAGAACTTCAGCCTGCTCGATGTGAACTACCATGTTCTCGCTGCTGTCGGTCAATCATGCTGGGTCGAATACTGCACCGCAGGAACGCCCCCGGTCAGTACCGTGCTCGTGATCAACGGCAATAGTGTAGAGCCAATCACCAGTGGAGCGACTTTCCAGATCCTCAGCCCTAACTACCTGATCTTCGGACAGGGGCTGGGCGTCGTGGGTCAGACCGCGAACATTCCGGTCCTGATCTCGACGGTGCGTCCTCTCGATGGTTTTCAGATCGCAGGTGAATACGACCCATCTCTCATGACCATCACCAGCGTTCTGGCCTCAGGCGTTGCAGCTTCAGCTGAATTCGTCGCACTGTCAGAGAACCTGGGTCCCGGCGAAATCGCCGCGGGTCTGATCATGGCCCTCGATACTTCAGTGGACATTCCAATTGGTGAAAACCAAGAAGTTCTTAACATTCAATTCGACGTCCATGCAGATCTCGGTGGAGCCACAGCTCCACTGATCACTGCTGTCAACTTCGTCGAGTCGGCGGGAACTCCTCCCATCACCAACAAGATCGTCGATGCGAATTACAACGAAACTCCGAATCTCGTCAACGGCGAGATCGAGATCGTCGATTTCAATCCCTTCGTCAGGGGCGACTGCAACAGCGATGGCGGACTCGTCAACATCGCAGACGGAATTTCTGTATTGCAGTACCTCTTCCAGGGTGGCACCACACCTAGCTGCCTGGATTCCTGCGACCTGGATGACAATGGGGAAATCAGCGTCGGTGACGCCGTCTGGGTATTCTCCTACCAGTTCGCTGGTGGAGCTCCTCCGATGGCACCGTTCCCGGACCTCGGAATCGATCCGACCACAGGTGACGGTATCGGTTGTAACGGCGACGCTGATGACCAGTAAGCGACGCCTGACTTGCTAATTTCGAGATCAACCTCGCATTGAACTCGAGACCCCGGAGGCTCACGCCTCCGGGGTCCATTTTTTGCCGGGTGAGGGACTTTCCACGGCAAATCGCGTGCCCAGGACATGGTCGGCAGGATGTGGATCGGAGGGCTCGAGGTGATAGGATGGAATCGTCCGGGAATCCGGTCGATGTACCCCGATACGTCCGCTGCGAGGAGCTTTCGAGATGTTTGGTTACCTTAACCGATTGATGATTCTGGCGATCGTCTGTGGCCTTTTCCAGCACTGTGCTGGGGCTGCAGATGTACTCAGCATCGACAACATTGCCGCCAATGCCGGCGATTCAGACGCGTTCTGTTTCGTTCGTGCAACCCATGACTCAGGAATCGAAGGCTTCGCTGTCGGAATCCAGTACGACCCGATCCACCTCAACCTCAGTGGTGTCGATTTCCAGGACACCGCGGTCTCGGAGTTGCTATCGGGCGCGGATCCCGACTTTGCGGGTATCTCCATCGACTCTGCAACCGGTGTCCTGCTTGCAGGTGTGATCTTCTCGTATGGCGATCTGAGTACACCGCCGGCGACGCTACCGGCCTCTCCCGATGATCAGAACGCCCTGCTGAGATTGAATTTCACCGTCAGTTCCATCAGTCTCCCCGCTGTCCTTCCGATTCAGTTCGTGAACGGTATGGGAGATCCACCGGTCGATAACGTGCTTTCTTCTGGCGGTTTTTCGATCATCCCGATCCTGGTCGACGGATCTCTTACCATCAACAACCTGCACCGTTTCTACTTCGGTAACATCGCCGCAACTCCAGGTGGTCTGGTCACTGCCACGCTCCGCTATGACCACCAGGATGAGATCCAGGGATTCCAGGTGGCGATCTCTTATGACAACACCATCCTGGACCTCCAGATACCCGCTTCCGGTGCTGACTGGTACTCAGGGTTGTTCCTGGATGCGTTGTTTCCCGGAGGCCCTGGAGTCCAGGGAGGAATAGAACTTTTCTACCCGGCCTTCGATCCAGCCGTTGAACCGGGAGTCGGTTTGGCAACATTCGCTGCAATCTTCGATTTCCTGCCCCCCTTCGGAGGGCAGGCTCTACCAGGAGGAGATGGACAGAGTCTCTTGCGTCTCGAGTTCCAGACTCCTGCGGATCCGAATCTGCTGGGAACTACAACGGAAATCGTTCTCGACGATTCCTACCTGCTCCCCTCGTGCCCACCGTCAAATCCAAACTGCACCTCAGGTCAAGCGCTCAACTACGTGATCTTCGATGGGCTCTCCATTTCTCCGATACTGGAGAACGGTATCGTGGAATTCGTTGATCAGCCGGGTTTCCTTAGAGGCAACTCAAATGGAGATTCCAGCATCGACCTGGCAGATGCCCTGTTCGTGATGAACTGGCTCTTCGTATCGGGAGATCAACCTGCCTGTTTTGATTCTGCTGATGTCAACGACGATGGTGGCCTCGACATCTCGGACTCCATCTTCTTGCTGAATTACCTTTTCGTGAATGGACCGATACCGGGAGCCCCCGGCCCCTTCAACTGTGGGCTCGATCCTTCCGAGGATACTCTCGATTGTGTACTCCCGAGCGGTTGCTGATCCTTCAGCTGCTGCTCTGCTGAAACGACCTCAACATCCCCTGAACCGTTTGAGGACCCCCCTGCGTCCGCACTGACGGTTCACCATCCCCTCTCAGAGGAGGAAACATGCGTCACTCCTACGTGATAGCCATCTTTGTCGCTGTCTTGTCTATCGCCAGCGTCTCACAGGCCCAGGATTTGATGTGGATCGATGACTCCACGGCAATCCCTGGTGCCCATGCCGAGGCGATCGTTCGACTCAACAATCAACTCCACATCCAGGGCTTCCAGAGCGCCATCAGCTGGGACTCTAACATCTTCTCGCACGTCTCCGAAGATACCAGTGGACTGGACATCGAGTTTTTGCTGGCACCCTTCGAGGTCGAGTTCTTCACTTCGACCTACGATGACAATTTCGAACCTGGAATCGGTTGGGCAGCATGCGCCGCGATCTTTGATTTCAGTCCTCCCTTCAGTGGCCAGACGCTAGCACCAGGCACCGAGAATTCGATCGTTCGCTTCACCCTGCAAGTCGTGGCTGACAATGCCCTGATTGGAAGTTGTTCCGACGTCAGTCCGGTCAACGGGATGGGGCAACCGGTCATTCATAACATCTTGACCATCGACGGAATATCAACGATGCCAGAGTTGCTGGCCGGCACCGTGTGTTTCGTCGATGCCGTGGCGTTCATTCGCGGAGATGGAAACGATGATGGGACTCTCAACCTGGCTGACGCGATCTTCCTGATCAATTACTTCTTTGCCGATGGTCTCATTCCAAGCTGTAGTGCCTCTGCCGATGCCAACAGCGATTTCACGGTGGATCTCGGTGACGTGATCTATCTGATCAATCACCAGTTCCTCGACGGTCCTGCCCCGGGTTCGCCCTGGCCTGACTGTGGAGCAGACCCCGCTGGAGAATCCGCAATCGGCTGCGCCAATTACGCCAACTGCCCCTGAAGAGAAATTGCCTTCCCCACGCGGGGGCCACCGGAGTTTGCGGCGTGCCACGTACCGGGTAGGAGTGTCCAGATCAGCGTCTGCCACGCTGCTCTGCGCCTCATCCTCCGATGCCAGTGGAGCCTCGATGACATCATCGCCGGGACTCCAGTTCGCCGGACCGGCGACTGCGTGTTCATCGACGATCAGGAGTGCATCGATGACTCGTACGATTTGGGTGAAGGAACATCCGATTTCAGACGGGAAGGCGATCATGGCACGCACCTTCCTGCTGCCATCGATATAGAACACGCTCCGTACTGGAGAAGTCTCTCCAATTATTATCGTGCTCGGTTTCGTCAATCGGAACTGCTCTCCCGGCAACCGGAGTGATACCGTACAATCGAGACTCTCTACCTGAGAGTCGATCTCCATACGGGAATCGACAGGAGGATCTCCTGGACAGGATTCAACTCAACCATCGCAAGTTCGAGGACGATGTTGCCTGGCGATGGATCCCACCCGAGGGCCGACCGACATCTTGCCTCGTCGCTCTTCACGGCATGGGCCAGGATGGTTCCGGGCTGGCTCGCCTGCTCCAGCATCTCACCGAGCGAGGAGTGGCCCTGTTGACACCTGACGGCCCTTACCGACACGAAGTGAGGGAGCGAGGCACGATCCGGGAAGGGCATTCCTGGTACATCTACACCGGCGACCAGCAACGCTTCCTGGATTCGATGCAGAAGTCAGAGAAGGATCTGCTGGGCCTCGTCGAGAAGGTTCTCGATAGCAACGGTATCGATGGTTCCAGAACCATACTGCTCGGCTTCAGCCAGGGTGGATATATGGCAGGATTCATCGCTTGCAGACATCCAGAACGGTTCGCGAATTGCATCATCGCATCTGCTCGTCTCAAGCACGAGTTTCTCGAAGATGAACTCAGCTCCGGAAAGTTACCTGCATTACTGCTTCTCCACGATGAAAATGACCCCCTGACGCAACCAGACCCGGTGAGGGAATCGCTGCGGATCCTCTCGCAATCCGGGGCCGACGTTACACTGGACTGGCACTCGGATGGCCATCAACTCGGTGAGGGGTCCATCGCATCGATCGAGCGCTGGCTCGAATCGAGGGGGCTGCTTGGTTGATTCCGAGTCTGACCTCGAGAAACTTCGGAACGCTGTCGAAGATGGAGACGTAAATCGCTCACTGGCGCTGGCGAAACTTCTTCGATCGAACGTCTCTCGAATGGACGAAATGATCCTGGTCGCCACTGGTTTTCTCGCGGGAGGATCGCCATTCGACGCACTGAAACTGCTGGAATCACTCGCCGGGACTCCCGTCGCTAGCGATCTGCCACAGAACCGGGCACAGGAACTGGAACAGTTGCTCAAGGTGCGCCTCGCCGAAGCTCTCTATTCCACCGGTGATCCACGCGGTGCGCTCGAATCCCTGCAATCGGTCACACCGTCAGGCGTTCAGGAAACTTCCGACCGCGAGTACTTCATCGGGTTGTGTCAGGATCACCTGGGAGAACTGGCGCTCGCCGAGGCTCACTTCGAACGGGCGGCTCGACTGGACCCCCTGAGGAATCCCCCGATCCCGTCGATTTCCGAACGAGAAGCCCATCTCCTCGTCTCGGAGGTAATCGAAGAGTTGCCGGAACCTCTACGCAAATCGTTGGCGGAAGTCCCCGTGATGATCGAGGACCTGCCTGACAGAAAACTGATCGTGGAGACCCGAGGCGAGGTCCACCCGGATACTCTCGGACTCTATTCGGGCATCAACCTGGTGGATCGGTCTCACCTGGAGGTCGGTGATATCGGTGAAATACCGACCGGAGCTTCCATCCGGATCTACCGCAGAAATCTCGAACGAATCTCTCAGGATCGAGAAGAACTCCGCTCTGAAATCCGTATCACCCTGCTCCATGAGTTCGGACATCACCTGGGCCTCGACGAGGACGATGTGGATCGACTGGGACTGAGCTGAACCTCGATCAGTTGCCTGCCATCTGTGAAGCGAGAGACTTCAACTCCTCGACCTTTCCTCTGCCCTCCCAGGGGAATTCTTCCTCTTCCCTACCGAAGTGGCCGTAAACCGCAGTGGCAAGATAGATGGGACGTTTCAGATCGAGCGAAGAGATGATGCCTGCCGGTGTCAGTTCAAAAACCTCGCGCACGAGACGCCCCAGTTCGCTTTCTAAGATCGTCCCGGTACCAAAGGTGTCGACCAGCACTGACATCGGTTCTGCGATGCCAATGGCATAAGCCAGTTGCACCTCGCACTTGCTGGCGAGCTCTGCTGCGACGATGTTCTTGGCCACGAACCTGGCCATGTAACAGGCGGACCGATCCACCTTGGAGGGATCCTTACCACTGAAGGCACCACCGCCATGGCGTCCCATTCCGCCGTAGGTATCAACGATGATCTTGCGACCGGTCAGCCCACAATCTCCCTGGGGGCCGCCGACGACGAACCTGCCGGTCGGATTGATGTAGTACCTGGTGTTCTCATCGAGGAGTTCGGACGGGATGACCTCTCGAATGATCCGATCCTCGACGAACTGGTGCAGGGTTTCGTTCGATACATCCTCCGAATGCTGTGTAGAGAACACCACTGCATCGACACGCTTCGGTATTCCATCGACATATTCCACGGTCACCTGACTCTTGGCGTCGGGGCGAAGGAAGGACGCTTCCCCTGCCGCACGTATCTTCGCGTGCTCGGCAACCAGTTTGTGGGCTAACGAGATGGGCATCGGCATCAACTCTGGTGTCTCGTTACAGGCGAATCCGAACATCAACCCTTGATCACCCGCTCCAGCCCGATCTACACCCATCGCGATGTCAGGGCTCTGCTTGTCGAGAGATACCATCACCGAGCAGGTATCTGCATCGAATCCCATCGCTGAATCGGTGTAACCGATGTCACGGATTACATCTCGAACCAGCTGTGGAATATCGATGGTGGCATTGCTGGTCACCTCACCGGCCACCACCACCAGACCCGTGGTGACCATCGTTTCGCAAGCCACCCGGCTGTCGGGATCTCCGGCAAGATATGCATCGAGGACGGCGTCCGAGATCTGATCGGCGATCTTGTCAGGGTGTCCTCTGGAAACCGATTCTGAGGTAAAGAGAGCGGTCTCTCCCGGCATCTGCGTTCCTTCCGTGCAGCGGGGCAGGATCGAGCCTCGCCCATCCCGGAGCCTCGAGACTTCTTACTCGCCCGCAACTGCTGTTATCTCTCGCAAAGCCCTGATGGGCCGTGGAACGAGATACTCTAGCGACTTCATCCGCTTGCGCCAACCGGGATCAGCAACTCCACGAGAACCCTCGAGCAACGCCCTGATGCCCCTCCGATCTGCTCCAGCACCTGCTTGGCCTTATCGCGACCCCGTTGTCGCAGGTTCTGATCCCCGGCCCATTTCTGGAGCAGTGGTCCGAGTTCTTCAGGTCCGGAAAGTTGATGCACGGCACCGGCTTCACGCAACAACTCGACCATATCCGTGAAGTTTTCCATCGATGGGCCATGGCAACTGACACAACCAGCAGCCACAGGCTCGAGAATATTGTGCCCACCACGAGGGATCAGACTACCTCCCACGAAGGCCGCATCCGAGATCCTGTAGGCTCCGTCGAGCTTCCCGATACGATCGATAATCATCACACAGCAACATCTGGAACTGGAACTCGATTCCAGTTCCGAATCAAAACCCATCTGTCTTGCCATCCCGAGGACTGACTCTGCTCGCTCAATATGTCGAGGAGCGAGGATCAACTGGCTTCCTGATCGTTCGAGGAGAAGACTGCGGTGAGCTTCTAGCACCACTTTCTCTTCGCCGGGATGGGTACATCCTGCAACCCAGCGGAACCCGCCCTCCGCGAACCCGACAGCACGATCATGATCTTGTCGAACAAACTGAGGATCAGGGCCGACGATGGCATCGTGCTTCAGTTCTCCAGTGATCCTGATCCGTTCGGGTGCCGTACCGAGCGCGAGAAAACGTTCCGCGTCCTGTTCGCCCCGCGCACACACTTGCGTCGGACCTTGCATCAACCACCTTGTTAGTAGCCCGAACATCGAGAGTTTTTTCTCGCCAGAAGCTGAAATCCGACCATTGACGACCACCACCGGAATCGAACGGGCGCGACATGCCAGCAGCAAGTTTGGCCACAATTCCAGTTCGACCAGCACAACCACATCCGGGCGTAGTTTCGACAGCACACCATGGACACACGGAGAGAAATCGAGCGGAAATAGCCGAACCTGCTCATCGGGAAGCAACTCCTCGGCGAGATCCCTGGCTCCGGTGGTCATTGTGGAAAGCACCACCTCTGCCCCGGGACGGTCGCGACGGAAGCAATCGATCAGTGGAATCGCCGCCCTGACCTCTCCCACGCTGGCAGCATGAATCCAGATCCTATCGCGACTCGGCAGTGAGATGGCCCAGAAGCCGAGACGTTGCATCAGCGATCCGACAGATCTCCCCCGCAAGAAAACCAGGTGAAGAAGCCAGGGAGATAGCAATATAAGCGCGGCTGCCATCGGAATATCGAGTAAGAAGCCGAGCAATCGTAGTCCAGGTCTGGATCGATGGACGCCTCGATCTCTCACGGCACCAGCGCGGCCGTCTGCACGTTGCCACGCACTCTCCCGATTCAATCTGCACTCCCCACTGATCCCCTCACTTCTTCCCACAGCAATACTTGAACTTCTTGCCGCTCCCACAGGGACAGGGATCATTCCTTTTCACCTTCGGTTGCTCATTGCGGATTGTATTCAAGGTGGTCGTCACCTTCGATCCTTGAACACCCTGCTGCATCATTTCGGCATGAGACTCGAACTGCCGTTGCGCAGCATCAGAGGATACACCCTCCGACTGACCACTCCATGTCTGCGCCAGACGCCTCTGCTCCTCTGACTCGTCCACTGCCTCGATTCGAATTCTCGAGATGATGGAGGACGTCTCTTCTCGCAACTGCTCCAGCATGCTGGAAAAGAGCAAATAACCCTCGCGCTTGTATTCCAGTTTTGGATCGACCTGAGCATAGCCACGCAGCCCGACTCCGGTTCGGAGTTGATCCATGGCATGCAGGTGTTCCTTCCACTTCTCATCAACAGCTCGCAACAAGATGAAATGGAGGAGCCGATCGAACTGCTCATCGCCGGCGGATTTTCTCTTCTCTTCGACCAGATTCAGCCACGCAGCGGTGACGAGTTCGATCCAATCTTCCGGCTCGCCCTCGGCATAGGTGGACGCAGGCAACTCGAGTTGATAGCGACTGGCGAGGTATTCTGCCACGGATTCGCCAACATCCTGGTCAGGGTCCTCGAGCTCCAATAGTCCCATGATGTAGGTCTCGATCACCTGCTCGAAGTGCTCCTCCACCAGTGCCATCAGGTTGTCACTGGCAAGAATCCGATCTCGAACCTGGTAGATCACCTTGCGCTGGCTATCCATGACCTGGTCGTACTCGAGCAGGTTCTTGCGGATCTCGAAGTTCCTGGCTTCCACTTTCTTCTGTGCCTTTTCGATGGCTCGGGTAACCATCGGGTGAGAAATGTCCACTCCCTCATCCATCCCGAGACGTTTGAGCATCGAGGAGACACGATCACTGGCAAAGAGCCGCATCAGATCGTCCTGCAGGGACAGATAGAAGAGCGTTGCCCCCGGATCACCCTGTCGACCGCATCGCCCTCGCAACTGATTGTCGATCCGACGCGACTCGTGCCGCTCGGATCCAATCACCATCAATCCACCCACATCCACCACACCTTTACCGAGAACGATGTCCGTTCCGCGACCAGCCATATTGGTAGCGATGGTGACATGGTCCTTCTTCCCCGCCTCTGCGATGATCTCCGCTTCGCGAGCGTGGTGCTTGGCATTGAGGACGTTATGGCGGATACCACGTTGTTCGAGCCGACTCGAGAGTCGCTCCGAATCCTCGATGGAGATGGTGCCGACCAGCAGCGGTCTGCCACTCTCATTCTCCAGTGCGATCCGGTCGACGATGGCGGTCCACTTCTCTCCAGTGGTCCTGAACACGATGTCGGTGAAGTCCTCCCGGATCACCGGTTCGTTGGTGGGGATCTCGACCACTTCCAGACCGTAGATCTCACGGAATTCTGGCGCTTCCGTCAGTGCGGTTCCTGTCATCCCTGAGATCTTGTCGTAAAGACGGAAAAAGTTCTGAAAGGTGATCGTGGCGAGGGTCTGGTTCTCGTCATTGATCTTGAGACCTTCCTTCGCCTCCACCGCCTGATGGAGGCCATCCGACCAGCGCCGACCCTCCATCAGGCGACCGGTAAACTCGTCCACGATCACGACTCCGCTGTCACCAAGGACGTAATCGACGTCCTTTCGATGCAAGTGGTGAGCCTTCAACGACTGCTCGATGTGATGGGGCCAGTGCATATTCGCTGGCGAGTAGAAGGAGTCGACTCCCACCAGTTTCTCTGCAAACTCGATGCCTTCCTCTGAAAGCAAGACTTGCTGCTCCTTCTCCTTCACTTCGAAATGCTGATCTCTCGTCAGTCGACGCACAGCGCGATCTGCCTGGTAGTAAACCTCTGTCGATTTTTCTGCGGGTCCGGAGATGATCAGGGGTGTTCTCGCCTCATCGATCAAGATGGAATCCACCTCATCGATGATGGCAAAAGCTCTGTGCTTCTGACACTGGTCCTCGGGACGGGTCTTCATGTTGTCACGGAGGTAGTCAAAACCGAACTCGTTGTTGGTTCCATAGGTGATGTCACAGGAGTACTGCTCTATGCGCTCCTGGCTGTCCATATTTGCCTGGATCGCACCAACCTTCATACCGACACCCTCGTAAACACAGCGCATCCACTCAGAATCTCGCTTGGCCAGGTAATCGTTGACGGTAACGATATGCACCCCCTTGCCGGGCAATGCATTGAGATAGGCCGGCATCGTGGCGACGAGGGTCTTTCCCTCACCGGTGCGCATCTCGGCGATGCCACCGTGGTTGAGTACGCAACCACCGATCAACTGCACATCGTAGGGACGCATCGGCACGCCCGTGCCGGTTTTAAGATATCGATTTGCCGATTCACGAACCGCGGCATAGGCCTCAGGAAGCAGGTCTGATAACTTCTCTCCTGATTCCAGACGTTGCCGGAATTCTTCAGTCTTGGCACACAGTTGGTCAGCACCGAGTGCCACGAAGTCAGATTCGAGGGCATTGATCTGGCCCACGATGGGCTCGATCTCCTTGAGAATCTTGTCGTTATGAGAGGGCACGATCTTCCGGAATGCTTTCCTGAGACCGCTGAAGAGACCCATGGTTGCCTAACCCTCCCGATGGGGAGATTGTACCCGATCCAGATCAGGGTACCGGGCGCTCTCGATCCGGCAACCGATACCGGCCACCATCGAAATTGCCACGCATCGCCTCGAGAGAGGAATAGCCCTCGGATGCGAGCAGTTCTCGTAACTCGGTGAGGATTCCCGGCAGACAACCAGGCTCCCTGTAGAGGTGAGTTCCGACCTGGACCAGAGAGGCACCGACAGACGCGAATTCGAGAATATCCTGCGCGCATGTGATCCCGCCGATGGCACAGACCGGCACCTTCACTGCGCGGCACACCTCCATCGCCACGCGCAGCGCAATCGGGCGAATTGCCGGGCCAGAGAGCCCGCCCGTTTCGGTCCCGATGCGAGATTCACCGGTTCTCCAGTCGATTGCCATCGCCCGCAAGGTGTTGATGACAGAGATAGAATCGGCTCCAGCTTCTGCGGCGGCGATCGCCTGTTCCGCGACATCGGTGACGTTCGGTGTCAACTTTGCCATCAGAACCCCATCGGTGAGCGGACGGACTGCCCGAATCAAGGATGCCGTCGCCTCCGCATCGAGGCCGAAACGAAGACCCTCCTTGACGTTGGGGCAGGAAACATTGAGTTCGTATCCCTCGACGAGAGGCTGTCCATCGACCGCTTCGATCACCCTGCAGTACTCCTCGATCGTTCGGCCCACTACATTGACGAGGATCGGAACTCCATAGCTTTGAAGAGTCGGAAGATAACTTTCGAGGAACTGGTCGAGCCCCGGATTCTGCAATCCGATGGAATTCAATAAACCAGCAGGTGTTTCCACCGCACGCGGCGGTGGATTGCCCCGTCTTACCTCGACGGAAATCGATTTCGGTACGATGGCGCTGAAGGTGCCTGGCGGCAGGAAGGGCTCGAACTCCTCACCGTATCCGAACGTTCCCGAGGCAGGGAGCACCGGATGACTCAACTCGAGAGATCCACGAGGACATGGAATCTGCACAGAGAGATCCACACTGGAAGGATCGCTCCTATTTTCATCCGAGGTCGGTGGATCAGCGTTCAGGACTTCTCCCGTTTCTCTTGCGCCGCGACACAGAGGCGTGTCCAGGGTACCGCCTGTAGCCGTTGTACGGGAATCAACTGTTCGGTGTCTTCGCAGATTCCATAGGTGCCCATGTCGATGCGTTTCAACGCTTCGTCGATCTCCTGGACGAGATTCGTCTCGCTTTGCATCGCTGTCAGGGTCAATTCGATCTCGAAGTTTTCCGAACTGAGATCTCCCTCGTCACCACTGGACCCTCGACCCTCACTTTCGAGACTCGAAAGACTGCCAGTGACAACGTTTCGATGCTTGAGCAAAAGCTTCCGAAATGGTTCGATCTCACGTTTGGTGTATTTTTTCTTGGCCATCGATCTCCAGTATTCGATCTGAGTCGATTCGATCTTCTGATCCAGTCTCGTCTACCCAGGGACCGTTGGCCTTCTTCAGAAGAACCCGGTAACCTGAAGTGTGCCGGCGCCCTGGTCCCGGGAGGCGAATCGTCCCTGAAAGGCAGCGGATTCTATGAAGCGAGGAAGAGTCTCGCAAGGGCTCGCGAAAGAGGACTCCGTTCCCGATCCAGTCCAAAAATGGCTCGATTACCTGTGCGTGGAACGAGGCCTGGCCGAAAATACCCTCGCTGCCTATCGACGCGATCTGCTGGGGCTGGTTTCCCAGGCGCGACAACAACAGGTCGAATTCCCCGGGCAGATCCGTCGCTGGCACCTCCAGGAGTATCTGCGCAAACTGAGCGAGGAGGGGATAGGCGCCCGCAGTCGTCAGCGCCGGATCTCCTCGATTCGCGGATTCTTCCGCTTTCTGGTCCAGGAGAACCAGCTCGAGGAGAATCCAGCCGATCTGCTCGAATCACCCCGACAAGCACGGAGACTCCCCCACACCCTTTCTGTGGAAGAGGTGGAACGGCTGATAGAAGCCGCCGGAGATGAAGAGAGTCGGTTCCCCCTGAGAGATCGTGCCATCGTCGAACTTCTCTACAGTTGCGGTCTGAGAGTTTCTGAACTGTGTGATCTGTGTCCGATGGACATCTTCCTCGAGGAGGGGTTTCTGCGCTGCCGGGGTAAGGGTTCCAAGGAGCGAATCGTACCGGCAGGGGATCGTGCTCTACTTGCCATGCGGAAGTACAGAGAGAATGAGAGGCCGATGATTCCGCAGGGAGAAGATCGGGTTTTCCTGTCGGCTCGTGGTCTCCCGATGCATCGACGAAGTGTTCTGGAGCTCATGAAACGAGCTGCAGCCACCGCCGGCATGGTGCGATCGGTGAATCCACATATGCTACGTCACTCGTTCGCTACCCACCTTCTGGAGCGAGGCGCTGGTCTTCGTGAAGTTCAGGAGTTACTCGGTCATGCCGACATCAGAACCACCGAGATATATACGCACGTCGACCGCCGAAAATTGAGGGAAGTGCACTCCCGATACCATCCTCGCCCCTGAACCGGTCAAACTTCGAAGCAAGGAATGGTTGTCCTGCCTGGGCCGATCAGACTCTTCTGTCGCCGCAGCACACCATGAAACTACTGGTTGCACTCCAGGTTGTCAGGTGTGGGGTCGACACCCTCATCTGGATAAGGCGGTTGCGGAGGGGGGCCATCGAGATAGAGAAAAGTCAACAACTGTATGCTATCACCGATGTCGATCCTGCCATCGTCGTTGACATCGAGGGCCTTGGGGCAAACGGGCATCGGACACGTGGGGCATGCATTCGACATGTAGATCAGGTTGAGAATCGCATCCGCCAGGTCGAGCCGCAGATTTGAATCCGCATCTCCTCTGAGGAAGATCCCTTCCGAAGCGATCGGGATGGTCAGATCGACGGTCAATGGCGAAACCGACTGGTTCTGGATCACGAAGACATTGCTGATAGGAGGAGTCCCCAGATCGTCCTCGAAACTCAGCACCACTTCGGTGAGAGAACCCAGTTGTGGATTCACGTCGAAGTAGAAGCGCGCGTACTCCATCTCGATTCCTGTCGCCGGAATCACCTGGCCAGCATAAGGTGGCAAGATGTCCAACAAGACTCCAAGAATCACGTACCCGACATCGTTGTTGATGACTTCCTCGACGAACTCTGCTCCTGCAACAGCGGTGATGGTGCCCTCGATCGAGGACGAAGAGCAGGAGAGCACCAGGGGATCGAACGACATCACGCTGGAGAACCCCTGAAGATCAGCAATGTTGTATCCGTGCAGGCTGATCTCGTGATCGATCTCGCCCGCAACAACGGTTCCAGTGGTTGATTGAGCTAGCAATACGTTCTGCGAAATCACCGAAAGTGAACCGTCAACGAGATCAAGAACCACGGCGACACCATCGACCATGACGAGATTGTCGATCGGCGGCTCCCCGACACCGTCAGAGAAAGCAATCGGCTCTGCATTGGCTGGAACCAGCCAACTAGAGGCATCGAGAACCAGCTTCCCCAGCAACGCTGCGGACGGAGCAGGAAGCGATTGATCAAATGGGGCCTCGCTGTCGATGATCGCCAACAGCGTCGCCTCCCCTTCCTCGTCGTCGGTAGTCGTGTCGAGAAATTCGACCGAGATCGCCGCCAACACGCCGGCTGAAAGGTCCAGCTGCTGCAGGATGATGCGATCTGGATCGACGGCGATGCCCACCTGGAGACCACTGACCGGCTCGTCGCAGGAGAGGAAGATCTCCACTTCGACCCCCGATTGGCCCGGGAAGACGACCACGTCTGCCAGTTCAAGCAGTGCCGTCTGCGCCGACACGGGACGAATCGCGCCGAGCGCACAGAGCAACCCGAGCAACGGCATCCAGCTTTGGCGGAGTCTGAAATTCATCAGAGTGACCTCACTTTATTAACAAAATCGGACCTGATTTCGACGACTGTCGCACTGAAATGGCTCTAACCGGCATTTCCAGACGATAAGCACGAGAATTGGTTCTCCGACTCCTCTCGATTGTAATCCCAGTTAGCAATAAACAAAGACAAAAGACAGGACTGACAGGCACAGCAGTTGCCTCCAATAATGCACTGAGTCTTCCTAACCTACTCGATCATATAGTGTTACATACATCTCGGTGAACTCGCGTGGGTCCAGAGCCGCCAGAGCGTCTTCGAGGAGCTCCAAAACACCGTTCTCCCGCGCGAGAAAACGCTCTCAGGCGGAAAAAAAGGGGGGGAGGAGGTGTGAACCCCAATCGAACCCCGACGAGCGCTGGAGGCCCCAGCAGGGGCAAAGACGCACGCCTGGGACGATCTCGAGGATCGACCATCCTCCCCCACACTGCTCTCCCAATCGGAGGGGGAAAGAGCGAGTCAGGGTTGCCAACATGTCCGCCCGGTCGTCGACGACCGATCACTCAGGACCCCAACAGACTCCGAACCGGAAGATATTCTGATCATTTCAAAGAAGGGGGATGGTGGGATTCCGGGCTCAGCCCGCCACAAAATGCCGAAATCCGCAGCACATCCCCCCCCGATTGTCGAAATGAACTGTCCAGATGAGGCATTTCTTCGCCAGCTGGAGAGGATTGCCTCGGGTCCTCTCCACGTGCAATCGAGACGCCAACCGACGCAATTAACGTAACTACATGGAATTGAAGAAGATACGGATTTGTGGTGGCAACCGTCCGACAGGGGTATCTGTTCACGGGTGAACGGAAATTCAAATAAGTCCTGATATTGAAGGAACTTAGAAGACTTGCTTCATTTTAGAGCAATAGCCCCATTTCGGATCAGTTGGATCGGAAGCCATCCACCTCGATCTGGTATTTGCTCATCAATCGGTAAAGACGGTTTCGATCGATGGAGAGCAGGTTCGCAGCGCGACTCTTGACCCCCTTCGTTTTCACCAATGCCAGCCGGATGTGTTCGGCAACCAGTTGGTCGTAGGTAGGAAACCCATCACCGAGTGAACCAAATTTTATCTCGAGGGCCATCCCCTCTCCGGCCTCCCTCACGGCTTCACGAAAACCGGTAAACCCCGTCTCGATCCCCGTTGCCCGCCGGATCTCCGCAGGAAGATCTTCCGGCGTGATGTGAGTCGGATCATCGCCGAGAGCAAATGTGCGTTCGATGACGTTGCGTAGTTCTCGTACGTTGCCAGGCCATGAGTAAGTCTCCAGCAGCTGAATCGATTCTTCTGTCAGCTCGCGAGGCTGACAGTTGTATTCGCGGGAGAATTCCTTCAGGAAATGTTCGGCAAGAGGCTGGACGTCAGACCTCCTGCTGCGCAGGGGCGGGATCTCGATGTTAACGACATTGATCCGGTAGTAGAGATCCGCCCTGAATTTCCCATCTCGGACCAGATCCTGAATCGGACGATTAGTTGCGGTAACAACTCGAGCCTTGACCGGTACTGCAACGGTGGAACCCAGCGGCGTCACTTCCTTCTCCTGGATGGCTCGAAGTAGTTTTACCTGTAGATCCAGATCGAGTTCCGTGATCTCGTCAAGAAACAGCGTCCCCCCTCTGGCAGCCACGAAAACGCCTTCCTGATCGGCAATCGACCCGGTGAAGGCGCCTTTCTTGTGACCGAAGAGTTGACTCTCCAGCAGGGTCCGCGACAGCGCCCCACAGTTGACGGCGAGATACGGATGGTCTTTGTCCGAAAAATTCTCATCATGCTTGCGCAGGTACTCGTTGCGCTTCTGGTGCACCTCGTGGGCAATCAGTTCCTTCCCTGTGCCCGGCTCGCCCTGGATGAGTACGGTAGAAGGAATCTCGGCGACCCTCTTCACCATCGAGAAGACCTTTTTCATCTGTCGATCCCTGGCGATCAACCGGCGTGATTTCGACCGTTTCCGCTCGAGCAGGGCAAATGCCTTGTCGATGGCAATGATGAGTGATTCTGAATCCCCATGCCCCTTGGTGACGAAATCCCAAGCACCGGCTTCAAGCAGTCGCATCTTCAATTGGCGGTTCCCCTGGCCGGTGAAGATGATGATGGGAATGTTCTCGTCGTAATCTCTGACCATGCGAGCCACTTCCTCGCCATTCAGTTTCGGCATGTGCAGGTCGCTGATGACGAGGTCGATATCTTGCCACTCGAGAATATCGATGACTTTTCTGGGATCACTGATCGCCTGAACCGAGTATTTACAGTTCTCTTCGATGACCGTACTCACCGAACTGAGTACGTCCTCTTCGTCGTCGACCAGCAGGATCTTTCTCACCACATCCACAGGTTGATTCATCTTCTCGCTCCCCTGGTAAACGTGCTGACCCAGCCAATACAAATGCTGTAGCCACCAGGCAATTCAACGATTCCCTCCCGGTGCAGGTTCCCGCCTACAACCGGGCCGATACCCCCCTGCGTGAAGTGTTGGGTGTATTTCTCACAACAGACCCGCTGATGGTCGGGGACCCACTCGAGAGATCTGTCTTCGACGACCTCGAATGGATCGATTCCCTGTCGCCAGGGATCATCGCTGTTCGGTGCCCAGAGGGACCGCAAGGCTTCACCCATGAAACGGGCGCGCTGTTGCAGATCTGGCAAGAAACTGGAGCCTCTCCGGCGGGAGCAGGACAGTTGGGGCGGGATGATCAAGATACCACAACTCTCCGCGCCTTCCTGCTAGGAGACGCGCGGTATTGTCGGAAAGTTCCTGGATCACGGGTATTGGCGACAAGACAGGCGGGTGGCCGGGGGGGGTCACACCACGATTTCCCGGTCACCCGCCAGGGATGGCAACAGTTTTGGAGGAGAAGATCCGCTCCTACGAGCGGCAATACCCGCGTCGGGGAGAAAGTTCAGGCAGCCGGCCTTTTCCTCTTCCAGCACACAAAACAACGACACTCCGGCTGCCTGATTCCAGAGTCTTCACCAGCAGGGCACGCCCTGCGGCGATGGGATGATCCCCATCGCACACAAAAGAGTGCCATCCTGCGGAGATTCTGGCCAACCGGATGAGGTGGATCCCTCGTCAAGGGCATCTGGAAGGGATATCCTTCGCCATTCACGGGTACGAGGCATCCGTGGATACCGCGGGAAAATCAACCCCGAACGGGAGTGCCATGTGCGGTTTTTATGGTGTCATCGGATTTTCTGATAGGGCATGTCATGAAGTGTACGAAGCCCTTGTCAGTCTCCAGCACCGTGGACAGGACTCTGCAGGGATCGTCACCTATGATGACAATTTCCATCTAAAAAAAGGAAACGGTCTGGTCAGAGATGTGTTCCGCAGCAAAAACATGGCAAGACTCACTGGACCCTGGGGAATCGGACAGGTTCGTTATCCCACCTTTGGAGGATCTCTCTCTGAAGATGCTCAGCCGTTCATTGTCGACTATCCTTATGGCATCGCGATGGCACACAATGGTAACGTTACCAATGCCGAGGATGTCAGGGAGTGGCTACGACAGAAGAAGCGCAGGATCCTCCAATCCACTTGTGATCTGGAGCTGATTCTCGGAACCTTCGCTGCAGAACTATCAGAAGCAGGATCTGTCGATCCGGAACCAGATGCAGTTTTTGATGCGCTGGAAAAAGTGATGGAACGGGTCAAGGGTGCCTACTCGGTGATCAGCCTCATCGCACGTCTTGGGATGGTGGTCTTTCGCGATCCTCACGGAATCCGCCCGTTGTTGATGGGTCATCGCGTCAACAAAGATGGAACTTCCACATGGGCCTGTGCCTCCGAAAACGTCGCGCTCGAGATCCTCGGCTGTAAGGACATCCAGGACATCGGCCCGGGAGAGGCAGCCATCTTGCTGCCCGGCCAGGATCCGATACGGCGTGAGGTCGGCCAATCGGAACACCGTCCCTGTATCTTCGAACAGGTTTATTTCGCTCGCCCCGACAGCATTCTCGATGGAGTCAGCGTTTACGAGGCGCGCAGGAAATTCGGCATTCAATTGGCCGAGAAGTGGAAAAAACTGGGACTCCATGCCGATGTGGTGATTCCCGTTCCCGACAGTGCCTGCACCGCTGCCAGCACCATGGCCAGAGAGATCGGTGTCGAATACAGAGAAGGCCTGGTCAAGAACCGGTACATCGGCCGTACATTCATCATGCCCGGACAAGGAGAGCGAACCTCAGGCGTCAGGAGAAAACTGAACGCCATCGAGAGCGAGTTTTCCGGCAAGGATGTGCTTCTGGTCGATGACAGTGTCGTTCGCGGAAATACCTCACGACAGATTGTCGAACTCGCCAGAGCATCGGGGGCTCGCAAGGTCTACTTCGCCTCCTGCTCGCCTCCGATCAGGCATCCGTGCGTATACGGTATCGACATGTCGACTCGAGGAGAATTGATCGCAACCGATCGAACCACCGACCAGATCGGCGAGAAAATCGGTGCCGATACAATGATCTATCAGGAGATCGACGATCTTCGAGCGGCGCTCCACAACACGGGAACCAAATTGCATTATTGTGCGGCCTGCTTCGATGGCAAATATCCCACCCCCGATGTAACGAGTGAGACGCTGGCAAACATCGAAAAGTGCCGCATCCAGGACCAGAAGGAGCGGTTAGAGATCATTGCAGACACGGTAGGCGAACCTGGATAAAATGTTACACCTTGGGGGAAATCGATAACGATCGAGCCTTATGTAACCTATCTGTGATCGGTTCCGGTCGAATCCCCCCCGGAGGTATCCTTGATCGCTTCCATCGGAATCGCCCTGACCCCGACCTTTCTGTGTGCCATGACAGGAATGGCACTTCTGGTAATTCTCGATGCGGTACCAACCCTGGGCCAAAAGCGCTCGGCACGAGCCATCCTGCTCGGTGTACTGATCATTTCTTTCTCCATTTTGTGCGCCATCTTGCTGCAGCTTCGGATCCATCCACTGGTGATGCTGACGCTGGCAACCAGCGCGATGCTATTCATGCTTCCGGCGACCTTGAGAATCGCCCTGAGGGCCCGGGAGGGCCACAACGACACCAGTCCGTGGCTGTGGCGCTGGCGCAGTCGTCCTCGCCGGGGGGGAGTCCGACAACAACACCAGAGATTGAATCAGGTCGAGAAAAAACTACTCGATCGACCGATGGACGCCATCTTGCGCCTGCGGGCGATGCAACTGGCCCTGGCCGCCAATGAGAACTCGCGGGCTCTGTATCATGCACACCTGCTCGATGAGATCCTTCCTCGGGGTTCGGCCCATGCTCACGTGCTCAGGAGCACCTGTGAGATCCTGGTGAAAAGACAGCGCAGGCCCGCCGATGCGATCTGTACCCTTGGCCGCCTGGAGAAACTCTACCCATCCCACCACGAGATCCTGCAGTCGGACCCCTGGCCCGACCACAGCACCTCCACCGGCAATGAAGAGAAACAATAACCACGAATACACAGCTCGAAATCGACCTAGAGACGAGGTGCGTTGACCGCATTCTCGATCTTGCCCTCGGCGAGAAACGCCACCATCTGATGAGCCGACTGAATCCCGACGTTGTGCTGCGCTTCAACCGTCGAGGCTCCTAGATGTGGAGTGCAGATGATACCCGGGTGACTCCTGAAAGGGTCATCCTCGGCCGGGGGCTCCTGGTCATAGACATCGATGGCAGCACCAGCGACCTTGCCACTATCGATCCCCCGCACCAATGCTGATGCATCGATCACGGGACCACGGCTGACATTGACAATCCTCACACCATCCTTGCATCGTGCTATGAAATCGTCATCGACCATCCCTCGGGTCGCATCATTGAGTTGAGGGTGAAGGGTGATGAAATCCGCCCGAGAGAGCGCGCCATCCAGTTCTTCGAGTTCGGCAGGAACCGAGGCGATGTCCTCTGCGTTGACGAAAGGATCACAACCGAGCACCTTCATCCCGAGCCCACTGCCCTTGCAACAAACCCGCTGACCGATCTTGCCAAGTCCGATGACCAGCAGAGTCTTTCCCTCGAGTTCAATACCGACCAGGTTCTCTCGGTCCCATCCTCCAGTTGACATCCTGGCGTGCCCCTGGGGAATGTTCCTGGCAAGAGCAAACATCAACCCGA
>Ga0310122_10000248_pt1 | contig 34832 bp, 30 predicted proteins | sample CB6_Bottom_1051__FD_203503 | JGI IMG/M metagenome (GOLD analysis project Ga0310122, IMG submission 203503) | Marine microbial communities from Western Arctic Ocean, Canada - CB6_Bottom_1051 | ecosystem: Environmental > Aquatic > Marine > Oceanic | place: Canada: Western Arctic Ocean | collected...
TCGCCGCGACTATTACGATCGGTAACCATGATCGAGCCCAATGAGGCTCGAACCGTCGCGCTCGCGTTCTCGTTCGTCTTCGTCATGATGGCCGCCTACTACATCTTGCGGCCCGTCAGGGACGCCATGGCCAGCGACTGGAGCAATACAGAGATCAGCGTGCTCTGGAATATTCAGCTTGTTCTCAGTACGGCGGTGGTCGCTCTATACGGGTATGCGTGCTCGCGTATTCGCTTCAAATTGCTGGTACCCGCCGTCTATATATTCTTCGCGGTTACATTCGTCGGTTTCTATTTCGCCACATCGGTTGTTACCGACCGCGTGCTGATAGACAAAGGATTCTACCTCTGGGTTACCCTGTTTGCCCTGCTCCACCTTTCGGTCTTCTGGAGTTTTATGGCGGACCTGTTCAATAAGGAACAATCGCGCCGGGTGTTCGGCTTCATTACCGCGGGGGCGACCGCTGGCGGGGTGGTTGGGCCGTTGGTCGCGAGCCAGATCGTTACCGACATCGGAGTCGACAACCTGATGCTGATCGCGTCGGCGATGTTGTTGATACCGCTACCAATCGTTTTCTACCTGCAACGGCTGAAGGTCGTCGATCTTCATAACGAGGATGTGCATGCGGATCTAAGCGCCGCCAAGATCGGTGGCAACCCGTTTGCGGGGTTCAAAGCGTTTTTTACCAGCCCGTACCTGCTCGCGATCGGCGGGTTCATACTCCTATATACCACTATCGGATCCTTCGTCTATTTCGAGCAGACGAATCTGCTGCGCGAGTACAGCCGTGAAGAAAGGACCGCGATACTTTCCGGGCTAGCGGCCGTGGTTAACCTGTTGACCTTCGGTCTCGCGCTGTTCGCTACGAGTCGGTTGGTTACCAAGCTCGGTATGCCGGTGACGCTGGCGCTCGTTCCGGTACTCATCTGTGCCGGGCTACTGATACTTGCCTTCGCACCGATCCTGACGGTGTTGCTGGCGGTGCAGCTAGCGAGGCAGGCGGGTAACTATGGCGTTACGCGGCCGGCCCGGGAGATGCTATTTACTCACGTCGACCGGGAAACCCGGTTCAAGTCGAAACCGGTGATCGATGTGGCCGTCTATCGCGGCGGCGATGCGCTTAGTAGTATCGCTTTCGCTGGCCTGACTGATGGTCTCGGTTTCGGTATCGCGGTCATGGCCGCGATCGGCGCCGGAATCGCTGCAGTTTGGGCAGCCGCGGGCGTTTATCTGGGTCGCGTATTCGGCGAAAAAGCCAACGAGTTTGCGGGCGTAGTTCAAAGGTAGAACCTCAGCTTCCCAAGCTGATGATGAGGGTTCGATTCCCTTCGCCCGCTCCACAATCCATTGCTGAGTGAGCCGCAATGTACAGTTTTTCATCATGCTGGCGGCCTGATTGGCTATACTCCGTTTGTGAGTATCGGTACCGTGAGAACTCCGGTGAGACTGAGATCAGCTGAGTTGATCTAATCGCTATGAACGATCCAGGCATCCAGCCTAGAAGCGTCCTAATCGTCGATGATCATCCGATCGTACAGCAGGGGCTGAGTCAGCTCATTAATGCCGAAGATGACCTTGAGGTAAGCGGGAACGCGGCGACCGTGGAAGAAGCCTTGCAATCGCTAGGTGACTCGGACCCGGATGTTGTGATCGTCGATCTGTCTCTAGCCCACAGCGACGGCTTGGAGCTGGTCAAAGAGATCAGGAAAGAGGCCCGTCATCTGCCGGTTCTCGTGTTGTCCATGCACGATGAGAATATGTACGCTGAGCGCCTGCTTAGCGCGGGGGCCAACGGCTACATCATGAAGGAGGCCGCGGCCGATCAGCTGTTGATAGCCTTAAGACGCGTATTGGCGGGTGGGGTGTACGTCAGCGAGCATTTAGGCGCGAGCATGATCGAGCGTATCGCCGGTAACGACCCGAAGCAAGCTTCGAATCCGATCGAACGCTTGAGCAATCGCGAGCTACAGGTATTGAACCTCATCGGTCGTGGCAAGACGACGCGAGAAGTTGCGGAGAATCTCACTCTAAGCGTTAAGACCGTGGAATCTCATCGGCAGCGGATTAAGAAGAAGCTCAATCTCCAGACTTCGGTTCAGCTGGTTCAGTTCGCAGTGAGCTCGTATGCCCAATAACCGCTGATGGGTAGGATCCTTAAGTTGCTTGGTATTGTCGGTGGGGCGGTGCTGGCTATCTTCATTGTTGCGCTGGTAGCCGTCTCGCTGTTTTTTGATCCGAACGACTACAAAGTAGAGATCTCTACCGCTGTGGAACAGGCGACCGGGCGGCAGTTGAGCCTTGACGGCGACCTAGAGCTCGACATATTTCCACGATTGCGCGTCGCGATCGGGGCGGCGGAACTCAGTAGCGCCGCAGGGTTCGGAGACGCGCCGTTCGCGACTATTCAGGGTGCCGGTTTAGCCGTCGGCCTGCTACCGCTACTATCACGGCGAGTGGAGATCGGGGAGGCACGTCTTGAAGGTTTGGTCTTAAATCTCGCGCGTAACGAACAGGGCCAGAATAATTGGCAGGAACTGGGTGGGACCGCTGCGCCAGAATCTACCTCTTCTACTGCCGATAGCGCTAGCCTGGAGTTGGATGTCGGCGCGAGCGTCAGCGCGGAGCTTGTGTACGATGCGAATCGAATGATGCTAGAGGATGTCGAGTTCGTGTTGGATGACAGCCAGCTCACCGGTGAGCTGGGTCTCCTCGGCGATAGCATTCGTTTCGATCTCGATATCGATACCATCAATATCGATCGGTACCTGCCACCGGCAACGGAAGGGGCGGCGGCAGAAGAGGGCTCGCTGGACGAGGTCGACTTGCCGTTGGAAGTATTACGCACTCTACGTGCAGCAGGACAGATCGCGATCAACGAGACTCAATTCGCTGGAAGATCACTTAGTAAGGTGGAGTTCTCGTTCTCTGCCGAGGACGGACTGGTCTCTCTGGAACCCAGCGCGTCGCTCTATAGCGGTACTTATGCCGGCGAGATAACCGTCCGGGTTACTGACGATACGGCGATGCTGTCGATCGACCAACAGTTAACGGGTATCGAAGCAATGCCGCTGGGCCGGGATCTGATGGATGTGGAGAGTTTGTCGGGAACGCTTAATGCCAGCATGAGTCTTGCGGCCAGCGGTTCAAATTTGGGCGAGGTGCGGCGGCAGCTCGCCGGAGATATCAATTTCGCGTTAACCGACGGTGCCTGGGAAGGTTTCGACATGTGGTTTGAGCTCCGCCGCGCGCGCGCAGCGTTCGGCAGTAGGCCGATGCCTGCACGAGCAGGTCCGGTGCGAACAGCGTTCTCCGAGATGTCGGCATCCGGCGTTCTCGAAGACAGCGTCATGACCAACCGCGACCTGACGGCCGATCTGGAGTTCATGACCGTGACCGGCGGCGGCACGGTAAATATCGTGACCGATGCCATCGACTTCGATGTCATAGCGCGGTTCGTGGACGGCACCGTCCTTCAGTCGGATCCTGAGATCGTCGATCTCGCCGGCGACGAACTGCCATTGACGATCAGCGGGTCGTTAAGCAGCCCGTCGGTGCTATCCGACTTCAGCGCGATGCTTTCTGCGGAGGCCGAGGAGGCGCTCCAGGAGGAGATCGAAGAGGAGCGTGAGGAACTCCAGGATCGACTGGAGGATCGTCTACGAGGACTCTTCGACCGGTGATCGATCGCGGCGCCTTAGTCTTCGCCGTCGTCGGAATTTGTACGACGGCAACGGTACTGCCGGCGACTATTCGCACAATCGACGTCAAACACGATGACGGCGTGTACCGGCTGGTGTCCGATACCTATATCGATGCGCCCCGAGAGGCTATCTTCGAGGTGCTGACCGACTATGAGCGATTCGGCCGAATCTCCAGCGCGTACACGGACTATGGCTTCATGAAACCGGCCGCCGATGGTGTGCCGATCATCTACACCACCATGGAAGGTTGCGTGTTGTTCTTCTGCGTGAGCATCCGTCGGGTCGAGCGCATGGAACTCGACGCGCCGAGCTTAATACGCACCGAGGCGCTGCCGGAGCAGAGCGACTTCAAGTCGAGTGTGTCGGAATGGACGCTGGTGCCCGAAGCAGGCGGTACCAAGATGACGTATCGCCTGACGATGGAGCCGGACTTCTGGATCCCGCCGCTGATTGGCCCGTGGGTATTGAAGCAGCGCCTGGAGCGAGGTGGCACCGGCGCCATTAGCCGGATCGAGCGTCTTGCGATCGAAACGGCGGCTCACACCGCGACTGCCGACTGAAGTGGACGCATTCGCTCGACGGCTGCTCGCCTGGTACGACGACTACGGTCGCCACGATCTTCCCTGGCAACGTCAGGCCACGCCATACTCGATCTGGGTGTCGGAGATCATGTTACAGCAGACGCAGGTCGCCACTGTCATTCCGTACTTCGAGCGCTTCGTAGCACGATTCCCGGCCGTCGCGGATCTCGCCACTGCCGGGCGCGACGAGGTGCTCGCGCATTGGGCGGGATTGGGGTACTACGCGCGGGCAAGAAATATGCACGCCGCGGCGAAGATCGTCGTTGCTGAATACAACGGCGAGTTGCCGGTATCGATGAACGAACTCGAGGCACTGCCCGGCATCGGCCGTTCGACAGCCGCCGCGATCCTCGCTCTTGCCTATGGCCAGCGACAGGCGATTCTGGATGGCAACGTCAAACGCGTTCTGGCCCGCTATCACGCCGTGGAGGGCTGGCCGGGGCGAGCGAGAGTCCTGCGTGATCTGTGGGCGTTTGCGGAGAGCCACACGCCGCGGGAACGGCTGGCGGACTATACGCAGGCCGTTATGGATCTCGGCGCAACCGTTTGTACTCGAAGCAGCCCGAGCTGTGAACGGTGCCCCGTGAGGCGCCGCTGTGCGGCGCGCCTGGCGGGACTTCAGGAGCAACTGCCGACGCGCAAGCCGCGGGCGACGCGTCCGCAGCGACAGATGTCCGTCTTGCTCGTTCGAGATTCAGAGCAAAGGGTTCTATTGAAGCGGCGTCCGGACACGGGAATCTGGGGCGGTCTGTTTAGTCTGCCGGAGCTGGCGGACGGTGACGATGCACAACGCTGGTGCGATCGCTATCTGGGCACGGGTGTCTCGAGTCGCGAGGCTCTTGCGCCCATTGATCACGCCTTCACCCACTTCGATCTTCGTATCGAGCCCCTTGTTCTCAAGTTACAAGGCGAAGCACGCAGTGTCATGGATAGCGACGAGTGGCTTTGGTATAAACCTGCTCATGAATTAATTGTGGGTGTCGCCGCGCCGATTGCCACGCTACTGAGTTCTCTGAGTTAGCTTAACGGAGTAAATGAGATGGGTCGGACAGTAAACTGTGTACTCCTCGGGATCGAGTCTGAGGGGTTGGATCGACCGACGTACCCTGGCGATCTGGGCCAACGGATATTCGATAATGTCTCGAACGTTGCGTGGCAACGTTGGCTCGGACACCAGACGATGTTGATCAATGAATATCGTCTTTCGCCTATCGAGCCCAAAGCCCGAGAGTTTCTGGAGCAAGAGATGGAGAAGTTCTTCTTCGGTGACGGCTCCGAACGGCCGCCGGATTTCACCGACGACGCGTAACGTATTCTCGCCGCGAACCCCCTACCGATTCATGCGATTGTCGATGAGTTCTTCGACCACCGATGGATCGGCCAGCGTCGAGGTGTCGCCGAGATCGCCATGATCATTCGTAGCCACCTTGCGCAGTATGCGGCGCATTATCTTGCCTGACCGCGTCTTCGGTAACCCGGGCGCCCATTGCAGCAGGTCGGGCGTCGCAATCGGGCCGATCTCCTTGCGTACCCACTTGACGAGCTCATCGCGCAGGCCATCGTCGGGAGTCTCGCCAGCAATCAGTGTGACATAGGCGTAAATGCCCTGACCCTTGATGTCGTGCGGATATCCGACAACAGCCGCTTCGGCAACCTTAGGATGAGAGACTAACGCGCTCTCGACCTCGGCCGTGCCCATTCGGTGGCCAGAGACGTTGATGACGTCGTCGACGCGCCCGGTGATCCAGTAGTCGCCATCTGCATCGCGTCGGGCGCCGTCACCGGAGAAATACATGCCGGGAAATTGGCTGAAGTAGGTACTGAGAAAGCGCGGCTGGTCGCCGTACACGGTTCGCATCTGTCCGGGCCAGCTATCGAGAATGACGAGATTACCGACGGCCTCGCCTTGTTGAATGTTGCCATCGTCGTCAACGATCGCCGGCTTGATGCCGAAGAACGGGCGCGTCGCCGAGCCGGGCTTCAGGGTCATCGCCCCCGGCAACGGCGTTATCAGAATGCCTCCTGTCTCGGTTTGCCACCAGGTATCGACGATCGGACACAAGCCATTACCGACGACGTGGTAGTACCACTCCCAGGCTTCGGGATTAATCGGCTCGCCGACTGTTCCGAGAATACGCAGGCTTTGCCGCGACGTGCGCTCTACGGGCGCCGCACCATCACGCATGAGCGCGCGAATGGCGGTCGGCGCCGTGTAGAAAATGTTCACGTGATGTTTATCGACGACTTGCCAGAAACGGCTGGAATCCGGGTAGTTGGGAACTCCTTCAAACATCAGCGTCGTCGCGCCGTTCGCCAACGGCCCATAGACGATATAACTGTGACCGGTTACCCAGCCCACGTCGGCCGTACACCAGTAGACGTCACCGTCGTGGTAGTCGAAGACATACCGGTGCGTCAGCGCGGCGTAAAGCAGATAGCCAGCGGTGCTATGCAACACCCCTTTCGGCTGACCGGTTGAGCCGGAGGTATACAGAATAAACAGCGGGTCCTCGGCATTCATCACTTCTACAAGGCAGTTCGTTTCCGCCGCATCGGTAATCTCGTGATACCAATGGTCGCGCCCTTCGGTCCAGTCGATCTGGCCGCCGGTGCGGCGGACGACCACCACCGTGCTGACCCGTTCTGCAGTCAGGCTGCCGATGGCTGTGTCCACATTCGCTTTCAACGGGATGGCTTTTCCGCCGCGCAAGCCTTCGTCGGATGTGATGACGACGTTGGAATCACAGTCCTCGATGCGTCCCTTGAGCGCCTCGGGCGAAAAACCGCCGAAAACGACTGAGTGAATCGCCCCGATGCGCGCACAAGCGAGCATCGCGATCGCTGCCTCAGGAATCATCGGCAAGTAGATCGTGACCCGGGCGCCTTTTTTCACTCCGAGCGCGCGCAATGCGTTGCCGAACCGGCAGACGCGCTCATGCAGTTCGCGATAGCTGATATGGAGTCCGTCCTCGGGGTCGTCGCCTTCCCAGATAATGGCCGTCTGCTCGCCCCGCTCAGCCAGATGACGGTCCAGGCAGTTGGCCGAGGCATTCAGCTCGCCATCCGCGAACCAGCGAATGTGGAGATCGTCAGGCTCGAAGGACGTATCTTTAACGTGCGTGAACGGCTTAAGCCATTGCAGGCTCTCTGCCTGTTTGCGCCAAAATGCATCCGGATTTTCTACCGATGCCCTGTAGAGCGCCTCGTAACTCTCTGTTGTCGCCCAAGCGCTCTCAGCGATGGACGGATCGATCGGATAGATCTTCTGTTTGCTCATGTCGTTTCGTTCGGCTGATAGCTTTCCTGCGCAATAAGTAATCATAAGCTCCTGAGCAGGATTTTTGATCCCCGGGCCAACGCGCCTTGACTACAACGGAAGCTGACCGGTCTAATAGCCGCCTCGCCGAGACGGCCAGGTAGCTCAGTTGGTAGAGCAGCGGACTGAAAATCCGCGTGTAGAGTTTGGTAACATACTGTTTAGTATATCTTTTATATTAAGCCTTTTCTAAAAGGCAACACAATGTAAGCATGATTATTTGGTTAATGCTTACTTTTGAGGGGTACGCAGGGGCCGTGCTGCTGCGTTGCTGGAATCGTTGATTGGGCTGGACGGTGTTGCGGTAGTGCCGTACTCGTCTGATTAGACGCCTGACCGATCGAATTGGCAGCGTGCCACTGTGGACGGGTTGTATCGAGTTGATGGTTTCAGTGTCGATGTCGGCTACCGAAAGAACCGCAAAACCCGGGCGCTGTCGATTGCGTAGGACGTCGTGCCATCGCCGCGAAGAAAAACCTGGGTGTTGCCCTCGGGATTCAGAACAATGGCGACGACGCGATGTCCGTCGGCTTCGCAGCTGGAGATTGCAGTTGTCGCGGCATTGAGAGCGTCCGCCATCGACAGCGCTGTGGTCTCAATCGGGACGACCCGGCTCTGTTGCGCATGAGTCCAAGTCGAAAAAGAGACCGCCAATGCTAGAGCGAGTATACGAACAATAATCGTCATTCTGATTCCTCTCCTGTAACAGACCGCATATTAACGGTCAACGAAAACTGAGACGTCCTATCGACTTGGATGGCATCATCCACCGCCGATTCGGAGTCGGGGAGAATGAATATACTCATAGTTAAACGTATTGCCCTCGTCGTCCAGCAAGCTCAGTGACTGCTGAAAAATAATCGGCGGCGGAGACCCCGGGGGCACGGTCGCCTCCAGAATATAGAGACGCGTCTCGTGCAGATAAATCCCTGCGTAGGTACGGGATCGATCGGCGTTGGTGACCTGTAGCTGGTGGCCTTCCACTCGCTGAATATAGTGCCACGCATCGTGCGTGACCTCACCGCCCCGCTTGCGAATATTCCACGCCGCATAGGCAATCGACCCGAGCACATCAACTGCCCAGTAGAGCGAGCCGTCGTCCGCAGAGGTCTTGTTGCTGCGCTCAGAATGTATTCCTTCGGAATCCGCATAGTCGACCACAGTGACGGAGTAACGGCTGGGACCATCTTCGTAGCTATACATTCGCGCCGGAAAGACGACGCCGTATTCAGAGGCGTAGGAAATGTCCCGCACGTCGGGTTCGCCCGGGACGTACATGGTGAAGCGGTCTGCGATGCTGACGTATTCAATCCAGCCTTGGCCGATCGAGGGTGACGAAAGAAGCAGCGCTGACGCGGCCAGAATGAGCTTCGCGAGGTGCATGACTACTCCTTTAAAATGCTCCACTGTCTCGAATAATTACGTCGTAGGCTATTAATCGCGAGCAACTGACCTGCCCCCTAGTGCGATACCACCCAAAATGAGAGAGTCCGAGGTTGAGGTGCCTGCATTAACTGGTGCAGGTTGAAAGTTAGTTTACGCAGCTATTGGATGATTGGCGAACTCCTCGATTGGCGTCAGTATTTCGGGTGCTGGTGGCCGATAGCCGAGCGAACTGTGCGGACGAATCGTGTTGTAGTGAACCCGCCATTGCTCGATCAGTACCTGAGCTTCTCTCAGGGTGTAGAACAGTTCCCCATTCAGCGACTCGTCTCTGAGCTTGGCGTTGAATGATTCATGCGATCTTCCGCCACCGGGGTACATGCCTTAACGCTACCGAAACGCATTCGGCCTCCGTTTTTCGCGAAGATTTCAGGTGATTTCGGGCCATCTCGCAGCTGGATATGAGTAGAATCAGCCTCAAGAATCATTCTCGATAACAGGGGGAGGCATGACCTCAATCCCGGGCGTATTAAGACGACGCAATATCGTCAAGGTCGCGATAGCCTGCGCGGTCTCTGCGCCCGTCTCGGGACATCACAGCGAAGCGGGCATCGACCTGGACTCGTTGCTGACCTTTGAGGTGACGGTAACAGAGTTCAGTTGGCGCAATCCTCACGTCTATATCGCCGCTGAAACGATCGACGAGCGCGGCGAACCGGTCGAGTGGGCGCTACAGATGGGGTCGATCGTTACCGCTACGCGCACGGGCTGGACACGCGACTCGCTGATCGTTGGCGATCGCATCACGGCTCGAGTGTATCCCGCGCGGGACGGGCGCCCCTACGGAATGTTGGAATCCATCGACAAGGAAGGCGAAGTGCTATCGATAGGCGTGTTATTCACGCCGCAGGTCACCGCCAGCGCATCGACGCTGGAGGGTCGATGGATTGCCGCGAATCCCTCCGAACTGTTCGACTATCCTGGCGGCCTCGACGGTTTCTTTAACTATCATCTCAACCTGACCGAAGCGGGTAAGGCTGCCCAGGCGGCGTACGATGAGCTTTCCGATGAGAATCCAGACTCAACTTGCATCGGTCGCCCAACGCCCGCCTCGATTGTTTCCAGCAGCCTCTTTCCGCTAGAGATTCAATTCGACGAGGCCGAGGAAACAATCCTGATTCGAAGTGCGGGTTCCGACGAAGAGCGAACGGTCTACATGGACGGCCGGAGCCATCCAGACAGCGGCGAACGTTCCCTCGGTGGTCACTCAACCGGTCGGTGGGATGGCGCTGTTTTGATCGTGGACACGAGGAACTTTGCGGATCATCGTTCTCCGTACCAGGTCGGTGTCCCTTCAGGCGCTCAGAAACATGTCGTCGAGCAATACCGGTTGACCGAGGATGGTACTCGGGCCGTCGTCGATTTTATGTTGGAAGATCCTGAGTACATGACGGTGCCGATGACTCATTCCAGAGAACTGATTTATTCGCCGCAGATAGAGATGTCCCGCTTCAATTGCGATCCGGAAGCCGCGAGACGGTTCGTCCCGCGATGAAATCGACTAACGCGACGTCACGAAGGCGCGAGAGAATTTCATTGCTTTCGTCGATTACCGCATTCGCGTCGCGGAAGATCAGCTACAGGGAATAATGGAAGACTAGAAAAGAGAGGGGGCGGATATGATGAAGTGGGATTTCGGGCCTTTACTGTTGTCGTTGTTCTTGGCGTCTTTCGCCGTCAGCGCGCATCATTCTCGAGCAGCGTTTTTCGACATGAGCAAGGTAGTCGAGCTCGAAGGCGAGATCACGCGTGTTCAGTGGCGGCACCCGCATGTACGTTACTGGATCCAAGCCGATAGCGCCTACGGCGCTGCCCTCTGGGAGATGGAGACCACGCCGCCCAGCCTTCTGGAGCGTTATGGCATCGGGCCGGACGTGCTCGTGGCGGGTACTCGGGTCCGCGTGGCCGGGCCGCCGTCGAAGGTCGCCGACCATGTGATGGAGGTCAGTCACGTTCTCCTGCCAGACGGGCGCGAGGTCCTTCTGCATACGGGCCTGCCACCGCGCTGGACGCAAGACACGATCGAGCGGGCGCTTCAGGAATTCGACGAAGCGGCGATAAGAGCTGCCGAGGCAACGGCCGACGGGATCTACCGCGTCTGGAGCCGGGCGCAGGACAATAGCCGGCCGGCGTTCTGGCTCGACAGTTACCCGTTGACCGACGCGGGGCGAGCGGCGCAGGCGGCCTGGATTCCGGTCGAGGAAATCGATACGGGCTGTAAGCCTAAGGGCATGCCGAGGACCATGAGTAACAACTGGCCGTTCGAGTTCGTTGACGACGGTGACCAACTGCGGTTGCTCATCGAAGAGTTCGACATCGTTCGCGTCATCCATCTTGATGAACCCGCGCGCGATGTCGCGCCGACGCCGTGGGGATATTCGGTCGGTTACTGGGAAGAGGGGGATCTGATCGTCAACACGACACAGATCAACTCGCACTATTTCGGTACCGCGGGAATCCCGCTGAGCGAGGACGCGGAGATCGCGGAGCGCTTTAGCCTGAGCGCCGACGAGCGCCGCCTCGATTACGAGATCACGGTGACGGATCCATCGACCTTCACGGAGCCCGTTACGCAGAACTCATTCTGGGTATGGCGGCCGGGCGAGACCGTTAATCCTTACAACTGCATCGATACGCCGGGCTCGTGGTCGGATGTCGATCGGTAGGGAGAATAGACGCAGACATTAACGATTCTTAAAACTATTCGTTTCCATCCAGCGCCAATCTCTGGTTAAATCGCGCGCGAGTCCGGTCGAAAGACGCCCGGGAGGGGCGCCCATAGGCTCGGCCGGGCATCCAGTGGGGGATCATGATTCAGAAAATGGGCCACCGTCATGGGTGGAGTTTAGTCGTGGATCGCGTATTTCACAGGGATTGTGGGTATTACAGGGCTATGACTCCGCGTGCGTGCGAGGACCCCTGCATCGTCTTTAATCACAGCTCCGATACGACGGCGAGTTTCTCCGGATTGAGTTCCCGCGGGTCGGAATTTACCGTTAAGCACAGCCGCACGTTCCGGTTCTGAATGTCTTAGATCGCCGATGAGGCGCCGTCGAAAATAGTCGCCAGAACGAAGCTGGAGTGATCTAACTCCGGCACGCAACCAGCTGCGCGAGCGCAGCTCGACGGCCGCCCGGATCCTCCACGATGGACTCGCTGTAGGACAGTAAACGCAACCCATTCGCGAGTTCTCGCAGCTCATTCGGCGCCATTCGGAAGGCGGGATCGGACGGGCCGATGACGTCCTCGTCGGTTTCCAGATGCTCCTCGCAGAGAAAGTGGCCGCCGTCGGCCAGCAGCGGTAGCAGGCGGGTAATCAATGCCGCGCTCGTGTAGCGGACCATGACGATCAGGTCGTAGTGCTGAGTTGGGAGAGGGTCGGACTCCAGGTCCATCTCCGTACAGTTGACCTCCAAACCACGTGCGTCAGCCGTTGCGCGAAGACGGTCTAGCGCGACGCGCGAAATATCGAGGGCGTCTACCTGGTAACCGGCCGCCGCGAGATAAAGCGAGTTGCGGCCTGCGCCGGAAGCGGCGTCAAGCGCGCGCCCGTGCGGCAGCTTCGGCAACCATTCGACCAGTAGCTCGGTCGGGTGGGTACGCGCTTTGTAGCTGCCCTCCCGATAACGGGTATCCCATTTTTCACGGTCAGCCAGACTCATCGACTAGGACTTAAGCCATGTAACGGCCGCCACTGACGTGTACGGTCTGCCCCGTTACATAGCCGTCGCCGGGGTCCGCGAAAGCCAGTACGACTCGGGCGACGTCCTCGCAGCTGCCGCGCGCATAGGCCTCGTCATTGTTGAATTTCGCCTGTGGTTGCCCGACCTTACGCTGGGTCTCGATGAGCCCGGGCACGACACAATTCGCGCGTATCTGACCCATGCCTTCGGTGGCCAGCGCCTTCGTCAGCCCGACGATACCCGCTTTAGCGGCGATCACATGAGCGCGGTCCTTGGCGGGACGATGCGCGCTCAGCCCGCCAATGTTGACGATCGCGCCTTTTCGGTTCGTCGGCATACGCCGGAAGAACTCGCGACAGGTGAGAAACGGACCCGTGAGCATGATGTTCAGGACGGAGTTCCAGGTCGCGAGATCAATGTCCATGAACGGCCCATGCGGGCGATAACCGGGTCCGTTCACGAGTATCGAGACCGCGCCGAACTTCTGCTCGGCGTGTTCGAACGCGCCGGTCACGGCGGCCTCGTCAGTAATATCTGCCAGCAACCCGGTTGTCTTACTGTTATCCGCGCCGAGCTCCGTCAACGCGCTCGCTAGTGCCTCGGGGTCTGAGCCGCCTACGACGCACACATTCGCGCCGGCAGCGTGCAGGGCCTGAGCAATAGCGAGGCCGATGTTCCGGGTCCCGCCCGCGACCAGTGCGGTCTCGCCCTCTAGTTTCGCAGTCCCAACCGCCACCGAGTCGCCCGTCCCCTAACGCGACAGTAGCGTCGTGAGTTCCCGCACGGACGCGAGTTCTTCCAGCTCTTTGATCAGATCGATGACATCCTCGGTCTGGTTGTCCGGCCAGTCCGCGAACTCCGCGCAACCTCTGAATTTGTCCGCAACTTCGTCATAACTCATCGGGTTAGCGGGGCTACCCTTGCCGAAGTCGGCGCGCCCGGAGACCGTTCGCCCATCGTGAAGGTTGATATCGATGATCGTCGTCATCTTGTCGTAGCCTGCTGCCTCCGCCTCCGGATGTACAGAGAAATTCACGCGGCCGATTAGTTCCCGGACATCCGCTCGATTGACGACTTCGTCGGTAAACTCAGGCAGCGCGCCACGTCTCTCCAATAATAGAATCGCTATGCAGAATTCCATGGAGAATTTCGCCTGTAACTCGTCGGTCGGCCGATGGTGAATCAACGCATTGGGCATGTTGTGGTTCGTGCCGACGTCCACGCTCGCGACGTCTTCAGGCTTGATATCGTATTTTAGAATCAACTCAAGCATCTTCGTCATACCCGGATGGGTCAGCGATCCGGAGGGATTCGGCTTGATCGAGATCCCGGGCTCGACAAAAGTCCAGGGATTGCCGAGTTTGCCGTGTAGCGCGTCCAAGTCATAACCGCCGCCGTGCGCCTGAAAGAAACCGCGCGGCGACTCCAGGATTTTGTCGGTCGCGGTCCATCCGGCTCGTGCAAAGTCGGCCGCGACCACTCCGGCCTCCGCAGCCCGTCCGGCGTGGAACGGTTTGGTCATGGTGCCGAAGTTCTCTCTGAGGCCTGCTGCCTGGCTGCCGGCGATAGCGAGCGCACGCAGCGTCGTGTCGAGGTCTAACTCATACAGTTTAGCGACGGCGGATGCCGAGGCGAACACGCCGCAAGTGGCGGTCGAGTGGAAGCCGTGTTGGTAATGTCTCGGCGACATGGCTTCGGAAATTTTCGCCTCTACCTCCACACCGAGGTTGTAGGCCAGAAAAAAGTCACGACCGGAGAAATCGCCTGTCTCGGCGATGGCCAGCGCGGCAGGCAGGCAGGGCGCGGTCGGATGCGTCAGCAGTCCGTAGACACGGTCCTTGCCGACGGCCAACTGGGTATCGTCATAATCATCCGCATGCACGCCGACGCCATTCGCGAACGCGGCGAATCTTTCCGGCATGCGCAGAGTCGTGCCGATAACGGTCGTGTCGCCAGACAGGTTTTGACTCAGCAGATATTCCTGGACCAGCCGGCCACTCTCCGCGACAGAGCCTGACAACGCCAGGCCGAGCCCGTCCAGTATCGACTTCCTGCTCAGATCGAGCAGATCGTCCGGCAGCTCGTCATACGTCGTATCGATGACGAACGACGCGACCTCCCGCGTCAGGTCTTCGCCGCGGCGAGACTCGATATCGGGCGTGAAGTTCTGGATTTCCGGGTTGCTGGCGCCTGTCATGAATCGATCTCCGTCGTTATTCGGCTGTCGTGAATCGTTGTCGTGAGTCTAGGCGGTTCTATCCCTTCGGGAAAGCAGGTGGCGAAATGCCGCACGCGCTGGAGCGGAGAGAATGCTGAATGCTGCGAGCCCGAAAAATATCAGAGCGATAGGGCGGCCGAGAAAGCCGGTCCACTGCTGATCGAAGATGATCATCGACTGCGCCAGCGACGTCTCGACAAGCGTGCCGAGCACCAATCCCATGATGATCGGCGCCGGGCTAAAGCCGTAACGCTTCAGGACGAAGCCGAGAAGTCCCGCGATCATCATGATCCAGACGTCGACGATCGATTGCTCGAGACCGTAGGCCCCGACAAAACACAGCGCAAACACGGTCGGCCAAAGCAGCGTCGTCGGTATCAGGCTGATGCGTGAGAAGACCTTCGCCCCGACGAGGCCGACCAATAGGAACAACACATTCGACAACAGCATGGCGAAGAAGATGCCGTACAGCAGGGCCGGCTGCTCGTCAAAAAGGTAGGGGCCGGGCCGGAGCCCCTGGACCTGAAGCCCGCCGAGTATGACGGCTGCGGTCGCGCTGCCTGGAATGCCCAGCGCGAGCGTCGGGACCATCGCGCCGCCCGTGGCCGCATTGTTCGCGGCCTCCGGCCCGGCGACGCCCTCGATCGCGCCCTTGCCGAATTCGTCCGGCTCATCCGACCAGCGCTTGGCTTCGTTATAACCGATCATTGCCGCCATCGTCCCGCCTTCTGCGGGCAGCACGCCGATAAATGTGCCGATGCCGCTGGACCGCAGAATCGTGCCCTTGATGCGGCGCAAGTCGTCAAGCGACGGGAGCTTCACGGCAGATAGGCGGATACTGAGCTTCTCTTGCCCGAGACTCTGCGCCTGGCTAAGTAATTCCGTCACGGCGAATAGCCCGATGAGTACTGGAATGAAGTGAATGCCCTCGTAGAGTTCCGGTACGCCGAACGTGAATCGCTCGACACCCGTCGTCAGATCGACGCCGATCGTCGCGATCAGCAGACCGATGCAACCACCGATCAGATTCTTGATCGGCGCTTCGCCGCTGAGAGACGCCAACATGGAGAGACCGAATACCGCAAGCGCGAAGTATTCGGCGGGACCGAAGCTATAGGCGACCCGCGCTAGAAACGGTGCCGCGAACAGCAACACGATGACGCTAAAGATACCGCCGCAGGACGATGCGATTGCCGAGATACCCAGCGCGCGGCCGGCTTCGCCTTTGACTGCCATGGGGTAGCCGTCGAAGGCCGTTGCGGCTGCGGGAGGCGCCCCCGGTGCGTTGATCAGGATAGCGGTTATCGATCCGCCGAATGTGCCTGCACAATAGAGTGCGGCGAGTAGGGCGATAGCAGGAACCGGCTCGAGGTACACCGAGAACGGCAACAGCAGTGCGATCGCCATCGACGAGGACAGGCCCGGTAGCGCGCCGACCAGAACGCCCGCGATCGTGCCGAGGATGATCAGACCGATGATCAGCGGGTCGGTAAATACCGGGAGCGCGTACTCGAGACCGGGCAATCCCATCGTTAAACGAACCACTCCAGCAGTAGCCCTGTCGGGAAGCGGATGCCGAGCGCCAGGCTGAAGATGACATAGATGCCCGCAGGAAGGCCGATCGCGAGTATGCCGATCGGGCGCACGCGTCGTTCTCCCCATGCAACGGGGATCGCGACCGCGATCATAGACAACGTGAGCATCGTCCCGAGCAACCCGACCAGCACGCCGGCAACAACGATGATCAACGCCGTGACCGCAACGGCCGGTTCGATCCGGCTCGTGTTTTTTGGGGTCTTGCCCAATCCGCTGAAGATCAATGTGACGCTCAGGAGCGCTACGACGCTGAGCACCAGGCGCGGGAAAAATGTCGGCGGCACGTTCTGCGACAGCATCGCAGGTACTTCCACGAAGCCGGTCGTGAGCCAATAGACGATCGCGCAGAATACGAGCAGAACGACGCCGACGATGGTGTCCGGGTGTCTCATATGGCGCGCCGTCTGAGCCTTTTTCAAGAGTAAGCTAGTCCGATTCGATAATGCCGAGATCGATCATGGCCTGCCTGGCATCGGCATACAGGCGCTGAATCTGCGCTTCCCAGACCTCGCGTCCGGCGACCCCGCTCGGATCGAGGCCTGATCCGCGTAGATAGGACTGATAGGTGTCTTGTCGCATGGCGTCGAGTAGTCCTGCTTCCAGCGTCTGAATTCTATCTTCGGGAGTGCCCTTGAGAACCAGATAACCCCTGACCGTCGAATAGACGACGTCGTAACCGAGTTCAACGGTCGTGGGGACATCCGGGATGATCGGCAGTCGCTCATCGGCCATTACGGCGAGCGCGCGAAAATCGCCGCGCCGAATTTGGTCCAGAGCCTCGGTAAGATTCAAGCCGGCCGCGTCGATATTTCCGCCCATCAGGTTGGTCACGATCTCGCCCCCACCCGAGAACGGCACGACACTGAGTTGCGTCTCTGCGACCTGCGCGAGAATCGCGCCGGCAACATGATCGATGCCGCCGATCTGAGTGGCGCCCCATTTTATCGATCGGGTGCGGCCCAGTTCGAGGAGATCGTCCAGCGATGTCACCTCGCTGTCGTCGCGGACCATGACGACAAGGGGGTCATCGGCCGCCCTGGCGACACCGACCAGATCGTCGATCGTCAGGGGCCCTTGTCCGCGAGCAATGGCGAACAAATGAGTCGGCGTGATCGACAAGACGGTGTAGCCATCACGGGGGCGGTTGTTCACATAGTTCATCGCCACAACGCCACCACCGCCCGTCTTAGGCACGACGGCCATATTGACATCGAGGCTGATCCGGGCGCCCGTTACCATCGCGCGAGCCGTCGCATCGGTGCCACCGCCTGGCGAGGCGTGCGTGACGATATCGATGGGCTCGGTCGGGAACGCCTGTTGAGCCGTACCGACTCCGGCCGCCAGCCACAGTATACTGCCGGCGAGAGCCGGTAACGTGAGATGGGTGCGCGGACACGGTTTCATGGATGGCAACTCTAGCATGGAGGCGAACCTCGCCCAGGATTCGCGACGAACCACCGTTCCTACGGTAAAATTCAGCAAAACACCCACGGGGAACACGATGAGATCGATAAGGCCCATCAGGGGAAAGGATGAGTTGGCGGTCGCGATGCTGGCTATCGTCCTGTCGGCTGCTCCTGTCGCAGCGGGCGCGCAGGACCGTTATCCGGTTGACTGGCAGGCTGTCGCTGCGGAATCGATGGAGTATTTCTCCGCGCTGCTGCGCACGGATACGAGCAATCCGCCGGGCAACGAAACCGAAGTCGCGACCTATCTTCAGCGAGTGCTGGAGCAGGAAGGTATAGACGTAGAACTCTTTGCTCTTGACCCGACACGCGCGAATCTTGTCGCGACGATTCGTGGAAACGGCAGCCAGCAGCCGCTTCTCGTCATGGGCCATACGGACGTCGTCGGTGTTCAGCGCGAGAACTGGTCCGTCGATCCATTCGCTGCAGTTGCGAAAGAAGGCTACGTCTATGGTCGCGGATCTCTCGACGATAAAGATAATGTTACGGCTGCGCTGATGTTGATGCTGCTATTGAACCGCGCCGAGGTTGAACTCGACCGTGACGTAATCTTTCTGGCCGAGGCCGGAGAGGAGGGGACGACGAGGTACGGTGTCGACTACATGGTCGAAAATCATTGGGACAAAATTGCGGCTGAGTACTGTCTGGCCGAGGGCGGCGGGGCAGTCAGTCGAGATGGCGAGGTGCGTTACGTCACGATCGCGACGACCGAGAAATTTCCGATGCGGGTCCGGCTTGTTGCCCATGGTACGGCAGGCCACGGCTCTGTCCCGAGAGTCGATAACGCCGTAGCGGCACTGTCCAGGGCCGTCGGGCGACTTGCCGCTTGGCAGTCTCCGCTACGCCTTAATGAGACGACACGCGCTTACTTCGATCGCCTCGGCGATATCAGCCCGCCCGAGGAGGCCGCGCGTTACAGAGGTTTGCTCGACGCCGAGCAACAGCCACGAATCGAACGCTACTTCGCCGAGTACGAACCGCAACACTATTCGTTACTGCGGACATCGGTTGTACCAACGATGTTAAATGCCGGCTTTCGGCGCAATGTGATTCCTTCCGAAGCTGAGGCAACTCTGGACATTCGCGGGCTTCCGGATGAGAACCCGGACGAGTTCTATCGTGATCTAGCGGGTGTGATCAACGATCCGAATATCGAAATTATTCCCGAAGGGATCTACCGGCCGGCGAGCCCGCCCTCGAGCCTGGACAACGAGATGTTTCGGGCGCTGGAAGATGTCACTACACGGCTCTTCCCGAACGCAGTGACTCTACCGACGATGCTCACGGGGGCCACCGACATGGCACAAGTTCGCGCGCAGGGAACGCAGTGCTATGGATTCGGCCCGGTCCGGACCGAGGAAGATATTGTCGGCGGCGGCGGAGCGCATGGCGATGACGAACGCATCATGGAGGATTCGTTACTGAGACTCATCCAGTTCTTGTGGTATGCGGTCGTCGATGTTGCCGCCAGTACCGAATAAGAATCGCGACCAAATACGGGGACGGTCTACCTGACTCAGCACCTTTTTGTTGTTAAGTCAGGTAGACCGTCCCCGTATTTGGTCGCGATCAAACGTTGAAACGGAAGTGGACGACGTCGCCGTCCGCGAGAACGTACTCCTTACCTTCCAGGCGCATTTCGCCGGCTTCCTTCGCACCTTGCTCACCACGACGCGCGATGAACTGCTCGAAGCCGATCACTTCGGCGCGAATAAAGCCCTTCTGAAAATCGGTATGAATCTCGCCTGCGGCGTCGTAGGCGTTCGATCCCCGCCGCACAGTCCAGGCGCGGGTCTCCTCTGGGTCGGCCGTATAAAAAGTCTGCAGGCTGAGCACGGCATAAGCGGCGGCAATTACTCGGTCCAGACCGGGTTCGGTCAAGCCGAGTTCGCGCAAGTACTCCGCCTGATCTTCGGGATCCAGCTGGGCAAGCTCGGCCTCCAACGCAGCGCACAGAGCGACTACCGGCGAGCCTTCCTTCTCCGCGAACGCCCGGACGCGGTCCAGGTCTGGGTTCTCTTCCTTCCCGTCCTCGGCCAGATTCGCTACATATATCACGGGCTTCGCCGTAATGAGGTGAATCCCCTCCAGCAACGCTTTATCCCGCGATTCGAACTCTAGATTTCTGACGGGTGTCCCGACTTCGAGCGCGGACAGCACTCGCTGCAACAGGTCGCGCCAGATGACCGCGTCTTTGTCGTTGATTTTCGCCTGTCGCACGGCTTTGTCGAACGCCCTCTCGACCGTCTCGAGATCAGCTAGAAGCAGTTCGGTGTTGATCACTTCGATGTCCTGGATCGGATCGATCTGCCCCGAGATATGGGTAACGTCGTCGCCCGAGAAGCAGCGCACGAGGTGTGCGATGGCGTGCGTTTCGCGTATGTGAGCGAGAAACTGATTGCCAAGTCCCTCGCCGGCCGACGCGCCCTTCACGAGGCCAGCGATATCGACGAACTCGACAAACGTCGGGACTACCTTCTTCGGCTGCACAATATCAGCGAGTGCCAGGAGCTGCGGATCGGGTACGTTGACGATGCCGATGTTTGGATCGATGGTGCAGAAGGGGTAGTTCTCCGCAGGAATCTCGGATGCCGTCAGTGCATTGAATAGCGTGGATTTGCCGACATTGGGCAGGCCGACGATGCCGCATTTGATACTCACCGTCGCTACTCCTCGCTCGCGTCCGGCCCGTCGTCGCTCTTGTACGGCCGAGGTTCAACGCCGCGACTATGGAGCCGCGTCATGGCTCGCTCCGCGCCCTGCTCCAGGAATAAGGGGAGCATGTCTATCGCGGCGGCGATCGCATCGAGAATTTCGCCTTCCTCCTCTGGCGATGCCGCCCGGAGCACGTAGTTGACGACCTGATCGCGCCGTCCTTTACCTGGATGGCCGATGCCGAGTCGCAGGCGCCAGAACGCCTTGCCCACGCATTGGACGATATCCCGCATCCCGTTGTGGCCGCCGTGACCGCCATCGAACTTAAGCTGTGCTCGACCGGGCTCGAGGTCAAGCTCGTCATAGGTAATCAGCACATGCTCCAGTGGAATCTTGTAGTACGCAGTCGCCGCGACCACGGCTCGGCCGCTATCGTTCATGAAGGTTTGTGGCTTGAGTAGCCGAATCCGCTCCGACGCAACGCGAATCTCGGCGATCTCGCCGTGAAATCGTTTCTCCCCCCTGAAGGAGCCGCCGTGCGCTCTGGCCAGGAGATCGGCGAACCAAAACCCGGCGTTATGGCGCGTTCGCTGGTGTTCAGGGCCCGGATTCCCGAGCCCGACGATCAGTTCAATCTGTTGCGCCATGACGGAATCCTATTACGAAAAGGCCGCCCGTAGGCGGCCTCGGTTCGATTCGTCGATGATTGCCCTAGTCGGACGAGTCTTCTGATGAGGAAGCATCTGAGTCTGCCTCGCCTTCCGCCGGCTCTTCGCCCTCCGCGGGCTCTTCGCCTTCCGCGAGTTCCAGGTCTTCCTCGGGCTCGAGGACTTCGTCCTCCTCTTCGCGTCGCGGTGGACTGATGGAGATCACTGCCGGATCCTGGTCGTGCGCGAGCGCCGTCAGTTCCACGCCTTCGGGTACGACGACATCGGATAAATGCAGAAGCTGGTTTAACTCCATGTCGGTTATGTCGAGTTCCAGGAACTCGGGCAGATCCTTCGGCAGACACGAGACCTCGACGTCGGTAACCAGATGAGCGATCTCACCGCCTTGCTCTATGACACCCACGGCGACATCCTCGCCGATAAAGTGAATGGGCACATTCAGGGTAATCTTCTCGTCTTCCAGGATGCGCTGGAAGTCCAGATGCAGAACCTGGCGTTTGGCGGGATGACGCTGCACGTCTTTGACAACGACGGCCTGAGACTCACTGCCGAGCTTCAACGTCAGGATGCTCGTGTAGAAGGCCTCTTGCTCCATCTGATGCTGGAGCCGATCCTTCTCAAGCATCAGCGCTCTGGGATCCTGGCCGCCGCCATACAGGATTGCGGGCACCTTGCCACGTCGACGTAAGCGGCGAGTCTCGCCCTTACCCAGTTTGTCCCGCGGCTCTGCGTCCACCTCGAAGCCAGTGCTCATCAATCTCTCCTGTCGAGGGCGCGGGATGATACCAGGGGTCGCTAGTCCACGTACAGAGAACTGACCGACTCCTCGTCACTAATCCGCCGGACGGTCTCTGCGAGCAGCTCCGCAACGCTGAGTTGGCGGATCTTGGCGCACGCGGCGGCGTCATCGTTCAACGGGATGGTATCCGTCACGACCAGCTCGTCCAGGACGGAATCCGTGACTCGCTGTACCGCCGGTCCGGAGAGCACGGGATGGGTAATATAGGCCACGACCCGCACGGCGCCTTGATTCTTCAGTGTTTTTCCGGCCTCGCAGAGGGTCCCGGCCGTATCGACGAGGTCGTCGATCATGACGCAGGTTTTACCGTCCACCGAGCCGATCACGTTCATTACCTCGGTCATATTCGCCTGGGGCCGCCGCTTATCGATAATGACTAGATCGGCATCGTCGAGGCGCTTGGCGAGTGCCCTGGCGCGCACGACGCCGCCCGCGTCCGGGGATACGACCACCATGTCCGGATACTTTTGTTTCCACGCATCCCCGAGCAAGACCGGAGACGCATAGAGATTGTCGACCTTGATATCGAAGAAACCTTGAATCTGGTCGGCGTGCAGATCGACGGTCAGAACGCGGTCGATGCCGGCGCTTGCGATCAGCTTCGCGACCAGCTTGGCTGTGATCGGCACGCGGCTCGCCCGCGGGCGGCGATCCTGGCGGGCGAACCCGAAATAGGAAATCAGCGCCGTGATCCGGGCGGCTGAAGCTCTCTGGCAGGCGTCGGCCATGACCAGGAGTTCCATCAGGTTCTCGTTGCCGGGCGGGCAGGTTGGTTGGATCAGAAAAACGTCACGGCCGCGGATATTTTCCAGGATTTCCAGTTTTACCTCGCCGTCGCTGAAGCGGCCGACACTGATCTTTCCCAGTGGTACATGCAGATGATGCGCGATGCTCTGCGCAAGTGCGGGATGGGCGTTGCCGGAGAATATTGTGATCGCTCCTGGGTCCAAGTCGAGCTCCTAAGTTTGCCGGCGCGGGTTGTGGCTGGGGTGGCAGGATTCGAACCTGCGCATGACGGGATCAAAACCCGTTGCCTTAACCACTTGGCTACACCCCATCGTTGCCGGGTATTGTGATGGTGGTGACCCAATCAGTTCAAGGTGGTTGTTGCCGCGATGGTTATTCATCCGCGACGCTCTGCCACCGATCGACGGTTACGTGTAGTTCGAGATCCCGATGAATCAGGTCGATTCGCCTGGGTAGCGCTACGCTATCGAGGAGCTGATAGCTCTGAAAACTCAGTGTCCACAGCCGTTGCTCAAGTGACTGTAGCGTATCGTCCGGCCCGAACGATGTCTGGGCGGCGAACATCGGATCCGGAAGTCCCAGCAGCCAGGCGCTGAAACTCCTGACCGGCAGCCACCAACCCAGTAGGGCGGAGAGCTCGGTCTCGGGATTCACTAGCTCCCAGGTCTCGCCACGCGCGCGAACCATGAGCCTATCCGGCGGTCCGGTGACCTGCAGAACGCCCGCCCCGAGCGGCCCACGGACCACCAGGTCCAGGGAATCTACGGATTGCTGCCAGCGAAAGCTGCCCTGGAATGCTTGTTCTCCCATGTCGACGGCGATGCGGCCGCGCATATCCCAGCCGTCGAGTTGTTGCAGATAGCTCTGTCGTTCGGAGTAGCTGAGATCGTCCTGGCCGACAGGCACATGGGCGCAACCGCATAAGCCGGCAGCGAGCACCGCCTGTACGAATGTGTGCCTAAGGGTGCGCGTCATGGCGCGAGGCGCTGATCGAGCTCCTTCAGATGTCGGCTCTCGGGGTTCTCTGCGAGCTTCTGTTGCAGAAGTTCCAGCGCCTGCTCGCGGTTTCCCAGTGCCCATTGCGTATCGACGATGTGGGCGGCGACCTCTGCATCCGGAAACAGCCCATACGCTCGCTCCAGATGACCCAGCGCCGCTTCGAACTCGCCCAGGTTGAACAGCACCCAGCCCATGCTATCGATAATCGCCGGGTTATTGGGTTCCAGCGCCAAGGCCTGCTCCAGATACTCGCGCGCTTCACCATGCCGGTCCATCTGGTCCGTCAGGAGGTAGCCCAGGGCGTTTAGCAGTCCCGCGTCGTCTGGCACGTCGCGGATCAACGACTCGAGCGCGTTGGCGGAGCGCCTGTGCCGTCCCTGCTCCTGGTAGAGCAGGGCCTGGGCATACCGCAGCGATCGGTTATCGCGGTAGAGCCGCAGCCCTTCCTTATAGGTGTCCTCGGCAGTATCGAGGTCGTCGACGCTGATCGCGCGTTGGGCAATGGAGATATAGAGCTGCGCGTGAGCATCCTGTAAGGTCTGATCGTTCGGCGACTCGGCAACCGCAGCCGCGATCAGCTGCATCGCTGCCTCGTCACGGTTGAGTTGCACTAACAACTTCATTTCGGCGACCAGCATCTCCGTCGAGTAGTCCGAATTCGCGATGCCGAACTCGCGGAGGTGTTGCACCGCGCCCTCCGGATCGCCCAATGAAGTGTAGAGAAGATTGGCGGCCCTGAGCTGAGCCTCGACCGCATTGTTTCCGGACGTGACGCGCGAGTAGGAGCGCATCGCCTGCAGGGCCTGCTCCTCCGTCTCAGCGATTCGGCCGAGATAGAAGAATGCCTCGTCCCGATAACGCGGCTGACCCCGCAGATCCGTAAAGTGACCTTTTGAGGCTTCGAGATCGTCGAGCGTCAGCGTTAGAAACGCCAGGGCCCGCACTGCCTCGGGAAGGCCGGGGTTGTCCGAGAGAATGCCGTCTAATAGATCCCTGGCCGGTTCGTGCCGGCCTGCAGACAGTAGCAGCTCGGCGTACTGCAGGTGTACCTCCGATTCGGGTTGCTCTTCGGCAATGCTCTGCGCGAGGGCCAGCCCCTCTTCGGTGCTTCCTGTAATCACCAGCATGCGGGCATAGAGAAGCTGTGCTTCGACCCACTCGGGCTCCAGTTCAACGACACGCTCGGCATTTTCCAGGGCCATCTGGTAGCTGCCGGATCTGAGTCCCAATCTTGCGAGCCCGTAATGTCCTTCCGGCGTTCCCGGATAGTTCGCCACGAGCTGCGATACGACTGCGGTCGTGATCTGGGAATCCGACTCGTCGGCTAGAAATTCAATGAGGTAAGCCAGGGCGGGCCCGTGATTCTCAGTAGCTTCGAGAATCTGCTCAAATTCCGCGACCGCTCCATCCAGATCTCCAGAACGGAGATTGAACGCGCCCAAATACTGATGAACCCGAGGGTTGTCCGGAGTCAGCATCTGCCAATGCTCGGCCGCCTCGCGTCCGAGTTCGGTCAGGTCGGCCTCATGTGCCAGCTCGGTAGCCAGTTCTGCGAGCCCCGGATCGTCCGAGAGCAAAGCGGCCGCAAGATAATTGTCAGCGGCTTCGGCAACGTTCTGCCGTTCCCGCGCGATCGAGGCTAAGACCACATGGGAGTCAAGATCGATACGCGGCGCACCTGACTGCTGCACGGTGCCGGTCGCGCAGCCGGCCAGCCACGCGATGGCTATCGCGGATAGATATTTGGTGGGATTCGCCATGGGTTGCGTTTGAACTATACCTGAACCGACTAAAATCGTCTGATAGCATCTGATCTTGTGCTGGGTTGGGGATTGGCTGACAATTCGACCAGCTTTCAGGGCACCTTGTTCCAGCCCCCTTAATAATGAGACGGAGGCCGCATGGAAAGTTTGCGAACTGTTTTGACGACATGGCTGGATCCGCAGCTTACAGGTCCCGTCGCCCTGAGCTGGGCGCTGAATCTGCTGGCTGCCGTCCTGGTATTCGTTATCGGCCGCTGGTTCGCGAAGGCGCTAACACGCTGGCTCGGCAGCGCTATCGCCCGGGCCGATGTCGATGAGACGCTGACACGGTTCCTGTCGAGCATCGTCTATATGGTGCTGCTGGTAGTGGTCGCGCTGACGGCGCTGAGTACGCTAGGGGTCAATACGACAAACTTCCTGGCCGTATTCGCCGCCGCGGGCCTGGCTGTCGGCCTGGCGCTTAAGGACTCGTTATCGAATTTCGCAGCCGGTGTGATGCTGATATTTTTTCGCCCGTTCAAAACGGGCGATTATATAGAGGCTGCTGGCATAGCCGGGACTGTCGACAGTATCAAGATTTTCAACACGGTCTTAAAGACCGGCGACAATCGGGTGGTCACCGTCCCGAACGCGCTGATCTATGCGGATACGATCACCAACTTTTCGACAGAGGATAAACGCAGGATCGACCTCGTAATCGGTATCGGCTACGACGACGATATTGCGCGAGCCAGAGCGTTAATTCAGGGTGTACTCGGGCAAGAGGACCGGGTCCTCGAAGAACCGGCGCCGGCGATGCTGTTGGTCGAGCTCGGCGAGAGTAGCGTCAACATCGCCGTGAGACCCTGGGTGATGAGGGCCGATTACGGGCAAGTTCGCAGCGACCTGCTGGAACATATCAAACGGGCACTGGAGAATGCGGGACTGTCGATTCCCTATCCACAGCATGACCTGCACATCGTCGATAAGGTCAGCAGTCACAAGTGAAGGACTCCATTCAGGAAAGGCTGAGCAGCCTCGTCGATCGGTTCGAGGAGATCGGCCATCTATTGAGCGACCCGGTAGTCATCGCCGATCAGAATCGGTTCCGCGATCTATCCAAGGAATACGCCCGGCTGGACGAAATCGCGAAGGACTTCAACGACTATCGGAAGGTCGTGGCGGACATAGACGACGCGCGTGACCTGCAGGAGAGCGATGATGCAGAGCTTAAAGCGCTCGGCGCGGAGGAATTAGAAACGCTGCTGGAGCAACGCGACGCTCAAGAGCAACGCCTGATGTTTCACCTGATACCGGTCGATCAGGATGACGACGCGAACCTGTTTCTCGAGATACGAGCGGGCACCGGAGGAGATGAGGCCGCGCTATTCGCCGGAGATCTATTCCGGATGTACAACCGTTACACGGAGGCCAAACGGTGGCGCGTAGAGATTTTGTCTGTCAGTGAGGGCGAGCACGGCGGTTACAAGGAGATTATTTTGCGCGTCGTTGGCAAGGGGGCCTACGCTAAGCTGAAATTTGAGTCCGGCGCCCATCGGGTACAAAGAGTTCCTGAAACCGAGTCGCAGGGGCGAATTCACACCTCCGCGTGTACGGTGGCGGTTCTGCCGGAGCCGGAGGATGTCGAGGATGTGGACGTTAATCCCGCGGATCTTCGCGTCGATACCTATCGCGCATCGGGGGCAGGGGGGCAGCATGTCAACAAGACCGACTCGGCGGTGCGGCTCACCCACCTGCCGACCGGCATCGTTGTCGAGTGCCAGGACGAGCGGTCACAGCACAAGAACCGCGCTCGTGCCATGTCATTGTTACAGGCTCGACTGAGGGACGCGGAGGAGACGAAGCAGCGAACCGAAACGGCGCAGAAACGCCGTAGTCTCGTCGGCTCCGGCGATCGTTCTGAGCGCATCCGTAGCTATAACTATCCGGAGGGACGCGTCACCGATCATCGAATCGATCTGAAGCTTTATAAGCTCGATGAGATAATTCAGGGAAACCTGGATCTGTTGATCGAGCCTTTGACCAATGAGCACCAGGCAGAACAACTCGCTGCAGTCAGCGACATCTAGTGGCCCAACAACAGTGTATTGATGGGCTCAGAGCTACGCAGTTGACCCAAGACAAGACGCAGTCCGCAAGGAATGGCGTGTCCTTTTCAAGGACTGCAACGCGGTATTGGATCATCTGCGTAGCTCCCTTCGGGCGAGCAGTGAAGTGGTTGGCCGCGGTGTTGCGCCTCTCGGTAAGGACGCGCCATTACCAGCGAGGCGCGCCTAGCGGCCAATCGCTTCACCGCTCGCTGAACTCATCAATACACTGTTGTTGGGCCACCAGCCTCGGCGAGCTCGTCGAGTGGGGATGTCGTGAGCTCGCCGACGCGAGTTCATCACCGCGTCTGGATACGGAGTTGTTACTGGGGATGGTGGCCGACAGGCGGCGCAGCGCTATTCTCGGTTTTCCGGAGGAGATGGTTTCGACAGCCGCTAACGAGCACTTTCGTAGCGTGATCGCGGCACGGCACGGCGGCGTGCCCCTTGCTTACCTCACCGGGCACAAGGAGTTTTATTCGCTTGAGCTTGACGTGTCACGAGATACGCTCGTGCCGCGTCCGGAGACCGAGTTGCTCGTCGATCTCGCACTGGGTCAACTGGCTCCGGCGAGCGAAGCGCGGGTGCTCGACCTGGGCACCGGTTGCGGTGCGATTGCGCTGTCGCTACGCCGCGAACGTCCCCGCATTCACATTACGGCGGTAGACGTCAGCCCCGCAGCGCTACGCGTCGCTCAGCAAAACGCCACGAGATTGGCGCTCGACGTTCGCTTTATTGAGTCGAGCTGGTTCGATGAACTTGGAGACGATCGCTATGATCTGATCGTCGCGAACCCGCCCTATGTAGGGAGTTCAGATCCACATCTGATGACAGAACTACGCCATGAACCTCGCGCTGCGCTCGATGGTGGGGAAGACGGGTTGGATGCGATCCGCCTGATCCTGGCTGGGGCCCGAGATCATCTTCGGTCGCGTGGTCACATCATGCTCGAGCACGGCTACGATCAAGGGCCGGCAGTTGCGGCACTCGCGCGGGATAATCAATTCCAAGACGAGCAGACCCATCGAGACCTGGCTGGCCAGGATCGAATCCTGGTCGCACGTGCGCGGTAATGAATTCGACTCGATACGCTCGACACATCGCGCTGCCCGAGATCGGTGAATCGGGACAAGCCCGCATCGAGGCGGCCAAGATCCTGATTGTCGGTCTCGGTGGGCTGGGCTGTCCGGCCGCCCAGTACCTCGCCGCCAGCGGCGTCGGTTCTCTGGTTCTGAATGACTTCGATCGGGTCGACGAGAGCAACCTGCCAAGACAAATCCTATACGGACCGCGTGATGTCGGGGAGCTCAAAGTCGACGCGGCGCGCACGCGTCTGGAAGCGCTGAATCCTGCCGTCAATATTCGGGTCGTCGCGGAACGGCTCGAACCGGAGACGCTCGAAGCAGAAATTGCCGAGGTATCGCTGGTGCTGGACGGTAGCGATAATTTCCCTACGCGGCTTGCCGTTAACCTAGGAGCGGTGCGAAGCCGCACACCGCTGGTCTTCGGTGCCGCCATTCGGCTCGAGGGGCAGGTTGGCGTATTTCTAAACGAGGGCCGGGGGCCGTGTTACCGGTGCCTGTACGATGACGAAGACGAATGGCTGGGCAACTGCCAGGGCAACGGTGTGCTGGCCCCGGTTCCGGGCGTCGTAGGGTCGATCATGGCCGTTGAGGCGTTGAAGATACTGCTGGGCATCCAAGCCACGATTCGAGATCGGGTTCTGCTATGGGATGCCGGACGCGGCGACTGGCAGAGTATCGGTCTGAACGTGCGGCCGGACTGTCCCGCCTGTCAGGCTGCTGCGGCGTCATAACCCAGGTTAGGGGATAGCCAGCGTTCTGCCTGGCTCAAAGTCCAGCCTTTGCGAGCCGCATAGTTCTCGACCTGATCGAGACCGATCTTGCCGACCGCGAAATATCGTGCGTCGGGATGGGAGAAATACCAGCCGCTGACGGCGGCGGTCGGCAACATCGCGTACGACTCCGTCAGTTCGATGCCCGCGTTCTGCCGGACATCGAGCAGCTCCCACAGCGTCCCTTTCTCCGTGTGATCCGGGCAGGCAGGGTAGCCCGGTGCCGGTCGTATTCCCTGGTACGCTTCGGCAATCAGTGCCGCGTTATCGAGCTGTTCGCCGCCGGCGTAACCCCAAAATTCGGTTCGCACGCGTTGATGCAAGCGCTCCGCGAACGCCTCGGCCAGCCGGTCGGCGAGGGCCTTTAGTATGATGGCCGAGTAGTCGTCGTGTTCGGCCTCAAACCGAGCCACGTGCTCATCGATACCGATGCCGGTGGTTACGGCGAATGCGCCGATGTAGTCTGACGGGCCGCCGACGGGGGCGATCAGATCGGCCAGGCAGTCGTTGCTCAAATCGGCGCGCTTGCGGCGCTGTTGTCGGAGATGATGCAGTCGAGCGCGTACGGTCGCCCGATCCTCACCGGTATAGATCTCGATGTCCTCATCGATCGCATTGGCAGGAAAAAAGCCGATAACGCCGGCTGCAGTCAGCCACTTCTCATCGACGAGTTGCTCAAGCAGCCGTTGCGCATCGGCGTACAGGCTGCGGACGGCGTCTCCCACGGTGGCGTCCTCCAGGATTTCCGGGAAGCGGCCGTGGAATTCCCAGGCATTGAAAAACGGCATCCAGTCGATATGCCGGACCAGTTCTTCGAGCGGATAGTCGGAGAATGTCTGTACGCCGAGCGACTGCGGTCGCTGTGGCGTATAGGCCTGCCAGTTCCGTGCGGGGCTGTTCTTCCGAGCGGCGCGCAGCGCGAGTTCCGGGCCTTTCGCGGTCTTGCCCGCATGCCGCCGCCGTCTGTCCGCGTGTTCCTCGATCGTTCGATGGGCGAAACTGGCATGCCCGTCGCCAGTCAGCGCCTGGACCACGCCCACGGATCGAGAAGCATCTTTCACGTACACCACCAGACCGTCGTAGGCGGGGTCGATTTTGACGCTCGTATGCGCGGGCGATGTCGTTGCGCCGCCGATGAGTAACGGCAGCGATAAGTTCTGCCTCTGCATCTCGCTCGCGACATGGACCATCTCATCCAGGGACGGCGTGATCAGTCCCGAAAGGCCAATGACGTCGGCGCCGATCTCTCTCGCTGTAGCGAGAATTTTTTCGGCGGGCACCATGACGCCAAGATCTGTCACCTCGAAGTTATTGCATTGCAGAACGACGCCGACGATTTTTTTTCCGATGTCGTGTACATCGCCTTTGACTGTCGCCATGACGAGTTTCGGTCTAGAGGCGCCGCCGTCTTTTTCCTGATCGATGAACGGGACGAGATGCGCGACCGCTTTCTTCATGACTCGAGCGGACTTCACGACCTGCGGCAGGAACATTTTGCCGGCGCCGAAGAGATCGCCGACGACGTTCATGCCATCCATGAGCGGTCCTTCGATGATGTCGATCGGTCTCTCGGCCGCCAGCCGCGCTTCTTCAGTGTCCTCGATCACATAGGTATCTACGCCTCGGACGAGTGCGTGTTCCAGCCGTTTCTCGACCGGCCAGCCGCGCCATTCTTCATCAGACTTGTCGTCCGGTCGCAGGCCATGGCCGCTGTATTGTTCGGCCACGGTGAGAAGTCGCTCGGTGGCATCGTCGCGACGGTTCAAGATGACATCTTCGACCGCATCTCGGAGCGTGTCCGGAATGTCGGCGTAGATTGCCAACTGTCCGGAGTTGACGATGCCCATGTTCATCCCGGCTTCGATGGCGTGGTACAGAAATACGGAATGCATGGCTTCGCGGACGCGATTGTTGCCGCGAAATGAAAACGACACGTTGCTCAGGCCGCCGCTTACCATGACATGCGGCAGCGTGGCCTTGATCTGACGTGCGGCTTCTATATACGCCACGCCATAGCTATTGTGTTCTTCGATACCGGTTGCAACCGCAAAGATATTCGGATCGAAGATAATGTCTTCCGGCGCGAGTCCGACGGTATCGACGAGTAAGTCGTAGGAGCGTTTACAGATTTCCACTTTCCGCTGGATACTATCTGCCTGCCCTTGTTCGTCGAACGCCATGACGACGACGGCTGCGCCGAACTTGAGTACCTCGCGCGCCTGCTCCAGGAAAGGCTCCTCCCCCTCTTTCAGGCTGATCGAGTTGACGACGCCTTTCCCTTGCACGCACTTAAGGCCGGCGGTAATGACGCTCCATTTCGACGAGTCGATCATGATGGGGACACGGGCGATGTCGGGTTCCGAAGCGATCAACTTCAAGAGCCGCTCCATGGCCGCTTCGGAGTCCAGCATGCCTTCGTCCATGTTGACGTCGATGAGCTGGGCGCCGTTCTCGACCTGTTGTCGCGCCACCGATAGCGCCTGCTCGTAGTCGTCTGCTTCGATCAGCTTCTTGAAGCGTGCCGACCCCGTGACGTTCGTACGCTCGCCTATGTTCACAAAAAGACTATCCGGGCCGATATTCAGAGGTTCCAGCCCGGCGAGTCGACTGAGTCTGGTTAGCTCAGGGATCTGCCGGGGCTGGCACTGGGCTACGGCGGCCGCGATAGCCTCAATATGAGCCGGCGTCGTGCCGCAGCAGCCGCCCACGATGTTTACCCAACCGCGCTGCGCGAATTCTCTAACGACCTCGGCCATGTGTTCCGGCGTGTCGTCATACTCGCCGAACTCGTTGGGGAGACCTGCGTTCGGATGGACACTGACTCGGGTCTCGGCGAGCCCCGCGAGTTCTTCAACATAGGGACGCAACTCCTTTCCGCCGAGCGCGCAATTCAGCCCGATGATAAGAGGTTTCGCATGACGGACCGAAGCGTAGAATGCCTCCAGCGTTTGACCTGACAACGTGCGGCCGGAAGCGTCGGTGATCGTCCCGGAGATCATAACGGGCACGTCGATACCGCGTTCGTCGAGAACGCTTCGAATGGCGTAGAGAGCTGCTTTCGCATTCAGTGTGTCGAATATCGTTTCGACCATCAGAAGATCGACGCCGCCATCAAGCAGTGCGTTGGCCGCTTCATCGTAAGTATGCGTCAACTCGTCGAACGAAATGTTCCTAGCACCCGGGTCTTCCACGTCGGGTGAAATCGAGCACGTTCGAGTGGTCGGGCCCAGGACGCCGGCGACGAACCGAGGAGAGCCGGTGCGTTCCGCGTACGCATCCGCCTCGGCGCGCGCCAGTCGGGCAGCTGCCAGGTTCAGCTCTGCGACCAGGTTGCCCATGCCATAGTCGCCGAGGGAAGGCGCGTTGGAATTAAACGTGTTGGTGCTGATGATGTCGGCGCCCGCTTCCAGGAACTCCCGGTGAATGGTGGCGATATGTTCCGGCTGGGTAATCGACAGCAGATCGTTATTGCCTTTTAGCGCCGTCGGCCAGGCAGCGAATCGCTCTCCTTTGTAGTCCTCCTCCGCTAACTTCAGTGCCTGGATACTCGTGCCCATGGCGCCGTCGAGTATCACGATGCGTTCGGTCAGCAAACGCTCTAGTTGTTTTCGGCTTTGACTCACGAGGCGAGTTCCTGTCGATCTGCCTGAGGCCTCAAGCCCAGCGTGTGGCAGATGGCGTAGGTAAGCTCGGCGCGATTCAAGGTATAGAAGTGAAACTCACTGACTCCGTGACGGCGCAGTTCGTTCACTTGCTCTATTGCCACGCTGGCCGCGATCATCTGGCGCGTCTCCGCGTCGTCGTCCAAGCCGCTGAATCGCTCATGCAGTGCTTGCGGAACGCGTGTGCCGCAGAGAGCCGCGAACTTCAGCATCCTGGGGAAATTGGCGATCGGCAGAATGCCGGGCACGATCGCGACATTGATTTCAGCCGCCACGCAGCGATCTCGAAAACGCAGATAGGCATCCGTATCAAAGAAGAATTGTGTGATTGCCCTGGTGGCGCCGGTGTCGATCTTTCGCTTGAGATTATCCAGATCCGATTCTTCGCTGGCCGCTTCGGGGTGGACTTCCGGATACGCGGCAACGGATACATCGAATTCACCGATACCGCGGAGGCCCTCGACGAGATCGGTCGCGTAGGCGAAGCCATTCGCTAGAGGTACATAGTCAGTGACATCTTTCGGCGGATCTCCTCGCAACGCCACGATGTGTCTGATGCCTTCGTCCCAATAACTGCGGGCCGTCGCGAGCACTTGCTCTCGGCTCTCCCCAATACAAGTCAGATGCGGCGCGCAGGTCAGGTTCGTTTCGGTCTGAATTCGGCGGACGACCCGGTGGGTGCGATCGCGGGTTGAGCCGTCGGCGCCGTATGTAACGGAAACGAAGCGGGGTTGTAGCGGTGCCAGGCGCTGTATCGATCGCCACAGAGTCTCTTCCATCTTCTCCGTTGCCGGAGGAAAGAACTCGAACGAAACTTGGATATCAGTGATCATTATTCAAGCTTTCTGCAACCGGTGCGGTCCGAGTCGCGAGGGCAACCAACGCCGCTCCCGCACTGCTCTGACTGACCTCGACGGGAGTTAGCCCCGCCTGTTTCACCCATACGTCGAGTTTTTCCTGACTAACTGTCGAGCCCGATGTCTCGACGACGAGCAGATAGCCATCGTTCTTGAGGACCGACGCGGCCTGCTTGATCGCATCTTCCGGGCGCTCGGCTGTGCCGAGCACGCGATCCATCGTCACGATATCGAAGCTGTTCTGGGGAAAGTTCAAGCTGTACATATCGCCGTCGCGAACGGTGCAGTTGGTCAGCCCTTCGAGCGAGACTTGTGCTCGGGCGACGAGGCGCATGTCACGCGACCGGTCGACCGCGATCGCGCGTTTCGCGCGTCGCGCCAACAGGCACAACATGCTGCCGGTGCCGGTTCCCACGTCGAGCAAATCTCCGAGGGGCGCACCATCAGGTGTTGACTCCAGTAGCCGGCCGTGGAGGAGTTTCTCTACCGTGGCGCCGACTTCAGAGATATCGGTTGCGTTCAACGGGAGTACGCCGAGTTCGCTCAGGAGCTCACGGGCGCGGGTCTGGCGGCTGCGGAGAATCTCGGTCAGCCGCTTACGGTCCTGGGCGATCTCCGGATCGTCGTCGGGCAGGCAACTCAGCGCTTCCTGCACCAGCGCACGGCGATCCTCGTCGATGGTCGCGCGATAGTAGACTTCATTCTGGTCCCGGGTTCGCCGCAACACGCGTGCGTC
>Ga0310122_10000249_pt1 | contig 34810 bp, 40 predicted proteins | sample CB6_Bottom_1051__FD_203503 | JGI IMG/M metagenome (GOLD analysis project Ga0310122, IMG submission 203503) | Marine microbial communities from Western Arctic Ocean, Canada - CB6_Bottom_1051 | ecosystem: Environmental > Aquatic > Marine > Oceanic | place: Canada: Western Arctic Ocean | collected...
TGGTTTCGAGTCATTCACGAAAAGCCTTGGCCTCGGCGGAACGGTCGCTCTTCAACTCCGGAATCCACTCACAGAGATTCTCGAGTAAGGGGTCCCGCCCGCGCCGCGACTCATGTCCACTTCTTCGGAGAGAGTTTCGGAGTCGACCGGCTCGTCGGTGGAAAACAACCAGGCATAGACCCATGCGATATTCGGCGGGATGCCCCAGCGGATAGGAATTTCCAGCCGCACTTTCAGCACCGCCGATACTAGGCATTCAGTTGAGACGGTCTCGAGGGAGGCCGTAGTGTGCCAAGTCTTCGTCGAGCGATGCGTGCGACTGCGGCACCTTCTGTTGCTGGAACGGTACCTTGTCTCGCCGAACAAGTTTGCAGACCCGGCGCAATCCGAACCGCCGAACTTGGCAACAGAGATAAACGCGCGCTGGCGCGCCAATCGAGCCCCGAACCCGCCGTCTCCGCTTCGAATTCGTCAGACCCCAATCGCCAAAACCCGCGGGACCGAGGGAATTTCTCGGCCTGAACTTGGATCATTGGGGAAGCCTCTGCTCGTACAAACTCCATGGCGGTGGCGGGAGTCTGGAGCGAACTCGTCTCAGCGGTCGCTTCCCTGTCCCACAGGGAAAACGCAGGGAAATTCTTCGAAATCGGCTCTTCTGGCGGATCCAGGGCCAAGATTCCAGAGCGTTTCCAGCGTCGTGGTGACAGATTCCCTGTGAACAGGAAAGGGGTTAGGTTTCGACGAGCAGGGAAATCCCGGAAATCGATACCGTTCTTCAAGCCGAGCTAGCGAGCCGATTCAGTCGTTTCCTAGCTTGGACCTATAAAGTGATAATTGTCACGTCCGCCGTTTCGCATAAAGCTGTGAGCGCCCCTTGCTCGACACGGCTTGGTACATCAGTTATCAAGTCATGGATATCCCGCCGGGGATCGACCGGACCGCGGGACACCCGTCAAATCTTGGACGAGAAGAACAGTCGTTGGGTCCGATGCGCCACTTGCCGGAGAGTGGACTGGACCCCGATCGGACCTCCGTTCGTCGCTCGAACTAAAAGCAGGAGGTGGAGATGGACAGGATCAGAATTGCGATCGCCGGGATGGGGAATTGTGCCAGTTCCCTTGTGCAGGGACTCGAGTACTACCGGGACAAGCGACCCGAGGACGCGATCGGACTGATGCATTGGGAGATCGGCGGCTACCGCCCGTTCGACATCGAAGTCGTAGCTGCGTTTGACATCGATGAACGCAAGGTGGGGAAGGATGTAAACGAAGCCATCTTCGAGCGACCCAACTGCACGACGGTGTTCTGCGGAAATCTCCCCAAGGCAAAAGTACAGGTCCAGATGGGGCGCGTCCTCGACGGTGTTGCAGAACATATGGCGCAGCATCCCGATCAGCGCACGTTCCTACCTTCGGATGCGCCTGAAGCGACGCGTGAGGAGATCGTTCTCACCCTAAAACAATCACGGGCCGAGGTGCTCATCAACTATCTCCCAGTGGGCTCTGAGGAAGCCGCTCGCTTCTACGCAGAGTGCGCGCTCGAAGCCGGCGTGGCGCTCGTCAACTGCATTCCCGTCTTCATCGCCAGTGATCCGGAATTCGCCCAGCGCTTCAAAGAAAAGGGCCTTCCGATCGTCGGCGACGACATCAAGGCACAGCTCGGCGCCACCATCACCCACCGTGTTCTCACCGATCTCTTTCGCAAGCGTGGTGTCAAACTCGAACGCACCTATCAGCTCAACACCGGAGGCAACACCGATTTCCTCAATATGTTGAATCGAAGTCGTTTGGCTTCCAAAAAGGAATCCAAGACCGAGGCCGTGCAGTCTGTGGCGGCACATCGCATCGACGACGAGAACATTCACGTCGGGCCCAGTGATTACGTCGCGTGGCAGAACGACAACAAAGTCTGCTTCTTGCGCATGGAGGGTAAACTGTTCGGAGACGTGCCGATGAACATCGAGCTGCGGCTCTCTGTGGAGGATTCTCCCAATTCGGCTGGGGTCTCGATCGACGCCATACGCTGTGCAAAGCTCGCCCTCGACAAGGGCGTGGGGGGGCCTTTGATTTCGCCTTCCTCCTACTTCATGAAGCATCCCCCCGAGCAATACACCGACGATGAGGCCCATACACGGACGGAGGACTTCATCGCCGGCCGGCGTGATGTCTAACCGGGCTCGCAAGTGCCTGGTGATTGCGGCCGGTCGGGGCAGCCGCTTGACGAGCGGAGGCCTCTCCAAGCCTCTCTTCCCTCTACTCGGCCTACCGCTCATCGAGCGGACTCTCGTTAACGCTCACCGCGCGGGACTCGAGGAGTTTGTTGTCGTCACGGGGTACGAGGGCGATCGACTCACGGAGTTTTTGAATCTCTTGTCGCTGCGCCGCGGCATCACTATTCGCCAAGTCGTCAACGAGAAATGGGATGGCGGCAACGGCCTATCGGTGTTGGCAGCCCGGGAAGCGATCGGGGACGACGACTTCCTCCTGCTGATGGCGGACCACGTAGTGGACGTCGCTCTGCTGAGCGGACTCCTCAGCGAACCGCTCGAGGCCGGGGGCGTCTGCCTGGCTGTCGATCGGAAGCTGAACAATTCCCTGGTGGATCTCGATGATGTCACCAAGGTACGGACCCGTGACGGACACTTCGAAGCCATCGGCAAGGACCTCGAACACTACGATGCCTTCGACACCGGATGCTTCCTTTGTTCGTCAGAGCTCTTTTCGGCCCTCGATCAGGCTCGCACGAAGGAAGGCGATGAATCGCTCTCGGCGGGTATTCGCGTCCTGGCCGAGCAAGGCAAGATGCGCGTACACGACATCGACGAGGCGTTCTGGATCGACGTGGACGACGCTCGCGCCGTCGAGCGCGCCGAGCGGGCAATGCTCGCGAGTCTTCCCAAGCTGGGAGATGGACCTGTCTCGCGCCACCTCAACCGACCGCTCTCGACGCGCATCACGCGTCATCTAGTCAAGCTCGATTTTACTCCGAATCAGATCTCGTTTTTTTGCTTCGCGCTCTGCCTGATCGCCGCGGGACTCTTTGCCGAGGGCGGAGCACTCACGCTCGCCATCGGTGGGATGCTTGCCCAGGCGGCTTCCGTCCTGGATGGCTGTGACGGCGAGGTCGCACGCTTGAGGCTAGAGGAGAGTGATTTTGGGGGTTGGTTCGATGCGGTGCTCGACCGCTACGGTGACGCCTTTCTTCTCTTCGGCCTGGCATGGCACGTCTTCTTCGCAGCCCAAGAGAGCCCCTTTGTGCTCTTCGTGGGTTTCATGGCCATCACGGGCTCGTTTCTCGTCAGCTACACCGCCGACAAATACGATGGACTGATGCGGAGCCGATTCCAACAGGGTGAGACTGTCGGAATCCGCATCGGTCGTGATCTGCGAGTACTCGTCATTGCTCTTGGTGCCGTGTTCAATCTGCCGTATCTCGCACTTTCGCTAATCGCAGTGGTGATGAACGTCGAGACCGTGCGTCGCGTCATCACGGCAAGCCGCGGGCAAGTCGACGAGTAGTGCCCGAAGTCGAGCCACTGGCGCAGGTCCGAGTGAGAATCAGCGAGTTGATTGCCGGTTCTGCAGTCCCCGAGGATCCAATTCACTCCACCAACACTCTTGAATGGCTTCTCAAATTCGAGCCCGATGCCGACGAAGCTCTCCAGCTCGCCGCGCTCGGCCATGACATCGATCGCGCACAGGAAGCGAGCAAGGTACTCCGTGCCGATTTTTCCGATTACGACGACTTCAAGGCCGCCCATGCAAGGCACAGTGCCGAGATCTTGATCGAAATCCTTCGGCAATGCCGAGTTGGAGACCCCAGTCTCGCGGACGAACTCTACCGCCTGGTCTGCCTCCACGAGGTGGGAGGAGACGCGCGCTCGGATCTGCTGGTCGATGTGGATAGCCTCTCATACTTCGACGTGAACCTGACCCTCTATCGTGACCGGAATAGCCGCGAAGAAACACTTCGGCGCTGTGTCTGGGGTTACCGACGACTCTCCGAACGGGCAAGGGTCATCGCGTCACAACTCTATCCGCACGGCGATGAGCTGGCGCTGCTGATCGAGGAGGCCGCGGTTCAAGCCGATCAATGAAAGGATCCACGATTGTAGAGGCTCCGCTGCGCGCTCATACCAAGGGTATTGCGGAATGGAACGCCGGTTAGCGCCTCGCCGCCCACTCGCAGCCATGTGAAAAGCCGCGAGGTGGTCGCTCGGGCTCCATGAAGATGGTGATCGGAAGAAGAATCGTGTCCATCGCTGCGCTTACGGGTAGATCCATCAGGAAAACGACCTTTCCATCGAAAGGTAGCCAGCTCACATGATCCTGGAAGTAACGCACGCCCGAATAGACTCCGGGGCATCCTTCGTTCCACGAACGCGCCGTCTGACAGCTAACAAGACTACTCAATGCCGCCAGGAAGAGAAGTCCGATCAACCGCATCATACAGCTCCCAATGCTTGATTCTCCAAGTCGGAGACGAGGTTTCACGGCCCTGACCCGGCGCAGATTACGGCACCGAGTATAGGCCCGGAAGCGTCGGCATACTTGGCGACGCGTCCGGTCGATCGTGCGAAAGCTCAAATCGCACCCGAGAGCCTCACTGTGGCAGGAGCATGAGGTGTTTTGGTGCCAGACCTTGCACCACCGCTTGCGTTCCGGCTGCCTAAGCCGTCCGGCATAGGACGGATTGGATTTCGAGTGGCCAATTCCAACTCGTCCGGAGATGCCTCACTTTCTTTTCCAAGCTCGCCACCTCGGACCCGACTCGGTCTCTCTCGATTCGATTCGCGATGCGGGCTAGGAATCACACGCCAGAGCTTGGTATGCACCGTTTCAATGCAGACATCGTCTTTCATTCCTCAACTCATTCATCGTTCGAGAGCACAAGAAAGTTGATCCGCCTCCATCTGTTCAGTGCCGCCTGTCTTACCAGCCCTCCAGGTCGGACTCTCTGGTCTTTCGGAGCAAGGACGGGTGACTCGTCCACCGTTGTCTCCTTCGTGGGATTTCGGCTCATCGAGGGCGGCCGGATCATGAAGGTGGATCAGCAATAGCGCTGAAAAGGCGATTGTCGCAATGCACGGTATGATGCGGGCCTTGCTGGCGCGGTCGTTTCCGTGACATTCGTACTCAGCCATCGGGCTGGAAATCCGCCGGCGCCCAACGAAGGTCGCGGCAGGCTCTGACTGTCGCACAGGAGGCTGGAGTGACGGAGAATTGGTCGAATGTGTTGGCGTACCCCGTATTGGGAGCGCCGCTCTGGACGTATGGCGCACTACTCGCCACGTTCGCGGCAACGGACCTGGTTTACCGCATCTTCATGCGGCTTCTGAAATCGAGGTGGCTCCTCACGCTCACCCAGAATCAGCCCGAACTCTACGAGTCGATCATCGGACTCTTGAAAAAACCGCTGCGGCTACTTCAAGTCACCATCGCAGTCGCCATCGGAAGGTATTTTTTCGAACTGCCCGAGGCGATTGCCAGTCTCGCTTCCAACTTACTCCTGGCGCTCGTGACGGCGACGGTAGCGTTCGTCTTGGTCAAGCTCGTCGACGTGTTGATCGCCGTCCTAAAACCCCGGATCGCGGAGTCCGAGTCGCGGCTGGACGATCAGCTTCTTCCGGTGCTTTCAGTGGCACTCAAGGCGTTCATCCTTGTGATCGTCGGCGCGCTCATCCTTCAGAACTCTGGCTATAACATCTCCAGCCTACTTGCCGGCCTCGGCTTGGGTGGGCTCGCGATTGCACTCGCACTCCAACCGACACTTGCAAACATATTCGCGGCGATCACACTCTTCGTAGATCGTCCGTTCCATGTTGGAGATGGAGTGAGCGTCGCAGGAATCGGGGGCACCATTGAAGGCATCGGGCTTCGAAGTACACGCATTCGAACTTACGAAGGCACGGTCGTCACAATTCCCAATTCAACCGTCGTCAACGATCAAATCGACAATCTTCAGGCGCGTCCCACGCGCCGCACAAACTTCTCGATCGGCGTGACTTATAATACGAGTAGCGAGAAGCTAAAAATGGCAGTTGCAATCCTGCGCGACGTGATGGAGCAACATCCCGGTACCGACACGTCCCGCGCTCACTTCAAGACCTACGGAGAATCCGCATTGATTCTTGATGCCGCTCATTGGTGCCAATTCCTCGATTACGCGGAATATCTAACATGCCTCGAAGAGATCAACTTCGAGATCAAGCAACGCTTTGAGAGTGAGGGAATTGCGATGGCCTATCCGACACAGACGGTTTATCTGGTCAACAATGAAGCAAGTCGTACCTGAACTCCTTTCCTTTCGGAAGTGTTCGGCATGACCGGGGCCGCGATGACTCTTCAGGCAAGATTTGAGAATTTCTTGGGCGGACCGGCAGCTGCCGGATCCCCCATCCCGCCCCTGGACGCTGCCTTGGGGCGGACGCTTCTCGAGCGCATCGATCAACTCAAATGGTACCTCAACCGTTACAGCATGGAGCTCAACTTCCTCCATGGTGCGCTGGGTATCGACGAATTCTTGTCGATCGCGCGAGATTCGGGTTTCGATGGAGTCCAGCTGCATATCAGCCGGAGCGGTCCCCGAATCGGACTGACGGCCGAGTCCGATCGTTACCTCGCAGAATTTGCGGAGCAAGAGGGGACGCGTAGACTCGACCTTGCGCTCGATATCAGCACCATCCGGCGAGAAGACGTCAACGATGCCATCCGTGTCGCGAATGCGATGCAGATACAGACGATTCGCTGTTACTCATCATCTGGCGGAACGATTACGGAGATCATTCGCAACGCGATCGAAGAACTCAAGTATGCGGCGGAACAGGGGTCCAGATCGAATATTTGCTTCTTTCTCGAGCAACACGAGCGGCTCACTGGACCGGAAATCTTGGAGATCATCCACGGCGTTGACGCAGATCGCACAATTGGCGTTCTCTTCGACTTCGCGAATCCAATTCCGGCGAACCGCGATCCTCTTGAGGATCTCCATGTGATGAGAGAGGTGATCCGAGGTGCGCATAGCAAGGACGTAGTCGTTCTTCCCGAAGCGCGTGGTCAACGGTGTATCGGAGTGCGCTTCGGTGAAGGCGATCTCCTCTTACCCAAGATCTATTTTGACTTATTGATGCTGGGAGAAGACAAGCCTCAACTCGAGTTTATAGCCATTCAGAACGTTGTGGGTTACATCGCACCAGCCGGACGACTCAGGGACGAGTCCTCCAATCGCGTATTTCAACTCAAAACGGCTAGCCAGACACCCATGAATACGACTGGACAGGATCAACGACTTGCGCGCGAACGCCTAGACGTGTGTCAACATTTGGAGAGTGCAAAAATACTCGTGAATCAGCTGCGGGGGTTTGCAATCGAGGCAGCAAGCACTGCCGACCTGAGCCCTGAACTCGGTCCCGAGGCCATCTGCATCAGGGCCATCGAGGAAATGGGTAAACAGCTTTACGGCGACTCGGATTCGAAGCAGATCTGGTCCGCGCTTCAAACGACTGATGGATCGGAATTGGAGGGCGTGATGCTCGCTGAGAAAGAAGCAAGAGTATTGCTCAATCTCGCCCGTGAGAAAAACCGAGAATTGACAGAAGGCTGCCGCTAACGAGGCAAATCCCCGTGTGCCGTCGTGCTCGATTCCACGCGTGACTTACGATCGGTTGTGTCTTCTCTTCATTCCGTTGTCGCACCCTGCGTCGTGTCGCCGTAGTGCGAATGGGGCGGATCACGCTGCTTCCCGCCACGCTTAGTGATGATAAGGGCCACCATCTCGGGGGAATCCGATAATTGGGGCTTCCGATTTCGGCCGGCGCTCGTCGGGTCGACCAATCGGCGGATCCTAAGGCTGAGCGTGTACGGGGTTAGTGTTGTCGATAGTTGACGAATTAACAGAGAAGATGCCGTAAATGCTTCTCGTACGGGACGATCACTTGCTCCAGCAATTCCTGGCGAACACTCTCGAACCCGCCGGTTTTCGATATCAGTCCGTCGCGCAATATTTGGACTTTTCCGTTTTTCGAGTCTATTCGATTAAGGCCGACAGTTGTCCGAATCCCGACGTAGAATCAGTCTTAGGTTGAGCAGTGATACCGTACAATATGCACTTCGCTATGTAGCAGGAACGAAATACGGCTTTTCGTAATTCAACACATCGCCTCGTTCCAGGTCGACGTACCCTAACGCGAAGGCAGTCCCGGGCGCTGGTCCGCTCTGGTGGGTCGCTCCATACGGGCGCGCACCTCCACCGGGCCCGCATGGAGGGCCCCCTCGCGTTCGAGAGCCAGTGTGGCCGCGGCGGCGGCGAAGCGCCCACTACGCTCAAGATCGTCTGAGTCCAGCCGTCGATCCAGATAGGCGGCGAGATACGTATCCCCGCAGCCGGTTGCATCCATGACCGTTCCGGCAACGGCGTCGATGTATCGGAAGTTTTTTCCATCGAAGATCATCGATCCCTTGCTCGCGAATGTAACAACTACCTCTTGCGGACCGAGCGCGTGAAGCCGCCCAGCCGCGTCCTCGTGTCCGTTTGCTCCCGATAGGGTGTTGGCTTCCTGCGCATCCACTTTCAGCAGCGAGACCGGTCGCATCAACGCTTCGGTCTCGGCAGGGTGCACCGCCTGGATCTTCTCCCCTTCGGTCTTCCGTACCAGTCCCTGAGCGTCGAGCAAAATTTTGCCGCGCATTCGGACCGAATCCACGAATTCAACCGACATGTCTTGACTCAAAAGCGGGCCCAAGTAAAACCAGTGTGCCTGCACGCTCCCCAGATCGGACGGCGCGAACGGTGCGGCGACCGAAGCCACCCTTTGAATACGTGAGTCGTGACTACCTTTATATTCGTTAATGAACACCGTAGTCTCTGCACTGTCGATACAGTAGACAGTGATACCCTCGCTGCGAAGCTCCGAGAGAAGCTCAGCTTGATCCTCGCGGGCCATTTTTGTGACCACGGCGACTCTACGCCCGAGTCGATGAAGAGCGAGACTGGCGTAATACGCTACCCCGCCAGGCCTAATGCTCCACGAACCGCCGGATCTGATCCGGTCACGGGTGACGTGCGCCACCACACAAACGTCGAACGGTCTAGTGTCAGCGTCCACAAGATCAGCTGACATGTTTCCAGCACCCAACTGCTGCAACGAAGCTAAGAGGCAGCCAAGCCGCCTTCATTTGACGGAAGAATTTGGCGGTTCCGACCTTCACAAAGTCGAGACGTCGCTTTTTTTGGAGGATTGACATCATGGTTATCCGGCTCGGGTTCTGCAAAATGAAGTTCTGATTCAATGTCGCCACCGGCCCTCCAGACGAAAGACCGATCACGACGGGGAACATTACCGAAGGCCGGCGTTGGTGCATGGATATGCAATCGCACCGAATTCCCTGGTCGCAGGCCTCCTGATCACAGGCAGATCGCGAAGGACTCTGGCCGACCGATCTCTGCCATTCGGTTCAGGATGTTGCAGGCGATGACCGCTTCAGCCTCCTGTGACTTGGGATGACGAGCCCGGAGGCGGTCGCCAATGATCGACTTGCACCTGAAGAAGGTGTTCTCCAGGCGAGCCTGCTGGTGATATCCCGATTCCTTCTTCCACTGACGACGCCCGACTTTCCTTACTCGTCTGACCGTGCGATCGCGAGCGCTGGGTCGCTTCGATCCGGTCGCGGTCTTTCTCGGCGGAACGATGACTTTCGCGCCGCGTGCCGTAGCGGCATCGTAGATCGCGATTGTGTCGTAAGCCGCGTCTGCCGTGAAACTTGCAACGTCATCGATCTCATCGATGAGATCGAGAGCGGTTTTTGAATCGTGAGCATCCCCATCCGTCAGGACCTCTGCGACGATGGCGCCAGATCGATCAACACCCAGATGAAGTTTCTTCCAGGCGCGCTTGCCGCGACCACCATGCTTGACAGCGGCCCACTCCCCTTCGCCGATGATGGATAGCCCGGTGCTGTCGACGATGAGATGAAGGCGGCCTTTCGTTGCGGCGAGGCGGAGACCGACATCGACTTGCTGGCTACGGCGGGAGATCGTTGTGTGGCCGGGAGCTTCGAGGTCAAGAGCCATCAGCGACAAGATTGAGCGAAGGAACCCCTCCGCCTGTCGAAGCGGCAATTTGAAGACGAGCCGGAGCACGAGTGCCGTTTCGATTGCCTGATCTGAGAACTTCCGCTGGCCGCCTCGTTTTCCGGATGGTCCAGGCGTCCAAGAGTCTGCGGCGTCCGGGGAAAACCAAAGTGTGATGTCACCTCGTTGCACGAGCGCGCGATCGTACTCGGCCCAGTTGCTCACACGGTACTTCGTCTTGTACTTGGGGTGGACTCTTGAGTTCATGCTGAGAATGTGGCGGATTAGGCCGAAAGCACCGCCAGGATCGGGGCGATTGGCCAATTTTCTCTACGATTCGTGCACCAACGCCGCCGTGGGTCCTCCGACAAAGCGCTGTGGGTCGCGCAGGAGACTAGAAGGCGATCAACAGGTAGACCACGGCGATTCCCAGCTGCATGGCCGCATAAGGGAATGCCAGCTTCACGAAGTCAGCGAACGACAACTGGATCTTGCTCTTGTGAATAATCGTGACGGCCACCAGGGTCGAGGCCGATCCAATCGGCGTGATGTTGCCACCGAGGTTCGCGCCGAAGATCACCGCCCACCAATAGGGCGAGTCCGCCGCGAGATCGAGCCCGGAGAGAATCTTCGCAAGCATCGCGGCCAGCGGAATGTTGTCCGTCACCGAGCTCGCCGCAGCCGACGCAACGAGCAGCACGCCGGGCCCCGTGCTGTCACCCAGCTCCAAGATCGGGGCGAGGCCGAGGCCGATCCAATGCAGCACTTGCGCGTGTTCCATGACGTTGATCACGATGAAGAGCGCCGCAAAGAAGGACAGCAGGTCCCAGTCGATTTCGCGGTAGAAACGGTCGGCGGTCGCTTTGTGCTGGAGCAGCGCAAGGATCGCGAACGAGATCGCCACATATCCCATACCCAGGTCGTTCAGAAGGGTATTCGGGATGGACGCGCTTGCGATCACGACGATGAAGGCCACGAGTGAGACGACACCGAACCAGAAGCGGAAGCGTGAGTCGATGCCGTCGTTTTCGTCGAAGCTGGCCACCAGCCGCAAGGCATCGGCCTGCTCCTCGGCGCCCGCGAGTCGGCGGATGCCGAAGAGTCTCGCCCCCAAGGCGATCGTGAGGACCGTTGTGACGGCTACGTAGGGCACCGCCTTCAGAAAAAAGGTCGCAAAGCTAATGCCTGCAGCGTTGCCAACAATGATGTTCGGCACCGAGCTGATCAGTGTGAGAAGGCCGCCGACGTTCGTGAGAAGGCCTTCGATGAGAAGGAATCCGAGCAACTTGTTCGAGATGCCGAGCCGGCGTAGCGACACGCTGGTGAGCGAGCCCACGATGATCATCGCCGTCACATTGTTGAGTACGGCGGAGAAGACGACCGTCATCGAGCCGTACGCGGCGAGCAGAACGACTGGGTCGCCCTTCGACGCCTTGGTGAGTCGAATGGCGATCCAGGTGAACAGACCCGACTTGGCCGTGACGTCGACGAAGAGAGAAGAGCCGAGGATGATCGCGATCACCCCCCAGTCGATCGCAGGAATGTATATCGGCAGATGGATGTCGGCGTCGCCGACGTGCAGCTCCATCTCTGAGAAGGGCAGCAGCCCGAAGAGCCCGCCCAGCAACAGCAATGCGACCGCGAAGCTGCCAACGATGACGGACTTCTTGGCGTGGAGCTTCTCCTCGAAGGCAAGGCAGAGAATCATCGCGACGAGCAGCATCGCGAAGAAGAGCGAGACTCCGATCGAGATTTCGTGACCGTTCGTCACAGCATCAGGAGCGGGATGGCCCGCAGTTCGACGGCGAGCGAATAGGCCTGTCCGTGCATTGCGAGTTGATCGCCGTCCAGGGTGTTGAGGACGAGCATGTCCACGTGGTGGTCTTCGATCAGACTTTGGTACTCGTGGATGCGGTCGCCCATCGTCACGATCGCCTCGATCTTGACTGTGACAGCCTGCGCTTCGACCACTGCACGGCACGACTCGATGTAATCGCGCGGTTGCTTGAGCAGCTGGGCTTCGATCAGTCCGCGTGCGTCGTCCGTGTCGATCTCCGGAATCCTCTCGATGGCGGCCTGAAAGTGATCGAAACCGCGACGGCTCTCGATGTGGGTGAGCCAGCAGGTGCCGGACGGCGCGGTAAAGCGCAACGCATGGTCGACGAGTCTCGCATCGGCGGTCAGATGATCGGTGATGGCCATGACGCAATCTGTGTTCGCCATCGCGTGTGGCAGAGCGCGTCCCGAGTCGGGGTGGGGGAGCACCAGCACGGGGACGTCGGTCGCCTGGGCGAGGACGTCGAGGTACTCGCCCAGCCCGTGAGGCCATTGCCATGCGCTGGAATGAAGGTGGCGGTACGTCACGATGAGATCGGGCGCCGCCTCTTCGACCTGTTCCAGCAACTGGCCGATGCTCGCGAAGTCTCCGCCGGCCAGGTGGAGCCATTCGGGATCGTCGCCCAACACGGACAGGAAACCGCGTAGTTGGCCCAGCAGTGGCGCCGCCTCGTCATCGCTCAAGTCCGTCACGACCAGTACGCGCGCGAACTCGATGCGCTCGTATTCGTAGACCGGTTTCTCTGCCGACTTGAATACGGACTCGAAGGTGTCGATTCTGGTCATTGCTCGGGAACGCCCGCATCGGATGTTCCCGACCTTCGCTGCCGGCATGACCGGAAACCAGAGACCCTCGTTCTGGCTCTTCTATGGGTTCTCAATAGCGGTCCTCCCGGAATCATTGAGCTTTTCTTTTCAGTGCTCGATGAGTCTACGCTCGATGGTAGTCGGAATTCAGACGAAGAATCAGTCTCGTGTGGAACAGTGACTTCGTGCAGAATGCACGTCTTGATGCGGCACCTACGCAGGTTAGCTACGACCCCGGTCGGGTCGAGGGAGGGCGCGGTGGTCCGTGAGGTCGTGGCCTTGCCTGTATCCCAGCTGCACAGACTTCGCAGTTGTAGTCCCCAACCCGAACCACCGAAACGGCCAACAGAGACCATCGCGCCAACCGGCTCGTATCGCCCCTGAACACGCCCTTCTCTGGTTCGGAATCCAACGACCTCAAGCGCCAACACCCCGCGAATTCGCGGGCTTTTCCGGATCCATCCTCGGATCCGAGCGGGAAGCCTCTGCACCCAGAGCCCGGCTGGCGGCGGAGGGAGTCTGGAGCGAACTCGTCTCAGCGGGCGATTCCCTGATACCGAGGGAAAGTACAGGTAAAATCGTGGAATCGAGGCTTGGATTCGCGGATAAGCGACTGAAATTGTGCCCGTCTTGGTTCGGCCGAGTCTTGGGTCAGGCTCCTAGGCGTCGACGTGGCCTAGGTCGCGGCCCGGTGCCACTCGGTCGCGAACCAGCTGTTTCAGTTCTTTGATGTCCGGAAAGCCGCCGTCTTGTTTGCGAGAAAAGATCGGCTCGCCGGCGAGCCGCACCTCGAACACGCCGCCTTCGGCGTTGGGAATCAGCGTCACGCCACCCAGTTCTTCTTGGAATGTCGTGAGCAGCTCCTGGGCCATCCAAGCCGATCGCAGCAACCATCGGCAGCGCCGACAGTATTCGATCTCTACCAACGGACCCGACATCGCAAACCCTCCCGTCAATGACTGTCATCCTGAGAGTAACGCCCTCGAGGAATCCTTCGATCACACGTCGAGCTGTAGCTTGGCGTTGATGAATGAATTCCGAGCCTTGTAACCAGTCAGAAGGATCCGAATTCCAGAGCCTTCTAGGCTAAGACACAGTTCTTGGTTCTCAGCCAAATCCCTCCAGCACACCGCCAAACGCTGACGGCGAGCGTGCTCTCCAAGCGTTCCGCTCCGCGACAACGAGCCGCCAGGCTCAGCATTTTTTGAATTCAGCTCCTTTGAAAGCCGATTGCCGAGCTAGGGGAGAGATGAGCGTTCGTCCGGTCGTCTGGGAGGGGGTTACCGTATTTCATTCACTCCGTGTACCGTCTGAACATCCATTACTTACAGGGAAATGAAACCATGGCTCCTCTCCAGGACCGTATGATCCGCGCTGCAAAGTTGGACGCCCAGCTATACGAGGAGGTAGAGGCCGATCAAGGGGCGATGCGTGAAGCGATGACCGTCGTCGTATTGTCTGCGGTCGCAGCCGGAATAGGCAACGTCGCAAATGGAGGCCTGTCAGGAATCATCGTCGGCACGATCGGCGCTCTTGTTGGGTGGTATATCTGGGCATTTCTCACCTACTTCATCGGAACGAGATTGCTGCCGGAACCAGACACCAAAGCAGACCATGGGGAGTTGCTGCGCACCATCGGGTTTTCCAGCGCACCAGGCCTGATTCGAGTCTTTGGGATCATTCCGGGCCTCGCCCCCATCGTGTTTGCTGTCGCAGGCGGCTGGATGTTAATAGCGATGGTGATCGCGGTCAGGCAAGCGCTCGACTACAAGAGCACTTGGCGAGCATTCGGCGTTTGCGTGATCGGATGGGTCATTCAGGCCCTCGTCCTGGTCGTTGCCGTTTCGATATTCGGCTCTCCATAGTGTAACCCGTCAGCAGGATTCGGACTCCAGACCCTCCTGAGCTACGAGACACATTCCGGGGTCTGTGACGCCGGCTAATGTCTACTTCGGAAGACAGTATGCGGCGCTGAGTGAATGATCAAAGATCAAGCGAAGAACGATGGAACGAAGAAGGAAGGAGTACCTGGCCCAGAAAGCGGCTTAGGTTGAAACTAAAAACTGTCTCTTAGCAAAAGGCGTCCGTTGTCCAAGTTGGTTTGCCGACGTACAAGCCTACGATTGGGCGCGGCGTGTTACCGTCAATGCTCCTTTGGCGATTCAAGCTACCAAGGAGAGCGTGATGACGGGTCTGGGGCTTTCGCTGGAAGAGGCCTACAAGTTCGAGTCCAAAATTGCCGGGCAAGTTTTTCAGACCGAAGATGCGAAGGAAGGTCCCAAAGCATTCGCCGAGAAGCGCCCGCCGGTGTGGAAGTCAAAATGATCGATCCGCGAACCCCCTGCGTGATCGGCGTAGCTCAGCGCACGTATCGCGCGGACAAAGAGACGACGCCCGAGCCTCTGGAGATGTGGGCCGAAATCTGCCGCGCAGCCGCTGGTGATAGTGGAGGCAACGATGTGTTGGCGGCCTCGGATAGCTTGAGCGTCGTATACAACTTGTCTTGGCAGTACGACGACCCGCCGCGGCGATTGGCCGAGCGGCTGGGATTGCGTGACGGACATCGCTTCTACTCCGGACTCAGTGGCACCACGCCTCAGCAGTTGGTGCAGCGTGCCGGTGAGGCCATTCTCGCCGGTGAGCGCGATCTGGCGGTCATTGCTTGCGGCGAAGCCCTCGACACCAAGAAACGACTCAAGAAGGAAGATGCGAAGCCCGATTGGAGCTTCCGCCCCGCCGAGCGTACGGGCATGCCCTTCGACGATCCCTTCCATCCGGCTGAAATTGCGCACCAGGTCTTTCAGGCTTACCTGACCTTCGCGCTTTTTGATGTAGCGCGCCGAGCGCACCGTGAGCTTTCGCCACAGCAGCATCGTCAACAGCTAGGTGAGTTGCTCGCTCCAATGAGTCGCGTGGCTGCAGCCAATCCCAACGCCTGGTTTCGCCGAGAACATACGCCCGAAGAGATCACTGGTGTCACGCCCGACAATCGAATGGTTTCGTACCCGTATACCAAGAACATGGTGGCCATGATGGATGTCGACATGGCTGCGGCATTGATCGTCGCCAGTCACGAGAAGGCTGACGCATTGGGAGTCCCGGGCGATCGCCGCGTTTACTTACGTGGTTGGTGCTACGCGAAGGATCCTGTGTATGTGTCGGAACGTGAAGAGATGTGGCGCTCGGTGGCGATGGAGGAAGCCGGCCGCGAAGCGATGGCGTGCGCCGGTATCGGGATAGACGACATTGCCTACCTAGATCTCTACAGCTGCTTCGGCAGCTCGGTGGAATTCGCGCAGGATGCGCTCGGACTTTCTTCCGACGACTCTCGCGATCTGACGGTGACCGGTGGGCTTCCCTACCACGGGGGTCCAGGCAACGGCTATCTCACCCACTCCATTGCTACTTTGGTGGAGCGGCTGCGCTGCGATCCTGCGGCCTACGGAATGGTGAGCGGAGTAGGGATGCACATGACCAATCACGTGTATGGCGTCTACTCAGCAACGCCGGGTGACGTTGCGCCTCCCAACGCAGCGGCCGTGCAGGCGCGCGTCGATGCAACGCCACGCCGTTCCATTCGCGACACTGCGACGGGGCCCGCCCAGGTGGCCGCTTACAGCGTGCTTCATAGTCGGCGGGGCCCTGAGTCGGGGTTGGCGGTCTGCGATCTTCCAGACGGATCACGCACCTATGCGCGAGTGGAGGGCGAGGAGCGACTACGCGAGATGGAATCCGCCGAATGGGTAGGGCGCAGCGTGGTACTGCGTGACGGTGGTGACAGCGTGAACCTTGTCGAGGACTAGGAGCCTGCGCGGCACACCGAGCGTTCTGCCGCGCAGACTCCTAGCCATGGGCGAAGTTTGACCGTCAGTCTGACTGACGCGTGTCATTGACTTATGTCAGTCAGCCGTGGCACTGTGTCCGGCATGGCCACTGCCACTGTCATTTCGCCCCGAGAGCAGCAGCGCGAGGATACCCGCAAGCGGATTTTCGAGGCTGCGGTCGACGAGTTTCGACGTGAGGGATTTGCGCTGGCGCGAGTTGATCGCATCGTCGCTGCGGCGGGCGTCGCGCGCGGGACCTTCTACTTTCATTTTCCCACCAAGGAACACGTACTGCTCGAATTGCAGGTACGACACGAGGCGGCGATCCACGCGCGGCTCGTGGCCATGCCGCGACCCCGGTCTGCGCGTCGGTTGCTCCGGCAGATTGCCGACGCGCTACTCGAAGAGACTGAGCAGCAGATCGATCGGCACCTGTTCCGTGAGATCCTGGCACTTCATATCCGTCGGCCCATCGATCTCGATCTCTCGGCGCTGTCCTACCTTTCGACCCAAGCCGTGCAGCAGCGCTTCGCCGACGCCGCTCGCAGCGGCATCCTTCGCAGCGACATGGAGTCGGGCCAACTGGCGGTGCTTCTACTGACGAGCTTCTTCGGCTTCCTTGCCTCCGATGAATCGGACGATGCGCGGCGGGCGAGCATCGATTCCGTCCTCGAAATTTTCCTGCGAGGTATTTCGCCGTGACCGACTCGAGAGAATACGTTCCGACGAAATCTATCCCGATGAAACCCATCCCGACGAAACCCGTTCCCCGGAGATCCGTTGCGCGAAAACCCGATACGCGAGACCTCGTGCTGCCTAATTCCGATCCGCGCAGTACCGACTTGCTAGGACTGGTCCAGCGAGGCCCCGTCCAACGAGAGGCCATCCAAGACCCCATGGAGAATTTCAAATGAGCGATTCCGTTGCAGCAAGGCCATCGCTGTTAGACCCGGCTTTCCACGCCGGCGATCCTTATCCGCACTACCGCGAGTGGCGTATCAAAACGCCGATATTTCGCGATGAAGAGGCGGGTTTTTGGGTCGTTACGCGTTACGAAGATGTGTTGACGCTGTCGAGCGATCCCGAAACTTTTTGCTCGAAACGGGGCGTATTGCCGGCGGACCTAAGCCGCGAAGTGTCCGAAGATATCTCGATTCTCTACATGGACCCGCCACGTCACCGGAAGCATCGGAAACTCGTTCAGCCCAGTTTGTCGCGGCGGCGGGTGGCGTCCTTCGAACCCTGGATTCGCAAGTTGACGCGCGAGCTGCTCGACAAGATCGAGGGCCAGACCGTTGCTGAATTCGTCGAGGCGCTGGCCGTTCCTCTGCCGATCTACGTTATCGCGCGCTTGCTCGGTGTACCCGGTAGCGACTACGACAATTTTCGCAAATGGTCTGATGCCGCTATCGAAGCGGCTACGGAACTCACGGAAGAGAACGCGGCACTTGCGGCTGAGCTTCATATCTACCTCGATGGTGTGATCGCAGAGCGCCGAAAACAGCCGGGAGACGATCTCATCTCACTGCTCGTGCAGTCTGAGGTCGATGGTACAGCACTGAGCGACCACGACCTGATCATGTTTTGCTTCACGTTGCTGGTTGCGGGCAATGAGACGACGCGCAACCTGCTGTCGGCAGGGACTTGGGCACTGGCAAAGCACCCCGATGCACGACGCGCGTTGGCCGCCGATCCCTCGGGTATCGAAACCGCCGTCGAAGAGATGTTGCGTTGGGAGTCGCCCATCGTGGCATTCTTGCGAACCGCCACGCGAGACGTCGTGGTGCGCGAGCAAATGGTACGCGAAGGGGAGGCGCTCCTTCTCGTGTACGCCGCTGCCAACCGAGACGTTGAGGTGTTTGGCGACGATGCCGAGGCCTTCGTGCCGACGCGTTCGCCGAATCCACACCTGGCTTTCGGAGTTGGCGAACATTTCTGCCTCGGCGCGAACACCGCTAGACTCGAAGCCAAAATTTTCTTTGAGGAGTTGCTGGCCCGGTATCCCGATTTTGAACTTGCGGGAGATGCGGTGCGCCTTCAATCGACTCTCGCCCGCGGCCTACTCGAGCTGCCTATCGGACTTTCTTCGAGCTAGGTAGCGCAGTTAGGATTTTCGCTTGAACACCTTGCTCGTCGATAACGTATTCATAGAAATAGTGCTCATAGATACAGTGGAGGAACTCCAGTCATGGAATCAATGATGGCAATGTTGATTGATCGTCCCTACGTGGTTGCCTTTCTGGTGACGTTTCTAGTGATATCAGGTGCCGAGCGTGGTTTGTCGCGGACCCTTTTCTGGTTGGTGAGCGGAACGTTCATTGGCTGGCTGGCCGAGTTCAGTAGCATACACAACGGCTTCCCCTTCGGTTTCTACACTTACTACCACGAGCACTTCCCTCGTGAACTTTGGATCGGCGGGATCCCCTTCTTCGCGTCCCTGAGCTTCTCCTTCCTCACCTATTTTGGTTTTTCTCTCGCCAGCACCTTTCTATCGCCGTTGCGGCGACAAGGTTCCGGGCTCGAGCGTGTCGAGGATCTGCAAGTAACCACGTCAGTCGGGGTGTTACTTTTGGCCGCCGTGCTTACCACGTGGATGGACTTGGTTACCGATCCGGTTTCGCACTTGGGTAAGTATTGGTTCTTGGGGGATCTGTACCTGTACCACACCGAGGGACTCCACTTTCACGTGCCGATCACAAACTATCTCGGCTGGTTGTTTACGAGTGTGTGCATCGTGTTTGTGAATCAGCGCTTCGATGCGTGGCTGAGTCCCCGAGAAGACGGCGCACCTCTGGGTTTCAGATTGCCGTTCAAGCCTCTGTGGACCGTAGGAACCTGCGTCGGTAATTTCCTGTTCATGCTGGGCATCACCGTCTACCTGATGGGCTCGCCAGACGTTCCTGACTCTGTACCCCTCGTGCAGATGTTGATTTCGGGAATCGTCTTGTCGTCGCTGTTCACCCTGTTCTCAGTCGTCATGATCCGCAGAGCAATGCAGCGCGGGCGAGAATAGGAAACCCGGCTCAATGCAGTATCAGCTAGCAGATCTCTGGGAATGTCTTTGCGACGCGGGTCCCGATGCCGCGGTTCTCGTTGCGGGTGACCGACGTTTCAGTAGGGCCGAGCTCGATTCTCGAGCGAACCGACTGGCTCATCATCTGCTCAGCGAAGGCATCGAGTCTGGCGATCGGGTAGGGGTGTACGCCTACAACCGCGCCGAGTGGATCGAGACGTTACTCGCTTGCTGGAAGATTCGCGCAATCGCAGTGAACATCAACTACCGCTACGTCACCGACGAGCTTCGTTATCTTTGGGATGACTCGGACATGGTGGCACTTGTTTACGAGCGCGGCTTTTCCGAGTCGGTTGCTACGCTGGCCGTGGACTTTCCGCAGCTTCGCACTTATCTGATGGTAGAGCCAGGTTTGTCGGTTTGCGTGATCGGTTGCGGGGGGATCGGCATCGCCGCAATCCAGGGGGCGCGTATCTCCGGGGCTGCCGTTATTGTGGCCGTTGATTCCGTGACGGCAAAGCTCGAAATGGCCAAGCGGTTTGACGCGACGCACGCCGTTTTACCCGAGGACCTTAAAGGTGCGAAGCTTGAAGTCACCGCCGGCGAAGGCTTCGACACCGCACTCGAGTGCGTGGGCGATCCACGGACGATTCGGGCTGCCTACGATGCTGTGCATCGCGGCGGAACAGCGGTAGTTGTCGGCATGGGCCGCAGCGATCAGAAGATCGAGTTTGATGCCTTCGAACTTCTGTTCAGCGAGAAGAAACTGCTCGGTTCGTTTTATGGCGGTGCCAACGTTCGCGTTGATTTTCCTCGACTACTGCGCCTTTGGAAGGCCGGCAAGCTAGACCTCGAGGGGATGATCACTCAGCGGATTCGTATCGAAGATGTGAACGATGCATTCCGTGCCATGGAAGCCGGCGAGGTGATTCGCTCGGTGATCGATTTCGATGATGATTTGAGCGCGTCGTCGTCCTCGTCTGGAGCATCGGGATGAATACGGAACATCGTGTTTCGGCGGAGGCCGGGATGATCCCTAATCCGGTAGCCGATGCCGAGTGCCTCGAGGTTTTCGACAAGTCGACTGGCGAGCTGATCGAAACGCTTATCGTCGATGACACTGCGGCCGTAGACGACACAGTAACGAGAGCAAGGGCGGCTCAAGTAAAATGGGCGGCGCTCGCTCCCGCAGAGCGCGCTCGAGCGCTGAAGCGCGCACGCAAAGCGTTGGTCGGTGCGCGCGACGAAGTTCTCAATGCGCTGGAACGAGAGACCGGCAAACCGCGGATCGACGTGGTCGGAGAATTGATGGCGGTCTGTATGGATATCGGCCACTTGGCGCGACGGGCACCGGCGTGGCTTAAGCCGCGTAAGGTCAGTACCCGACCGCTGTTCGGAAAGCGTGGTCGGATTATCGCGAAACCGCGCGGTGTGGTGGCAGTGATCGGACCTTGGAACGCGCCACTTACGCTGACACTTGGCGATGCCATCCCTGCGCTACTGGCCGGTAATGCTGTCATCGTCAAGCCATCCGAAATTACCCCACTGGCGGTAAAGAAAACCGTCGAGGCCATGAGCAGCGAGTTGCCTGCCGATGTTCTCCAGGTCCAGATCGGAAGCGGCGAAACGGGCGCAGCGTTGGTGGATCGAGTCGACATGGTGGCGGTCACCGGTTCCGAACAGACCGGGCGTCGCATCATGCAGCAAGCCAGCGACCGGTTAACCCCCGTACTGTTGGAACTTGGCGGTAAAGATCCGATGATCGTGCTCGAAGATGCAGACCTGGACCGTGCTGCAGGCGCTGCTGCTTGGGGTGGCTGTCTGATGACTGGGCAGGTTTGCATGTCCATCGAACGGATCTACGTCGAGCGGATTGTCGCTGCCGAGTTTAAGCGCAAGCTGGTCGAGCGGATGCAGGCGTTGCGTACCGGGCCAAGTGGTCCAGAGGCGCGAATAGACTACGGGCCGTTTACGGGGCCACGGCAAATCGAAATCGTGGAACGGCACGTCGAGGACGCGAAACTCAAGGGCGCCACGGTACTGACCGGTGGTCGGCGAGCAGATGTTGAAGGCGCGGGAATCTTCTACGAGGCGACTGTTCTAGCCGACGTTGATCACTCGATGGATATCATGACGAAGGAGACCTTCGGTCCAGTGGTGGGAGTGATGGTCGTTGACAACGCGGACGAAGCGATTCGTCTGGCCAACGATAGTGCCTATGGTCTTAACGCCAGTGTCTGGACGCGAGACATTGCCCGCGGTGTCGAACTCGCGAGTCGGCTCGAGACGGGCAATGTCTGCGTAAACGAATGTGTCCTGAGTGCGGGTGTACCGACGCTTCCCTTCGGCGGCGTGAAGGCGAGCGGCATCGGTGCTCGCCACGGGGGTTCGGAAGGATTGTTGCAGTTCTGCGTGCGGCAGTCGCAATTGATCGAGCACCGGGCACGAAAGACTGAGCGTGCCTGGTTTCCCTACTCGACGAAGAGTGCGAAACAGATGGAGCGGCTCATCGCGTTGCTGTTTGGTCGCTGAGGACGGCACCGTCGTCGTCAATCACGCTAGTGTCCAAAGATACGAAACACTCCAAGTTCGCGTCGAGACCGACGGTGAGTCGGAGAACGGTCAACGCATCGATGACCGTGATCAGGCCGTCTCCATTTACGTCGCATTCGCACATTGAGCAGGTCTCGAGCTGCACACCGGCCCGTAGCGTGAATAGCGCGTCGGACACGATCGGCGTGTCGCTGCGACTGATCGGTACGCCCCGGAAGGGGCCACCTAGCCCCGCCGGGGCTTAGTTGTCAGAATGCCTAGTATCGGCGGTGCGGAAAACGCAGCTTGTTTTTCCTATTCTCTCGACGGCGCACAGAGTCCGTCGGGCCTTCGGTTCCTGATCAAAGGCACGAGCTCGATTCGCTTCGGGCAGTTCCATCGACACGCAGTGCCCCTTTCGCGCGTCTCGTGCGCGCAGACAGGCATTCGGGCTTCGCTTACTCCCGCAATTCGACGCGGCATGCGACAATGCAAGCCCCGGCGCCCCGGCCCAGTGGAGACTCCCCCATGCACATCCAGCTCCGGCTCTTCTTGCTGTGCACGCTCCTTCTCGCCGCAGCACCCGGCGCGCTCGCAGACGCGTGGGACGACGCTTCGTCGAGCGCGTCCCGCGACGCTGTCATGTTTCAGGTCGAGAAGGCTCGCATCGTCGGCGATCTCACGAAACTGATTCAGCTTGGGGCGGAAATCAAAGAAAACGCACGCGACGACTATGCGGCCAACTACGACCTGGCGTATCTGCTGTGGCGCCACGGTCAACTCCTTGACGACGACGACCACGACGATGAGCGCCAAGAGATCTTCGAACTCGCCCACGAACGCATCGAACGGGCGCTCGAGCTGAGGCCGGACGACATCGAGGCCCGAATCCTGATGTCCGGCACGCTGAATAGCTTGGCGGGCGAAAGCCTCTTCGCCCGCATGCGACTGGGCCGCCGTTCCTACAACCTGTGTCTCGAGAACGCCGAGCGCGCACCGAAGAACCCACGAGCCCTGATCCAGCGGGGCTTGATGTACCACTTCGCCCCGGAGACTTTCGGCGGTGACCCGGCTGCCGCGCATGCGACCTTTCGCGCCGCATTCGATCATTTCGATCCGATCGAAGAAGGCCCCGGTGCGTGGCCCAACTGGGGCGCGGTGGACAGCGCGGGCTGGCTCGGCCAGGTGCTCGTCAAAGAAGGTCGGATCGATGAAGCGCGCGGCGTGTATCAGCAAGCACTAGCCGCCTACCCCAACGCACGATGGATTCGCGAGGAGCTCTTACCGAAACTCGAAGGCGATGTCGCAGCGCGCGACTAACCAGAGACGAGAGCTGACACGGCGGACAAGAGCCGAAAGGAAACATGATGCATCTCGCAGGAAAGGTGATCGCCGTAACGGGCGCCGGGACGCTGATCGGCTTCACCTCCGGCGCGTTCGCAGAAAGCGTCGCGCAGGCCAACTACAGCTTGGCCAAGGGCGGCGTGGTCTCGTTAGTCCGAAGCGCCGCCGCCGGGCTCCACAAGTACGGCGTCACCGCCAACTGCATCGCACCCGAGACGAAGAGTCGCATGTCGGGCAAGGTGCCCATGGAGTGCAAGATGGGCGAGCCCGAAGACGTCGCGCCCTTGGTGAGCTTTTTGCTAAGCGATCACGCGCGCCATATCACGGGGCAGATCTACTCGATCAATGGAGGCCAGGTCGGCGTCTACAACCAGCCCGCGATAGCTCGCAGCATGGAGAAAGATCAGCCGTGGACCGTCGACGAACTGGTCGAACGCCTCGATAACGAGCTGGGGCAAGAGCAGATGCCGATCTTCGGCTACCTCGACGAGATGCGGAAAGCCGCCACGGCAAAGAAGGCGGGCGACGCGTCCGGCTAAACGCCGATGCGCTCGCCAATCTCGTCGTAGAACACGACCTTCGCACTGCCCCGGTCAAGCGAGCTGCCTAGATCCATCTTGTCCGTGCTGGCCGTGAGCGAGTCGTAGGCTTCCTTCGAATCGACCTCGAATTCGTAGATCGCCAAGTAGCGATGACCGCCTGGGTCGCCTGGCTGCGCGTCCGATAGCTGGAAGCGTTGCGCGGCAACTGCCTTGGTGAAGTCGATGACTTCCGGCAGATGGATCGTGTCGTACCAGTGGTTGAACTCGTCGTCCTTGCCGTCTAGCGCGTTCGTGTAGACCATCATCTTCAAGCGTGGCATCGCGTGGCTCCTTCGTCGGGATTACGGTGAAGCATGGCATGCGGCGACACTTCCCGCCTAGCCCCTGGTTCGGCCCGGCATCCCGGCCGCACAAGGCAGGTGCCGTGCCGTTAGTCCTCGCCCACATCGGGCCGCGTTTCGCTTGTGTTCGGAACCGCTGCGACTCGACTGGAAAGTGCCGAAGAGACCACGCGGAGCGTGCTGAATCGCGGTCGCGACGCCTCACCGCTCGATCGCGAACGGGGGGACGCCGGCATCGGAGAGTCCCCCCCACCTCGGCTCACGAAGCGGCTCGAAACGCCCTCGCGTCAAGCGTCCTGAGCCGGCCGCCGATTGCAAACCGAAACCCAGCCGCGCGCTGCGTTCAACCTCGCAACCCCCCGGATCCGAGGCCCCGGAAGGGGCCACCTAGCCCCGCCGGGGCTTAGTTGTCAGAATGTCTAGTATCGGCGGTGCGGAAAACGCAGCTTGTTTTTCCTATTCTCTTCTCATTCTCTTCTCTTGGAATCTCGGACATCGCAGGCAAACGCCTGGGCATCCTGGCCGCTTTGTTGCAGCTCGCTCGCGATCGATTCGAGACGATCTTTCCTACGCGCCACCAGAGCGACCTTGGCACCCCGCCCAGCCAGTTCCCTGGCCAACGCTTCGCCAATTCCACTGGAAGCGCCTGTCACCAGAGCAACCTTGCCTCGCACGTCCGCCGAGTCTGCCATTGAGGTAGCTCCTTTCATTGCTCTCCGGCACGCACCCGAAGGTCAAACTGATCGCAAACGCGCTAGGCACGCCTCCTGCCGAGGTCATTGCCGACATTCAAAGCTCGGGGAGACTCGTCGCGGCGCTCTGCGGGAGCGTGAAGCACGCTCTCTCCCACAAGACGGCAGGCGTCGACTTGATTATTGCTCAAGGACACGAAGGCGGTGCCCAGACAGGAGAGGTCGGCAGTGTGGTGCTGTGGCCTGAGGTCATCAACGCAGAGTTACCAATACCCGTGATCGCCGCCGGCGGTATCGGAACCGGGGGGCAAATCGCGGCAGCCCTCGCCATGGGAGCCGAAGGCGTCTGGACGGGCTCGCTCTGGCTACTCGTCGAAGAAGCAGACCTCCAGCCCGCCCAGCAGCAGTCGTACCTGCGAGCCGGAACCGGCGACACTATTCGCTCCAGGTCGTTTACCGGCAAACCCAACCGCATGCTACGCAATGCATGGACGGATGCGTGGGATGCGGAGGATTCACCGAAGCCCCTCGGAATGCCGCTGCAGTACGTGGTGACGGCCGAGGCGGTGTCGCGCACTGCACACTATGCCAATCGTTCCCAGGACGTAGCATTCAATGCCGGCGGTCAGGTGCTGGGACTCGTGAACGAAGTGCGCTCCACTCGAGATGTGATCTACACGCTCGTCGAGGAGTACTTCGAGGCCGTCGAGCGACTTCAGAAACTGGCACCCTGAACAAGAGACCCGATTTAGTAGAGAGGAGATAGGATGAGCGATGATCTCGGCACCCCGTACCTGCGCTTCGAGCGTCGGGGCCCCATTGGCTGGTGCACGATCGACCGCCCCGAGGCGCGTAACGCACTCACGGCATCGATGTACTTCGGCATCCGCAAGGCAGTCGACCTGGTGAATGGCGACCCAAAGCTGGGAGCACTCATCATCACCGGCACTGGTGACGTCTTTGCTCCGGGCGGTGAGATGGGTGGACGCCACGACGAGGGTGGTATAAATGTCGGCGCACTCCTGGGCATGGACGTTCTTCCGTTCACGACATTGCGAAACAGCGCGGCGCCGATCGTGTCCGCCGTCAATGGACTCTGCCAAGGCGGCGGGCTGATGACCGCCTTGCTTTCCGATGTTGCCGTGGCGAGCGACCGTGCAACCTTCCGTGCGCCAGAGCTCCTGCGCGGCGTCGCGGATTCCTGGTACGCCGCTGTGCTGCCGGCGCACGTGGGGATCGCTCGGGCTCGCGAACTCGTGCTGACGGCTCGGCGCATTGACGCTGCGGAAGCCGAGCGTATCGGCATGATTGCCCGAGTCGTACCCCACGAGGAACTGCTCGAAACCGCGGAGCAGATCGCCATGCAAATCCTCAAGACCGCACCGATCGCTCGCGCCCAGTGGAAGCGCATCGTCAACGGGCAGTACGGGTGGGTCGACGAGCCCACCATGGCAGCTTCCATCCGAGCTCCCGAGTGTGCCGAAGGATTCAAATCCTTTGTGGAGAAGCGGCCCCCTTCCTGGGTGACGAGTGATTAGCAAGAGCGCCGTAAGGCGAAAGCAACAAGCGAGACGAAACTCACTGGAGTACGAATGATCGACTTCAACCCCCACTCGAATGCACTCCAGGACGATCCGTACCCGACCTATCGAAAGATGAGGGACAAGGCACCGGTCATGCATGTCCCGGAACTCCAATTTTGGGCCGTGTCACGCTATGGCGATGTCCAGTCAGCCTTGCGCGAACCGGGCAAATTCTCATCGCGGCGATCCCTCGATTCAAATGACGGGATGGCGAATGTCCCCATGATCGTAATCATGGATCCGCCACGACACGGCGAACTCCGCTCCCTTCTCAGCCGTGCATTCACTCCTCGCCGTGTAGATGAGCTTGCCGGGCGAATTCGCGAGATCTCGATCGAATTGATCGATCAGTTCATTGAGGCGAAAAGCTGTGACTTGTGGAGAGATTTTTCGGCGCCTCTCCCGACGATCGTGATCGCGGAGTTGCTCGGCGTCCCGTCCGCGGACCGAGATATGTTCAAGGAGAAGTCCACCGCCCTGGTTCAACTAGTGGGTCCCGGGATGAATCTGGACCCAGCCGCTATAGCGTCAAGCTCGAATCCCGTCATGGAATTAGCAGGCTATCTCGCGAGTATATTCGACGAGAAGCGCAAGAAGCCCACCGATGATCTGATGGGCGCGCTGCTTGCGGCCGAGGTGGACGGGAAACGACTCGATCAGGCAGAGTTGGTCGGTTTCGCTGTTTTGCTTCTGATCGCAGGAAACGAGACGACAACCAACCTCATCAGCAACGCCGCCGTTCTGCTCGATCAACATCCAGATCAGCGCCGATATCTATTCGAAGATCCGGCCCGCATCGATACTGCGGTGGAGGAGTTCCTGCGCTTCGAGTCTCCAGTCCAGGGCCTGGAACGAATCGTGACCGAAGAGCTGACGCTCGGAGGAGAGACGCTCCAGCGAGGTGACAAAGTCTTCCTGATGCTCGGGGCTGCTAACCGCGACGAACGGGTGATTCCGAATCCGGACGAATTCAATGTCCAGCGCACGCCGAACCCACACCTCGCCTTCGGCTGGGGCGGCCACTTCTGCCTTGGCGCAAACCTCGCCCGAATGGAGACGCGAATTGCCTTCGAGGAGATCGCAAAGCGCTTGCCCAATTACCATGTGTCGGGGCCAACGGAGCGACTCTACTCGGGAGCATTTCGCGGGCTGCTCCGCGTACCCATCGAGTTCAAATCGTAAGAGCCTCGCTAGCCCGTCTCCGACCAGACCTTCACACCTGCGCGCATGGCCGTGTTGGTCGCCTTGACGAAGAGCACGTCCCGTCGCTCATCACCGAACTCGAGCCAATTGAGTACTGCCTCGACGAGATAGCCGACGACAGCATGTGCAGCCCACTGCAACGCCTCGGCCGGAACGCGGTCGTCCATGGAGTTCTGCGCGGCGCTCACAGCCCACTCTCGCAGCTCTGCCGCATAGGTAGAGAAGAGAGGCTCGCGAGCTGCATGACGCCACAAGAGTCGGAAGCCATCCGGGTCATGCCGAGCGGCGGCCAGGACTGAACCCGCACCAATGCCGAAACCACCGGGTTCCTTCCCGGCTTCGAGTTGGGTGGTGAGCCGGCTGCAGACGCGATCCAGCGTTGCTCTATAGAGCACTTCCTTCGACTCGAAATGACGGTACACGATGATGGGCGTGATTCCCGAAGCCTCTGCGATCTCGGGCATGCTGGTCGCGGCGAAGCCCGCCCGGGCGAATGCGTGGGTCGCACCGTCGAGAATAGATTGGCGCCTTTCGCCGCGAGGCAGTCTGCGCGTCCCTTCTTTGCCCGTGTTAGTGATCGATCCAGCAGGAACCCTTGACATAAGTAAATTATAACATGTACATTTACTAATATACAAGTATGAATTGCCCAATCGATCAAGCAGATTGAAAGAGAGTTGCTCCAATGAAATTCGGGATCTTCTATGAACACCAGGTTCCCAAGCCGTGGGAGGAAGGCGACGAGCGTCGCGTGATGGAGGAGGCCATGTTGGAAGCCGAGCTGGCTGACAGCCTCGGCTTCGAAACCTTCTGGCTCGTCGAACACCATTTCCTCGAGGAGTACAGCCACTCGAGCGCGCCCGAGATCTTTCTCGCGGCGCTGTCCCAACGAACGAAGAACATTCGATTGGGCCACGGCATCGTCCACGCGCTGCCGGCCATCAACCACCCAGCCCGAATCGCGGAACGGATTTCGACCCTGGACTTGCTCTCCGGCGGTCGAGTCGAGTTCGGAACGGGAGAAGGATCGGCGCTGGCGGAGCTATCCGCGTTCGGAGTTGATCCGGAAGAAAAGAATGCGATGTGGGAAGAAGGAGTTCGGGTCGCGCTTCGCTGTATGACGGAGAAGCCCTTTACCGGGCACAATGGGAAGTACGTGACCCTGCCCCCCCGCAACGTCGTCCCCAAACCCCAGCAAAAGCCCCACCCTCCTCTGTGGCTCGCGTGCAGTCGACGAGAGTCTATCCATAGAGCGGCACAGAATGGCATGGGGGCGCTCTCTTTTGCATTCTTCGATCCCGAGGAGGCGCGGGAGTGGGTGGACGATTACTACACCACGCTCGAGCGCGAAGCGGTTCCCATAGGAGACGCCGTCAACCCAAACATCGCATGTGTCACCACATTCTTTTGCCACGAAGACTCCGAGGAGGCCGTGAGACGCGGGGCATTCGGCGCCAACTTCATCGGCTACTCACTCGGTCACTACTATGTCTATGGACGTCACCAGCCCGCGATGACAGATCTGTGGGCAGACTACAAAAGGCGCCGCAAGGAGAAAGGGTACGATCCCGAAGCGGTACAACTTGCCGCAAGCAACCCCGATCAGCTGGGTGCCAAAGTCATGGAGGAAGGGGTCACGGGACTGCGCGGTGCCATGGGGACGCCAGAGCAGGTCCGGGACTACATCCGTCGCTACGAAGATTGCGGTGTCGACCAGTTGATCCTGAGCTGCACGTCCGGGAAGAACAAGCATGAGCACATCATGGAGTGCCTCGAGCTTTTCGGTCGGGAGGTCATGCCCGAGTTCAACGAGCGGGAGGAGGAACGGCAGCGCAAGAAGGACGAGCGACTTGCTCCGGTCATCGAAAAAATCATGGCGCGCAAGCCGGCCAGTGATCACCCCCCTCTCAGCAACCCCGACTATGCCATTACCGCTGGGCCCCGCATGCAAGCCGATCAGGGAGGGTCGGAGAAGTTTCATAACTGGCTCGACAACTACGCAGACCGAATCGCAGGAGGTGAAGATGTCAGCAAGCGACTTCGATGAGCCCCGTCCCCAGGAGGCACTCTCGTGGGTACGAGTATGAGTCCGGTCGAGGTTGATGATTACCTCGTCAGCCAACGAACAATCACCGTGACAACCCTGCGTCCCGATGGATCGCCCGTCGCCCACCCACTGTGGTTCGTGAAGCTTGGAGAGAGCGTGTATATCGATACCCGAGCGAACAGCCTCAAGCACAAGAACATCCTCAATGACCCCCGCGTCTGTGCGATCGTGGAGTCCGGCGAGAGTTATTTCGAACTTCGCGGAGTGCGAATCGAAGGAGCCTGTCGAGCCGTGTCGGACGAAGAGGAAATCCTTCGCGTACAGACAGCGCTCGGGGAGAAGGATCGCGCGTTGGGGAGTGGAATGGCAGACATGCCCGAGTGGTTCTCAAAGAGTCGCGCCAAAAGACGCAACAGGGGAGAACGGGTGATACTCCGGATTCCGATTGAGCGGGTGTACAGCTGGGATTTCTCGAAAGCCCGCAAGCACTACGACGCAGAGCAGACTTCCGATCCCGCCAATTCCAATTCGTAGGATCAGAACGAGTTGGAGAATGCGGCGTCCGAGAGAGGAGACCGAGACAATGAAAATCGAAGACATGATCATGATCAGCGTGGACGACCACGTGGTCGAACCCCCGGATGTATTCGAGGGACGGCTGACTGCAAAGTACAAAGATCGCGCACCTCATATCGTTCACAAGGACGACGGCAGCGACGTGTGGGTCTTCGAAGGCCGACAGATGCCCAATATTGGACTCAATGCGGTGGCGGGCCGGCCGCCCGAAGAATACGGCGTCGAGCCGACCGCCTACGACCAACTCCGTCCGGGGTGCTTCGAAGTCAAAGCGCGCGTCGACGACATGAATGTCAATGGTGTACTGGGGTCGATGTGTTTCCCGTCGTTCCCGGCCTTTTGCGGCCAGATCTTCTACGGCGCCAAGGACAAAGAACTCGCGATCGCGGTTCTTCGTGCCTACAACGACTGGCACATTGACGAGTGGTGCGGCGGCGCCCCAGGTCGCTTCATACCGCTCGCCATCCCGCCGATCTGGGATCCCGAGTTGATGGCCGAGGAGGTACGGCGTGTGGCGAAGAAGGGTTGCCATGCGGTGAGCTTCTCAGAGAATCCAGAGAAACTTGGGCTGCCAAGTCTTCAGCAGCCTCACTGGGATCCCTTCTGGACCGCATGTGCGGACGAGGGAACCATCATCTGTCTGCACTTCGGAAGCGGCCGAGGGATGGTCGCGCCTACGATGGATGCCCCGATGGACGCGGTGATCACATTGATGCCCATTGCGATGGTCGACTGTGCTGCGGACCTCGTGTGGTCGCCAATCTTGCGAAAGTTTCCCGAGATCAAGTTCGCCCTGTCGGAGGCCGGCCTCGGATGGTTTCCTTTCTTCCTGGAGCGAATCGACTTCGTCTACAAGCAACACCGTGCCTGGACCCGCCAGGACTTCGGCGACAAGCTGCCAAGCGAAGTTTTTCGCGAGCACGTTGTGACGTGCTTCATCACGGACCCAACGGGAATCAAGAACCGGCACTCCGTTGGCGTCGAGAACATCACCTGGGAATGCGATTATCCGCATTCCGACTCAACTTGGCCGCGTGCTCCTGAGACACTGATGAGCGAACTCGGTGGCGTTCCTGACGACGAGATCGACTTGATGACGTACAAGAACGCGATGCGCCTCTTCCGCTACAATCCCTTCCAACACATTCCGAAGGACCAGGCGACGGTCGGCGCGCTCAGGGCGCAAGCAGTCGGCGTCGATTTGAGCCTCAAGAGCCATGGCGGACTCCACGCCCGAGATGGAGAAGGAATTGTGACTGCCGGCCAGGTAGCGAGACAACTCGCGACTGCGATGACGACGCTGGATTAGCCGGATCTGCGTACTTGGCGGAGGGCGTAGCGGGGGTGCTGATCCAGTGATCGGTGATTCCCGAATCCAGGAGTAGACTCAATGCACGATCTATTGATTCGAAATGGCACCGTCGTCGATGGGACAGGGAAGCCGCCCTATCTGGCGGATGTGGCTGTCGAGGGGGATCGTATCGTCGAAGTTGGCAATCTGGGTGCCAGTCGCTCCGCTTTGCGCACCATCGACGCCTCTGGACGGATCGTGACACCCGGCTTCATCGATCCGCACACTCACCTCGACGCCCAGCTCTTCTGGGATCCGCTCGCGAGCCCATGTTGTTGGCACGGTACCACGAGCGTCGTGGTTGGAAATTGCAGCGTGACGTTTGCGCCCGTGCGCGAGGGGGATGTCGAGCGCCTGGCCCGCACCCTCGAGTCCGTCGAAGAAATCCCCTATGAGAGCATTCTCGCCGGAGTCCCCTTTGATTGGACGACCTATGGCGGCTATCTCGATAGCCTCGCGGCGCGACCGCTCGGCGTGAACGCTGCCGGTCTGGTCGGGCACGCCGCGCTGCGACAGCACGCGATGGGGGAAAGGGCTGGAGATGAAAATCAACAGCCCAATGACGACGAACTGGACACCATGTGCACCCAGGTTGGAGAGGCCCTCTCGGCAGGTGCGCTCGGCTTCTCGACTTCCCGCACCGCGAGCCATTCCACTCCTGACGGCCGGCCCATCCCGGGATCCTACGCCCTGGACGCGGAACTCTTCGCGCTCGCGGATGTCGTTCGAAAGTGGGGAAAGGGCCTGGTGCAATGGGTCGCCGGATTCGGTGAACGGGATGAAGGTCCCGAGTATCCGCGGGCCAGAGCAGAGGTCGCTCGAATCGCCGAAACGAGTCGACGTTCGGGCCAACCTGTCGTCTTGAGTATGTTTACCCACGAGCTGGTCCCCACCCTTCACCGGATCGTGCTCGAGGAAATTGATCGTGAGAATGCACAGGGGGCAGAGATCCGGCCCATGTTCAACCCCCGTCCTGTTCTCTCGTTCATTGGACTGGGCAACCATTCGCCGATTCGCGGTGCTGCCTGGAAGGCACTCTACGAACGCTCACCAGAGGAGCGTCTCGCGGCACTCGAGGATGTGGGCGTGCGCACGAGGTTGTGTGGCGTCAGGGCCGAATACCAGGCGCGAGCCGCGAACTCCCTCTATCTATTTGGTCCGGAAACGTGCGATTACGACCTCCGTCCCGAACGTCGCCTCGATGCCGTGGCAAAGGCCCGCGGAGAGGACCCCGCCGAAGCAGTCGTCTCCTTGATGCGCGAGACGCGCGGTCGCCAGATCTTCGTTTCCGTCGGAGCGAATCAGGTGCCCGAGGCCGTGGAAGAGGTCTTCTCGCATCCGGGCGTGTTGGTCGGATTGGGAGATGCAGGCGCGCATGTCTCTGGGATCTGTGATGCGAGCATGACGACTTATCTGCTCGCTCACTGGTGCCGCGACCGGGGTGTTCTGACGCTAGAAGAGGCGGTTCGGCGGCTCAGTTCGGAGCCCGCGGATGTGTTTGGCATTCCGGGGCGAGGCCGGATCGCGCCCGGTGCCTATGCCGATCTCAACGTCCTTGATCTCGAGGCGCTTGGGATGGAGGTGCCCGAGTTCGTATTCGACATGCCAGCAGGTGCCGGTCGCTGGACCCAGCGCGCTCGCGGCTATGACTACACCGTTGTGAATGGAGAGGTCGCGGTCGAGCGAGGGCTCCACACCGGGCGATTGAATGGAAGGATCATTCGTGCATGAGTGACGAACTGGAACGAAGCGGTACTTCGCCACGGAACTCCCGAGTCGATGCGAATCACGAGAGATCGAATGCGTCACAGCGTCGCCGAATTGCCATTTTGGCGCCGATGCGAAGCGAGCTTCGGCCATTGAAGTCGCCGCTCGGCCTCAGCCGCTCGAACGAGGGAGCGAAGGAATTCTTCCCCGGAAGGGGCCACCTAGCCCCGCCGGGGCTTAGTTGTCAGAATGCCTAGTATCGGCGGTGCGGAAAACGCAGCTTGTTTTTCCTATTCTCCACCTGGTCAACGCCCGTGATTGCGAGCGCCTCATCGAGTGTCTCGGTCACATCCGTCGCACCCATCGTCGGGCTGAGTCGCCAGGCGATGATGTATCGGGAGAAGTCATCCAAGATCGTCGATAGGGAATACCAACCCCAGTTGATGATGCGGAAATATGTGAAGTCCGTTTGCCACATCTCGTTGACTCGTTTGGTTTGATCTTTGAACTCGTCGGAAGCAGACAGCAACACGTATGCGGGACTCGTGATGAGGTCGTATTCCTTCAGGATGCGGTAAACGCTCCCGGGACGGGGCTGATGTGCCTCGTCTGAGGGCTACTTGTCAGAACACCTAGTATCGGTGGTGCAGAAAACGCTGCTTATTTTGCCTATCCGCAAGGGCTACACCCTGGTTTACGCCGACCGCTTTGCCCCCAACGCGTTTTTCATTCTCGATTCCGAATTGCCCGCGGGCTTTGCCGAGCGGCCGCTGGGGGAGATCACCCCGTGGAACGTTTTCGAGCACGCGGCCCCGGTGGGCGGGCGCCAGTGGGTGCACGTCTAGGCACGAAAGCGCCAACTCGGAACGCAAGCGCAAGCCGCACAAAACCGCATCAGCCCAAACGGCGGGTGGCCACGATATTGATGCTACCGCTCTCGGCCTCGAAGTAGATCTTCGCGTCGCCGCTTTCGAGTTCGCGCATCAGGCCGGCCACCTTGGCGTCCAGGTCCTTCTCCACCGCCCCGTAATCGGTGCCGTCCCGGGTAACGAACTCCTCGGCGAGGTTGCGCAGAGTCTCGGGCGCGAGATCGGCAAACGGCACCTCGATGGCGTTCTCCGTGGGCGGCGCCCCGGAGTCGGGCCGTTCGGAATTGGGCATGGGATCAGTGTGCCTCCGGCCCGGGACGGGGCTGATGTGCCTCGTCTGAGGGGTACTTGTCAGAACACTACCTATCGGTGGTGCGGTAAACGCAGCTTGAAATTCCTCTGCCTATCCGGTTGGCTCCGCTACCGGTGTGCGGAACCCCTAGAGAGCTCGCCACGAGCACGGCCCTCGCGAGAG
>Ga0310122_10000250_pt1 | contig 34759 bp, 24 predicted proteins | sample CB6_Bottom_1051__FD_203503 | JGI IMG/M metagenome (GOLD analysis project Ga0310122, IMG submission 203503) | Marine microbial communities from Western Arctic Ocean, Canada - CB6_Bottom_1051 | ecosystem: Environmental > Aquatic > Marine > Oceanic | place: Canada: Western Arctic Ocean | collected...
TCCATAACATTGGTTGTCATGTTATTTTCCTTTATTTATATTTATTATGTTGTTAACAAACCTGAGCGCCGCCAATCCACGTGCTAATGACTTGTTGTTGTGTGTTTAATTGTACAAAATCTGCTGGGCTACCCAATACTAATCGCCCGTGTGTGGCAGGCAACTTTAAATACTGAGCAGGGTATAAACTGGCCATATTCAGCGCTTGCGCTAATGGCTGCTTTAAATGAGTTACAGTGTTTCTAACTGCGGTTGCCATATCAAGCGCAGAGCCGGCCAACTCACCGGTTGTAGACGTGAGCTTACCATTCTCTAAGCTGACAGTTCGGTCAAAAAAAGCAAATTGAGTGTCATCTGTTCCCACTGGTGGCATCGCATCAGTAACTAAAAACACGCGCCCTATTGGTTTTGCTTTTAATGCCAGTTGGCATGCTGCGTAATCAACATGATGGCCATCAACAATTAAGCCACAATAAGTATCATCATTTAATAATGCACAGCCAACCACTCCCGGCTCACGCCCTTGTAATGGCGACATAGCATTATACAAATGCGTAAATCCGGTTGCCCCAGCATCAACGCCCTGTTGAGCCTGTTCAAAGCTTGCATTGGTATGGCCTAAACAAACCTGAATCCCTAAATCGCGCATTTTGGTAATATCGCTTAGTAGTACATTTTCAGGCGCTAAGGTGACTACGACTTTACCTAAATCTTGACGAGATAACACCTGCCACTCTTGTTCAGAAATAGGACGAATAAAATCAGCGCTGTGAGCCCCCTTTTTTGCCACTGATAAGTGCGGGCCTTCAAAGTGAATACCAATGATACCTGGCGTTTTTTGGGCTATCGCCTTAGCAATTACATCGGCTGCTTGGCGCATTACTTCTACGGTGTCAGTAATTAACGTTGGCAGCATAGCAGTTGTACCGTATTTGGCATGTGCTAGCAGTATTTTTTTAACCCCTGCAACACTGCTAGTACGGTTAAACAACTCACCGCCACCGCCATTAACTTGTAGATCAATAAAGCCAGGTGCAACTAAACCCGTTAGGTGCTCGTCTGCCTGCTGTACGTTATCATCTATTGCCGTAATAATACCCGCATCAACGCTTAGCACTTTGTCGTTAACAAAGTGCTCGCCATCAAAAAACTGGGCTACATGAATTCGTTTAACTGACATTTATAATGTCCTTGTTACTTTTTTAAGCCCCTTTGGCTCATCAGGATTAAAACCACGGCTTAATGCCACTTTTGCCACATCAAGGTAAAAACGCTGTAATACTAAAAATGGCGCTAATCGCGGGTGTACTTTAATACCTTGTTGGTTAAGGCTAATCACTTGTGCACCGCGTTTTTTGACCTCAGCAATTTGCTGCTGATGTGACTCTTTGGTTTCATCTTCAACCGAGCAATCTAAAATCACTAACCCTTGCTCAACTAAGGTCACCGGACCATGTAAAAACTCCGCACTACTAAATGACTCAGCATGAATAGCACACACCTCTTTAAGCTTAAGTGCCATTTCTTTTGAGATAGAAAACCCTAAACCTCGTGCCAATACCACCATATTCTTAATATTTGCAAACTCAGTAGGTTGTAGCTGAGTTGGCGAATCTATAATGGCATTAAGCGCACTAGGTAACTCGTTAAGCGATTGTAATAATGACTCATTTTGCGTCCAATTAGCAACAATATGTACCAATGCCGACAACGTTGCTAAATAGCTTTTTGTTGCCGCCACCGAAATTTCATCACCGGCTTTAAGAGGAACAAAATCGTCGACAATATCTTGCAATGGCGACGCTTCATCGTTAACCAGCGCAATACAATAAGCACCCGCCTCTTTAGCCATTTTTGCCTGAGCAAGAATGTCTGGGCTGCGTCCTGATTGAGAAATAACAATTACCACGGCGCCTTCCAGCTTTAATGTTTTACCATAAACACTCGCCACTGAGGGCGCAGCTGAACTGACCGGTACACCCGCTTCAATTTCAATTAAATACTTACCAAAAACGCCAGCATGATCAGATGAACCGCGACCAATCATCATAACTACTTTAGGGGCCATATCGCGAAGCTTATGACCAATTTTTTCCACTAAAGGTTGGTTGGCAATAATTTGCTTTTCAATAACATTTGGCGTTTGCGCCGCTTCTTTTTCCATTAGTGTGTTAAACATCATAACTCCTGGCTGCTGTAATTAACGTGCTGTTGTTTAGCGTAAAGTACAGACCCCATTTCTGGTGACGATAATGGGGCTGATAAAATAGCTTGTATGTCTGGATCTAACCATGTTGTCATCACGGTTGATAAGCCACCAATAAACGAAAGCCTTGGTGGGTTTTTATCTAATAATTGTCGTGCAATGTCGCTTAAATAAGCGCCACCTTCTTTTAAAATAGCAATTGCCGTGGCATCGTTCGCTTGTGCGGATTGAAAAACACAACCTGCAAGTTGCGCAAAAAAGGCGGCGGGTTTATTAGCAATTACTTCAACAAGTTGCATTGCATCACTAACTTCTAAATACTTCATTAACAAATTAGTAAGCGCACCACTTGGGATTAATTTATCTAGGCTAAGTAACACATACTGACAAGCAGTAAAACCAATCCATGCACCACTGCCTTTATCACCGTGTGGAAAGCCATGACCGCCAATCATAAACGATTGACCATTAACGTATGAAAATCCACACGAACCAGTGCCAGCAATCATCACTGCGCCATCGCCGCCCTGATGAGCGCCCATACAAGCAATGAGTAAATCAGTAGTTAAGTGCATGGTTTTAAATGGGTGTTGCCACTGCATCATTTGATTATGCAAACTTGGTAAGTTAACTCCGGCCAGACCTACTCCTGCAATAAGCTCAGATAAAGGCGTATCTTTAAGCCCTGCATCTTGTAATGCTAAACGCACTGATTGCTCAATAGAATGAGTTGCTTGATTAAACCCATGTAACGGGTTACCTGGGCCTGACACGCCGGTGCCGACTATGTCATTACAGCTATTGACGATAATTGCTTTACATTTAGTGCCGCCGCCATCGATCCCCACAAAGAGTTGATTGTTTTTAAGATTGTTGGTGATCATTTTTGCCTCTTAAGTTGTTCGACCGTTTTGCAAAACACTAAAATAAAACCGGACTGTCATACTGTATGAATCTTATACTAGCACAAATGACAGCGTTGTCATTATTTTTATTTACAAATAAATAACTTCTTTTTGTCTTCAATAATTTAAGGAAAAACGCACCTTATTGGTGCGTTACTTTGAGTTTTCTGCTAACACGATTTGCATAAGGCGTTTTAGAACGAACCCATACATCTTGTGTTACTTTGACTGGTTGTGTGTAGGTTTGCCATTGCTCAGACCCTTGTTTATATTCAATCACTAAACCAGGGTAAGCAATATTGGCAAACAACATACCGTTATCAATTTTAGCCCCCGCATTTGCAAGACGATAATGCACATCCGCACGTTCTAACTTGGCAAATTCCTTTAGCCCCATGGTGGCAGCAAATGTTTGCCATTGCTGATCGCGCTGCTGCTTTAATTCAGGGCTAAAGCGATTTGTTTGTTGGCTATAAACAAAGCCATTATGATCATACGGTACCGCCCAATCCGCTTTATGCCATGCACGCTGGGCCAGCGATAATAACCGTGGGAACAGCTTATATTCAGCCATATTATTGGTGCGCGTATTTTCGCTCCATAATTGACCCTGAATACCCACAAAACGTTTATCTTTTGCTAAAGGCGCGGATACGACCTTGCCTTGCTCATCATGCTTTAACGTGTCATCAGCTACATAAGGCTTATCTTCTCGATCGAGCCAAAATTCAGCATGAATAGGCAAATTATCTGGCATAAACTGAAATATCTTTTCAGTATTTATATGCCTTGAAGCCCAGTAATAACCATGCTCTTGTGGGTCTGCCTCATACGGGAAGTCAAAATACAATACATCTGGCGAAGAAAGCACTGCTTGCCAATTTCTATTAGCAAATTCATGTGCACGCTGATGGCCATTCCACATTAATAAATCCCAAACATTACCTTGCACAATCTCTGGCATATTTTCTGGGTTAGTATGCGATAAGCCATCGCTCCATGCTGCGGTTTCAATATTCATATCAGCCAACATATTGGCAATACGTTCAATAAAATAGCTGCCCAGCTGACCTGCTTCAGTAATTTCTAACTTATTTTGTTTAATAAAATCGGCACAAGCAGGTGAATCAACCCATGCACCTGCAGTTTCATCTGCGCCTATGTGATAACGAGTTAGCGGATGCTGTGCCTCACTATGAATACTTTTTACTTGTTCCATTACCTCACGGATAAACGCATAGGATGAGTCTAAACACACATTAATAGTATTGTCGTTGTAGTGCTGTACCGACGAATACACCGTTGTATCAAGCGGGTCATAAAGTAAAAACTGTTCGGCTTTTTGTTTATCGCCTTGTTGTATGTATTTATTATAACGCGCTTGCATAGATTTAATCGCAGCGCGAGAATGTCCTGGCATATCAAGCGATGGGATCACCTGAATGTGACGCGCACTGGCCGCTTTAAGTATTTCTTGGTAATCAGCTACCGAATAATAGCCGTTTGCTGCACTTGAAGTATCAAGCCCTGCGCCTAGCTGTGGCATTAAACATTGCTGCTCGCTTTGATCAAAACAACGCTTTGCACCTATATCTGTAAGTTCAGGCAGTGATGGAATTTCTAAACGCCAGCCTTCATCATCACCTAAGTGTAAGTGTAGCTTGTTAAGTTTATAAGCAGCCATTTGATCAAGTAACTTTAAAATAAAGCCTTTATCACGAAAGTTTCGCGCTACATCAACCAACACACCTCTAAACTGATAATGCGGTGCATCAATAACTTCTCCCACAGGTAATATATTACTGTTAACCTGATATAAGCTCGCTAAACTTTGCAGAGCATAAAAAACACCCGTTTCGTCAACTGCATCGATTACAACCTCATCGGCTTTAATTGCTAATTTATAACTACCATTAAGCTGATCTTTTTTAACAGTGGAATTAAGTGTGACCTTAATTGCCGCTGCATCATCGCTTAAATTAATACCTAGTAGTTCAAGCCGCTCGATTGCAGCCAATACACTTGATTTATTAACTTCTGCATAATTAATATTAAGCCCTTGGCTAATATCAAGCGTTTGAGTTTGACTAAACTCGCTAACGCGTGGGGTGGGTATAATTTGCTGAGCAATGACATTACTCACTTGATTTTGCGAGGTTAAATAAGCTGAAAAGTCATACTTTTCATTACGCTCAAACAAGCGCTCAGCAGTAAGCCACTGTGTTTTGTCGCCCGCAGTACGTTTAAACTGACGAGTGTAGTCGGTATAAGGTTCTACATGAGGTAATAGCTCTAAGCCGGTCTCTGGATCAATTTTAGGCTTTGTACTTTCAATCACTTTAGCGGTGTCATTGTTATTCACCACGATATAGTTAGGAATAGCGTCGCTTTGCGATAATGACCAAAAATGCGCATAAAAAGTAATCGTTTTAGTCTCACCGGCTTTAAAGCCAGTAAACCCATCTTTAAGCTCAATAACATGAATATCACCATTAACGTGTTTAATAGTAAATTCATCGCTAATCGACTTTTGTATTGGCGTAATTTGACTAAAGTAAATTTTCCATTGGTCAACGTTAATCGCCGAGTTGGCAGTTAAATGTAAATTCGCTTTAAAACAGTGACCGTTTTCAATATCTGGATCGCACTGTGCTGATGGGCGGTTATCAACTTGCTGATATTTTATTTGTAATGTGTTAGCAAGTAACTCCACCGCACTATCGTTTGCAGGGCTTAGCTGAACCGATGCCGTATTTTGTCCTTCAACATTGCCCTGACATGCACTTAAACCTAGTGCTAAGCAGCATGCTGTCAGTAATGATTTAATCTTCATTCGCTACTCTCCCTTTATTATTAACTTAGTCACTCAAGCATCTCTTTCAAATGCTAAAAATTAAATCGATTTTTGAATGCATTTATTCTTAGTGCGGTTAGTTTATAATGTACCATCAGCTAAAAAATATTTTATGCTTTAAATTAATCACTATTCATATCTAGTAATTGCTACCTTAGCCAAACAATCCACTACGTAGGTTCTAAATAATAATTAACATTGCGCTTTAATTTATGACAACGCTGTCATTAAGCTATTAATGTATCCTTTTTTTTCTTTTATAGCTACACAGAAGGGCAAAAAAGATACAAAAAATTTACAAGTATGAGCTTAATATTCTTTTAAACCATTGTATTTAAATTAAATTTAAATATTACTAAATTATTACCTAAAACTTTATCTACCATTCTCACAAGAAAGGCGTATAAATTAACTGTTAATATTCAATGATGTCTTTATAATTTAGTCGTCAAATAATAAAAACCGAGTACTGTTAACTACTCTTGCTGTAGTCGTTAACCGATAAAGATAAATTAGTACCTAATGATATATAAAGGTCTATTAAGCCTATGAGAACAACAATAAACGACGTGGCAAAAGATGCCGGGGTATCAATAAAAACGGTATCAAGAGTAATAAATAACGAAACCTCGGTCCGTGACAATACCCGTGAAAGAGTTATGGCATCAGTCGAAAAGTTGAACTTCCAGCCAAACTTAGCAGCAAGAAGTCTTGCAGGAACAAAAGCTTACAGCATAGCTTACATATACGACAACCCTAATGCGTACTACATTATCGACATGCAAAATGGTATTTTAGATGCGTGCAAAAAGCAGGGGTTTGAACTACTTATTCACCCATGTGATGCCAAAGAAGCGCATATTTTTGATGAAATTACTAATATGATCAAACGCACTCGTATCGCGGGAATCTTACTCACCCCACCCTTTTCTGAAATGCCTGAGTTTGTTGAAAAGCTAACTCAACTAGACCTAAAAGTTGTGCGTATTTTATCAGGGCACGACGCGCCTGACTCATTAACACCCTGTATTATGATTGACGATAATCTCGCCTCAAAGTCAATTACTGAGCATCTAATTAATAACGGCCACACGCGCATTGGCTTTTTAGCCGGTGGCAGCGAACATAACTCGACCAAAGAGCGCTTGGAAGGTTACAAAGCAGCGCTAACCCAATACGACATTACTATAGATCCAAGTTTAATTATTGATGGCGAATATTCATTTGAGTCGGGGGTTGAGGGTGCTAAAACACTCATTAGCCAAACAAATAGGCCAACCGCTATTGTCTCATGTAATGATGAAATAGCCGCCGGTGCGTTATTTGCAGCCAGATTAATGAACATTGATATACCCAGCGAGCTTTCTATAACAGGGTTTGAGGATAGCCCATTCTCTCGTCAAACCTGGCCAAAACTCACCACGGCTCATCAGCCTAATAATAAAATTGCCGAAGATGCGGCCAGCTTGTTAATAGCACAAATTCGTAATGGCAATGACCGCGATATTATAAAACTATACACTCCTGAGCTCGTCGTTAGAGACTCTACCGCACGTCCTAGTTAACCGTGTAAATGGGATCACCGTATTATTAATATTCCCCTGTGCGTTGTAAAAAAACCTTCAGCGCAGGGTTATATTAAAAAACGGCCTACTTTTTGAATATACCTTCTGTATTACTGAGTTTATTAACAGTTAGACGGCTTTCAGTGTAAATTTTACACTTAGGGTCGGTTGATCTTTCAAGGTTACATAACTCAGTTCAACTCTCTAATACCGATTCACTTAATTAAGTATTATTGCAAATTGGTATAAATATGCAGGAGTAAATTATGGCCAAGTCAGCCCAATTGTATAGAATGGCAACCGATGAACATATTTGCCCATTTGGTTTAAAATCTAAAGATTTGCTTGAACGTCAAGGCTTTGAAGTAGACGATCACTTGCTCACCTCAAGAGCGCAAACCGATGCGTTTAAACAGCAACACGACGTAGAAACAACACCACAAACGTTTATAGATGATAAGCGCATAGGTGGCTACGATGAGCTTAGAAGTTTCTTTAATAAATCGCCTGCCGGTCAGCAAGGTACAACCTATACCCCTGTGATAGCGATTTTTGCGGTTACCTTGTTGCTCAGTTTAGCTTTTTCGTTAAGTGGTGCAGGGCTAAGCATGTATACACTTGAGCTTTTCGTGGCATTAACCATGGCCGTACTAGCCATTCAAAAGCTACAAGATTTAACCAGCTTCTCAAACTCGTTTATCACTTACGACTTACTCGCCATGAAAGTGATCCCTTACGCTTATGTATATCCATTTTTAGAAGCCTTTGTGGGTATAGGTATGATTGCAGCACTGCCCGCTTATTCAATTGCCCCTATCTCTTTATTTATAGGTAGTATTGGCGCAGTCTCTGTTATTAAAGCTGTATACATAGACAAGCGAGCACTAAAATGTGCCTGTGTTGGCGGCGATAGCAATGTACCGCTTGGCTTTATTTCATTAACCGAAAACCTATTTATGATTGCTGCCGGTCTATGGATGCTAGTTAAATAATATAAAAGCGCGGTAAGTTACAACTTACCGCGTCCTTCATATTTTGATAGCGGGCTACGAGCTGCGGGAGGCGCTGCGCTAAAAGTGCAGGTTCTGGGTTTTAGGTTCTGGGTTTTAGGAATAGTATGACTAGATACTAGGTTGTTTGCACAAGCTCGCTACTCGTCACTCGAAACCTGTTGCCTGTTTACTTTCTTCTCATTCGCTTCTCTGTGGTCAAATAGGTTTTAGTAAAATTTTCACATAGAGGTTATGAGACGCTGCGCGGAAAGAGAAGGCTAAAGGTGCTAGGTTGTGTTCGCTGCTCGTGACTCGAAACCCGTAGCTCGTAGCTCGTAGCTCGAAGCCTGCCTTATTTCGGTAAGTTCAAAAGCCCTATTTGATCGGTGCTAATTAAGCCGCGATTAAATAGGACTCTTGTCCTGCATGTTTATTGTTGCGTTTAAACGAGCCTTTGCCTTTTTTAGCTTTAACCACTTGCGGTTTAAATACTTTAGAGGTTACCAGTGCTGCTAATGCGTTGTGTTTAATCACGCCGCGGCCGGTGTCTACGGCGGATTTATTAACCGCTTTTGCTTTGCATTTTTTAGTCATATTATTTCCTATTCGTTAAAAATAAAAGAATCACTCGAAGGAGCAATGCGCCTTCGTTATGGATGGCGATTGTAGGCTTAATTTTCAAGCATGCAATCATTTTTAATGCTGTTTTAAATATATTTTAGCCATAAAAAAAGCGCCGTTTATAACGGCGCCTATTTAGCTTATAAAATTAAAAACTAAAACTTAATTTTGCATAGTAACTACGGCCATCAAAGCCATAGGGTACAGCACGCAATGGGTATTTAAATGCCCCATTAGAGATAGCATTTAATACTTCATCATCACCTAATTCATCCGGTGTTTCGTCAAATACGTTGTCTGCGCCAACCGATAACGCAAACATCTCGTTAATTTGATAACTTACATTTAAATCCACTAATACGGCTGATTCTACCGTACTCGTCGCTTTAAATGAGCCATCAGTAGCTAGCTCAATATGATCGTTAGCAAAATACTTCACATCGGTTTCGCCAAAGTAATTAAAGCGGATCATTGAGCTGTACGAATCACGCTCATAATCAAAAGTAAGCGTTGCACGTTCACCCGGTTGTCCGTCGGTTAAAAAGCTACTTTGAATGTCATCAAGTGCTACACTTTTTGGAATGCCGGGAGCTGCATTCACACTATCAATTTTAGTTTCGTTTAAGTTACCCGCAAACGTAGCAGAAAAATTACCATCATATAAATCGGTGCGGTATGACGCAATAATGTCCACGCCTTGAGTGGTTGAGTTTACAGAGTTTGAAAAGTAATTCGCTTGCACTGCACCCGTTGCTTGCAGAGCAGCAACCGCCTCAGGACTAAACGCCACATCATCCGCCGACAACAAGCTACCTAATGTAATACGGTCTTCAATTTCTACTCGGTAAAAGTCCACCGTTAGCGATAAATCACTGGTCACATCGTAAACAAAACCGGCACTGTAGTTAGTTGATGTTTCAAGCTTTAAAGTATCAACACCTAAAGCAGCAGGGAACGCTGAACCTGTTGTCGCAGTAAACGACTGACTTAACGTGCCGTCAGACCCTAAGTTAGTGGTAAAAGCAGTGTAACCACTTTGCTGTAATGATGGTGCTCTAAAACCCGTTGATAACGCACCACGTACCGCAAAATCATCATTAAATTCGTAACGTGTTGCCACTTTACCTATGATGTCGTCACCCGCATTCGAAAAATCTTCATAGCGAAGTGCGCCACTCACATTCCACGCATCGTTAATCATGGTTTCTGCATCCACATATACTGCGTAACTATCACGATCGCTTTTGTTTGAAGCTTCAGGGCGAAGGCCGTTATAAGCTTGAAAACCACATTGTGCAAATTGACCCGGATCGTTCACCGATGGGTATGAGGTATCCGTGTTGGCTGTTCCACATGCGTATGATGCTTCTTCACCGGGTACAATTTCATAGTTTTCTTTACGGTATTCAGCGCCAATTGAAACATAAACAGGCTCACTACGACCAATATCAACAATCCCGTTTATATCTGCATTAAAGGTTGTTTGATCAAACCTAAAACCACCCGAGTATCCCTCTGTTGGGCCAGCATTCGCGGCTATATCGGCATCGCTTGCATCCGGGTTATTAAATAAATACTCCGCCGCGTATGACGCATTTAAAGTATTGCGTGAGGTAAAATCGTATTGGTTTTCACCATAAACTGCAGAAACATCGTAGGTCCAATCAGGGTTAATTTCACCTTTAAAACCAACTGATACCGAAATATCTTGTGCTTCATTATCTATTTGCGGTAAAAAACCGTCGCTGTAAACTTGCGTTACGTTTTTAGACGCTTCATTAAAATTACGGTAAAAGCCGTTGCCTAGTGCAGTACGCTCAGAGTAACCACCAAATGAGTAAAGCTCCCCCTCACCCATTGGCAACGCCATATTGTAAAATACCGAAGTAAATTCACTCTCTGCATTACCTTGTCCCCAACGTACTTCGTCCGATAAAGTACCTGGTGCGACATTAAGTGAACCACCGGTATCTCGCTCTGCGCGGTTAGTTTTATCTGCATCACGGTACTCAAGCGATAAATTAATAAAACCGCCTTCATTACCTAATTCAAAACCACGGTTTAAACCCGCAGAAATTGTTTCTCCATCACCTATCGCTGTTTCGCCATATTGTACGTACCCGGTGGTTAAATCTGTTGAGTTATTAAGTGATAAGTTGATAACCCCTGCAATTGCATCAGAGCCATACTGAGCCGCCGCACCATCACGTAACACTTCAACTCCTTTTAAAGCAATAAGCGGAATCGCATTCATATCAGTACCTGCAGAGCCACCGCCCACAGTACTTGTTAAACCAAAAATAGATTGATTATGACGGCGCTTACCGTTGACTAAAACCAAGGTTTGATCTGGTTGTAAGCCGCGTAATGTAGCAGGGCGAAATAAATCGGAACCGTCAGAAACCTGCGTACGCGAGAAGTTAAATGACGGTGCCGTTGCCTGTAAGCTTTGGCCAAGCTCGGTAAAGCCACCTTTATTTAAATCATCTGCGTCAATTAAATCAATAGGTGATGACGACTCAGTGGCAGTTCGGTTTGAAACTCGCGATCCTAAAACAGATATTTGTTCGATATTTTTTTCAGCTTTAGCAGGCGCTTCTTGTGCATTAACCATACTTGGCGCACTGAAAGCAAAAGCAACCGCTACAGCCAATGTGTTTAAACGATATGTTGACATAATGATGACCCTGTTTTGTGTATTCTTATAATGTGTGTGGGGTATATTCCTTTATCCCCTTGCCAACATCCTAGCAACATACACAAACAAAAAGAAACAAAAAAATTGATAAAATTAGCATAAGAATGCAAATAACTTTAAAAACAGGAAAATAACACCTTTAAAAGCTCAAAATACAACCAAAGTAGCAATTTAATATCACAACCCCAAAAGTTAATGCAATGTTAACATTAAGATTTCGTTTATAATTAGTAAAAACAACAGTTTTGTATGTTTTTTACCCTGCACTGGGTAAAAAACACACTCTAAATGACGTTTTATGCGGTTTTTATTAGACTAAAGTAGATAGCAAAAGGTAAGAAAGGGTACTCAGCTGAAACTATAAATAGGTCGTTATGTAGTACTGTCCGTTTTTAAACAATATTTTATACAGGCCTATTTAAGAGGTGTAACTATGCCAATCAAACTCACTAATAAGATGACAAAGTAGAGGGTCTACGCCTGTTGATTCACAGTACGCACGTAATTGCATGGGGGTTTGTTTATCAAAAATAACTTGCCTAACTACATATAACATATGATTGAATGTGATTAGATCATTATCATTAATACCATCTAAATCATGGCAACTCATCAGTAAGTTACATATTTTAGTATCGTATCCCCATAACTTTAAAACGTAGGCCGAAATAAAATTGGCACTTACGTACCCATCGGCCATAGTTTGGGCATGCTCATCTGGCGCATCGCTTTGAGCTTGAGACAATAAAATAATCTTGCCAACAAAACTCAATAACGCCACTGAAAATAATAGTTCTTGATCATGTAAGTTAAAACCTGCCTGCTTAGCAAAGCGCTTAACACAGCTAGCGTAATTCGCCGCTATATTTAATTGCTTTTCATGTACGTCACTAGGAATAGACGATTCAAAGTTTTTAGCAACTAATAAAGACGTCGTAATTGCCATTAATATGGTAATTCCAAGCCTCGATACAGCTTCATCTATTGACGATGTAGGCCTAACAAAACCAAGATAAGCGGAGTTTGCAAGTTGTAACAATTTAGCCGTTATTATTGGCTCTTGAGAAACAACATTGGCTATATCGTGCAAATCAAATTCATTGCTTTGTATTAAGTCTCTAAGTTCTTTTAAAATAAGAGGGTAAACAGGAAAGCTAATCATAGCCCCTAACTGCCTGCGCACATTAAAAGCAAAAGGTAACGACTTTAACGCCGCTACATTGTCAAAAAGCGCGGTTATATCTGCTTCATTAAACGGCTTAGCAAGATAAGCATGCACAACATTAGGTTGTCGCATCATAGTACTAAGCGTCATATCGCCGGTAAGTAACGCCCTCACTGGATAGGGGTTTTGTGAAGAGCACTGCTCTAAAACATCCAATCCATTCATTTGCGGCATTAAATAATCACTTAATACTAAATCAACGTCTTGCCTGGTATTTAAAAGCTGCCAAAATTCATCTATATCCGCTGTTGTCATAATATCAACCTCTGGAAAGGCTCTATGAATAGTCCTTTGTAATACTTTTAATAAAAAAGCATCATCGTCTAGTATGACTACCGTTATCGAACTCATTGCGCACCTTGAGAATTAAAATGGTTTAAATAATTACAAAAATCATTCTGCTCTAAAGGCTCACTGTAGTAATAGCCTTGTATGTAGTCACACCCTAACTTTTTAATTAATTCACATTGATAGGCTGTTTCTACCCCCTCAGCAACAACTTTTAAATTTAGATCATGCGACATACGCGTAATATTACGAACCATACTTTGCATCGCTAAAGACGATTCAATATCAGTAATAAGGGTTCTATCTAGTTTAACGCCATCTACAGGCAGCTTTGAAAGGTAGCCAAGTGATGAGTAACCTACACCAAAGTCATCAATCAATAGCTTAAACCCTAACGATCTTAGCCTTATTAATTGCTGTTCGCAGGTAGTAAAATCTTCGATTAGATAAGTTTCTGTTAACTCAAAAACTAACTGTGCCGGCTCTAAACTATTGCTGCTTAAACACTCGAGCATGTAGTCAATCCAATCGGGATCATCTTTTAATTGCCTAGCAGACAAGTTAATTGCTAATACACCCACGCCTGTTTTGTTATCACCCCAATATTTTAGTGTTTTACAGCTTTGAGAAATAACCCAGCGCCCTATTGAGATAATTTGACCATCGCATTCAGCAATAGGGATAAAATGAGCTGGCGCTACCCAGCCATGTTTACTCGGCTCATACCAGCGAATTAACGCCTCAGCAATAAATATTTGGCCTGTTTTAGTGTCAACTTTTGGTTGAAAGCGTAATGAAAGCTCATCTTTATTTACCGCTGTTAATAATAAACGGCTTAACTCAAAGTTCTTTTTATAATCTGCGACCAGCTGAGGGTCAAAGCGAGAACAAATACGCTGCTGATCACCTACTTGATAATTCATCGTCAACTGCATTTGATTAACGAGTTCTTTTCCCTCTAAGCTATCCTCAGGAAACAAACCATACACCCCATAAAGCTGCACATGAGCATCGGTGTATTTACTAGGGAGTACTTTTTTCAGATCATTCATCGCCTTATTTAAATCGGTTAAAATTTCACTATCAGATTTAATTTCAGGAACAAATAATACGAACCGATCGGCGCTCTTATGAAGAACTTTGACCGCTTTTTCTGATACACCTTTTAGCACTTCCAAAACCAATTTTACAAGGTGGCTGCCATCTTCTTCCCCTAGCAGATCATTGATTAATTGAAACTGCGCAATACCTATATAAACTAATGCATAACATTCTTTATTCGCTTCACATAAAGCTAAATGATTATAAAAGTCAGACTCGTTGGTTACCACCGACTGTGTTCTGGTGAGTTGAAAAATGTTACTCATGCTATTTGAGTTGCTTGATAACTTTAAAAGTTGATAAGAATCATCATTTAAACAACGCTCTATCATAACTTCTTCGCTTTTAGCTAGATCAGAGGCGTGTGCGTAATTAATAAAAAGTGTACTGCTTTTCTTATCAACAAATGACTGACTCACCGCTTTGTTTTGAGCTGTATCTAAATGGGCGAGGTGTTTATTTTCATATAAATGAATATCTGGAATGATTTCAGCGGCAGGCGCGTTAAAACGATTAATAATACCGTTATTGTCTATTTCTATTAGGCCAGACATGCTGCCCATTAATAATTGATCTCTTACTCTTTTAGCTCGGCGCTGTTCATATTTTACTTGCGCCTCGCTAATGTTCTCAAGTAGCTCACTATCGACCCATGGCTTTTCTAAAAAACGAAATACCAATCCCTGATTCAATAACTCAACCACAGACTTAAAATCAGCATATCCACTTAGCACTAAGTTTACGCAATCGGGCCAGCGACTTTTAACCTGCCGTAATAAGTCAGCGCCGTTCATTTCTGGCATTCTAAAATCGGTAATGATGATTTCAATTTGATTAGCCGCTAATATTTCAAGCGCTTCAAAACCAGTGGATGCTGTTATTACATCATAACCAGAACGAACAAGTACTCGCTTTAAAGACTTCAATACATTGAGTTCATCGTCTACTAATAAAATTCGCAAAGCCACTATTTACACCCCAAGAAGAATTCTATTTTCACCAAATAAAATATTTACACGGTTTATCAATGTATCGTTACTAAATGGCTTACAAATATACCCATCAGCACCGGCATTAACTGCATCGATTAGTTGAGTTTCAGGCATCCCTGAAATCACTAATACCTTAATATCTTTAAACTCTTCGCAAGAGCGGATAAAACGAATGACCTCAATACCGCTTAGTCCCGGCATAGATAAATCAACAGTTATCAGCTCTGGTTTTCGCTGGTGCATTAACGTACCAGCCTCGAACCCACCTGCGGCTTCTACAACGTCAAAACCGCTTCGTTTTAAAACACGCCTAATTGCAGAACGAACATTAGCCTCATCATCAATAATTAAGACTTGCGGCTTATGCGACAAACTTTGTGGAACGGGCATTTTATTTCTGACTAAAAAGTCAATAAAATCAATCACCTGCACCCTGTAATTACCTCGACCAGTCAGCTTATGCCCTTTTAAGTCTCCCGCATTAATCCAACGGCTTACCGTACGTTGGTGAACATCGCAATAACTAGCAATCTCACTTGGCTTTAATGTTTTTAGCATGCTAATAAAATTCAACTTGATTTTAAAATCACATTAACATAAGTTTAATGATATAGCGACAAATAGGACATTTAAGACGTAAGTGACATTAATTAACAGCTAACTCAATAACACACCCTATTCAAGAATAGTCTAGAATAAATCCTAAGCTATTATTAATAGTTAAAAACACCCACAATTGTGGCTATCTTTATTACCAAGGGGCATCTATGTTCGCCATTGATACTTTTCACACTCACGGCAGCGATATAGACCAATTTATCCAACCTGTAAATCAGTTTACGAACAACAGCCCTGATTTGCTGCTTGGGTTTGCAACAACAGATACCATTAAGCACCTTTGCAACAACCAGCCAAGCTTGATAGAAAACACTCAAAACGGTTTATTTATCTCATCATGCCTTGGTTCATCAACCGAGCAAACCCTCTCATTAAATGAGCACAGCATTAGTTTATTCTCGATTAAAGACCCAAATGGTCATTATGGTGTTGCAAGTTGTAATGCAACCGATAATCTAAGAGAAAATGCTGCTCAAACCGTACTCGAAGCCATTGCTAATGCAGGCCAAACTGGACTCGCCCCAAAAATGGTCTGGTGTTTTCAAGTTCCAGGTAATGAGGAGTTGGTATTACAAGGAATTCAAGATGCTATCGGGCAGCGTATACCTGTTTTTGGAGGAAGTTGTGCCGACAACGACATTTCAGCAAAGTGGTGCTTTAGCGATACTAAAAATGTATACCAACAAGGCTTTATTATTGCAGTGTTATACCCCTCGGTAGAAACATTCGGCTTTTATAGTTCAGGCTATGATAAAACCGACCAGCTGGGTACAGTTACAAACGTTGATGGTCGCATATTAAATACTATCGATAACCAGCCCGCCTTTGATGTTTATAATCAGTGGCGAAAAAACATAGGGTTTGAACAGTTAAAAGCGGGAAATATACTTGCCCAATCAACGATGACCCCACTGGCAAGAGCCCTTTCCTCTGATGATGATATTCCTAGGCTGCTGCTAAGCCACCCAGCGGTAGCTGAAAATGGCACGCTAGAATTATTTTCAAATTTAAGCGTTGGCGATACTGTTTATCTTGCTTCGGGAAGCCCTGAACAATTAATAAAACGAGGCGATATGGTCGTTTCTTCACTGACCAAACTGGCAGACTTACATGCAATAAAAAATATAAAGGGCGCTATTATTATTTTTTGTGGCGGCTGCATGTTATCTATCCAAAGTGCAATGCAAGAAGTAAAACACTCTATTGCAGCACAATTACCCAACACACCGTTTATTATGGGCTTTACCTTTGGAGAACTTGGCACATTTAGCGACTCAACTAGTAAGCACGGTAACTTAATGATCTCATGCGAAATATTTGGTGATTCTGTATGACTACCAACGAAATACTATTAGAAAAACTACATTTATTACAGGTTCATAATTTAGCACTTGAAGAAAACCGTGCCTTCAACAGCCTGATTTTAGACGGCCTAGATGCAATCTTAAAAAACGACAGCACAGAAACCTTACTCACTGAGTTTTTTAATATTTTGCAACAAGCGATCTCTTTTTCTGCGGCTATTTTAATTAAAATAAATCCCAGTGATGAATTATCTACATTAGTCACAGCATCGCACCCTCATAGCGATGCAATAATTACCCAGCTTACAGTTCTCGATAAACCGAATAGAAACATTAAAAATGTATTTAACTTACACCAACTTCCTAATTGGCAAGTAACCGATCCTTTTTGGCATTCGCAGCATGCAATGCTCACCACCCCAGTAAGTACTAGCACAGAGAGCTACCAGCTCTATATTTTTTCTGAAACAATTGGCGCGTTTAATCAGCACGATATTACTTTAATGCAACGCTTTGTCAGTTTTGCAGGGAATACGATTTCACAATTTGAAAAACGAAACTTACTTGTGAAACAAAAAGAAATGGAGGAAAAACAAAGCAACATTGAACAAGTGCTAATCAACTCTGAAAAAATGGCTTCGTTAGGGCAAATGGCAGCAGGCGTCGCACACGAAATAAATAACCCTTTAAGCTACATTGTTAGTAATATCCAAAATTTGGCTTACAACCTTGAGCAATTTAGTCATTTAATTAACACACTCAAAGCAGAAAAAGCCATAACGCAGCAAACATTAGTAAATACACTACAGCATTACCAATTTGATGAATTACAAACAGACTCAAGCGATATCATTGCTGAAATGACTGAAGGGGCTGATCGAGTTAAAGAGATTGTTCAAGGGTTAAGGCAATTTGCTCATCCGGATCAAACCCAAATTGGCGATATTGATATAACCGAGCTCATTGATAACACATTACGTGTTGCCTGGAACGAAATTAAATATAACGCCAACGTTGAAAAAAACTACAACACAGAACCCGTTATCATCACAGGGCGTTCAACCCAGCTCTCTCAGGTATTTTTAAATTTATTTTTTAACGCCGCTCAAGCCATTTGCGACAAGGTTGGAGTGATCAGTATTACCACTAAAGCCGATAAAAAAAATGCCTATATAACTATTGCCGATAATGGCAGTGGAATTGATGAGGACAAATTAAATAAAATTTTTGACCCTTTCTATACTACAAAACCAAAAGGCCAAGGCACAGGGTTAGGGCTGGCTATAAGCAAAGCAATTATAGAGCAGCATAGTGGTCAAATTCGAGTTGAAAGCCAGTTAAACCAAGGTACTGTTTTTTATATTACCTTACCTAAAAAACCCAAATTAACTGACGATGTACTCACTATTTTAAATGCTAACAAACCGATTGAATAAGCTCTATTTACAGCACTGATTTTGTGTAAGTAAGCTGTAATAATCATCGTTAACTTTAAGAGTAATATAGTTAAAATATTTGCAAACCAAGGTACTGCGCTATGGTATTTAATCCTATCCGCTGTGATTTACGTACTGCTAAAGTACAGTATCTTGATACGGCTTAAATAAATCAGTTGTTTACAAGCAAAGCTTAGACTAACTTTAGCCATTTAATACACTTTCTTATTGGTAAAAAAATGACGGACATTGACCCATTAGAGCAATTAAATCAACAACCACCGAGTATTTTATGCTTAGATGATGAAGCCAATGTGCTTAAATCTTTAGTTCGTTTATTACGCCAATATAAATTTGATGTGAGTGTTTCAACCAGTGGACAAGATGCACTTGAAAAAATGCATGCAAAGGAATTTGACGTCGTTATTAGTGATATGCGTATGCCACACATGAGTGGGGCGGAGTTTTTAGCTAAAGCGAGAAAAATCGCTCCCGATAGCCAACGTATTTTGTTAACTGGTTTTTCTGATCTAGAGTCAACAATAAGTGCGGTTAACGAAGGAGGTATTCATGCCTATGTGCAAAAACCTTGGCAAAATGAGCACTTAATTAGTGTTATACAATCAGGTGTAGAAAAGTTTAGACTAAAAAAACAAAATGAAATTTTACAACTTCAAGTAAATCAACAAAATCAACAGCTAAAAGAACTTAATACTAATTTAGAACAACTCGTCGACAAGCGAACAAAACAAATTAGAAGCGTGCTGAAAAAACTTGAAGTCGCTAATGAAAGTGAAAAACGAGAGCATCAATCTACTGTTGAACTGCTTTATAATTTTATTAATGCAAATCCGTATCTCGATGGTAAAAGAGCCGAGAACATTGCCGGCACATGCACGCAAATAGCGCGTTACCTTAATGTATCGCAAAGAAGTATCACGCTTGCGCCTATTGCAGGGTATTTAGCTCAAATTGGTTTACTTGCGATGGACCCTGAGCTTTACAACAAACCTATTAACGAACTCAATGAAGTACAGCGCAAAACGTTTTACACCCACCCGAGTATTTCACAATTAATGCTCATGCCTGCAACGCATTTAAGCGATGTTTCTGATGCAATTTATCATCAATTCGAACGCTACAACGGCCAAGGAATACCCAAAGGGCTTGCTAAAAACGATATTCCCATTGGGGCTATGGTGCTCTGCGTTGCTCGAGATTACTGGGAGCATTATGAGCAAAGCGATCCATTATTAACTACAAAAATGCGTCATGAGGTGGCACTTAATAATATTAAGCTTGGTAGTGGCAGCTTATATCATCCAAAAATAGTAAAATCGCTTGAGGCAAGTCATGTACAGCTTATGGCCTCAGACACGTCTATTGGCTCGATTAAAGTAATTTGCGCTCAAGAACTTGAAGAGAGTATGACACTGGCAAACTCACTGCACAGCCATACAGGTATTATGCTTTTACCTAAAGGGCACGTTTTCAATTCAAAATCGATTGTGAAACTACAGCAACTCGAAGCCAAAAAGCCGACTCCGTTTAGAATTATGGTTAAAACGGCTAAATGATTGATCTAAAATGCTCTTTTATTCGTTATACTAAGCCATAATAGTTACTTTCAAATATATTGCTTGAAGGAGCACACAGTGTCGCGATTTTCTGCCGTTACCGATAATCCCCACGACGGGCGTTTTAACCAAAAAACAGGTATTTTATTAACCAACTTAGGTAGCCCCGATGCCCCGACAGCAAGCGCGTTACGTGTTTACTTACGTGAGTTTTTGTCAGATCCGCGCATTGTAGAAATTCCGCGTATTTTATGGATGATCATACTGCATGGTATTATTTTACGCATTCGCCCAAAACGTTCTGCCAAGCTATATAAAAGTATTTGGACTGAAAATGGCTCGCCACTAACCCATATTACTCGCCAACAAAGCCTTAAATTAAATGCCTTATTAAAACACCATGGCTATACCAACACCGAAGTGGTTATGGCGATGCGCTATGGTAATCCATCAATCGAAGCCGGCCTTGAAGAGCTTAGAGACAAAGGTTTAACCCGCATTATTGTATTGCCACTTTATCCGCAGTACTCAAGCCCAACCACAGGCTCTACCTTCGACGCGGTTGCCAATGTATTAAAAAAATGGCGCTGGGTGCCAGAGCTGCACTTTGTAAATGGGTATCACAAAAACCCAACCTACCTAGAATCACTCGCTAACAGCATTAGCGAAGATTTAGAAAAACACGGAATGCCACAAAAAATGGTGTTTTCATATCACGGTATGCCTAAACAGTTTTTAGATAATGGCGACCCATATCACTGCCTATGCCAACAAACCACGCGTTTAGTGGTTGAAAAACTAGGGCTAGACAAAGATAAAGTGATCACTACTTTTCAAAGTCGCTTTGGTAAAGCTGAATGGTTAAAACCATACACAGATGCAACTCTTGAGAGCTTACCTAGCGAAGGAATTAAAGATATCGCAATTATTAGCCCTGCATTTAGCGCCGACTGCCTTGAAACACTTGAAGAATTAGAAGGTGAAAACCGCGAAATTTTTGAAGAAGCTGGCGGCGAAAAATACCGATACATTGCAGCCCTAAATGACCGTGATGATCACATTGACGCCATGTTTGATGTGTTAAAGCCAATGCTATAAAAACGGGAAGAGCAGCGGTTAGGTTTTAGCTGTCAGCGATCAGCAAGAGATTAGCCAAGTGCGGTGAAAGCTTGTAGGCGCGAGTATATCTCGCGCTTTCTCTTGTATCACTTTCTGATAGCTGACAACTTATAACTCAAAGCTGCGCTTAGCGCTTACATGTCACTATTAATGTGATTGCCCCGGCAATTATCCCCCAGCATGCTGAACCTACCGACCACAAAGTTAAATCAGAAGCCGTTACTAAAAAAGTAATAATGGCTGCTTCAGTATATTCAGCACGATGCAAAGACTGCTGTAAACTATTGGCTATGGTGCCAAACAAAGCAATACCCGCCAGCGCCAATACCAAGGCCTGTGGCAAGCTTGCCACAATTGCCACTAACATAGCCGCACATAACGCCATAATTATATAAAACACGCCACCAGCAATACTTGCCCAATAACGCTTATCAGGGTCTTTATCGGCCTCTTCGCTCATACAAATAGCCGCTGTTATGGCTGCTAAATTAATAGAATAGGTACCAAAGGGAGCCGTCACACAATTTATTAACCCGGTCACAGTTAATGACGATGATATAGGCGCCTTATAATTATGTGCTTTCAAAATAGCAAAACCGGGTAAGTTTTGAGAAGTCATAGTTACTATATACAAAGGAATACTAATGCTTACGAATGCCTGCAAGCTAAACGTTGGCGCAATATAGGCAAAACTACTCGCTTGCCAATGCACAGTACTGGTATCGATGTTGCCCATATACCACGCTAAAAATATACCCGCGAGCAGCACACTTAGCATCGCAAAACGAGCAAAAAAGCGCTTACCAATAAAATACACCACCACCATTAAACCAATAACTAATGGCATTTCGTTCATAAAGTTAAACACGTCAATGCCGAATGTCACTAATACTCCCGCTAACATGGCACAAGCCAACTCACTAGGAATACGGTTCATTATTTTTGCAAACCACCCCGTTATTCCCGACACCAGCACCAATAAGGCTGATAACATAAAGGCACCAATGGCTTCATGTAGGCTATAGCCTTGCGCGCTTGAGATGAGTAATGCAGCCCCAGTGGTAGACCATGCAATTAAAATGGGCACTTTATAATAAAACGACAACACAATAGAGGTACTGCCCATTACCAGCCCCAGCATTAATATCCAGCTTGCCACCAGTTCGGGTGTACCACCTAAAGTGATCACTACTTGGTAAATCAATGCTATCGAACTTGAAAAACCAATAATAACGGCAACAAGCCCCGCCATAGTGCGACTAAGTAATTGATCAATCCCTGCCATAATTCCCTCATTTCATGCTTTAACGTTACAACATACTTTGCCTATTTATACTTTGCAATTAGCCCTTTGAATAATGAAAAATGATCACGTTGCAAAAAAATTTATTGGTCAGTTTTGCTTGTCAAAATCGGTGTAATTTTAAAAACATGCATGTACCTAAAAACATGCCACAGGGTGCGTCATTACTGTAAACATCATTATTTTTAAGCTAAAAATAAATACCTAAAAAAGGTAAAACAAATACTAACAATGAGTTAAAAAAACACTAATTACCACTTTATGATTACAATTTAAATTTGATCTCATCCTATTTTTGATATAAAAATTAACAATTATTTTACCAATTACCCTAAAAGAGAAACAGATGAAACGTTACATTGTTTTAATTATCGCTATTCCTTTGTCTGTATTTGCCATTTATACACTGCTTAATAATCAGCAAAAAACCGATGAGGTAGACCCACTCATTGCCATTGACATCGTCCCTGTTGATTCTGAATTTGTAAAACAAACTCGTAAACCATCGCCCATTGATATGAGTAAAGATCCTATTAAAACCAAACCCTCAGAAACAAAATTAGCCGTTATTGAAAGTTCGTTTGACGCAATTAATAAACCCTCAACCAAGGCCAAAGAAATCCTTAAAGCGGCAAAAGTACTGCCTACCGATTTGCAAAATGAAGCCTATATAGAATTTGATTTAGCAGCGCTTAAAACCCTTAAAGCGGGGGATAATTTTGACCTCGCCATACCGCAAACTGCCGAAACCTACAGCGCTGAAATAACTAACGTTACCAGTGCCAGTAACGGCGATAAAAGTATTGTAGGCCAAGTGATTGGTGCCAACGGAGCAATGCACACCACCATACTAACCGTGGGCAATGATGCGGTGTATGGTCAATTTACTGCACCTAGTGGCAATTATGTTTTTGAAAGCAAAGGCCAATATGGCTGGATTGCAGCAAAGCGCGATTTATACAAATCACATATAGAACACCAAGTGGGTGAACCCGCACCAAAAAATACGTATGGTAAAGACCCGTTTGCGCCCAGTGATAAAAAATCACCTGCTAGTTAATTTTTAGCCTAAACACAGATGACTCAGCAGTAAAACTGCAATTACAAAAGAAAGGGAATACGACTATGAAAAAAATAATATCAACAGCCGCTATTGCAACGGCATTATGTGCCGCCAGCACAGTGTCAGCAGAAACAATTGATATTGGTATTTTATATACCGACCAATCAGCTGCCGCTACTAGTAACATTAATACTAAAATTAATCAGCTTATTGCTTTTAGTAATCAAGTATATAGCCAAAATGGCGTTGATATAACACTGCGTTTAGTGGGCTCTCAAAACTTAGGTAATCATGCAATAACGCCTTCAGAAGACTGGCTTAACGCCGTGACAAATAGCAGCTATGTCGATGGTTTGCGTAATAATTGGAAAGCCGACATGGTAGCCGTATTAGGCACAGGCCAAAGTGCAGGCAGTGGTTTAATCTCTTGTGGACTAGCTTGGGTTGGTCAAGGCACGAATGGCAATTTATACAGCTCTATGAGTAACCGTATGTATTCAATAACAGCCGTTGACTGTGGCGCTTCAACATTCGTGCACGAACTAGGTCATAACCAAGGTTTAGCGCATTCTCGTAAGCAAGGCGATACGGCAGGTGGCGTATACGTTGATGGTATGGGCCACGGCGTACAAAATGAATTTGCCAGTATTATGGCTTACCCTCATGTATTTGGCAGTGCAACTCAGTACGATTACTTCTCAAACCCAAACTGGAGTGTAAACGGCATTCCATTTGGTGTAACCAATCAGGCATATGCCATTCGTACCGTCACTGATACCAAAACCAGTATCGCCAACTTTAAATAACAGCGTAAAAATGGGTAAATAATCCATTTTACCAATTAAGTTCCCCTGCAGAGCGCCTTGGCGCTCTTTTTAATGATTAATCATTTTCTGCTTTATTGCAGGGAGTAAGGTTTTGCCATCGCTATCTACTTTACTCATTAGCTTCAACCCCATTACCTTGGCAAGCACAGGGTAAATATCTAAGTTATTTACCAGCTCAATACTCATTCCTTGTTTAAACGCTGGGCCTGTTGCTATAAAGGATGCTGCCATATCGTCGCTATACGCATAGCCGTGCGTACCTAAATAAGGCGCTTTAGTACCGTTACTAAATACTGCAGGCGCATTGGTTTGCACCACAATATCGCCCACTCGGCTCCCGCTATTATAATGATAGCCATTAAGCTGTTCGCTACTTAAAACACTATAACGCCCCTTAGCTGCCTTTTGTAAGCGTGCTTTATACGCATCAATATCCGCATTTTGAGCATCGCTTTTGGTATAAATAAGCAAGCGAGGACCGGTATTCACAGTAATAAAGTTATCATCTTTAGGTAAACTGCTGACAATAATGCTTTGCTCAGGATCAACCTGTGCCATACCGTGATCAGAAACAATCACTAAGTTTATATCCTGCGCTAATTTGCTCAAACGAGTGCGTAACTGCCCCATTAAGGCATCTAGTTTATGAACAGCGTCACGTGTTTGCACTGCATCTGGACCAAATTCATGCCCCATACTATCAACCAACGAAAAGTAGCTGGCTACAAAACGTGGGCGCTGCGCTTGAGGTAAACTTAACCATTGTACAATTTGGTCAATTCTATCTTGGTAGTCACCTTGTTTAGAATAATGAAAATAGTAGTCTGGCGTCATACCATTAAAGCGCGCATCCGATTCAGGCCAAAAATACACCGCCGATTTAAGCCCATGCATTTTTACTAAATTCCACAGCGGAGTACCCCGTACCCAGGTACTGTCTTTTTGTCCTTTCCCCATGCTGTAGCATTCATTATTGCGCGCTTTGTCACAAAATTTATTATCAACAATACCGTGGTTAACTGGTAGTAAACCGGTGATCACCGAAATATGATTAGGAAACGTTTTAGTAGGGTAAACTGGCTGCATTTTTTGTGCTCTAACCCCTTGCTCAGCCATTGCTTTTAAATTGGGTGCACCGTGCTTTTCAATATAATCCCAACGCAAGCCATCAATTGAAATCATCACTACAGTTTGCTCTTTGGCTGCAAACGCATTACTCATCCCTAATAAAAGGCAAAAACAGACTGCCTTTGTGATCCACAACTTCATTTTAAACACCTATAGATGTATGTTAATTTTATAAAAAATAATACTAAAGCAAGTTGTTACTTTATGATACATGCTGATAGATTAAAGATGGCTCACTAAAAAATATAACTGTGCACTTAATAAGAGCCCAACGTGCAAAATAAAAGGATTGCCATGATCGACTTCAGCAGCAAAATCACCCCAGCGCGTATGCAGCGCACGACGGCCAATTTACAAATGGCGCTTGAGAGCGATCGTGGCCGAATTATTAATAGTGCAGCCATTCGTCGGCTGCAACAAAAAACCCAAGTATTTCCGCTTGAACGCAATGCAGCCGTGCGCTCGCGCCTTACTCATTCATTAGAAGTGCAACAAGTTGGCCGGTTTATTGTGCAACGTATTTTTGCTAACTTAAACTACCAACAGCAAAAAGAATATGGTTTATCGGGCTTAGAACGCCCACTAGAAACCCTAGTAGAAATGGCCTGCCTAATGCACGATATTGGTAATCCGCCGTTTGGTCACTTTGGCGAAGCCGCCATTAATAATTGGTTTAATACCCATTTAGCCAGTATTACACCTGAGCGTTGCCAAACAGCCAATAGCAGCATAGGGGTTATTTTTAAACATTTAGCGCAAGATATTTGCAACTTTGAAGGTAACGCCCAAGGCATTCGCATTGTCCACTCCCTGCTAAGCCTTAATTTAACTTATAGCCAAAGTGCGGCAATTTTAAAGTACACACGCCCTGCAAGCTTAGCAAAGCAAGATATCCCACAAAATAAAAACTACATTATGAAAAAAGTGGGCTACTACTACAGTGAAAAAAGCTTTATAGAAGCACTGCAAACAGAGCTAAAAATGGAACCTTATTGCCGCCATCCTGCCAGCTACATTATGGAAGCCGCAGACGATATTTCTTATTGCTTGGCTGACATAGAAGACGCGGTAGAAAAAGACATAATAAGCACTCAGCATTTATGCGAGCAATTAAAAAAGCAGTATCAAAAAGCACTGATTAACTTAACCTTAAACGACACCCAACATCAAAGCTTTGTTGATGACGCAATTAACTACGCTATTGAACGTGCTCAAGCACAGCCTTTTAATTTTAATAGTGAATTTTTTATTTATTTGCGTGTATCGTTACTGCACCCATTAGTAAATCATGCTGCTAAACGCTTTATTGAAAACATAGAGCCAATTTATCATGGTGACTTTAACCATGCATTATTAGAAGACCGCAGCTACCTGCATGCAGTAACCCAAGCCCTTAAGCAAGTGGCGCTTGAGCATGTATTTTCTCATAAAGAGGTCGAAAAGCTTGAACTACAAGGCTACCGTATTATTAACGGCTTACTAGAATGCTATAAACCATTATTACAATTAACTAGCGACGACTTTAAACGCGCCTTGCATGGCGACAACCGTCTATTAGTAGAATCGAGATTAGTTAAAAAGCTCTCTAAAAAACATTTAAGTAGCTATCAGCACGCCATAAATGCCATGCAAGAAGAGCCAGATCATTTTGCTGCTTACGAATTTTATTATAGATGCAGGCTCATTCAAGACTACATAAGCGGCATGACCGACCAATTTGCTTACGACGAGTACCGTAGCTTAATGGTTATCGACTAGTTTTTCATGCTAGGGAGTGGTATTGCAAAGCCCTAGATAATTTTTCACTTTGCGCTTAAAATTAGTTTATTAATGCTTAACCGCTTTTGAGTTTTATGAAACCGTTACTGAGTTGCTTACTTTTTTGTTTTGCTTTGTTTTATAGCGCCAGCAGTGCCGCTTACAACGAAGCTATGTGTATTCTTATAAAACAAGAAATGCAGCAATACAGTAATAACAAAACCAGCCGTAAGTACCGTAACGCAGCCCGCGACTTTGAAAAAAACTGCAGTAATCCACCAACGGCACGGTCGCAGCCTGCAGCTAAGCCTAAACCGCAAGCTATTATTGAGCAACCCATACCAAAGGTTACAAAGCCACAAGTAACTGAGCCTGTTTCATCAATTGCAGTTACCCCTATCGAACCTGTTCAAAGCAAGTCGTCGCTTATGCAGCAAAACCCACAATTAAACCCAGAGCAAATAGTCGCACCAGCGGCAGATGAAATTACTCAGCAAAGTACAGAGCAAACTCAAAACACAACGAACCCAGCATCAGCAATCAAAATCCCGAATAAGTCACAAAGCAATAAAACAGCAACCGTTGAACAAACTGATGCTGCAAAAAATGATCAGCCTAGCAGTCGCCCAACACCCCAGAACAATACGGCTCCAGCAGTCACAAAAACAACAGTAGAGCCTTTACAAACGGCCATGCCGGTTACCATAAAAGCCTCAGAGCAAGCAAAGGGTGTTGTCTCATCTATCCCTAAAGAATCAAACATATTGTCGTTAGTATTACCCAGTGTAGCGTTACTATTAGTGGTCATAATTGGGGTTGTTGTATTAATGCGCCTGCGTAATGTTAAACAAAATAACCAACCTGCTGATACCAGCATGGCGCTGCACACAGCTCCTTTTGTTAATCACGACAATGAGCCAACGAGTGTCGCTGTGGATGAATCAGGGGGTGTTGTCGCAAGCGCTAACGAAGAAAAAACAACAACCGACAGTATTGAATTAAACGCTAGTAAAGCGAGCACAGTTAAAGTAAAACCTAAACCGAATACCGCAGAGTTTGAAGCCGCCGCAAAAGCCACTTTAGAGCGGATAAAAAATGCCACCGAGTATGCAGAGCCACAAGTAAGAAACTTTGACCCCGAGGCCAAACAAGTCAAAAAGCAGCGCAAGCCGGTTAATCTGCCTAGCGAACCTGTGCCAGCAGTTAAAAAAGAAGCCCCCATAGAGCCAACAACGAGTAAAGCTGAGCCTATTGCCCCTCATCAGCCAAAGGCAGACTTGCATTCACCCAAACAACCGCGTTCACCGTTAACGCCATCTACCGAGCACGACTTTAAAGAGCCTGAAATACGCACTTTCGATCCTGATGCGCCCTTGCCCACTAAAAAAAGTGCGATAAAACCAGAGCAAGTAAAGGTGTCGCCAGTTGAGCCCACTAAGCGCGATGTCCCGCCACAAAGCAGTAACCCATTTGCTAACTTATCGCTTGATGAAAGCTGGGATCCAAATTCACCACAAAAACCAAAAGTGGAAGAAAAGCAACGCGCCCCTAAATCACAAGCACTAATAGAAGCAGAAGAGCGTGCAAAAAACATGCAAACAAAAGAATAATAGCGTACGCTGAACGTATCCAAAGGTGGCTTTAAATCTAACTTAAGCGTGTATTCAGTTTCACTCACTACAATAGCCTACTTTTTAAACAAGGCCAGTCACAACTTAATGGCTAAAAAGGAGCAACCTATACACATGCATGTGATGTTATCAGCTAAATTAAGATACCTTATTTTTACCGCATCTTTTTTGCTGATGGCTTTAGTGAGCCATTACAGTTATGCAATTGAAGCAATTCAACCCAAAGACGAGCGGCCCTCTAACACCGCAACATTAAATATAAGCACCGGCGAATGGCCCCCTTTTTTAAGTGAATCATTGCCTAACCAAGGTGTGATTGCCCATTTAATCACCGACATATTTGCACAAGCCAATATTAAGGTTAACTTTACTTTTTTACCTTGGCCGCGTGCCTATCATGACACCATTAATGACAAATACGCAGCCACTGCCGTATGGATGTTTGAACAACAACGTACTGAGGATTATTTTTACAGTGAGCCGGTATTAAACGAGCGTTTTGTATTTTTTTATCACAAACAACGCCCATTTGATTGGCAAAATATAAACGATTTAAAAGGCTTATTACTCGGTGGCGGGCTTGCTTACAGCTATGGCGAAGAGTTTGATAAAGCCCTACAAGCGGGTCTATTTGATATGTCTCGAGTAAGTACCACAGAGCAAAACTTTAAGCGCTTAGCCATGGGCAGAATAGACGCCTTTGCCGAGGAAAAAAGCGTAGGCTATTACACCTTGGCCAGTAAGTTACCTAACTTATTTAGCTCTATTAACCATCACCCCAAAGCGTTGCTCATAAACCAAAGTTTTATGATGTTCCCTAAAAATAACGAACAGAGTAAACAGCGGCTTGAAATTTTTAATCAGCAATTACTTAAATTTAAACAAAACGGCCGTTATCAAGCCTACTTTGATGCGTTAGATAATGGTGACTATCAGCCCACCAACAGCGCCTTAGCCGACTGACCTGGCACGGGTTGCGGCCTACGAGCTAGGTTTTAGGTTTTAGCACAAGCTCGCTGCTCATCACTCGAAGCCCGCTGCCTTTACCACCATAGCCGTTAAGCTTGCTGACGCGAAAAGCACCGCTTTTAAATTACGTACTTTCACGCATTATTCGCCTCAAAAAATGAGGCGAATAGCGCACTTAATTGCCTCATTGTATTAATTGGTAAGTTGAAATCGTAGAAACCAGTTTTAGCTGTGATTATTTTAAACGCCAATTTTGGGTAACGAGCCGCGAGCGACGGACTATATTCAGCCTAGAACCTTTAACCTAGAACCTTTTACCTGTTCTCACCGCGTGCAGCTTGCTGACGCGAAAAGCGTAGCTTTTTAATAATCAAAGCCCGCTCCCCGCCGCTCGTCACCTTTATTTATACATGTCGCGTTAGCGAGTGCCGACCGTCCGAGGACACACACTACCCACTCCAATGAGGTACACACGATAAATTAAACTTACTCAATCGCGACTAATTTATTTACTTCTACCGGTTTTGCTAACGCCGTTTCATAAAATGCAAACACCTCTTTTACATAGGGCTGTGAATAATGCGTATCCAAAGCAGCTTGCGACGTAAATTGTTCGACTAAAAACAAGCATGTTTGCTCACTATTGCTGTATAGCTCAAATCGAATACAGCCAACCTCAGCCTGTGTAGGCTTTAAAATTTGCTGTAAACGCCCTTTACAGTCATCAAATAATGAAGTTACATGTCGCGTTGGCGACGGCAACCAAAGGGCGGATACCGCCGACCGCCCCTTGGAACCCCACGGCGCCCCGAGGATCACACTACTTCCTCAATTCAAATTAATAATATGAACGTAAACGCGATGAAACACGTCCGTGTGTAAGCATCGCTTGACGCGCATCCATGCGCGGAAATTACTCATCATTAATTCAATTTCGGGTGTGATCACGGGGGAATTTTCTTGGCAGCAGTCTTTAATTCAATAATGAGTTAATGCTTGTTTACATTGCACTTTTTAGTAAACTGGATGCTCGCAAACAGGGAGTGATTTAATGCAACAGATTGGTATTTACGAGCAATTAATTACACAAGTAATTGAGCAAAATTTAAATCGTGACCAATTTTATGTGGGCGAACGCCAACTAGAATCGGCTGAGGCGGCTACGTGGCTTTCGCGTTTTTTAGGCAAGCTGGTTGAACATGCCATTGATGCAATCCCTAATTCAAGCGAGCGTTTACAAGAGCAAATAAACCTAGCAAACAGCCTTGTGCTTTGGCTTAAAGATCATATCCGCGATGACGAGCTGATCAACGAAAACCTTATCGACAGCCAAGGCCGTATTCTTACTGCACTGTTTAATACCCAAAATCCCATTGCTGCAAATCTTAAAGATTACTCACACGATATATTCCCGCAAACAGGACTTACCCAAAGCGAATTGTTTAGCGGCGCAAATGCGGGGATCTCCCTCGAAACCGAGCTAAAGCGCGAGATTAAATCATCCGACACTATTTACTGGCTTGTTTCATTTATAAAATGGACGGGGCTGCGCATATTTAAAAATGAGCTTGAAGCCTTTACCAAAAGCGGCAATAAGCTCAAAGTTATTACCACCTCGTACATGGGCGCAACGGATGCTAAAGCGGTGGAGTTTTTAGCAAACCTACCAAACACTGAGGTAAAACTTAGTTACAACAACCAGCAAGAGCGCTTACACGCAAAGTCATACTTGTTTATGCGTAATACGGGTTTTCATACCGGTTATATTGGCTCGTCTAATTTGTCGCATTCAGCGCTTACAAGCGGCCTTGAGTGGAACTTAAAAATTACCGCGCAAGAAATTCCGCACATCATAGCTAAAACTAAAAGCACTTTTGAGACCTACTGGCAATCGCCAGATTTCGAGTTGTTTACTGGCAAGGTTGAATGTAAAGAAAAGCTCATAAATTCACTTAACGAGCAACGTTGTGTTGGCCAAGCAAGCAGCCAGTTTTATTTTGATATAACACCAAAAACCCATCAACTCGCTATTTTAGAAAAACTAAGCGTTGAGCGTAACGTGCATAATCGCTTTAAAAACTTAGTGGTTGCCGCAACGGGCACGGGTAAAACCATTATATCGGCGTTCGACTTTAAAACCGTTTACGATAAAAACCCTAACGCACACTTTTTGTTTGTAGCCCACCGCGAAGAAATACTTAAACAAGCACAAAGCGCTTACCGTGGTGTACTTAAAAATAACGACTTTGGTGAGCTGTGGGTGGGTAACTACAAACCACAGCGTTACAACCAATTATTTGCGTCAATCCAAACGCTGAACAGCCAAATTGAATCGCTCAATTTAACCAGCGATTACTACGATTATATAGTGATAGATGAAGTGCATCACGTAAGCGCCGCCAGTTATCGCGCTATTTTAAATAACTTTACCCCCACAATATTACTTGGCTTAACCGCCACGCCAGAGCGCCAAGACGGTGCCAATATACTCGATGATTTTTGCGACGTAATAGCCGCTGAAATTCGCTTACCAGAGGCAATAAACCAGCGCCATTTATGCCCCTTTCAATATTTTGGACTAGATGACGACACCGACCTAAGCCAAATAACATGGCGCGGCGGCCGTTACGATATAAGCGAGCTAAGTAACCTTTATACAGGGGAGAACAGCCGCGCTAACAAAATTATATCCAGTCTTGCTGATATAGTGACTAATGTTCACAACATTAAAGCGTTGGCATTTTGTGTGAGCCAAAAACACGCAGAGTTTATGGCATCTAAGTTTAACTTAGCAGGCATAAACGCCGATGTGCTTACTAGCAAAAATACTAATGAACGTACGGCCAAGCAGCAAGCACTGCGCCAAGGTGAAATACAAATACTTTGCGTGGTCGATATTTTTAACGAAGGGGTCGATATTCCTGAGGTCGATACTCTGTTATTTTTACGCCCTACAGAAAGCCTGACGCTGTTTTTACAGCAACTCGGCCGTGGCTTGCGCCTGCCCGACAACAGCCAAAAGCAATGCTGTACGGTACTCGACTTTGTAGGAAATGCCCGTCCAGAATACGACTTTGCCAGTAAGTTCCGCGCATTGATTGGTAAAAGTAATCAACCAATTAAAACCGAGATCGAAAACAACTTCCCGCATCTACCGCTGGGTTGCCGTATTGAGCTACAAAAGCGCACACAACAAACAATATTAAAAAATATTCAGCAAGCCATAAACACTAAACGCCGTTTACAGCAGCTGATAAATAGCTATTCACAGCATACGAATGATGCGCTAACGCTAAGTAGCTTTTTACGCATAAACCCGCAAGTTACGCTTGAAGATATATACAAACCAAAAGATAAAAAACTCGGCGGCTGGCACTGGCTAAAAGGCGATGAAATACCAACACAGCAAGCCGATATTTACGCCGCGTATTACCGCGCAATCAACACCCAATTACTCGGCTGCGACTCGCTCAGCTACTTGTGTTTTTTACGTGATTTATGTAACAACGATTTTAACTTTACCCCAACGCCACAAAATAAACAGTACGCGCTTATGGCGCATTACAACTTTTGGGATAGCACAGGCACAAGTTTAGGTTTTAAAACGCTTGAACAAAGCTTACAAGCTCTTAAACACAAAGAGCTACAGCAGGAACTTGCCCAAGTAATTACGCTGTTAATAAACCGTATTCACCAGCAAGAAAGCGATTTAACGTGCCTACCAAACCACGCAATAAAATTACACAGCCGCTACACACGCCAGCAAATACTCGCCGCGTTTGGGGCGCACTCGTTTGATAAAAAATCGACCGCTCGCGAAGGCGTTTTAGAATTTAAAAATCAAAACCTAGAGCTATTATTTGTAACACTCAACAAGTGCGAAAAAACCTACTCGCCCACCACGCTGTATCACGACTACGCAATTAGCCCCACCCTATTCCATTGGCAAACGCAAAACAGCGCCCGCCCAGAACACGGCCGAGGTCTAAGTTATATTGAGCATCAAAAAACAGGCAAAACCATCCTGTTATTTGTGCGCGAACAAGGCAAAGATGAAAACGGCCGAACCATGGGATTTGTAAACTATGGCGAGGTTAAATACCAAAGCCACAACGGCAGCCAGCCGATGAATATTACGTGGGAATTAACCAACTCCATGCCAAGTGAAATGTGGCATGAGGCAGGGAAATTGGCGGTTGGGTGATGAAACAACCTATCTTTTTGTATGTCTTTTTAATGCATTAACAGCCTGCCAGACTAGACTAATGATTATGATATAAAAAACTAAACTAATTAGCTCCATACCTGGTAAAAGAAATTTTTTAAAAGGTAAAGCATAAGATGCAATACTATTTAAGAATCCAGTGACAGCAGCTATTTCTTGGTTATAAATGGGCACAACTTTATAAAGTAGGTTTTTTTCATAGCCTATTACTAATAAATCAAATACGTAATGAATCGCCCCGTGTTTGCCAGAGACTCAATAACTTGAGAAACTGGAACTATGAAAAAATCAAATCGCTATACATCAGAATTTCGTGAACGTGCAATTAGGCTTGTTACCACACAACAGCATGAA
>Ga0310122_10000251_pt1 | contig 34729 bp, 31 predicted proteins | sample CB6_Bottom_1051__FD_203503 | JGI IMG/M metagenome (GOLD analysis project Ga0310122, IMG submission 203503) | Marine microbial communities from Western Arctic Ocean, Canada - CB6_Bottom_1051 | ecosystem: Environmental > Aquatic > Marine > Oceanic | place: Canada: Western Arctic Ocean | collected...
TGCAGGGATGGGGAGTAAGTTAAGTACGCCTAAGTTTACTGAGATGAGTGCGGTAAAAAAGAAAAGTGCTAAGATTCCGGCGGAGGAAGCTTGTGCCGTGACATCTACAATGGTAATGATACCTCCAAGTTTGTCAGCACCTACCACACCTGTGATGAGTTTTTGCACCGATTGCACGATGAGCAGAGAAGCTTTTTTTGTCTCTTCCCAAGCATAGTCCAAACCATCCACGAATCCAAAGTGTACTGTGGTCTGTTTTCCTGAAGGTGTAATGCCAATAATACGTCTTGTTATAGGCTCCCCAAAGATATTTTTGTCTTCAATGACTTTTGGCTTAAGTTCTAAAGTCACTAGGTTATTTTCACGTTCAACAATAAGTGTGAGTGCCCCTTGACTCTTATTGATTTGTTCACCAATATTTTCCCAATACTTTAGGTTTACACCGTTGATTTGCATGAGTTTGTCATCTTTTTGCAGTCCTGCCTTCGCAGCAGGGGACTCTAGAGTCACTTTTCCTACATAAGGTAGAAGTTTAGGTACACCAATATTTGCTATAGCAAAGTAGAGTAAAAATGCCAAAAGAAAGTTTGCAAAAGGACCTGCAAGTAAAATGACAATACGTTGCCAAGGTCTCTTTGCATTATAAGAGTCTTCATCGTAAGAGACATTAGAGGGATCAGTATCGTCTTGGCCTTTCATTTTAACGTAGCCACCAAGAGGTATGGCAGAGATGGACCATTGGGTTTTTCCAATGGTGCGTGAGTAGAGTTTTTTTCCAAAACCGATGCTAAAAACATCTACTTGTACACCAAAATAACGTGCAGCAGTAAAGTGACCTAACTCGTGAAAGAAGATAAGTACAGATAAAACGAGGATTGCGACTAAGATACCCATGGAATTCCTAAATGTTAATATGAAGAATTATAGCCAAGTGTTGTAAATAATTAAAAGGTTAATGGCTTTTTTTGATAAAATAAAGATATAAACGTAAGAATGGGAAAAAAGAAAAACTATGAATGAGACAAATAAAGAATATAAAGAAGAAGAACTGCTAGATGATTACTTTGGAAAAGAAGATCAAGCAGAAAAAAATGAAACTGAACCTAATATGACAGAAAGTGAAATGAGTATTGAAAGTGAAGAGAGTATGGAAGATTTAGATGTCTACCAAGATAACTTTCCTAAAGAGAAGAAAATAAAACAACATAGACGAGCACTCAAAATGGTTTCAGAAGCTAAGGTCTTTGTCTCTGAGGCTGATGAGCATATACAGTCGAGTAAACTCTTACTTGAGTCTGACCTAGATGCATATGTTATAGCGAAGCAAGCCTTGTATGATAATGGACTTAAAGCTTGTATTGATGGGCTTAAAAAGGTCGGTGCCACTGTTTCACCTTATATGGTTAAAGCAGAGAAATGTATAGCTTGTAATGATCAGAATGTTATAAAAACAATGCATATAAAGGGTGTTTCACGTTCTAAGTTTGCAAGTTTTCTTTTTGCTCTACTCTTTGGACTTATGGCTGCAATGGGCTTTGTTTATATGGCAACAAAAGCCTTAGGAATGTCAGAAGAGAATACCCATCATACTATAGGTGAAAATTTTGAACATATCATGACATGGTTTTCGACTTTGATTGGGTTGGAGAGCATGCCTATGGGTATAGCTGTATATTTGACTTCTGTAGGACTTGTTACCTATGTGGTCTATCTTTTACGTACCTTGTATAAATCTAACTCAAATTTACATTTTGCAGCAAAACAACTTGCTGAAGCAGAATTTTTTAATGAAATTCAACAAGACGAAAAAAACAAAATAGACCAAATCGACATGCATGTAAAAGAGAGTATTGCTTTGTTTGAAAAATATGTTGTCTTTTGTAATGAACAGCAAGGGAGATTACAAAGAATTTTGTATGTAGAAGGTGAGAAAAAAGATTTTTCTGAGTACAATATACGTTCCACACGTGAGATACAAAGAACAGAAATGTTAGTTGAACACATTTTGGAGTTACTTTCAGAGCCTGTTGCTAGTGAGAGTCAGCTTTCACAAAAGTCTGTACATCTTTTATTGAGTGCAAGTGAGCATCTAGACAAAGTGATAGAGAGACTCTATAGAGTTAGAAGAGACGACACGCCTAGAGCTTAGTTAAAGGTGTGCAATGGCACACACTACAATAGATTTACAACAAATACCCTTCGCTCACATACCACAGCATAGGTACGCAATAGCATACCAAACCCCAAGCCAAACATAAACATACAATGTCATATCTTTAAGGTCTGCAATGGCACACCCTACAATAGATTGGCAACAATAATCTTCGCTTACATACACACATGTAGGTGCGCAATTGAGCAGCGAATGTGCACAGAAAATACCAATACAGCATTAACAATACAATGGTACAAGTCTTATAGGTTTAAAATATTGGAGAAAAGAGAGATAGAAAAATTGGAAGATATATGACCTGAATGAAGGTCCAAGAAAGAGAAACACGCTCCCCAAAGGAGAGTGTGTTTAAAGTTTTAATCTGTTGATTAAAACTTGTAAGTTGCGATAAGCTCAAGAGCATCTACATTTTCTGTAGTACCGTAATTTGTGTTAGTATAGATTGCATCTACAGATACACAGTTAGTGATATCGTATCCTAAGATAACATCATATTCTTCACCACTCTCATCATTGATAAGACCTGCAAATGACTCATATTCATAGTATGCGTATGATGCAGTTGCTCTAACATCCCATAAAGTTGTTGAAGCTTGAACTTTGAAGTTGTCACCTATAGATTGGCTTGTATTTGAATTCCATGAAGATGTGTAAAGATTGTCAAGTGCACCAACAAAACCAACTGTACGGTCTGAAACATTTACATAAGCAGCCATTAATTCAACTGAATCAAGTGTAGCAGTCGCTTTAACACCAAATGCATCTGAAGAAGACTCACCTGCAAGGTTTGCAAAGTCATAGTCTGTATTTACGTACATTGCATCAACAGCAAATGAACCAAAGTTATAACCTGCATCTACATATACTTGTGTGTAAAGTAATGCATCAATGTTGTAGTACCAAACGCTTGCACTTAGTGCATCATTTTTGTACCCAGCACTTACAGTCCAGTTATCACCGTTATCAGCAAATACATCTTCTGATAAGTTTAACCAGTTGTCACCAAAGTTGTTAATTCTCCACTCTTCTACGTAAGAAGCGATAAATGTAACATTTTCAATTGAAGTGTTCACCATTGTGTATGCTTCAAATGAACCTGGTGCTAATAACCAGTCAAATCCACTTAACATAGGTGTATTTAAAAGTTGACGACCAAGTACAAATGTAGTGTCACCAAAAGTTGCTGTGATGTTTGCTACGTTAATGAATGCACCAGCACCTCTGTAGTCAAGACCATAACCAGACTCAAATCCACCAAGGTCACTGTGTCCGTTCATTGTGTTCATGTAACCTACAGCTGAAAAGTTTGCTGAGATACCGTCATAGATTTTGTGTGAGACATCTAAAGTTACAGCTAAACCAAGATCAGAACTGTCTGCTTCAAACATACTTCTTCTATTAGTAAAGTTGTCTCTAGGAGAAAAACCTGCATTGTTTGTAAAGTAGTAAGCTTGTGCTTTACCGTTAATTGTTGTGTCTGCATTACATGCAGCAGCTTCTACTACTGGTTCTACTGGAGCTATATCTCCCCCTGCGAATGCTGCGCTCATTGCGAAAGCAGCTACTAAACTTAATTTTGTAATTTTCATTTGTCATCCTTGTTTTTAAATGTAAAAGAATATTAACACAAAGTTAATGAATAATTAATAAAAGAAGTGATTAAATTTTAATCAATTTAAAAAACATTAGTTTAGGGAAGTCTTTTTAAAGAAGTCTCTTACATACTCAAAGCCTGAATAGAGTGTGAGTGCTACGGCTATCCAGAGTAGTAAAGTGGCACCTGGCCACTTCATGAGTAAAAAGCCAATGGCGACCATTTGTACCACTGTTTTTACTTTACCCATCCAAGAAGCGGCTATGTCTATGCCTTCGGCCACAGCTGAAACACGAAGTCCCGTAATGAAAAGTTCTCTCGTAATAATGAGAAAAATCGCCCAAGGTGAAGCGGAGCCTATCATCATAAGACCTAAGAAGGCTGCTAGTGTTAACATTTTGTCTGCTAGGGGGTCTAAGATTTTACCTATGGTGGTGACTTGGTTAAAGGTACGGGCAACATAGCCGTCAAAAAAGTCAGTGGCTGAAGCGAGGACAAAGATGAAGGCTGCAATGTAGTTGAGCCATGAGGGGTGTATGCCTTCAAAGATGGCTGAATCTTGGTTAACTAAAAAAAGGAATAGTATGGGTGCTAGGAGGAGACGGATGAAGGCTAAGATGTTAGGGATATTATAGAGATTATTCTTTTTCATCGGCTTAAATCCTTCTTTTTTATAGATTTGTTAATGTTTTCTTTGACTGCCTCAATAGGTTGACTGTGGTGTTGTTTCTCTTCTTACTTTTCTAGAAAAGTAAGCAAAAGTCGTTGTGGCTCTCGAATCGCTGCGCTTTCAAGGGAGTTCGCCACAACAGGGAGCGCTGTCGCTGATTGATGGGGCGCTTCGCTTGTGTGGTTATTGACTATTTTTTTACGCGTAGGTCGGGGTACCCTTACCCCGACAAAACTCAAAACTTACTAACGGAAGGTTGTTCCACCGTCTACTACTAGAGTTTGTCCTGTGATCCATGATGCTTCTTCTGTACAGAGGAAGTAGACTGAACCTGCGAGGTCATCTGGTCTTCCCATTCTACTAAGTGCAGAACGTTTTACAGTTTCTGCTTTCACTTCTTCATAGTTCGTGAAGGCTTTGAGTGCATCTGTTTCTATGGGACCACCAGATACAGCATTTACACGTATGCCCATCTCGCCTAGTTCAACAGCAGCGTAACGGCTCATGGCTTCAACAGCTGCTTTATTTGTAGCATGTCCTGCATAGTTGCCTATGTAGATAAGGTTACCAGTAGAACTTAGTGTCACAATGGCACCACCACCTACTTTTTCCATACGTACCGCAGCTTCTTGTGAGCCACGTACAAATGCACCTACAGTTGCTGTGTAAATATTTTGTAAACCTTTTTTAGGTCTAAGTTTCATAAATTTACCGTAACCACCAATCACAGAGCGACCGTAAATCATGGCATTGGAGACAAAGAAGTCTACTCTGTCAAAGTCTTCATCAATGGCAGCAAAAAGAGGTTTAAATTCATCAAGCTCTAAAATGTTAAGAGGGTAAGCTTTTGCTTTGATGCCATACTTACTTTCCAAATCTGCAGCAATTTCTTTGGCTATCTCTTCGTTAGAATTATACGTAAAAGCAATGTTTACACCATTTTGTGCAAACTTTTCTGCGACTGCTTTACCTATACCTTTTGTAGCACCAGTAATTACCAGTGTTTTACCTTGCATATTTGACATTTTACATTCCTACTATTTTATATTTTTTCATCACTTCTTCGATGGCTTTCATATTCTCTTTAGACGGTGGTACCAGTGGTAGTCTATACTCTAAAGTATCTATAAGCCCTGCAATGTACATGGCAGCTTTTATAGGAATAGGGTTAGACTCACAAAACATGATTTTGTTTAAAGCATACAAATCATCGTTGATGGCTTTTGATTTTGCAAAGTCACCTTCAAGTGCTGCGTGGGCTAAGTCTGCTTTCATATCGGGGAGAAGGTTGGATGTCACAGAAGTGATACCTTTTCCTCCATTTGCCAAGATAGGGTAATCGATGGCATCATCACCTGAAAAAACATACAAGTCTGGTCTTCTAGACAAAAGTTCTACAGTTCTTTCAATAGAGCCCGTGGCTTCTTTGATACCAAAAATGTTTTCAACATCATCAAAAAGTCTAATGACAGTATCTGCTGAAATGTCTACACCGGTACGTCCAGGTACATTGTAAAGCATAAAAGGCACTTCAACTGAAGTTGCAATGGCTTTGTAGTGTTGGTAGAGACCTTCTTGGCTTGGTTTGTTGTAGTAAGGACTTACTGAGAAGATGGCATCTACACCAGCTGCTTCTGCATGTTTAGCAATGTCTATGGCTTCATGTGTTGCATTTGAACCGGCACCTGCAAGTACTTTTGTACCTGTGGCTTTACAGACTTCAACAGCAATCTCAACACACCTTTTGTGCTCATCGTGGCTAAGTGTTGCTGACTCACCTGTGGTTCCTACCGGACAGACTGCATCAATGCCATTGTTGATTTGTCTTTGGATGAGTGCCGCAAAACTTGCCTCATCTAAAGTACCGTTTTTGAAAGGTGTAATGAGTGCAGTACTTGCACCTGTAATATAATTATTCATTGTGTCTATCCTAATTCTTTTTCAGTATGACTGTGGTTGAAAAGTTATGGTCAAAATACTTTTTGGCTGTGTCCTGAATATCTTTGAGTGTAATTTTATCTAATTTCTCTTCATATTCAAGTAAAGGATCAATATTTCCTTTTACATACGCATCTCCGTAGAGTCCTGCGACGGAAGATGAACTCTCTAAAGAGTAGATGAACTCTGCTTTTGTGTTGATTTTTACCTTGTCTAGTTCTGCTTGTGTCACTGCGCCATCTTTGAGTTTATCAAGTTGGAGAAGGATCTCTTTTTCTAACGTTTCTAGTGAAGCACCTGGTGCACACATTGCCATGATAAGAAAGACACCTGGGTCTGTGAGTTCCATGTTATAACCATAGACTTGGTTAGCCAATTTTTTCTCATTGATCAGCGTTTTTTCAAACCAAGAACTCTTACCCTCAGAGAGAATGTGTGCAATAGCAGAAAGTGCTACCTGGTCGTCATGCTCAAAGTTTGGTATAGAATAAGTGATGGCAAGTGTATCTACACGGTTTGAGTCTTTGTGAAGTATGGCACGTTTTGACCCATCTACTTTAGGTTCTACGGCAATGACTTTTGGAATCTCTTGTTCATTTTTGATCTTGCCAAAGTGTTTTTCTGCTTCTTTAAAGACTGTATCTACTTTAATGTCACCTGCAACCACCAAAATGGCATTGCTCGGTTGATAATAACGTTTATAAAAGGTACGAATATCTTCTATCTCCCATGTTAAAATATCTTCCATAAAGCCAATAGGTAACCAGTGGTATGGGTGGTAGGTAAAGTGGGTATTAAACACTCTAAAGTATAAGTAACCCATAGGGTTGTTGTCTGTTCTTAAACGACGCTCTTCGGCAACAACATCACGCTCTTTTTGAAACTCTTCATCTGTAAGCTTTAAGTTATGCATAAGTTCAGCAAACAAGTCTAGTGTCATGTCTAAGTTTTTAGATGCTGTTTTAATGAAGTAGTGTGTTTTGTCAAAACCAGTTGAAGCATTGTTCACACCACCACGACTTTTTACAATAGTGTCAAATTCACCCTCTTTAAGTTTGTCTGTTGACTTAAAAGAGAGGTGTTCAAGCATGTGTGCCATACCACTTTTTCCCATGACTTCATTACGGCTTCCTACTTTGTAATAAATGTCTGAAGTAATCACTTCAGAGTCATTGTCCATAGGTATAACAACAATTTGCATGCCATTGTCGAGGGTTTTTGTAAAGTGCTGTGGTAGTGAGTTTGCCATTAATGCTCCTGATAATATCAATCCTAAAATTGATGTTTTAAAAATTTGTTTACTAAAAAATGTTTTTAATTTCATTGAATCTTCTCCGTAGGGTGTGCAATGGCACACCAAATTATTTCCAGTCTGCCCCAATAGCTTCAGAGATGTGACTATATCCATCTTGGTTTAAGCGTTCTATGATTCCTTCGTTAATCTCTTTAATGAGTGCAGGGCCTTTGTAAATGAGCATAGAGTAGACTTGGACAAGTGAAGCGCCGGCTTTTATACGTCTATACGCTTCATCCGCAGAGTCAATACCACCGACTGAGATCAGTAAAGTTTTACCATACAGTTCTTTTCCTATGGCTCTGAAGAGTTCATAAGATTTCTCTGTAAGAAGGGCACCTGAAATACCTCCAAAATCTTTGGCATGTTCTGTTAAAGAGTAGTCAATGGTAGTGTTGGTTGCAATGATACCTGCTGCCCCTGCTTCGACTGCAGTTTTACAAAGAGTAATAGCTTCTTCATGTTCCATGTCTGGCGCAATTTTAAGAAGTATAGGTTGAGATGTAATCTTTTTACCCATGGCAAAAATGGCTTTAATGAAGTTCTCATTTTGCAAATCTCTCAGTCCTGGTGTGTTAGGTGAAGAGATGTTAATAACGATGTAGTCACCATAGTCTTTAAACGCTTTAAAAAGAAGTTCATAATCATCTAAAGCATCTTTTTCGGAAGTGAGTTTATTTTTACCAATGTTAATGCCTAGTGGGTAGTCAAAAAAGTAGAGCTTTTTTAAACGCTGTAGCATGTAGTAACTACCTTTGTTGTTGAAACCCATAGCATTTTGAATGGAGTTGTCTTCTACCAATCTAAAAAGTCTTGGTTTAGGGTTCCCAGCTTGCGGTTGAGGTGTGACGGTACCAATCTCTGTAAAGCCAAAACCTAAGGTAGGCATGGCAGAGATATATTGACCATTTTTGTCAAAGCCAGCACCTAAGCCTACAGGGTTTTTAAAAGTACGTCCAAAGATTTTTTGTTCAAGTTTTTTGTCACTAACAAAGTACTGTTTAGTCAATAGACGTAAAAGTACAGGAAAATGTGCAGAAGTTCTAAGACCTAAAGAGGCAAAAGTATGTGCCGTTTCTGGCTCGAATTTAAAAAGAATTTTTTTGAGGGTTTGGTAAGAAAAAAAGGACAATACAATCTCCGTAATAAAGTATCAGATTATATCCAATTATCAATAAAAGTAGTGAAGCCCTAGAGAAAAGCCACTCATGTAGTCTAGAGGTTCTAAGTCTGGAACATCATAATAGTGGTAAGAGATGTCCATATCTATGTTGTCAGTGATGTAAAATAAAAAGCCAAAACTCCCACCATAGGTAATGCTTCCGTCTCCGTCAAATACTGCGTCCTCGTAAGAGTAATCTGCAACATCATAAAAGATATACCCAACATTTAGACCTAAGTATGGTCTCACTTCTGGGTAACCAAACATGGAGTCCATGAGGATCTTATCCATCTCGATGGAAAAAGTTGTGAAGTCGCTGTTACCTTGTAAGGTAAACATGGTTCGCCACTCTGTACTCTGTTTTCCATAACGCAGTCCAAAACTCTCTTTTGAGTCTAGTTTGTCAAATGGGTCATCAAGGTTGATTTCGTCACTTGAAGCGCTGATCCCAAAAAATGGAAACTCTTCTAGTGCGCTTGCATGGGAAAATGATGTAAAAATAAGTGTAAATAGTAAAAGAAATCTTGTCATGTAAGCCTCATTAAATAGTTCTGACCTTGTGATGTAGAGTTTATCTTTATTTGCTTTAAAAGTTAATGTATGGAGATAAAATTTTTATGTGTGGGTTGATGATGTTTAGTGAATTTCCTTGTTTCTTGGCTGTGGTGATGTTTCTCTCTTTACTTTTCTAGAAAAGTAAAACAAAAGTCGTCTCTATTCTCGAATCGCTTTGCTTATAAGGTCGTTCACAGAGACAGGGCACGCATTCGCGTGATTGATGGTAGAGCGTAAAGACGCGTAATTCTGATGTTACGCTTTTTCCCAGAGTGTGCCTTCTGGACTATCCATAATAGAAATTCCTAATGCACTTATTTCATCTCTAATAGCATCTGAACGTGCGAAGTCTTTGGCTTGTTTGGCTTCGGTGCGTTTGCTGATGAGTGCTTCTATTTGTTTTTTTAGGGTTTCGTCTACACCTATTTGGAAGTAGGAAAAAGGCTCTTTTCCTCCAAATCCTAAAAGTTCGTCTATAAATGCTATGTTTGCTAAAGTCTCTTTTTTGAGTCCCTTGTCTTTTGGGTTGGCATCAAGTGCATCGTTTGTTAATCCTATGAGTTCATCAATGAGTGCTAGGGCTATGGAAATGTTTAAGTCATCTCCCATGGCAGCTAAGAGAGATTTTTTAAAGTTTTTGTTTGCAGTTGATGCTTTACCTAGTGAGACACGTTTTTTGAGTCTGTAGAGTTTGTCTAGTCTTTTTTTAGACTTTTGTAAGTCTTCTTCTGAAAAGTTAAAGTCGTTTCTATAGTGTACAGAGTTTAAGTAATAACGTAAGACTTCCCCATCATAAATTTTAAGGGCATCTTTGAGGAAAAAAGAGTTGCCTAAAGACTTAGACATTTTTTCACCGTTAATTTGTACAAAACCATTGTGCATCCAGTACTTGGCAAGTTCATGCCCTGTAGCACAGCGTGATTGTGCTGCTTCATTTTCATGGTGAGGGAAAAGTAAGTCTGCACCTCCTCCATGGATGTCTATACTGTAGTTTTCATCGCCTGTAAAGTGTTTTTCTATCATGGCAGAACACTCAATGTGCCAGCCTGGGCGTCCACGTGAAAATGCAGTATCAAAACAGATGTCATCTTCACCTTTACAGGCTTTCCATAATGCAAAGTCTTTTGGATTACGTTTTTCAGAGGTGTGTGCGACACGGCTTTTATTTTCATCATCCTCTGTGACTTGTCCTGAAATGTTTCCATAGTTTGCATCTTTAGAAGTGTCAAAGTAGACATCTCCCGTAGAAATGACATACGCAATGTCTTTGTTTATGAGGTTTTGTATCATCTCTTCTATGGCTTGAAGGGACTCTGTAGCTTTGGGTTCTATGTTGGCACGTTGTATGCCAAGTGCATCCATTTCTTCTAAGTAACGCGCAATGTAAAAGCTAGTGATCTCTTCCATGCTTTGCCCCGTGGCTTCTACTTTTTTGATGATCTTGTCGTCTATGTCTGTAAAGTTTTTTGCCAAGGTTACTTCATAGCCATGTGCTTGCAAGGTACGGGAGAGTAAGTCAAAGGCAAGTGAAGATCGAGCATGTCCTAAGTGTGCGTCATCATAGACAGTGGGTCCACAGACATAAATGCTGGCTTTGTTGGCTGTGATGGGTTCAAATGGAAGTTTTGCTTTTTGTGCGCTGTCGTAGATATGCATTTTTTTGCCTTGCATTAAATTAGTGTGATTATAGCAAAAGAATTTAAGGTTACTCGTTCAATAGCTCCCGCTGTTGAATTAAATACTCTGATTAGTGTTTTTTGAATTGCCTCTAATTTTAATTGTGGTGATGTTTCTCTCTTTCCTTTTCTAGAAAAGGAAAACAAAAGTCGTCTCTGTTCTCGAATCGCTTTGCTTATAAGGGCGTTCACAGAGACAGGGCACACGTTCGTGTGATTGATGGAAGGCAATTTTTGTGTATTTATCTGATAAGTGTTAAAATCCATGCATTTATAAAATAAAGAATGCCAGCAAAGAGGGGCATAATGGCTAAAAAGATGAAAGAATTTTTTGTTTTTACAATGTTTATAAACTTACCAACACCTACTTCTTTGACTGTAAAGATAAACAAGACCCAACCACCGATACTTCCTGCTAAGGCTAAACCTGCTACACCCATAAATTGCATCAAAATTAAAGAAAAACTTACAGAGGTAATGAGTGAATAGACGGCAATTTTGGCGGCTTTTAAGTGTCGGTGTGAGGCATAGAGAAACATAGAAAAGAGTTTTGCTAAACCAAAAGGGAGTAAACCTAGCATATACATTTGTAAGACATACACAGTCTCTTGTGTTTGTATGAGTGTAAATTTTCCTCTTTCAAAGAGTAGCCAAACAATGGGTTCTGCCATGAGTAAGCCTCCAAGCATGGAAGCCCCAAGTAAAAAGGCCAGTAACCAAAAGGCTTTGTGTAAGTTGGCATAGGCTTTTTCTTCTTGGCCATTTTTAAGTGCTTTGGAGACTGCTGGGAAAAGTACCGTGGCAGTTGCTATGGCAATGATGGCCAGTGGCAGTTGAAAAACACGGTTGGCATAAAAGAGGTAAGAGACTGACCCCGTCATTAGAAAAGTGGCTAAAATGGTGTCAATAAAAGCAGAAATCTGAGGGGTAGAGTTTCCTAAAATTCCTGGTATAAAGAGTGAAGAGAAATGTTTTTTCTCTTCTTCAATGTCTTTTACTTTTCTGTATTTCCATCCACCAATGAGTAGGGTGTGAAGTCTGAGTCTGTAGAGGGTGATGACGTGCACCAACACTTGTAAAGCTCCACCTATAAGTACCGCAAAAGAGAGGGCATAAGCCACCGTTTTGGGGTCTTCTTTCATAAAGAGCCATAAGGCCACAATCATAGAAATATTAAGCAACATGGTAGACATGGCAGTTGTAGCAAAGTGCTCTTTGTACTGAAGCAGGGTTGCTAAAAAAGTGACAATAAAGATAAGGTCTAAGTACCAAAAGTTAATGGCAGTTAGAGGAGAAGTATTGGCAATTTGTTCCGCATCCCAGCCCAAGGCTAAGAGTTTGGTAATGGGTTCAGGAAAAAAGGTAATGAGAAGAGAAAAAGCCATGAGAAAGAGTAAAAAGCGTAGAAAAATGGCTGTGGCAAAGACACCTTTGTATTTTGAAGCAATAAAAGAGGGCATGAAGGCTTGCGTAAATGCACCTTCAGCAAATATACGGCGAAAAAGGTTAGGAAGTTTAAAGGCGACAAAAAACATGTCAGACCAAATAGACGCGCCTAAGGCTGAAGCCATAAGGACATCTCTACCTAAACCAGTGACACGTGAAAGTAAAATACCAAAACTGTTGGTGAAGATGGATTTGAGTTGCATAAGTCTCTTTAATTTTAAGATAATGAGTATTTTAGCGTAATGTAGATTTGAACTATAATAAGCCTTCTTCTGCCTAGGATTTCAGAGATAAAGTGTGAAGTAGTAAAATTAAGATTTGAAAAAGTGAAACACAAGATACGCTCTATGTGGGCGTGCAAGACTTAAAGAAATCTTAACACATTTTTGGGTATAATCCGCTCCATTTAGGAACACTATACAGGGCACAGCTAATGTCCCTAGCATGTTCAGATATTTTTTTTAAGGTTGGCATATGCAAGATTTATTTACTTCATTTAAGGATAATTGTGGTTTTGGACTTTTAGCGTCTATAGACAACACACCTTCACACAGAAACTTAGAAGACGCGGTGACGGCATTGTCTCGTATGATGCACAGAGGTGCAGTTGCAGCAGATGGAAAAACAGGAGATGGTGCAGGACTACTTCTTTCTTTGCCTAAATCATTTTTTGCAAGAGATGTAGCTGCGCAAGGCATAGAACTACCAGAGACTTACGCCGTTGCAATGGTATTTTCTAACAATGAATCTGATTTTGATGTCATCAACAAAGTATGTGAGAACAACGACCTAAAAATACTCTACACACGTACTGTACCTATAAATACAAATGCATTAGGAGAGCAGGCACTTGCGTCACTTCCAAACATCAAACAAGTATTTGTAGCACCTCAAGGGGCTGTCGCTGCCAATAGATTTGAAGCTTTGGTGTACCTTTCACGTAAAGAAATTGAAGCAGAACTTATGGATGATAAGAGCTTTTACATCCCTTCATTTTCGACTTCAGTTGTGTCGTACAAAGGGCTAGTGATGCCTACACACATTAAAGAGTTTTACAAAGATTTGGCCAACCCAGATTTTGAAATCTCTTTTTGTCTTTTCCACCAACGTTTCTCAACCAACACCTTACCAGAGTGGAAACTTGCACAACCGTTTAGAATGATTGCCCACAATGGTGAAATCAACTCAGTTACGGCTAACCGTTTTAATGTGGCAGCAAAAATGGCAGCGGCGAAGTCTGATGTCTTTTCTGATGATGAGATGTCAAGACTTAAAAATGTCATTCAGAAAGACCTTTCTGACTCTGGCTCTTTAGACAACTTTATGGAGTTTTTACGTGTGAATGGCGTAGATTTCTTTAAAGCTGCACGTTCATTGGTGCCTGCACCATGGCACAATGCTCCACACATGGACACAGAACTTAGAGCATTTTATGAGTATGCAAGTACTTGTTTTGAGCCTTGGGATGGACCAGCCGCTGTTTCTATAACTGACGGACGTTACATTGGTTGTGTCCTAGACAGAAATGGACTAAGACCTGCAAAATACATCAGAACAACCGATAACAGACTGCTTATCTCTTCTGAGTATGGGGTACTTGATATTCCTGAAGATGAGATTGTTGAGCGTGGAAGACTTCAGTCTGGTGAAATGATGGGGATAGACCTTAAACATGGGAAAGTACTCAAATCAACAGACATTGATGAATACCTTAAAAAAGCAAACCCTTACGACAAGTGGTTAGGTAAAAATATGTCTTATCTGCAAGAATTCGTACCTTCTGTCGAGGTGAAAAAAACTTCTGTACAGTATGGAAATATGGAGGAGAGACAACGTTACTTTAACTTTACACTTGAAGTGATGAGAGAAATCATCAGACCGATGATGGCTGAAGGTAAAGAGACGACTGGTGCTATGGGTGATGATACACCTATCGCAGCATTTTCTAATGAGCAAAGAAATTTTACAGACTTCTTCAAACAAAAGTTTGCACAAGTAACGAACCCCCCTATAGATCCTATTCGTGAGAAAACAGTGATGTCTTTGAACACTGGGTTTGGAGAGACACATAACATTCTTTCTGATGGACCAGAACATGCAAAAAGACTTAAAACGGTACTGCCAGTCATGTCTGCTGAGAAGTTCTGTATTTTACAAGAGTTTGGTACGCCAGACAGTGAAAAGTATGATCCAGCCTATAAAGTTGCTACCTATGCGACGACGTACAAAACAAACCTCAAAGAGAGTTTAAATGCACTGATAGAAAAAATCATTGTAGATGTAAGAGACAATGGCATTAGAACAGTGATTGTAGATGACAGAAAACTTGATGCTGACAATAAGGTCATTCCTATGTTGATGGTAGTAGGTCGTTTAAGCCAAGAGTTGTTGGCACATGACTTAAGACACTTAACAAGTATTGTTGCCGTCACAGGTGAAGTCTTTGACCCTCACTCTGCTGCAACGATGATAGCCTTTGGTGCAGCAGCTATCTTCCCTTATTTACTTTACTATACAGTAGACCAGTTAAATGAGGATGCTGAAGAACTTAAAGTGATACTTAAAAAGTTCAGACGTGCCATGGGTGCAGGACTGATGAAAATTATGTCTAAAATGGGAATTGCAACCATCTCTTCTTACCGTAACTCAAGACTCTTTGATGTGATTGGTTTAAGTGATGAAATTGTGGAGACTTGTTTTGATGGCACACATGGACTTCTTTCTGGTCTTGGATATGAAGATATTGATGCACGTTTAAATACAAACCACCAACGTGCCTTTACTTCTGCTTTTGAAGGTCAAAAAAATGCACTCTATAAAGGTGGATACTACAAGTATAAAAAAGGTGAAGAGTTCCATGACTTCTCACGTCCAACCATTTTAGCGATTCAGAAATGTGCTGAGACGGGAAGTCAAGAAGACTACGCTGAAGTAAAAAGACTTGTAAACCACAGAGATAAAAAGTTCATCCGTGACTTCTACGAATTAAAATCTGATAGAAAAGCCATTGACATCTCAGAAGTGGAACCTTTAAGTGAAATCTTTAAACGTTTCTCAACTGCTGCAATGTCAATGGGGTCTATCTCTCAAGAGGCACATGAGACATTGGCTGTGGCGATGAACACCATTGGTGGTAAGTCAAACTCAGGAGAGGGTGGAGAAAACCCTGAGCGTTATGGTACAGAGAAAAACTCTGCCATTAAACAAGTGGCATCTGGACGTTTTGGTGTCACACCGGAGTATCTAAGATCTGCTAAAGAACTTCAAATTAAAGTGGCACAAGGTGCAAAACCAGGTGAGGGTGGACAGCTTCCAGGAAGCAAAGTGTCTCCACTTATTGCGTCACTTCGATTTACAAAACCAGGTGTGACACTCATTTCACCACCACCACACCATGATATTTACTCTATTGAAGACTTAGCACAACTTATTTATGATTTAAAACAAGTAAACCCAAATGCAAAAGTAGCCGTGAAGCTTGTTTCTACAGCAGGTGTAGGAACCATTGCCGCTGGTGTAGCCAAAGCATACGCAGACAAAATTATTATCTCTGGTTCAGATGGTGGTACAGGAGCAGCACCTATTGGGTCTATCAGATTTGCAGGTAACCCTTGGGAACTTGGACTTATTGAGGCACATAATGCACTCAAAGCCAACAACCTTAGAGGGCAAGTGACGCTTGAGACAGATGGTGGACTCAAAACGGGACTTGATGTGGTTAAAGCAGCCATCTTAGGTGCAGAACAGTATGCCTTTGGTACAGGTGCCTTAGTTATTGTTGGGTGTATCATGCTTAGAGTATGTCACTTGAACACTTGTGGTGTGGGTGTGGCAACACAAGATGAGCACTTACGTAAGAAATTTACAGGTAATGTAAACAAAGTCATTAACTACTTTACCCTGATGGGAGAAGAAGTAAGAGAAATCCTTGCAGCACTTGGATACAACTCACTGGAAGAAATCATTGGTAAAAACCACTTATTGGATGTCATTGATGACGAATTTGCGAAGAAGTTTAATTTTGCAGAGTTACTTTACAAACTTGATGGTGTAAACACTTGTCAAGTACCATTTAACGAACCATATGACCAAAATGAGTATGAACAAGACTTGGTAAAAGAGTTAATGGCAACGATTAAAGACCCTTCAACACCTATTGTCTTAAACAAAGAGATTTCAAACTTGAACAGATCGTTTGCAGCACGTATCTCTGGTGAGATCGCAGCACTTCATGGTAATGCAGGGCTTCCTGATGGTACCATCACCCTTAACATGAAAGGGACGGCAGGACAGTCACTTGGTGCTTTTATGTCTAAAGGTATTGACATTAACATTGATGGTGCAGGAAACGACTACATCGGTAAAGGTATGAATGGCGGACGTATTGTCATCTCTTCTGAGAAAGCTGGACATGAGTTTGCGCTTGGTGGAAACACATGTCTTTATGGTGCTACAGGTGGAACACTCTATGTACATGGTCAAGTGGGTGAGCGTTTTGGTGTACGTAACTCAGGCGCAACCACTGTGGTTGAAGGTACAGGAGATCACCCTTGTGAATATATGACGGGTGGTATGGTCGCCATACTTGGTAAAACAGGTGTGAACTTTGGTGCTGGAATGACAGGTGGTAAAGCCTTTGTTTATGACTTGGAAGGTAACTTCTATGAAAAAGTAAACCCAGAGCTTGTAGAAGCACTTCGTATTGACACGGATGAGTGGGATACTGAAATGTTTGAACTCAAAGCACTCTTAAAAGACTATGCAGAAAAAACAGGTTCAAAAAGAGCCACACATATTTTAGAAAACTTTAGAACAGAAATTCGTAAGTTCTGGATGGTTGCACCCCGTGGTATGAAACCAACAATCGTTGCAGACAAAAAAGGTGAATAAAAAGGTATGACACCTTTCATTCAAGCTTGTATTAAAGCTAACGAAGAGATAGCAGTAGCCATCAAAAATGGTTTTGATGCCTCATGGTTTGAAAAAACAGAAGTGGGTGCAGGGGGAGATGTCTCTTCTCAGTTAGACTTGATGGCTGAAGCTATTTTTGTCAAACACTTAGGCTCTTTTGGTCAGATAGAATCTGAAGAGTCTGGTCTTATCACCAATGAATCTTTGGGTGAAGATGCAGCTAAAATTATCATTGACCCCATTGATGGTTCTTCTAATGCCCTTTCTCTCTTCCCTTTTTATGGTACCTCTGTGGCTAAGGTAAATGCTGAGGGTGTTTTAGATGCAGCCATAGTGTGCAACTTAGCCAATGAAGACATCTTTTTGACAACGCTAAAAGATGGTGTACAACAAGGTAAACTTTTTTCAACACACTTTCATGACCCACACACTGCACCTTCATCAGAAATAGGCCTTTTTGAAAAAGCCTATGCAAATCCTTCATTGGTGGCACGTTTAGATGAGGCAAAACTTAAATTTCGATCCCCTGGTGCTATTGCACTCTCTTTGGCATATGCGCGTTCTGTGAATTATGTACTTTTTGTGGGCCCTTGTCGTATCTACGATTTTGCTGCTGGATTGGCACTTTGTGAAGGTCTTGAAGTCATTGTTGAGGCGGATTATGTTATAGTATCAAAAGAAAAAAGCATTGCAAAAAAAATCGAAACACTTATAAAACAAGATAAACTTTAGGAGCAAATATGTTTGGTAACTTTTTTAAAAAAGTAGAAGCAGCACAAGAGACACAGAACCAATGGATTAAGTGTCCTAAATGTACCTCTTTGATGTATTTCAAAGAGGTAGAAGTAAAACAAAATGTGTGTCCAAAATGTAACCACCATTTCCGTATTTCTGCGCAAAAACGTATTGACTCTATTGTGGATGAAGGTTCATTTATTGAATTTGACACCACATTGGCACCTGTGGATCCTTTAAAGTTTTCAGACAAAAAATCATACAAAAAACGTATAGAAGAAGCTAAAGCCAAGACAGGTAAAACGTCTTCTGTGATGTCAGGCTCTTGTACCATTGGTGGCTTAGATGTTGAAATTGCTGTCTTTGACTTCTCCTTTATGGGTGGATCTTTAGGTTCAGTTGAGGGTGAAAAAATTGTTCGTGGGATTACTCGAGCCATGGAAAAAGAGTGTGGGTTCATCATTGTTTCTGCTTCAGGTGGGGCAAGAATGCAAGAGAGTACTTACTCTTTACTGCAAATGTCAAAAACCTCTGCCGCACTAAACAGACTGTCCCAAAAAGGTTTACCGTTCATTTCTATCTTAACAGACCCTACCATGGGTGGAGTATCAGCTTCTTTTGCCATGCTTGGTGACATCATCATGGCAGAGCCAGATGCACTCATCGGTTTTGCAGGACAAAGAGTCATTAAACAAACCGTTGGTGTAGACTTACCCGCAGGTTTCCAGCGTTCAGAGTTCTTACTTGATCATGGTCTGATTGACATGATTGTTGACCGTGCTGACATGCATCAAACACTTGTAGACCTCTTTAAACTTTTTAACAAAAAGGCAAGCTAATCGCTACGCAGATTTACGCTTTGCTTGACAAAGAGACACTTCTTAAAAAAGAAACTTCTCTTGTCTCTCACCTACAACACTTACAAACTTTTCCCAATATTCGCATACTCCAATACCGCAATAAATTTGGCTCTTTAGAAGAGAAAAAATCAGACCTACTTACTATTAGAAAACACTATAAAGGCATTGTGATACTCAATGATTGTATTGAGCTTATTGCTTATGCTGACGGCTTACACATAGGACAAGAAGACATCAAAACCTATAGTGATGACTTGGTTGAAGCAGTCCGGCTCATACGCCAAAAGATTGGGCATAAAATTTTAGGACTCTCCACACATAACAAAGAAGAGATACTGGAAGCCAATGATTTAGCTTTAGACTATATTGGTTTAGGGGCTTACCGTGCAACAAACACAAAGTCTGAAGCCAATGTAGGTGGCACTGCTTTAATTGATGCAGCATCTCATTCTAAACATCCTGTGGGCTTAATAGGTGGAGTACGTTTAGAAGATGAATTTGATGCACCTGTTGTCTATAAGGTTATTGGCTCAGGGCTTTATACTTAAACTTCTACTTTTTCTATTACTTTTTGCTCAGTGATAGTATACAGCATGAAGTCCAAAGGTTTTGTGCTGAATGCCCCACGGGTTGGATTATCCTCTCGCAATACAGATACCATGCAGGTTAACGCAGATGGTCCGCTCGAGGAGTATATCGAGAAAACTTGGGTACTCAATGACCTTTGTAGCTTTTAAAGAAAGAGTTATGCTAAAATAAGAATATATGTAGAGTGCTTAAGTGTATAAACACATAAAGGTTAGAGATGGCAACGAAAAAAACAAAAGATACTCCGAAAATATACAAGTCCAAGATCGGATTTGATGATGTCATCGGACATAAGCATATCAAAGAGCGACTCAAAGGGATTATCAAGATCGTTAAAAATCCAAAAATGCTTGAACGTTTTGATACCCCTGTGCCTAAAGGCTTACTCATCTATGGTCCTGTGAGTGTAGGGAAAAGTATGCTTGCAAAGGCTTTTTCAAAAGAGGCAAAGGTCTCTTATATGGAGATATCGGGTTCAAAACTTTTTGAACTTGACTATATTAAAGAAGTGTATGAAATTGCTTCAAAACATGCACCTTGTGTAGTGATTCTAGAAGACATAGATATCAAAGGCCTCATGCAAGGTGCTATTACCAATGTTCCATTTTCAGATATTGCCAAAGTGTTGGAGTCTACAGATGACAGGGTATTTACTATTGCAACAGCTGAGAATCTTGATAACATAGACCCCATCTTAACATCACCACAGAAGCTTGATTTTTTACTGGAAGTGTTAGAGCTCGATAAAGATGCCAGAAGATTCTTTATAGAAAAAATCATGCAAAAGCCGCATGATGCAAAGATAGATGTTGAGCGTATCGTGCGTTATATTGCCGGTATGAGTGCGTTGGAGCTTGAAAGAGTGGGGCGTATGGCTGCACTCAATGTTGTTGAAGAAGAAAAAGAGCTCATTACTGAAGAGATACTCATAGAACAGATCAATATCATCAAATACGGGCATAAAATTGAAAAGCAGATGGTGAAAAACCTTGAAGAAGAACTTAAGATGACGGCGTTTCACGAAGCAGCCCATGCCGTGCTTTCTGCTTTGCTTTTACCCCATATTAAAATCGAACAAGTCACTATAGCACCACGAAGTAAAATGCTCGGTTTTGTTTCCTATAATGATGAAGATCAGTTATCTAATGTGACGAAAGAAGAGTTGTTTCATGATGTTTGTGTACTATTTGCCGGGCGTGTATCCAGGGTCAAAAAAATGGGAAGTGAACATATGGATAGTGGTGCGGCAGATGATCTCTCTCAAGCCTCATTACAAGTCTATGCTGCCATTACAACCCTTGGGATGGATAAAGAACTTGGATATATAAATCTAAATGCTATTAATAACTTAGACAACTATTTTCTGGAACAACAAATTGAAAAAAGATTTTTACATTGGATGCATGTCGTAAAAAAAGATACGGAAAAATTGGTAGATAAGCATTGGAAGAAGATAGAAACCTTGGCACTTAAACTGATAGAACAGGAAATAGTTGAGAGTGATGAACTTTTCAAGATCATTGGTAAGAAAAAGATTTCACATAAGATCCCGGATAGTTTATAAGACAGTATAATCTAAAAGTGCTATCTATATATAGTTATATTTAACTGTTAGAGTTTTCCATCAATATATGATTATAATCATCTCTTCTTCCCAAGAAACAGATGACTCTTTGATACCTTTTTTTAAATCCTCAATCACTGCTACAGAAATGCACTCCTTCTTGAGTACATATATAAATATTTTTAAATTTATAAAATAATAATAATATGATATACTTAAATATAACAATGTTAAATCTAAATCACAAAACGTGTCGCTAAAAATAGCAAATACTCATTATTGATAAGGAATACGCACATGAATAACAAAATACCCCAATCTTACTATCGAGTTTCCAAACAAACAAGTATCTCGGCACTGTTGTGTCTAACATTGGCATTTAGCCAGAGTGCATTTGCTGCGGGAGGAGGTATAGTTACTGATGATACATCCTCTTTGCATGCAACAGCCAAAAAAGATACCTACTCTCCTTATGCACAGCGTAACTTCCCTAATCGTCCACTTTGGGGTGATACGCATTTACATACGGCTATTTCATTTGATGCCGGTGCTTTTGGTGCCACGCTCTTGCCGCCTGATGCCTATAAATTTGCCAAAGGTGAAGAGGTGATCTCTTCTACTGGTTTACCGGTCAGATTGTCACGTCCGCTTGATTTCCTCGTGGTATCTGACCACTCGGATAACATGGGTTTTATCACCGAATTGAAGGCTGGTGCTTCCTTTGTGATGGCAAGTGAAGAGGGACGCAGATGGAACGCAATGATAAATGAGGGTGGTCAGGAGGGGGTGAAGGCTACGGTTGAGATGATTATGGCCTTTTCACAGGATAAATTCCCCAAAGAGTTGGCAGTGCTGCCTGGTACAAATATGTACCGTAATACCTGGGATGATATTATTAATGCCGCAGAAGATGCAAATGACCCCGGTCACTTTACTGCTTTCATCGGGTATGAATGGACATCTTTGGTGAAAGGTAATAACCTTCACCGTAACATCATTTATCGTGATGGGGCTGCTCGCGCAAAGTTATTGGAGCCTTTTACTACTGCTGCTCCGCTTGGAAGCACTAACCCCGTTGATCTGTGGAAATGGATGGACAGATATGAGGAAAAAACAGCGGGACAGGTTTTGGCATTGGCACATAACGGAAACTTGAGTAATGGTATTATGTTTCCCGAAACCAAAGCCTTTGGTAAAAAAATAGGTAAAGAGTATGTAGAAACCCGTGCAAAGCGTGAACGTCTTTATGAAGTCACTCAAATCAAAGGAGATGGCGAAACGCATCCTTTCTTATCTAAAAATGATGAGTTTGCTGACTATGAAACTTGGGATCAAGGTAACCTTGATCTTTCTGAGTTAAAGAAAAACGAGATGTTGCAATATGAGTATGCACGTTCTGCTTTAAAACTGGGATTACGTATGGAGAAAAAGCTGGGTACCAATCCTTATAAGTTTGGTATGGTTGGTTCTACTGACAGTCATACAGGTTTGGCAACAGCCCAAGAAGATAACTTCTTTGGGAAGCACTCAGGTGGTGAACCAAGTAAAGATCGCTACAAACACCCAATGGCAAAAGTGGGAGAGAATGAGTATAAAGGGTATGATCCAGTCGCATCAGGTTACGCAGCTGTATGGGCAGAAGAAAACACCCGTGCATCTATCTTTGATGCGATGCAGCGTAAGGAAACATATGCGACTACGGGTAGCCGTATGATCGTACGTTTCTTTGGTGGTTGGGACTATACACAAGAAGATGCAGATACACGTCTGCCTGCCAAAGCAGGTTATGCTAAAGGTACACCGATGGGTGGAGATCTTACAACAGCACCAGAAGGAAAGAAAGCACCAACATTCCTTGTGGCTGCATTGAAAGATCCTCTTAGTGGTAACCTTGATCGTATACAAATCATTAAAGGTTGGATAGACAGTAAAGATAAGTTACATGAAAAAGTGTACGATGTTGCCTGGTCTGATAACCGTAAACCAGATGCAAAAGGCAAATTACCATCTGTTGGTAATACTGTAAATGTGAAGAATGCAACATGGACAAATACCATCGGCGAAGCAGAACTCATCACAGTATGGACTGATCCTGATTTTGATGCAAGTCAAAGTGCATTTTACTATGCAAGGGTTATAGAGATACCAACACCGAGATGGACTGCATATGAATCTAAGTACTATAACATTACGATGCCAGAGAAAGTACCTATGATAACAACTGAACGTGCCTATACTTCACCGATCTGGTATACACCAAAAAAGAAATAACCTACTATAATACCTTTACCTAAACGAAGTGTTTTACACTTGGACTACATAGGTTTAGGTGCTTACAGCGTAACAAACACAAAATCTGAATCAAATGTCGGAGGCAAAGTACTCATCGAAACTGCCAGTTATTCTAAACACCCTCTGGGGATGAAATGAAAATTAATATACTTCTATATATAATTGCACATACTAAAACTTTTTTCAATAAAGTTTCTACTACAGGAACTATCTTAAGTTTAATCAGGAACATTTGTATAAGGCATATTATATATTCCAATAGAATTAGGATATACTCACTATCATATTGAACAGTAAATTCTTATAAACACCTAGAATAACTTTCATTAGGAGCTAGAATGTCAAATATTATATTTCCTGCAGGGTTCATTTTAATTTTACCTGGTCTTGGTCTCGAAATGATGCAACATTATGCAAAGCAATGGAACCTTGAGTTTACTAAGATGGAAAAAGGTCTATTTGAAGGGAATCTCTTTGTAGGACATACACCACGTATCCAGTTGACAAAGGAATATTATTCATAAGGCTTTATGAGTAAAGACGACTTCCCTAGCGGGTGTATTGTACTTATATATTCTCCAAACAAAACACCTCATAATTCTCTCCAAAATAAACGTCTCTTTCTTCAACCCAATATGATATCTATCTTCCAGCAAACTATTAATTCATGGATAGTCTACTTAATGAAAGAGTTTCCGAATCTTAGTATAAAGCCAGAATATGAGTAGATTGAATTAGAAATACTTCGTCAACTTTTTAGCTGTATGCACTTTATGCCTTTTGAAAAGAGCAGAAAAAAGTTTCAAACAAAAAGAATACGTGATCTGCTTCATGAAAACATAAGTCAAGAAATTGATATCTCTGTCCTTACCAATGAATTGAATATTAGTGAAAGTCAACTGCATTATGCATTTAAAAAAGAATATGGTATCACTCCTAAAAAATATCTTCAGCAACTACGTTTCAATACGATCAAAAAAGAACTTATCACTGCGAATCCAAACTCAGTCACTATTACCGATATTGCATATAAATATAACTTTCTATATATGTCCCATTTTATTACAGAGTATAAAAAAATATTTGGACAAACACCTTCTCAGACTCTAAATAATAATTGAGACAGAAACAATAGTACTCCCCTCCCTTTCTAGAGATCACTAATGGTTATTTGTAAAACTCGGAGTTTTCTTATAATGATGTTAGATGCTATTATGTTATTATATAATGTTTATATATTAAAATAAGAAGGAGATATAATGAAAAGGTTTAACGTAATTGTGATAGCTTTAATGGCTGTCAGTATATTAACTTGGACGTGGGCGGCAGAGATGCCGACAGAACCACAGAGTGGTCAACCGCCGAAGGGCTCAAAGCCATCCGTTAAGAATTTTGTCGACCAGGTGACTTACCAACGCGCCTTCGAGGCGGTAGTTTGGTCGATGCCGGCTATGATCAAATACGGCATGCGCCGTGCCTCACTTGAGATCGGTGCGGGAGACAACGTTATCTGTGCCTGGTCTGCTGGTGCCAAGCCACTTCTTGAGACACTGACGCCCAACAACACAGCACCCTATGTAACGTCAACCACGGACCTACGCAAAGGACCGGTAGTACTTGAGGTACCTAAAGCAACAGACGAAGCCATTCTCTTTGGTCAGATCGCTGATGACTGGTTTATTACCATTGTAGATATCGGTCCTATCGGCCTTGATAAGGGCAAGGGTAACAAGATACTACTGCTTCCCCCAGGCTATACCGGTAAGGTGCCTTCCGGATATGCTGTGGTAAATAGCCCGAGCTACATCCTGGACTTCGCTTTTCGCTCCATACCACTGCCTAAGGGTACACAGGAAGATGCCTACGCGTTGTCCAAACGCATCAAGATGTATTATTTATCGGAGCTTCCAAATCCAAAACCAACGAGATTTGTAGACCCTCTTAACACACAGTGGTCGACCCTGCCGCGTTACGACGAGCGCTGGTTTGAGGATCTCCACTTAATCATCAATGCTGGGCCGATACGTGAACGGGACAAAGTCATGATGGGGATGCTGAAGACTATCGGCATCGAGAAAGATAAACCCTATAATCCGGATGAGAAGACTAAGAAGATCTTCCGCCAGGCGGCGATTGATGGATACCATTACATGATGGAGCGCTACCTTGCCGGAGCACCGGATGAGCTGTACTGGACAAACCGAAAGTGGCGGAATGTATTTTACACTGATCCTGAAAAGGGCTTCAGCTGGGACTATGAAGGAATGCTCGATTATGACAGCCGGGCAAACCGTAACTGGTTCAATGTAATTTACTTCCCTGCCAAAGTCGCAGAGCGCCCTGCCACCATGTACGTCGATACGCCTTTGGATAAGAACGGCAACCTATTCGAGGCTGGGAAAACATACAAGCTAACCGTACCCAAGGATGTGCCGGTCAACAAATTCTGGTCACTGACGGTTTATGATATGGCGACATGGGCCTTCATTTATACGCCAGAAGCACGGCCTGGGCTCTCATCTCGAGACCTGGATAAGATGAAGCTTAACGACGACGGTAGTGTCACACTGTATGTTGGACCCAAGGCGCCAAAGGGATATGAAAACAATTGGATTCCGACCGCGGGTAAAGTGCCGTATCTTCTCTTCCGTTTTTACGGACCTGAAGAAGGACTCTTCAATAAAACATTTATACTAAACGACGTTGAGTTGGTAAAATAAAATCACTTCATACTCACATCTGTGCTCAGCTACGGCTGAGTTAACTTTGATAGATATTTCTATCACAAACACTTCTAGAAGGAAAATATCATGAAAACATCTTCAACACTCATACTCATATCACTCTTGGCAACACCATTTTTATCTGCGGGTCCAGTTACAACAGCTGTAGTACTTGACAACAATGGTAACCCAACCAAATCTGTCGCTAACAAAGCTGTAAAAGTAGGGGTAGCAAGAGAAGTGATAGACCCAAATGATACTGCACTACAGAAAACAGTGAAAGCAAAAGCAGTCCGTGGTGATTACCGTACGAAAAGAAAAATTGAAAATAGATAAAATGACAAAAATACTGTTAGCAGGAATATTATTAGCAGCAATATTACTAATAAGAATGAATATGAGTTTAAGTATAGAGAAAATTGAAGATTATAAAACAAGTTGTGATAGTGGTAATACTATCGCATGTAAGAAACTTGGGCTTATCTATTATGCTGGTCGGGGTGTGAAGCAAGATGATCTTAAAGCTGTAGAGCTTTATACAAAAGCTTGTAATGGTGGGGAGGCAACAGCTTGTTCTTCTCTTGGGTTTATGTATCGCAACGGTATCGGTGTAAAGCGTGATAATCTTAAGGCTATAAAGTTTTATACTAAGGCATGTAATGCTGGTAATACTCCCGGATGCCGTATTCTTGGGATCATGTATGCAAAAAAGGAAAACCTGATTATTGAGTATAATTGATGAAGATGAATTCAATAGTAAAGGAATTTTCTTTTGAAAATATTTAAAAAATTTAGTTTTGTACTTTTTATTTTCACAACTATACTTCATTCCCAGACACTTGAACCTAAACTCTATGCCAACCTCCCTATAGGTTTAAATGTTCTACTTGTTGGGTATGGTCATTCAGAAGGTGCCATACCGGGGAACCAAACTCTAGGACTGGAAGACCCTAACTTAAACATAAACAGTACCATATTAGCATATGGAAGAACATTTAATGTTTTGGGTCATAATACCAAACTTGACGTTATTGTTCCATATTCTACTCTACATGGTACAGCGCAACAATATGGGAATGATGTAAGTCGGGATGTAAGAGGAATGGGAGATACAAAAGCAAGGTTATCTTTCAATTTACTTGGTGCTCCTGCACTTTCTATTCAGGAATTTGCATCATATCAACCAGACACTCTTGTTGGTGTAAGTCTTCAGGTTACTATACCTACAGGACAATATGACAGTTCAAAACTTGTCAATATCAGTCCACATAGATGGGCACTAAAGCCAGGGATCGGCATTTCTAAAACCATATCTGATTACACTTTTGAATTTTCGGCAGATGCAGAGTTTTATACTTCAAATGATGATTTTTTTGGAGGCATCAAAAGAAAACAAGATCCCATATATTCCACACAAGTGCATGTTCTTTATACGTTTCGTAGAGCTATGTGGCTAGGTATTGGAGCAAATTACTATTGGGGTGGTGAATTTTTTAATGATGGCGTCGGGGCAGATAATAAGTTGAGGAATACTCGTATTGGAGCAACACTTGCACTACCCATAAATAAACATCATTCCATTAAACTATATGGCAATAGTGGTATCAATACCAGATACGGCACTGATTTTGATGCTATAGGCATAGCCTGGCAATATAGTTGGGCTGATTAGTTGTAATAATTATATACACCTGTTAACATTCTTTTGCCCATTATAATAAAATATTAGCAGATTATTCTCAATTAATCTATCTGAGAAATTAAATTTATTTTATAAATACCTCTTGAGCACCTTTTGGTACTGAGAATACAAAATCATTTGGTGAAATTGTTTTTGCATCTTTCCAAAAAATACTGGTAGATTTATAGGCATTGTTTTTACTTGTTTTATCTTTTATGACGTAGTGTTTTACAAGAGGGTTGTCTCCTGTTGTTATCCACACATGTACTTCTTTTGTTTTATCTGAAAATGCTACATAGTGACACTCTTCACCTTCTAGATCGACAACACCAAAGTTTTTACTACGATCAAACTTGATACGTTCACCCATATTGGTATAGATAAGCTGTGCAAGTGGTGCTTTGATCTCAAATTTATCAAAGAGAGTGTCTAAAGTTTCCTCAATACCTTGAGGTGATTTTAGATATAAGTAGAATTTCTTGTCATGATCATATATCGTATATTGTCCGTCATTGAGATAATTACTTCGATTTCTTATATCTCCTTTGACATCAACACGTAATTGATTTGGACGATTTACTTTAACAGATACTTGATGTTTATTTTTACCATCATCTGCATGATTTACAATAACTGCTTCAAAAGCATAACTTTGATGGCTATCGAGTGCATCATATGTTTTTTTAACGATATCTTGTGCACTCATTGGATTGGCTATGAGTGTTACAGTACCAAGAAGTAAACCCAGTCCTGTAGTAAGTAGAAATTTTTGTGTCGATTTCATAATTAGTTCCTTTTTTATATAGTTAAGATAATTTTCTTCTCATATTATTGACTTGATGAATTTGCTGTTGAGGCAATAGCCGCACCAACAACCATACCAGCTACAACAGCCGCACCAGTGTTGTCATTGTGATGATAACTACCACCACCATAGTAACGGCCACCACTTACATTCACATTTCGGTTCACATTACGATTAACATTTCGGTTTCGATTAACATTAGCACGATTGCCACTACGATTTACACTCCTTGATACTTGTCTTGCTTCTGCTGTTTGTAAGATTGATATATTGACTTTATATCCTTCTTCTGATGATGTCATATTCTCTACACTTATTGATGGAGAAAATACTCCTGCTGCTAATGCAACGGCAATAAACTTAACGGTAAATAGGCTTTTCTTTTTCATGACCTTCCTTTATATTATATTTGATCATCTATATACTAACATAATAATTAATATTTTATTATATTTAGTTATAAAATTTAGAGTTTTTTATATTGATATTATATATTTTTTGGTTATACTATAAATAAATATAAATTTATATTTAAAAGGAAAAGAATGAAAAATTTATCAAACATACGACAATTAAGTCTTGCAACGGCATTAGCATTATTATTAACACAAGGTTTATTGGCATCAGATATAGGTCTTGCGGGAACTATAACCCCTGATAGTCTTGTAAAAGGTCTCTACCCTGGTAAAGGCTATTCGCCTTATGCAAACCGTGATTTTCCTAGCAACGTATACTGGGGAGATACACACTTACACACAGGTGTCTCTCTTGATGCTGGACTTTTTGGAAATATATTGGGCCATGAAGATGCATACCGTTTGGCACGTGGTGAACAGATTACTGCGTCTACAGGTGTAGATGTGAAACTGAGTCGTCCTTTAGACTGGTTGGTGATTGCAGACCATTCAGATATGATGGGGATTGCTGCTGACATTCAAAGTGGTGCACCCAATATTTTGGCAGATCCTAAAGGAAAAGAGTGGCATGAAGGCTTTAAAAAAGGTGGAAAAGCAGCAGGTGAAGCAGCATTTGATCTTATAACACATTTTGCACAAATGAAACTGCCTGAAAAACTTGTAAGTGACTATTCTCCTGGATCTAAAGTGTATGATGATCTTTGGCATGATATTACCAAAACAGCAGATCGTTTTAATGAACCGGGAAGATTTACGGCCTTAATTGGTTATGAGTGGACATCGGTGCCTAAGGGTTTTAATATGCATAGAAATGTCATACTACGTGATGGTGGTGAACGTGCACGGCAAGTTATACCACTAACGACACAACCTCCTCTTGGAACACAAGACCCTTTAGAACTGTATAAATGGTTAGAAAATTATGAGAAAAAAACGGGTGGTAAAGCCTTAGCCATTTCACATAACGGTAACCTTTCAAATGGATGGATGTTTCCAACAGAAGACACGTATGCAGGTGGCAAGGTAGATAAAAATTATGTAGAACAACGTGCCAAATGGGAGCCACTTTATGAAGTCACACAAATTAAAGGGGATGGAGAAACCCACCCTCTTCTTTCCCCCAACGATGAGTTTGCCAATTATGGTACTTGGGCTATAGGGAACTTAGACCTCACACAACTTAAAAAAGATGATATGTTACAGCGTGAGTATGCCCGTGAAGCATTAAAAAATGGGATGAAACTTGAAAAGAAACTTGGAACGAACCCATATAAGTTCGGTATGGTTGGTGCAACAGACAGTCATACTTCTTTGTCTACCGCTGAAGAGGAAAACTTTTTTGGAAAGTCTACCTCTGTGGAACCGTCAAAAGACCGTGTTTCTCACCCTTTTATAAAATCAAAATTGGGTGAAATCTCAGGAGATATGCTCTTAGCATCAGGGTACCAAGGTGTGTGGGCAAGTGAAAATACACGTGAAGGCATCTTTGATGCAATGAAAAGAAAAGAGACGTATGCAACGACCGGCCCAAGAATGTCAGTGAGATTCTTTGGTGGGTGGGAGTATACAGATGATGACTTACGTAGCCGTGCACCTGCATTTCGTGGGTATGAAAAAGGTGTACCAATGGGTGGTGATTTAAAACAAGCACCTAAAGGTAAAAAAGCACCAACATTTATGGTCTATGCCCTGCGTGATCCTATCGGTGCCAACCTTGACCGTATACAGATCATAAAAGGTTGGATGGATGACAAAGGGAATACACATGAAAAAGTATATGATGTAAGTTGGTCAGGAGATCGGAAACCAGATGCTAAGGGGAAACTCCCTTCAGTTGGTAATACCGTTGATCTTGAAGCGGCTAATTGGCTCAATACCATTGGTGCTTCTGAACTTGCTACAATCTGGACAGATCCAGACTTTGATGCCAACCAAAAATCTTTTTATTACGCACGTGTGATTGAGATACCAACACCTCGTTGGGTTGTTTATGATAAGGTACGTTTAGGTGCAGAGATACCAAAAGGTACTCAGCTCATTCACCAAGAACGTGCATATACTTCACCGATCTGGTACGCTCCCAAAAAGAAATAATCCACTATAATACCTTGACATAAACGAAGCAGAAAACTGCTTCGTTACCTTTTTATATTAGGAATACTTGTACTATGATCAAACACTCCAAATTTTCTATGTTATTACGCGAACCTCTTTTTCACTTTCTTCTTATTGGTGCTGTATTCTTTTTTGTTTTTTCTCAAATGAATACAGGAGAGGATGAAAATGCTCCACAGATCATCATCACTAAAGCCAAGATAGAAGCTCTTGCAAATGCTTTTGCAAAAGCAAAAGGCAGACTCCCAACAGCTCAAGAGATGCAAACACAGCTTGAGTATGATATACGTGAGCAAGTACTGTACCGCGAAGCGATGGCTATGGGATTGGACAAAGATGACATGATCATCCGTCGTCGTTTGACTCAAAAGATGAAGTATCTGTTTAATGACTTGAGTGTTATTAACAAAGCAAGTGAAGAAGAGTTGAAAAAGTTTGTAGATGAACATCCTTCCAAATTTATGATACCTGCAACGATATCCTTTGCTCAAGTCTATTTTGAACCTAGTGAACATGAGACAACTTTAGTTGAAGATGCCAATGCCTTATTGGAAAAATTACGTATAAGTACTGTTAAGGAAAGCATTGGTTTGGGAGACCGTTCCTTGCTGCCTTATGACTTTAGAAATGAAAGAAAAACTGACATAGACAGTATGTTTGGAAAAGAGTTTACAAAACAAGCCTTTTCCGCACGTACCAACAGTTGGGAAGGACCTTTTGAATCAGCTTATGGAGTGCATCTTATCTATATACATGAACGTACAGAAGATCATTTACCTCCATTAGCGGATATAAGAGAACGTGCCCAGAGAGAATGGATGAGTTTGAAACAACATGAAGTAAATGAGATCTTTTATCAGAGCCTGCATCAGCGTTATGAGATCATTGTTGATGATGAAGTACTGAGTGATGCAAATATGAGTGTTAAATAATGATCAGAAAGCTTTTACTTTTCTTTCTTTTTCTTTTGTTCGCTGTGCCTAGTCAGGCAGATGAAATTCGTCCTGCTTATCTAGAAATAAAAGAGAGTTTGGAAGTAAAAGAGAGTCAAGAAAATATCTTTTCACTCTTACTCAAAGTACCGGCAAAAGGGAATAAGAAATTAAATATACAAGCCATACTTCCCAAATCATGTACCCATATCACTCCCGTAAGTACACACTTGGTTAACAGTGCATATTTAGAGCGTTGGTCTGTGAAGTGTAAAAATGGACTTGTGGGGGAAACTCTGTCCTTTAAAGGATTAAATAGTACCAATACAGATCTATTGTTGCGTTTAGAATTTAAAAATGGCACTTCCCAATCTGTATTGCTTACACCTGTTAAAACATCGTATCAAATTCCTAAAGAGGCTTCTTCTTTACAGGTGGTTAAAACCTATACCTGGTTGGGTATCACACATATTTTATTGGGCTTTGACCATTTACTTTTTGTGTTTGCCTTACTTCTTATTGTAAAACGTATGCGTCGCTTACTTTGGACGATCACAGCATTTACATTGGCTCATAGTATTACCATGGCAGGAGCAACGTTAGGATTTGTACACATTCCGCAACAACCAGTTGAAGCGATGATCGCTTTGAGTATCTTGTTTCTAGCCATGGAGATCATACATGAGAAGCAGGGGAAAGTGGGGCTTACTTCACGTTATCCTTGGCTCATAGCTTTTATCTTTGGTCTGTTACATGGTTTTGGTTTTGCAGGTGCACTTGCAGAGATAGGTTTACCACAACAAGCCATTACTCTTGCGCTTATCTTCTTTAACATCGGTGTGGAGTTAGGACAGTTAATGTTTGTCGCTGTGGTAGTACTCGTAGGTTTATTTTTACGGAGATTAAAACATCCTGATCTACTTCAAAGAGTAGAAACTGTAGTGGTCTATGCCATAGGCGGACTCTCTTCATTTTGGTTCATCGAACGTTTGAGTGTTTTTTAATGTATAGGAAGGATCTCTCCTTTTTGCTATACTTAAACATATAAAATGATGTTAAAAAGGAAAAACGATGTTAAGTGTTAAACTCAATGAAGAAGAAGTTTTGGCTATTTTATATCCTGAGGGTGCATTAAGTAAAGAAGATTTTGTCGCTGCAAAGTTATGGATAGCACAAGAGGCAAAAAACAAATAGCCTATGCATCTACCAAATATTATTCATACGATTTCAGAAGCACTACATCAACAAGATGCCAAAGCCATTGTGGTGGGTGGCGCTGTACGTGACCACTTTTTAAAACTGCCTTCTAAAGACTATGACATTGAAGTGTATGGACTGGCTACATTAGAAGCTTTAGAAAGTACTTTACTAGAGTTTGGGTCGGTGAATTTAGTGGGGAAGAGTTTTGGTGTGTTGAAGTTTATCTATGAAGGAGAAGAGTATGACTTCTCTTTTCCTCGAACTGAGTCAAAAGTAGCAGAGGGACATCGTGGTTTTGATGTTAAAGTCGATGGGGACTTAAACTTTAAAACAGCTGCTAGACGTAGAGACTTCCGAATCAATGCTATTGGTTATGATGTGATAGAAAAACGTTTTTTAGACCCTTTTGATGCTTTAACCGATATAAAAGAGAAGATACTTCGCCACATTGATGACAAAACTTTTGTAGAAGACCCTTTACGTGTCTATAGAGCTGTACAGTTTGCTGCGAGGTTTGACTATGTCTTAGCTGATGAGACTTTTGTACTGTGCAAGAAGATGGTAGAAGAGGGCATGTTAGAAGAGCTTGCTAAAGAGCGTGTGTATGGAGAGTGGAAGAAGTTACTTTTAAAATCTGAGAAACCTTCACAAGGCTTTGAACTGATGTCAAAGCTTGGCATACTTGAGAAGTATTTTCCAGAACTCCATGCACTCATCGCTGTCCCTCAGTCACCTCTTTGGCATCCTGAAGGGGATGTTTGGATTCATACCATGATGTGTGTTGACGTCATGGCAAACATCTGTAGGTCGGGGTGCCCCCACCCCGACAATAACCATAAACAAAAATTGAAATTTCTCTTTGCCATGCTCTGTCATGATTTAGGTAAGGCACTTTCCACTACTATTGATGAAGAGGGAGACATTCGTTCCATTGGGCATGAGACTACAGGCCTAGCACTTACAAAAAGCCTGATGTACCGGCTGATGGATGAACATGACTTTATAGAGAGCCTCTTGCCTTTGGTAGAGTATCACTTAAAACCTTCTCAGTTTTTTGGGGCAAAGTCTAAAGCTTCTGCGATAAGACGACTTGCCACAAAGGTAAACATAGAAGAACTTGTTGTGGTAGCTAAAGCTGACTTCTTGGGACGTACTACAAAAGAGGCTTTGGAAGGTGTCTACTATGCAGGGGAGTGGCTGCTTGAAAAGTCAAAAGAATTAAATGTATCTTCTAAACCTTTAGAGCCTTTACTTCAAGGGAGAGACTTAATTGCCTTGGGTTTAGAACCTTCTGCAAAGTTTAAAGAGATCTTAGATGCAGTCTACACTTTACAATTAGACGGTACAATAGATACAAAAGATGAAGCGCTTGCCTTCACTAAAAAAACATTGATTTAGT
>Ga0310122_10000252_pt1 | contig 34655 bp, 39 predicted proteins | sample CB6_Bottom_1051__FD_203503 | JGI IMG/M metagenome (GOLD analysis project Ga0310122, IMG submission 203503) | Marine microbial communities from Western Arctic Ocean, Canada - CB6_Bottom_1051 | ecosystem: Environmental > Aquatic > Marine > Oceanic | place: Canada: Western Arctic Ocean | collected...
AGTATACTCAGGTGGCATCTGCATAGGGCCAGCAAATCCAGTACTCCTCCTTACAGCAATGGGAGATGCACCCGGACTTCCTGTAGGACCACCCTTATATCCGTAGCCACGCCTACCTGGAAGAGACTGCAAGATCTCATCACCCTGTTGTGGGGTTGCTGTCCAAGTTACATTTGCATAGGGATCAAACTTCTTCTTAGCCACTTCGTCCTCTTATCCAGGATGTGCTGGGCATTAAACGCTTGTCGTTCATACCCTCGAACCCATCTTCCATAAGTTGCTTTTGAATGGTCATAAACTCAGTGTAGTGTTCTTCGTAATCAGGATGGCGAGGATTCTGGATTGCTCCCAACTTGGCTAGTTTCCTTGCCCTTGCAGCAAGACTAGCAGGGTTGTCCCCACCTAGATTGTTACTGCCAACACTTGTAGGAATTGCATCGTCAGACATATTCATTCCCATTCTTATCATGAAGTCCATGACTTCAGGATGATGACCCATACCCGTAACCTTGAATACTTTATCAAGTTCCGGGTTGTTCTGGATTATATTCTTATAAGCCCTTTCCGCAAGGGCGGCTTTTGCTTCGTAATTCGTGCCGTACTTTTCCTGTGCCTGTTGCTTCCAGTTCTCTACAGATTTCTTCTGGAGTTCTTCGCTGGCTACCAAACGGTCATTCTCTAAATTAACGACAGGCTTGAGCATTTCATTCCACTGTTCTCTTGTCACGCCTTTATCTAATGCTGCTTTCCTCGCAGATTTCAAAGTACCAGATAGATCCTCATTGATACCTTCAGGGATCTCATACCCTTCAGAAGAAGACGGGGCACCCAGGCTCTGATAGAAACCAGACCATTCCTCTTCTCCTGCATCTGGATTGGGAACCCTTGTGGACTCTCCCATTTTCTTACTGAGGCTATGATAGGATTTAGCCAACTCCTCAACTGAGTTGAACTTGCCTACAAGAGACTCCCTACCTTCCATGTCTACTGGGAGACCTTCATCAAGATCGCTCATTTAGAATCCTCTTCTCTCATTCTCTTGCCCTGTCTAATTAAGGCTTGGATTTTAAAATAGGCTGCTCTCGCTCCTTGTCTCTTGGCAAAAGCAATCGGGTCAATCGGTATTCTCTCTGTCCTCTCTGCTGCTTCTAGGTCTCTATTGAGTTGTTCTTCTGGCTCTAGAGTATCTTCTACATGAAGAACTCTCTTAAGGTAATCCATTACCCTCTGACCTTTCTCACTGGTAAAGATTTCCTCTGTCTCAATAATGAATATTCTTTCTTCCTTATTGAACATTCTGTGGTTCTTCCATTTCTGGTTGTGGTGCTTCTTGTCCCTCTGGTGCCATTTGTGCCATTTGCTGCATCTGTGCCATCTGATCTTCCATCATTTGCCTTTGCGCTCTGGCTTCTCTTATAGCAGATACCTCTTCTTGACTCCTCAAGATCTGAGGTGGTATGTCACTATGTCTAGCATCGTAGTTGGCTACAGCACTGGAGTCGATATCATCAAGCCATACTGGATCTTGTGTGATTTGATACATGGCCAACCTGCGTTCCATAAATGACTGTACTCTATTAACCCCACTCTGCCTTTGAGCAGTGAAGAATGGAGACTGATATACAATCTCAAAATCAGCATCTGGGGCCATCTGTTTGAGAAGATCCAGTTCGGGAAGCGCACCACCACGATGCATTAAATCAATAACAGATTGAATAAGTGGGTCGAGGAATTCGTAGTTAACTGTATCTGCCGATGCACTGAGTCTTGCCAAGGCTCTGTTCTGCCTTTGGCGACTCTCCTCTGCTGATCTTGGTTGCGTTTCAGGTTCGTCAAGAATATCGCCAAGGAATGCTTTCTTTATCTGATCCCTATCCTGTCTGGCAATAAGATCTGCTACTGCATAGTTGGTATCACTCTTGAGATATTGCGGTCCCATTTTTACAGCGGGACGAGTAACCATTAGACCATTGGGAGTAATATCCAACTCTACAACAGTGTCGTGTTCTACCATGAGAGGGGGATTGAGATCCTTACCAGCGGCAATGAGGATCTGCCTACGCAGTTCATTGATACCCATCGCGTCTGCTCTTGCTAAGTGACCTCGACCTCTTCCATACTCTTCTCCGTCAACGATCATCCAGCGAGCAACGATATAGGGACAGGTATCGAAACCACCCTTACGGATTATCGTAGGACCACCAATGCTCCCTGTGGTTCCAAAGTTCCCACTGATCTGACCAGCACCAGAGATATATACGCTGACGAACTTTCTATTCTCTGGAGAAATAATCCCATTGGGAAGGAAGTCCTCATTCTCAAAGACGCAATGAAGGAAAGACACTTCCCCCATTGGATCATTACTAGTCAGTTTATGTTCTACGTCTGCTCCAGCCTGACCCTCAAAGAACCTAAAGGCATCGAGGGAAGTCATGACTATCTGACGCATAAGCATATCGGGTCTGCCAGTGTTCCCTACCTGCCACCACATATCTCCAATAGGAATAGATTCAAAGACTAGACCACCAAAGGTTTCATTCTTCTTACCCAGTTGTGGCGTTGCTTCCCTTACATGGAGAGTAGAGTTACCAAGGACAGCAAAGTCTCTAAGGAAAGAAGAACTCTCTTTATAGAAGTTACTATCAGCCAAGGCTCCCAGTATTCGTTCAGCAACAAAGTCAAGAACCTGCCTTACCTCAAGGACATCACTGAATGGAGGCTTTGCTCTAAGTCTTACCCAGTCATTACCAGAAGGAATGATTGCACCCTTGATAAAATTCACAAATGAATCAGCAGCGTTCATGGCGGTAGTATCAAAGATACCCCTTACCCTTCTTGATCCAGGTGAAGTTTTGGTAGTGATATCACCACGGTAGGGCATCATGAGATCTGAGATATCCTGCCATGCTTTCTCGAATGGCTGTCTTCTCTTCTTCAGATACTCAAACCTTTTGATCAGTTCTTCAGTTTCTGGTAGGTGTGGCATTACCAATTCCTATTTCTTTGCCTGTCCTCGTTGTAGAAGACTAGACCACAACTCGCTTTTGGGCCATTGCGACATAGTTCCGCTGGGAGAAGTTCCCTTTGGGATTTGTCCTTTATATTTAAAGTGGAGTTCCCTTGCTTCCCATTTAAGCGCATCAAGTCTTAGTCTGTGTTCTTGGCCGATGCTACGGGAGGTATGGGCTTGAGCAATATCGGCCTGATAAACTCGTGGTATCCCCTTATTGACGAAACCTCTCTGAACATTCATTGCTTGGGAATGCTCACTATACCATTCTTCCTGAGTCGTCCAAGTTCGTGCTGCTTTAACTCTTACTCTTTCGGCGGCTGCTGCATCACGGGCTGGCCTTTCCCTTTCTGATTTCTCTTTCCATGCTTTTTGTGATGCTTCCCTCTTTAACTTGTGGAGGGTTGCTGCAGAAGCCTTTCTGGGAAATGTAGCCCCCCTCGCTGTCATACGTTCTTGTGCTTCCTTCTTTAGACGTTCTTCCTTCCGTATTGTAGCGGGACGCTTTGGTTTTATGGCATCGGCAATACTCCGAACGGGAGGGACGGCCTTACTTGGTGGACCCAGTGAACGAGAAGGGGGTGTAGTCGATCCCATAAGCGGTGATGGTTGTGGTTTGACTCCTTGTGCTTGTAATCCAGAAGGGGATAGTCCTCTTCTCGGCGATGCCTGAGGACCGGATCTCCGAGGTCCACCACCACTACGCATAACAGGTTGGTTTACGCCCCAGAATTTCTGGTAAGACGCTGTTGCTCTACCGAGCATCGTAGTACCGGGGGCGATACCACCGAAACCACCACCACCACCGAAACCACCACCGCCTTCTAATGGGTTCCAATCACGTTGCGGTGCGTACGAGCCACGGTCCGGATTCTTTTTCTTCGGTGCCATAACTAACTCCTACCATTCCCAAAGTCTTGCCTGAAAAGCCATCCCTGTGTTCTATTGTTTGCTATCTCTGCGGCAGCAAAAGATTGACCAGCAAACCCGGACATCATTGAACCGGTACCGGCTCCGTACCTGCTTGCTGCTGTAGGCATATTAGCGGGAGTTGGACTTGTAGATGCAGGGGAACCATCAGCGGCTTTCTTTCTTTTTTCAAACAACTTAGCGATTACACCCATCACCGCTCCCGTATTCGGACCCATCGCCATCGCCATCGGTACGCTCGGGCTTGCTCCCTCAGATGCACCAACCGCAAACGGACTAATTGCCATAACTAACTCCCTAGAAGTCCTTGAAGAAATCCAATATTGGAAGTTTCTTCGGGATCTTTGTCTTCGTTGACTCTGACCTTGCAAAACGTAACATCATAACTCCCTTGTGCATAGCGTCAATAATGTGATCGTCCTGACGCTTCGCTACCTTTCCATGATCATGTTTGTAACGTCTCTTCTCTTTCATAAACTCCTGACAAGTCATGAAGACTCTGAAGCGACCTGTCATCATTCTGTCGCAGATCTCTTCGATAGTCTGCATTATAGCAAAGGTTTTCTTTCCTTCAGGATTGATGAAGTGGGAAAACTCCCTGAGCATATTCAATCCAAAGTCCCTGTACCTTTCGGCTACTGTCGATCCGTCCGTGAAACCCCTGCCAGCATCATGGGGCCATGCACAGGGAATAGCCCCGCCCCCCATGCACAGCACCCTATGAGCATAATGACAAGACTCTCGGTTCTCCTCCTTGTACTCTCCAGTCAAATACAGAACATCGTTGTCTTCATCGTAAGCCATCTTCGCTGCTGCAAAGTTCCCTACACTGTGAGGGAAATCTAATCCGATGATCTTCTTCCAATGTTCAGGAACAGCAAAGTCTTCTATGTAAAGCAGTTCGTCTGGAATCGTATAGATAAGACCAGCACCACGCACAGGTCTCCCATGCAACCTTGCCTCTGCTAATGGATGGTTCTCATACTTCTTCATAAGCCTTAGACGGTCATCGTCAGACATATGATCTGCATCTTCGATATCATAGTTTAAAAGAAAACGAGCCTCCGAATCCTCGCTTTCCTCAAACATTAAGTAGAGTTGAGTTTCTCCCTGGAGTGGAGTCATGGAAATATCCATGTAGCCGTTGGTGGCATTTAATCGAGCAGAGAATTCGTCGTATACGGGAAACGGAGGCTCTTCATCAATGCCAATCCAGTCGAGCGTGTACCCCTGTAAACGCTGCCAACCAGTAGAATAACTGAAGACGTAACACTTCGAGTAGCCATTGAAACGGCCATCCTTATCGAAATGCTTCGCTCTGAAGAAATCTATCTGGTTGGTGATTCCACCAGAAAGGCGTTTGATGTCTTGTTCAGGATTGAATGTAGACGCAGGGAGATAGCCCGAACCCCTGTCGTTGAGTTCTCCAAGCAACCTCTCACACAGCAAGTCACGGGTGGACTGGGCAGTCTCTCCACCTATCGCTGCGGTGATTGGCTCTTCAAACCTGACACCTACATAATCCGGTGGGTATAAACCAGTCAGGTGGTACGCAGCCTTGATACACAAAGCCGTAGACTTACCCGCTTGGTTTAAACCAGCAAAGAGAGTTTCATGAGAATGTACGTTGATGAAGTCCCATTGACGCTTGTTGGGGGCAAGCCTACCTAGAACATCGTATTCCTTGCGACGAGCAAGTTCTTCCTCTAGTTCAAGTTCTTCAAGTAACTGTTCCCGTGTCAGTTCCATTTTGTGCTTCGTATCCCTTGATCTCTTCTATGTATTCCTCTGTATGTGATAGTCTCTTCTGGTCAGCATTATGAATCTCTTTCGTGTATTCAATGCGCTGCTCCCTGCGTCGATGTAAAGTTTCTAGCAACTCTGCGTCTGTCAGTTGATCGTAAGAGGTCTTCTCGCTGTGTTCTATCTTCGCAGCAGTCTCCTTGGGTAATATATCCTTTACTATATAACGCATGAAGAATCCAAGGATTTGTTTCCCGTCTTCCGTGTGCGGGTCTGCCATCTCTGCCATTACCGCTATCTTATCGAATAACCCCACCTCGCTCAGTTTGTTTACAAAGTCTGATTTAATCTGTAATGATGTCTTCGGGTTGTACTTCTCCTGATGCTTGCTTTCCAATCTGGGTCTGCCTTTACTAATCTCATACCAACTACGAAACTCTTCGTCATTGTTGATTGCCGAGATAGCAACCTCGTAGGGAATGCCAGCAGTCTTGGCTGCGTCATAGAAATGCAAGCCTCGACCTATTGCCGATTCCATGTCCGACCTGCGTTTCTCCCTGATTAAGAACGCCCCTACCTTCTCTTGTCGTTCCGTCTTTACTGGTATTTCCTTGCTTAAACTCATTGACAACTTCTTTCCCCTGTGAGTATAATGCGCCATGAAAGGGGGGTTCATCATGGCAGATGAAACTAATACCCAAATCGTGGAGTTGCTTGTAGAGATCCGTGATCTACTCAAACAACAACGTTCTTCCTCCAACTCAGGTAATGGCGAGGCTGCGGCCAATCGCTACCAGAACGAGAAGGGCGTATGGGTCTGGGAATTGCCCCCTGGACAAAAGCCCAGTTCCTGCCGCTATTGTCAACAAGACATTTTCTGGGTCAAGTCTAAAAAAGGTAAGAACGTACCATGTAACTCAGATGGGGTTTGCCACTACGAAACCTGCCCAGATAAAAAAGATAACCAGAAACCCTTCGTCCCCGTGTCTCAAGAAACAGAACAGGTACGAGATAGCAACGAAGTACCATTTTAATCTTGACTCATGCTGAACACCGTCATATAACCTAATCGAGCCTCATTAAGAGGGCTTCCAAGTTTGGGGTCTTCGGTAGCAGGGTGACGGGAACTCAGCCAACTCAGGGCGATAATACGGTCTCCTTCTTTCTCCCCCCTCCTAGTAAACCTGTTTTCCTCTAAGGAAAATGGGGGGAGGGGGGGTTTTGAGGGACTTAAAGAATCTATCCAATCTAAGGCGATGATGTATATTGAAGTCAAAAAGGAAAGACCCACTACCTCAGAAGATAGTGGTCATAGTCTGGAAAGATATAATATCTAGAGCAGACTGGGTCGGAACTATCTCAGAAATTAAAAAAGAGATGGAACCTGTCCTATGCGTAACTGTCGGTTGGATAGTAGATAAAACAAAAGAAAAAATAACCCTAGCCGACTCCTTTACAGAAGATCATGACTTTGGAGGGGTTACCTCCATACCCACTGAAGTAGTTGTAAAGATATTCGACCTTGACTCTAAATCCCCCATAAAGTATATCAACAATACGTCGCAAGAAAGAAGTGCGCCATAGGGGGAAACGTGAACTCGGTAATTGAAGTATTAATAGAAAAAAATCCAGAAGCAGTCATTCTGGTAGGCTTCGACGATTGCCTCATAGGAACTACCTGTATATGCGGTAAAGCACCCGTAGCCGTCTATTCCACTAATATGATAATAGAGAAATTACAGGAAAGAGATCTTGACGAAGAGGACGCATGGACTCATTATTACCATGAGATCGAAATGGTTGACCTGGGTAAGCACTCTCCTCAAATGCTTAATCTTGACATTACTTGACCCCTACTTGTTTTTCCGGTCCCTAGTTTCATGGGTTGCTAGGGGCCGGTTTTATATTCGTCATTGTGGATGCGGGATATATATAGCAAGCCGCTCCAACGGCCTCGGGGGGCCTACCCCCCTCGGCCTCAAGGCGGAGTGATCTGAAGATCACCAGTATTGTTATTATTGTAGATAATCACGCCTGTGACTTTGTAATGACTCTCAAAGGATATCCACAGTGGGGGGTATTACTAAGTTTCGAGTGAACTGTGATTATACAATAATAAAGAACGAAACAAAACGAAACGAAACAAAACAATACTGGGTCGCTTTGCGACCTGATCTTCCTTGGGGGCAATAGGGAAGCCCCTTCGGTTCCCTCGCCCCCAAACCCCTGGCACCCTTCCGCTCGCTCGCTCGCGGGTGAGCACAGGCCGCACGGGAAATAAATCCTCACTAAAAATCACGGAGGATTTTTACGTCGATCAAAGATCGCCGCCGTTCCGGTTTATTTCCCTACGTTGGCTTTGCCAACTATCTTGTTGGTGTTCTCCGTCTTAAAGGGACGAAGAACCTGACTGCATGGCCTTGATACTACACACGGAACGGGCACCGGGAGCCTGAAGGCTCCCTGAGTACCAACAGAGGAACCTCCATGCCTGGAGAACCCTCTGTCTCGATTCCCGCATGAACAGGAATCGCCTCTGCCCTTCCCATGTAAATTGCTTTTTCCGAAAACTTTTTCTAGTCTACAACTGCGGGAAAAACTTTTCAAAAAACTCCCTTCGGTCGGCTCGTCGAGCAGCACTTGACATGGGACTTCGGTCGGGCCGTTCGCTTCGCTCACTTTACGGCCGCCAGCGACCTACCCTCCTCCTTAGTGCAGTATCGGAGAGAGTGTGACAGTTGTCAGTGTTTTTTTTGATACCCTAGAGGGGTATCTAGATAGGTTGGTCAACATGACACAACCCAGAACAAAGTCTTCGAAGAAGACTTCCAAGAAGAAGTCTTCGAAGACTGGTCGCAAGGTTGCGACCAAGAAAGCCAAGGAAATCATACTGATTCCTTTGGCTTTCGTCATCGTCGGAATCCGTCAGACGCTTCATACGGATTCCATTCCCGAAGGTCCATTTGCCGTTGCCTCTTATGGAGGCAACATGGACTTCTGGAACTTTGACTTCTTCAAGAAGCACCACGACCAGGTGGTCGGTGTCGGTGGTCCGGACGGTTTCATGTCCAGACGTACCACCAAGGTCGGAAACAAGTGGGTTTCCGAACTTGATTCCGAACCGGGTTCACTTCTTGAAGAAGCCAATGCCGAACTTGAACCTTTGGGGTTCAAGGTCGGATCAGTCCACAACGGGATCGACCCCAACAACTCGACTTCGAGTTGTTTAGATCACATGGTTGACACCATGAATGATCTGATCGACAGTTGAGGACTGACTAGGGACTGTCTAGCCTTGGGGCTAGGCAGTCCTTAGTTTTTTTTTCAAAAAACTATTAAGGGATTCGGGCGTAGCCCTCATATAGATTTCTTAATAAGGAATCCTATTCGGATAGGATTCATTTCAAGATTTTGCTAAGGCAAAATCGTCAGCGCATCAGATATAGTGACAGTTAATCTGCTAAGACATTGAATAAATAAACTCATGTAATAAAATGTAACACAAGAAAGAAGGAACATGGATAGCATAACAATACTACATGAATGGAAACATGAACAAGACTTTGATCATGTTGAAAGATTTGCAAAGAGATTCGAATCAAATAATACAGGTGCGGAGGATTACCCAGTACCAAAGTCAGTAAGAGAAGCCATGTTTGGATGCAATGATAAGGACGCAGCCCACCGTGAAGAGTTTGGAATAGAGGGTACTAAATGGCACGCCTATGAACGTGCAGTTGGTTCAGATCCAAGTGAGAGTAAATACATTACAATATGTGTACGACTAAACTGTAATTGGACTATTGATATTCAAATCCTAGGTGGAACACCAACTGAACCAACAAGGACTCTTGTAATAAGTGATGTTCTTTATGGAAGAATAGGTAAACCAACAGGTGAATACGAGACAATCACAAGAGGTATCTTTGTCAATTCAGAAGGCGAAAGAGAAAAGTGTATGAGTTATCATGCTCGATCTTGGATAGTAGACTTAGGTATGTACCCACTATGGTTAAGATATGACAAACTTTTAAATAATAAACTTGTCATTACATTTCCAGCAACAGAGATCACTCCATTCGAGACTATGGGTATTGGATTCACTCCAGAACAACAAGAGATACATGAAAGTTACAGACAGTGGCGAAGAGTTGAAAGAAGGAATAAGAAATGAGAGACGACGAAGAGTGGACGATCATTGAAACATTCGTTTGCATTGTGTTACCAATTCTTTTTCTAGTCAGTATACTATCAAGATAGAAAGGATCGACAAGTAGAACACACAACTTAGGGGGGAAAGAAAGGTGAAAGAAGAAGACAGTATCGTTGAATGGATATCAGTAATCTTTTTGATTGTAATGTTGATAATGATTTTAACAGTTTGAAAGAGGGACAACCCATGTTTGATGAAGAGACAATGGAAAGAATGGAAGAAGAGAAACTAAGAATCAAGGGTATCGAGAGAAGACTCAATGGTACTGATAACAGTATCACTGGATTGTTAGAAAGAATGAATCACCTAGAACAAATGCACGTTCAGCAATGTAAGGTAGCAAAACTATCCCGTGAATGTCTTGAAGGTTTAGTAGTGAACATTGATCTTACAAAAGATAGAATGAAATGGCTTGATGATAAAATAGAACTCACACTAAACACACAGCATAGAATAGATAAGAAACTCATTGAGTTTGAAACTATTAAAAGCAGAAAAGAGGAGGAGAAGAGTGGCAAGTAATCCAATATGGGTCAACGGAATGGACCCATTAGATCCACATAAAGATCCAGATGATAACCTTGAAGAAGCAAGAATAGGTCAACAGTTCTGGTCATGGGAATCACAAGCAGCATGGATAACAATAGAAGATTTAAAGAATGCGACGAAGCAGAACAAGAAATAAAAATGATTGACCAAAGCATGAGTGGAAACCATTCAGGTCCATTGAGGGACGTAAGAAAGGAGTTTACTAGGTCAACTAAATACAAACATGAAGGGAGATATAAGATAAAAAGAAAGTGGAGTACACAACAAGCAGAATTCCTCAACAAATGTAGAGAGACAATGGACAAGGAGGACACGCCATTTCTAAGCATGATTAAATACTTTGAAATAATGATAGAACTTGGATACAAGAAGGAGACTGAATGAGTAATGAAGAGAACTATTCTGCTGTAACAAATGTTATAGTAGAAGCCATTGAATCTGGAGACATATTCAATTGGGAAAGACCTTGGATTCCAACACTGAACTTCCCATTGAATGGAAACAACAAAACATACAATGTGATGAACAATCTGCTACTTGGATACAGTACAAGAAAGAATAACTTTGAAGGGAGAAACTGGTTAACTAAACACAGAATCAATAAAGAGTTTGGTGGTCATGTAGATGAAGATCAAATACCAACCAAGATTTACGCAACAGTAGTAAAGTATCTATCATCCAATGGTAAATGGTTGAAGCGTAGATATAGTGACGAAGACAAGAAGGTATTTGTATTTCAACAATGGGATCTATACAACATTGATCAGGTACTGTGGCCATCAGGTTGCCCATCAATGTATGATCACTTACCACCACCAAAGAATACAGATATCAAAGACTCTTCTGAATTTAAAGTAGTTCATAAGTTCATTGATCCTTACCTCAAACATTACAAAATCTATATTGATTACACTGATACTATTGCAGCCTATATGCCAGGAAAAGATAAGATAATCATGCCACCTATTGAGGATTTCAAAGATCAAAGAGGGTATGGTCAGGTAATATTACATGAAACAATACATAGCACGGGACACAAGAGCAGACTCAAAAGAAAAATGATTTGCAATCATAACACTGAAGAGTATTCACTCGAAGAATTTGTAGCAGAGTTAGGTGCAGCCATGCTCATGGCAAAGTTAGGAATCCTACCAGCAGAACAGAACGAACAATCGAAAGCATACATTAAAGGTTGGGTACCAGCACTGAAAGGAAACACAAAGTTAATTTCAATAGCAGATTCACAAGCAAGGAATGCAATTAGAATGATTGAACAGGAGGTAGACAAAGAATACACAGTAGAGAACCAGAAAGAAAAACTGAAAAAGTTAATTGATAAAACAATTACTCATATAAGGACAAACAAATGGTAATAGATAATGACTTTGAATATAGCGGTGGAATAGAATGGGATAACGAAGATTGGGATGCACTTAATGTCAGTGCTTGTCACGGAACCCAATCAAAATACTTTTCATTAATGACATTTGAAATGGTTGGCATTGAGAAACTAATAACAGTTATAGAAGATGACAATCAAGTTCTTACTTTAGGTGTGGCTAATACTAATGACGAAGAAAACAATGAAAAGGAAATGACAGTTGTTCAACTAACTAAAGAGCAACTAAGAAAAAGACTCGATTACTTTTATAAGAATATAAAATCAGCAGCAGTTATTGATCTTGAAGTATTAAGAGCAGTCTCATTTGGTGTATTGAATCAAGATATTCCTCATGTACCAACAATAGTATCAATAGAACTTGAAAGAATATTACAAATGAGCAACGAAGAATTGAAAAAGGATATAGAAGAAGATAAAGACAGGGATATTTTAATTGAAAGAGTAAAAGTATATAGAACTCACATGGATTTATTCGCAAAGATTTTGTTTAACGCAGTTCAAAATTCTTTTGAAATGAAAGATAAGAAAGAGGAAGACAATGGAAGTACAACAGAGATGTAGCATATGTAATGAACCAGCAGGTAGTGAAGGTGAACTCTGGAGAAAAGTAAGAACTGTTTCAGGTGAACCAGCAAAACCTAAGTGTCGTAAGTGTTACGAAAAAGATATCCAAGTAAGAAGATTACTTACTGAGATAGAAAAAGAAGTCCGCAGCGATCAAGCATTCATTGAACAGGAGAAATATGACAGCGAACAAGAGTATCTTGAATCACAAAGAGAGTCAGAAGAGTTATAGAGAACGGAAGTCTGAAGAACTCAGAGGTTTCGCATTGAGTTTAGAGAACGATACATTAGATACCGTTGACGAAGGACGTTTGATATCCATGCTTAATAAATCTGCCGAGAACTTGGTAGATGTCAATGACGATTGGATGATTGAAAACGAAACTCTAAGTGAGATAACAAGAACAATAACAGAATCTTTTTACTTCATGCAAGACGCATTGGAAGTAATGGATAGAGATAATTTTGAGAATGAATGGAGGTGTGACTTCAGTAACAGGTTAATGCACAAGAGTATGAAGTTACAATCATTCAAAAAGAAATTGATTCAGGTACAGAAGTCGGTGTACAATCTGCTATCAGATGTAGTAGATAATTCATTCCAACATTTGATACAAGAAGCAGACGGGGCAATGGACATTACTGACTTTTACTTTTACATTCCTCAATCAAAAAGATAACATTCCTTCCGGGCTGGCAAGCGATATACGGCACCTCATATCCTTGTCAGCCCATTTCAATAGACAAAGGGAAAGCAATGCCTAAATGGAAACGTCAATGGTTAGAAACATACCGAATGGTGAATAAGTATTTGAAAGAAGAGGGGATGGATACGAAAGAACTTGGTATCCCATTCAATTGGATCATGGATCTGCTCAACACAGCAGCAAAACATTTAAAGAAAGAAGAGATATATGATTTAAAGATAAAGGTTCAAAGAACAAAGGAAGAAATCGAAAAGAAAAGAAAGGAGAAACTACCAACACTTGATCTCACAGGAGAGTTTGCAGGATACCCATACGACGAGAGTGCAGAGTGGGGAGGAGGACCAGAGCCAGAGGAACCGAACCCGTATCATGGAACATACTCAGAGGAATAAAAAAGAAGAAGGACAATGACAAAGAAGAAACAAAATAAAAGAGGAAGACCAAAAGGTTTTAAACTACCTGAGAAATTACAACTAATGATTACAGTTAGTCCAAAAGCAAAAGATATGTTGAACGAACTGTGTGAAGAAACAGGTCTCTTGAAATCTCAAGTCATAGAACTTTTAATCAGAAAGAATTACAAAAGCAAAGCAGACATCATAATGGATCTGCTTTAGAAGGAAGAGTAATGGAAGAAGATAAGACAGGAGAACAGTAATGAGAATGAGATACATTTGTCCTGGAATGAGTCATTGTGGACAGACAACAGAAGATTCACTGTTCCGAATAGCAACTGCATTAGAAATCATTGCAGTTCAAGGTTTTGATAAAGAACTTTCCACTTGTAAAACCGAAGATGATATTTATGAATACTTTAAAGAACTAAGAATATCACACTTAAATAATTTAAGGAAAGAAGAAGAGAATGAACAAGAAGACATTTGAATACAAGGACGAGGCACAACAAAAGCACTTCGAATACCTGGATAACCTCAGAGCCAGTGGTAGAACAAATATGTTTGGATCACCTGCATATTTGCAGCGAACATTCGCCATGAATAAGGATGAATCATACAAAGTTTTTGAAGCATGGGCAGTGACCTTTGAGGATAGAGGTTGCCCTGGATCGGACAAGTAAATGAAAAATGTTTTAGTTAGTGAAAGACCACTGGAATATCTCTTGTCAGAATACTCAAGAGATAACAGCAACTCAGAGAAGTTCAATAGTATATGGGAAGCAGTAAGACAGGTATCAAGCGAAGATCAGAAAGAAGCATACAGACTCATGAAGATTGAAGAAATCAACAAGAAGGGAGACGAAGAGATCGACAAGATCAATGAGGCAATGGGTTACAAGATACCTTGGGAAGAAGAAGGAGGTCATGGCATACCAGTAGACAGAGGTGGTGAAGGACCACTCTCATGTGCAATGACAGGAGAACAATAAATTGAGTTGGATGAGAGAGATATATCCTGATGGTCCATGTGATGAGTGTGGTTCATTAGTTAGTGTTGAGTCATTTGAATATGATGATCACACCAAGAAGATCAAAATGCTTTGTGATCCATGTTGGAAAGAAGCCTGTCGAGAAGAAGCAACCAAGAAGGAGAACAGTAATGGGTAGTATGAAAGACCTCTTGATAGACCAGCCATGTCATTCATGTGGCAAGATTGCCATGCTTCAGTGCGTTAACACTACCGAAGAGGGCAAGTGGATACTCTGGTGTGACCTATGTATGTGTGAAGAAGCAGAGCATCAAACTAAAGAAACAATTAAATCAGAGAAAGAAAGAGGTAAGCATAATCTATGATAGATCCAAAAGCAAAAATTCTATTTGAAAAATGGTGGAAAGAACTTGGTCTCCAATTAGAAATGTTAGAATCAATAGTACAAACAAGTTCAGAACAAAAATACAGAGTAACAAAACAACATAATGAAATGCTTTCTGAAAGTAATATGAGTCATGGTATAATAATTAAAAAAGTTGATCAACTAAAGAAGAGACTTCACGAAAAATCTAAACAACTTGAAGAACTTATGGGAGAGGAACCGGAATATTAATGATCATTTGGAAGTTAACATACGAAGATAACAATACTTCAGAATACTATGAGACCAAGAAGAAACTTCTGAAAGATCTAGCGTATGACATTAATGAGGACGAAGATTTAAATTTCAAGATTCAAAAGATCATAGTTCAAACCAAATGGGATCTAGTATTTCAATTAAAGATAGCACAAAATAGATTAGCAATCGGAAAATCTAGGTTTGAAATCCATTAGTGGCAATGGTAATCTTCCTGACGGTCAGGGAGTACCAATCTACTGCGGCGATCACTAGTGGATACTGTAATGATAGACCGGATTACATTTAGCGATCTCGCTTGTGTAGTCCGGTCTGCTTTTCATCCTATCAGAATATTAAGATTACTGAAAGGCTATACTTTACGATCATTATCTGCTAGAACAAGTCTTACCTGGATGGGGATACACTTCATCGAGATTCAGAAACGCAACCCACTTCCTGAAACTGTATATAAATTAGCAAAGGCTTTAGGGGTAAACCCTGCTGAATTATATGTCAAATGTTTGGAGTACAATATGGAAAAGGTAAGCCATGCAAGTAAGAAAACATTAAGAATAGTAGCAAAGAAAGGAGAGACACCCAATCAAATGCTTGCTCGATTGGTACACAGGCAACTACATCCTATTAATATACACCTAGATAAGATTGAAAAATCTGCTGCTAACTTCCTGAAGGAGATCAATGTCAGCCGAGCCACGCTTAAGAACTGGCTTGACATGAAGAATACTCCTAGCGTTAAAGCATTGCGTAAAATTTCAGAAGGATTTGGAATCACCTTAGACGATCTGCTCTACAGCATAGAAGAATGGAATGAGGAAGATCTTTCTGATTCAATTGGTTACATCGAATACAACATTCATAGATTGGAATAGCAATGGCTCTCACTGACAAGCAATTAATTTCAAGACAACAATCAGTAGGTGGCTCTGATGTTCCTGCAATCTTAGGGATATCTCCATTCAAATCTGCTGCTGATGTATTCCTTGAGAAGACACACCCAATGAAAGACATAACAACTATGGCTATGGAAGCAGGGCATATGCTTGAACCTGCTGTTATTGATTGGGCAATAAAGAAAATCAAATCTGCTGACTTTGTTTGGTCTAGTGCAAACGTAAGACGTACCAAAATGTTAAAATCTGCTAATGGATTAGATCTTCCTGCCCATGCCAACTTAGACTTTATGTTTACTTTAGATAAAAATCCTGTAGGAGAAACTCGCTGTGCTGTTGAGGCTAAGACTACTGGTTTGCCTAGATATTGGGGCACACCTGGAACTGATGAGGTTCCTGATCATGTTCTTGTGCAATGCTTATGGCAAGGATTGATTGCTGACATTGATATAATCCATGTTGCTGTACTGATTGGTGACAGAGGTTTCTCTTTACAAATGTACGAGATAGAACCAATCCAATACGAAGAAGAAACAAATGAGATTGTTAATAGGGTTGCAGAATTCTGGAATAAGAATGTTATGGAAGGGGTTGCGCCAAAGGAAACAGCCCCTAAAATAGACACTATCAAGAAGATAATTCGTGTTCCAAATAAAAGCATAGAAGTACCCGACATGATGATTCAATCCTGGATAATTGCTAAAGAAGAACTCTCCATTGCTAAACAAAAAGAATCTGAACTTAAAGCAAAAGTACTTTCAGAACTCTCCGATGCAGAAGAAGGTAGGTCTGCCAGTGGTAAGGTAACCTACTATGAATATGACCGTAGGGAATACACGGTACCTACTACGAGTTATAGACAAATCAAATGGTACCCCAGAAAGGATTAGTGATGACAGAATCTGTTGTCCCGATCACGATTGAGACTTGGTTGGAATCTAAAAGAGATGAGTTGTTTGGGTTACTGCCCAGCAATATCCATAAGGAAAGATTCCTTCGTAACATTATCATGCAAATCAAAATGAATGGGAACTTGAAGAACTGTTCTATCTCATCCATTGCCAAGGCTTGTGTTCAGGCCAGTACCTTGGGCCTGGATATTGGAGTGTTGGGATCTGCTTACCTTGTACCATATGGCAACGAAGCCCAGTTATCTATTGGGTATCAGGGATACATTGATCTTGCCTATAGGTCAGGCATGAAGGCAATCCATACTGGTATCGTTCGAGAACTTGATTCCTATAAGGCTACTCATGAGGACTTCGAGCATTCGTATGACCCCTTTGGGACCACTGAGGAGCGTGGCCCTGTGGTGGGCGTGTATGCCCTTGTAGTCCTCCCAACAGGTACGACCTACTCCGAACTCATGTCCACCTCTGAGGTCGATCAGATTCGACAAGGGAGCCGTTCAGCGAACTCTCCTGCATGGCGTGACCATTGGGGCGAGATGGCCAAGAAGGTGGTGATTCGTAGGGCACTGAAGAGGGCACCAATGTCCACTGAAACCAAAGAGATTATCCAGAGTAGCGACAACGCAGAGTTTGGCTACAACACAACTCCTAAACCACTGGGTAAAGAAGGACTGAAGAAGTCATTGGCAACCACTCGACCAGCCATTGAATCCAAAACAGTTGATTCAATCGCATTGAGTCCAATCTGGAACCAACACCGAGAGAAAGCGAACGAACTTGCCGCGATCATCGGTGTATCTAAATGGAATAAAATCAATAGAACCAGACAGGCTATGTTAATAAAAAGAATGAAAGAAGAAGGGTTCACAATTAATCAGGTTGAAGAGTTCTGGACTCCAACACTACAAGCCTTCACTCCATTCAAGAAGAGTACCATTGAATCCTGGGACAGTGCAGACCTGGATGTCTTCCTTCGAGTACCCAAGAAGGGGAACCCAGACCACTACCAAGCAGCAATGGAAGGTAAATACAGAGATGAAAAACAAATCGTAGAAGAAAGTTTTAGCGTAACAGATATAATCACAGAAGGAGAATAGGATTGTCCTCAATACAAACAATAGGTAAATATAATTTTGGAAGCAAGACTTCTGAAATAGGAATAAAATTAGGAAGAGTTTATATCTATTGTGAAAATGATTACACTGATAGAACATGGTATCTACCTAGTAATACAGAAGAAAGTATCAATTGGATAGAAAGATATAGTGATAAATCTGACACAGAAAAAATGTCTAAACAAATGGGAGATTATTATCTTGATTCATTATTGGTAATGAGGATAGACTGGCTACTTAAACGACTCTTGGGATTGTCTCTGGAGACCGATTCTAAAACATATAAACACGCTGTAGAAAACAATGAAGCAGCCAGAAAATGGGCAAAAGATCTCAAAATAGCACAAGAAAAACTAAAGGACTGGTTTGGAAGAGGATGTCCAATGCCCCAAGAAGAACTTAATACTATATTACGTTGGTCAAAGGAAAATAACTCTTCAACAGATAAAGGATTCGCAGAACTATGTCTATCCAGCCACATTCTTTCTACTATAAGAACAGCCCAGGAAAAGCAAATCCAGAATGCAAGGAATTAGAAATCAATTTACCCTAAAGCCCGGACAAGACTTCCAAGTATTTCGAGGAGAAATAGAACTGGATGTCTTCCATGAAAAAGGTCAATGGAGAATCGTCACAACAAAAGAAGTCATACTCTTGGAAGAGGAGCAAGTTAGAACTAAAGGCTGCAACTGTTCTAAACAAAGCAGGAATAAAAAACTTTGAAGAAGAGTATAGATTCTGCGAACGAAAGTGGAGATTCGACTTTGCCTTTGTCGAAGAGAAAATAGCCTTGGAAATAGAGGGTGGTATCTGGAAGGGCAGTGTCGGTGGACATACCTCTGGTACTGGCTACACCAAGGACTGTGAGAAATACAACACAGCCACAGTCATGGGTTGGAAGATACTAAGAATAGTAGACAGCCAGATCTCAAGTGGACAGATGATCAATTGGGTAAGGGATCTCCTCGGATACAGTGACGAGGAGGACCCCTTCCCAGTTGATAATCCTATTGAGTTTATTTAGCGTCGTCGTAACATTCCAGAGAAGAACATATTAGACAAAGAACTAACTGCTTTGTCTCGCTTCTGTAAAGCACTATGCAGTTTATCGTAATGAGCCATCTCCCTTTTCACGGCTGGTGTATCAAGACTTTTATCTCTAGTGTGATCTAGATAAACAGTGTCCGGGAAGTTGATTGCTAACCCTGGCCTCATACCAATGATTACTCGTCTCGGGACACTCGAAGCCCTGTATGATTCTCCGTGATCGAGGAGCGGGGACTTGTCGAATCTGTCGTTGAATCCTGCCTCTTTGTATCTATCGGTACCTTTTACAGCGGCAATGTAGTCCTCTTGTGTTTTTCCAGAAAGTCCAATCGGTTCTAATCGTATTGCTTTAGATGTATCACCTAACCCTGTTGCATGATATGCCTTGTCCCATCTGGCTTCCCTTGGATAGTTAGATTCCCCTGGGTGATAGGCTCTCGTCGATGTCTCGGATTTATAGTTAGGCCACTTGTGATCAAGTCGATCATACACTTTCTCTCTGAATTCAGTTTTACTAAATGATTCCTTCTCTACATTCCTATTGAAGATCCTCATTAATTCTTCACGATCTTTTGCCCGGGTCGGATCTCGTCCTTCTCGGCCCCATGTTGTTTTGGGACTTCCACGTCCTGCCCATTTCGTCCGCTGATTGGGTTTAGGTATCGGATTAGGACGGTCCAGTTTCTTCTGTATTCTTGCAGCCGTTTGCTTCTCGTCTGGTCGCTGGTAAGTTTTTCTTTTATTTGGAACTTGTCTTTTCATTTCTTTCTCCTATTCATTACTTTTTACTAAGGCCGTTATCATGGATAGCACGACCCAGAATGTAGGCCATGAGACCCTCGGCAGTAAGAGTAACCTGATCACCTGTTAGCCCGACCCGATCACCAAGAAGGACCACAAGCACAAGGAGCAATAGCCCCTGTGCCTTTCGACTGGCAAAGATATCTTGAATAAAGTTCATTCTTCTTTTCCTTTTCTAGTAGCGGCTGACCAACCTGTAACACCAGAAAGCAAAGCAATCAATATCTCCCTCCAAGGTGAAGGAAAGAAACCTACACTATCTACAACTGCGTAACCAGCAGCCTCACCAGCAACCTCTATCGAAGCAGCAGCCACTGGGTCTTCTCCAGTAATACCCCTTTGGAACCCGTCCCAAAATGCACAACCAGTAAGAGTAAAAACCAACACCGCAATGAGAATGATCCTCATTTTTTCCTACTATCTTGGACAGCATCCTTTATCTGCTGTCTCGTTTCTGTGACATCGTACTGGATTTTATGCAGCACGTTTGTCATGGTTTGAGTGTTCTGATTTATTGTATGTGCAAGTTGTTTAATAGTCTCAGACAAACTAATTAAACTTTTCTCTACCTCTGACCAGCGTTCTATATCTGTATATCTCACTCCGTTACTGTCCACTTTTCTGTCTCTCAAGAAGGAGAACACCTCCCGAAGAATCAATAATACTAACGCTGTCGATGCTAGTCCAGTTTCAAAAATAGGAAAATCCATTACTCTCCAGCCAATCTTTGTTGAATAGTTTTGAAACCAGACGGGGCATCTTTTCTGGCAAAGTAATTTCCTTCTCCCATTAAGGTTGTATCTACCCAACTAGGTGCAACATCGAAAAGAAGTTTTGTCCAGATAAGATTTTGTGCAGGAATCATTCTTCTTAAAGCACTGAGTTCTCCAACTGTAGGTGACAAAGGATGTTTCAATGTTCTTAATGATTCAATCGCACTGAAGATACCACCAACTGTAGGACCACCAACCAAATCAACGGCAGACCTAGCCTTATACTTAGTATCTAAATTTCCAGCAAGCAAACTATGGAAACCGAAACCAAATATTCTTTCAAAAGTATTCTGTGCTTCGAACAACAAGGCAAACATTCCTGCTCTGTCCATGCCTTGTGTTACCATTACCCTCGACCAATGAACTTCATTGACATTACCTTCGTCGTCAGTAATACTTTTATTGGCGAAAGGATTGATACCCTTCATAACTTCATAGATTGTATAAGACATAGATCCTAATAATGTAGTTGCAAGAAGTTGCATGGCTTGGGCAGGATCTTTATATAGAAGACCACGCTGAATAAACGGAAGGAATGTCATATCAAAAGAAGCAGAAAGGAAAGACTTAAACTGCCAGAAGTGATTCAAGTAAGGATTAGATGTCCACTTAGGATTACTCGCAGCGCCCGGTGTAACAATGATTGAATCTACTGCACCCTTTATTCGAGCCTGATAATTAAAAGCAAATACATCATCAGTCCATCTTTCTGATTGTGCTAAGTAGAAATCTCTACCAAATATACTGTCCTTCTTACCACCAAAACGCTCATGCATTTGACCAATATGAATCAAATCACTCTCACTAAAGCCCATTGATTCAGCAATGCCACGGTCTCTCTCACTGATTGCCCTTGCCTTACCACCATCATTCCACCTAGCAATACCCAATTCACCAATCATATCTTCAAGACCTAGCGTTACGATTCTCTTCTGGAATCCATTCCACTTGTTCAACATATGTCCAATATTAAAGATACGCATCAATTTGCTATCTACATTTGTTGCTCTATCTATAGCCCTAAGTTTACCTTGTGGACTTGTATTAACTCTTTGTTGAGTAATCGGATCATAAACGTCCTGTTCAAAATCCAAACCACCCCATTTGTTTGCACGGTTCTCCAAGGAAGCAACTTCAAAAGCAGCATTAAGTCTAGAAAATTCACTAAGGTTCTTCCTATTGGGTGTACCCAGGTACGTCCACATAGTCCTGACATACCTAGCCATGCCCAATGTACCAATAGCATTACCAAGGTCAGACATTGAAGCGATTGTTACCATACCCATGTAACGCATAAAGTTTAAGTTCTTGAGAATACTAATAGCAGTTTGAACTCCATGCTGATCACCAGCCCATACGTTCCTGTTAAGCAATTGGCTATAAATGTATATGATATCTTTCTTAACTTCCTCAAATTCCTTTTTACCACCCGGCTGAGTTGGATCCTCAAGAAATCTCTTGGCTTTTGAGATCACTTGGTTGGGATCAGTAGAAAAGAAAGCAGCATTCCTTCTTGCCCTTTCAATTCTAAGCATAGTATATTCATACTCACTCATATAATTCTTACGTTCAGTTATTCTATCTACCTTATCTGCACCAACAATAAGCCGACGATAAGGATTATAATCAAGTGCCCTTCTTTGGAATAAACTATTTGCAGAATTAAAACCAATGAAATCAGAAGGCGCATCACCTTCTTTCATATTACTTATATGATCTTTAGCGAGATGTTCCCACCCACCATACTTGTAAGTCTTCGCAGTTATATCTTTGGCAACTCTATTTAAATCATCTGTCAACTTGAAGAATGTATTCTCTTTTGATTTGAAAGTTCTATAAGATTTAAGTGTTTGATCATTTAAGTGCCTAGCAAATTGTTGAGATTCAATAGTGGGATCTGTAACTCTACCCTTTATCAATCCAGCAATGTCGTCTATTTCTTTTACAATCAATTCATTTAATTTTTCAAGTCTTTTCTTTGCCAGAACAGATCGCCTAACTTCTTGTTCTTTAATTCTTTCTTTGAACATGACTTCACCATATGGAACAACATCAGTTTTTTCAACACGGATATGTAATGCATTTAATTCTTTAATTACTTCCGAGGTAAACTTAACTCTATCCCAGTCGTATGATTTTATCTCTATTCTTCCATCAGTAGCATTGGCACCTGAAGAGTGGAGTCTTTCTGTTTTAGTTCCTACTACTTTTTCCTTATTTATTGCTAGTAATAATTTCTCTCTGATTTCTACAGGATTAACCCAAAGGAATTTATCTTTGATTTGTAAGTAAGTTCCGGATCTTCCAGTTTCTTCTTCAAACTTGATTACTTCCCCTTTGGAATTCTTGGCTGTCTTAACTTTCTTTATTGATCCTTTACCAGTAGCCCCACTTAACATAATGACATATGGTTTACCCTGTTTGTTTATTCGGTATTCCCAATCAATCTTACCTGCTTCCTTCTTTGAAAATTCTGAGATGGCGTAGGGTTGCTCACCCTTTCCCTTTCTTGGTTTATATATAATAGGTTCACCCTTGGCACTTACAGGGGTGAAGTCCTGACCCTTTAATATTGTATCGTAATTAAGTGTTTCAGCAGGATTTCCGTATATAGTATTATATAAAAGATCATTACGTTCATAAGATAATGTTAAAAATCGTGTACCACCTACCCAAGTTCCTGATTCATTTAACTGATGAAGATCCCATGTAGACATTGAAAATTCATTCAATGCTCTATCTTGTTCAGTTCGTATGCTCTCACGAATTTCTACTTGCTGATGAATCCAAATTTCTATATCTTCAATCGTTTCAAATATTTCAGGAAGACCTGCATCTTTCTCTGCCTGTGTTCTTGGGATTTTTATTTGGTGTCCTGTATCACCTTCTGTCCTGTCTGTATCAATCAACCTTAACTGTGTTGTTACATCTGATTCATCAGCAAGGTCCAAGGCTCTGTCTTTTGCCTTAGCCCACAATACTAAATCATCAAAGTCTCTACTCTCTCCAGTGGAGTTTTCAAGTTTCTCCTTTAGTTTACTTAGGTAAGTCGCAGCAGTTTTCAATCTCCATGTAAGATTAAACTTCTCAAAATTTTCAATCTGCTTTATTGCCATTACAAGTTGGGGAACTAAATGTGTTTGCATCTGCCGACGTATGACAATTATATTTCTTTCCATTAGAGGAGCAAGAAACCTATCATCTATAAATATCTTACGAGTCATTAATTCTTTTGCACTACCAGTATGTACTGCCCCGCCATGTGTTTGACTATCTAATCTTCTATACTGGTGATCATATCGTTGTGCTAAAGTAAGTTTTGTTTTTGTCCAATCGTCACCACCTGTTGAGAATTCCTCATGCATTTCATATGCAGCATCACGCCTTTCTTTTGCAACTGCCATTTCATATTCATATGATTTATTTACTCTTGGATCATGCTTAACTTTTAACTGATTTTCTATACGAGTAATCAGATCATTTTGTTCACGAATTATTGCACCAAACAAATCCAGGTTGGCTTGCTTACCATGTTCAAGTCCATCTTCTAAACCCCTTATGACTAAATTCGTACCGTCTGTAGCAACAGCAAGTTCAGCCCTCTCATGATTTACGAAACGAGGCAAGTATGTTGTTTGATCTATTGTTTTCTTAACAGAGATAAGTAGGTCGGCTTCCTTTGTAGAGAAGCCAGTATCATTCATAATCTCCTTAATCATTGGTCCTACTTTTCTGGCCTCTACTGTCATGGCTTCAATTGTTTTTACAGTTTCAGGGTCATTCCTTATAGCAGCAAAGGGATCTTGATAATCAAATCCATGCGATTCCTGTGAAGGGGAAACCCTAAATGTATCATCAACGTCAGCAATATTTTTCTTACCAGTAATATATAACTCACCAACTAATCTATACAAATCATCATCAGGTAGTTTTTTATCTAGAGTTGTTTCAACTTCTTTACTGTTGTATTCCTTCTTCATGTCTACTAGTTTTTTGTTTCCCATAGTTAATCTTTGTTGAACAAGTGATAGTACTTCCTCAACAGCAGAGTCTTCTAATCCAACTTTCTTGACAAGGTTATTTCTTAATAACATTAACCCTATTGATTTCACACCGTCATTAGAATGTGTAAGCATTCTTTGACTTGGATTAAACACAAGCCATGAAGCCAGATACTTACCAAATTTATTGTCTTTACCTATACCAAGGATTATAGAAGAACCTTCCTTCACTTCTTCCATTGCCCTTCCCAAGTAAGTACTTTCTTTTATGTAATCAGAAGATAGTGGAATCAACCTGGGATTTTCTATACGGTCAAAGACTGCTGCTACCTCTGGATCTTCTGCTGCCTGTCTCTTCATGCTTATACTTAATGCGTCAGCATGAGTTTCAACAAATTCATCTGGCGACTTACCACCAAGTATCTTCCTTGTTGTACCAATCTTTGCTTTGTTCACACCCTTCTTTATCACAGCACCCACACCCGGCAGTATCCCACCAAGCAGCATTGAACCAATCATGTCTGCCGTGGTGTGTGCGGCTGTCCTAGTTAAATCATGGTTCCTCATAAGGGGCTCTACTACCGTAGTGAGAACCAAATTCTCCAAGGAATTAATTGCCATTCTAGTTTTAATTAATTTAGCAGTTGCCCTTGTCATTCCAGCGGCCTTCATAGTAGGGCCAATAAAAGGAATAAAGTTTACAGGGTCAAACAAAGCAGCAGGAATAGCAGCCAAGACGTTGCCAAACAAACCCCCCTCTTGGAGAGTCATGTTCACGGAATGGTTCTCTATGATTCGATTAATCTTACGAGCAGAGGAGAGAGTACTAGTAGATTCTTGAAGATCATCCCAGGCTTTAGGATAGAAATCTTTTATCCATTCGTTCTCAAGTACATAGTTATCCGTTGAAGGAAGATAACCTGCTTCTATGTATCCATAAACATCTGGGTCTTCACCAAACAAAGAACCACTAGTCAACTTCAATGTGTTAAAGTTCCACGCCATTGTTCCAATACGAGTAAACCAATTAGATCCCTTCGGATCTTCAGGAGCAAACCCAGCGACTTGAGAGTCCATGAAGGCAACTCTCTCACCCGGAGTCATATATCGTAAGGCTTTAACAAGACCAGAAGAAAGGTCAATCATTCTCTAACCCCTTCAGTAATAGGAACAACAAGTTCCTCCTTGCCAACCAAAGACCAAAGGAACTTAGCAAACCTACTGTCTGACATTGCAAAGATAAGATTCTGATCATCCTCTTGGAACAAGTCCATAGTTGTCGCTCTTATCAAATCAAACATCTCAACCTCAGTAGAGGTATAGCCATCAGCATAAGTATATATCTTCTTAATTAGTTTTGGTTTCGGTATAGATTTGAAGTTGCTCTCCTTGTAGATCTCCCTGAGATTAAACCACGGCCCCTCAAACTCATCGAATTGAAGTGGCTCTGTTATTCGGGCAACAATTGCTTCGTTGCTATAGAAACCAGGAAGTTGTTTGGTACCACCAACTAGTTCAAAGTAATATCTATTAGGATTCTTCTTATCTCCTACTGGAGACATGGTTCCGGTAAGTTCGGGTCGATCTTTTCTTTCCTTAATAATACTCAGGACTTCTCTTATTACATAATGATCACTACCGGCTGTGGAGATAGGAATCTTTACACCACTTGCAACAGAAGCAACGATTCTTTTAACAATACTATCTATAGTTGAAGACCCATAATAAAGTTCAGAAGTACTAAACTTCTTAGTTGATTCCTTTATCTCTTTGAGTAATTCTCCTTTTTCAAAAGAATTTGCGGGTCTACGCTCCTTACCTTCGCCAACCATATTGACTCTCTTATTGAGGAATTCTTCTTTTGCGATATTGAGAGCGATTGGAACATCTTGTATGGAGAACAGGTGAGGCTTTTCTATTGCCATCCCTCGATTCCGTCTGCTGTCGCTTTGCAAGAAGTATTCACCAGAAAGTGGATGCTCTTTATCCTTCCAACCTCCAATGCCTTCAGCGAATCGTTCTCTTTTGGCTTTTCTTTCCGCTGCTATATTCCTAATTGCATCTTCAAAGTAGGGTCTAGTAACAGGATTGCCAATAAACGAAGGCTGACTTACTCGATCCACATAGTTATTAACAAGTTGTTTAAGAACCACAAGTCTGTCGTCATCAGGTAGATCATTGAATCCTTTTAATTCAGTTATGTTAGATAACGATTCCTCACTAAGAGGATTAGGATCTCCTGTTCCAGAGATAAGAAAGTCTTCAATGGCTTTAATCTTATGAGATACAGAAAGACCTGCATAGTATCCTGTATTGTCTCCTCTAAGGATGTCTTCGATTGCATACTTGCCAGCCTCTAATATCTCCCCATTAGAAACAGGTTGAGTTTTTCCAGTCACCTCTTTTATTATCTGATCGGTATCTGCTACATCATCTGCATGGATTTTATATACAATAGATTGATTGAAATTAAAATACATTGGTTGCCCATTCTTATTTCTAGCAACCCTAAGTAAATCATTCTCCATTATTCCTATTTGATAAGTGCCACCACTTCTTGGAATAAGTTTACCTTCTTTATATAATTTCTCAATCCATCTTAATGGTGTACCAAGTTGAGTATCGGGAATTTCAACCTCACTAAGAACATCTTTTATTAGATTGGGTACATTGGGATTTAAATTAACATCTTCTCCCTTAGAATTTTTAATGATTAAATCATGTGGTCGAATTAACCATATTTTTACTTGGTCTCCACTATCATCTGTAACAATAGATGCTTTCAAATTGTCAAAAGCATACTGGTAAACCCTACCGAATGCATCTTGATCTGTTACAGTATTGTCTTGTAATGTCAAACTCTTAGCCAAGTATCCAAATTGCATAGAGAGTGCATTGATTACTGATTGCTTATCATCCTCGCTAATATCTTTGAACCGCTTCGGTTCCCAGCCAACCCAACTATCGAATCCTCGACTTTCATCAATACTTGGTGTAGTATGCCAAGCACGACCCGGCAAGAACTTCTCCCACTCTGCCTCACCCCAGCCATTTATAATTGCTGCAACCTGATCTGCATAAATATCTGTATCACTAAAATAACCAGAGCCATCAATCTCTACTTGAGCAGTTGTAGCAAATTCAGCAGGGTTCACTACCTCATCACTAGAAGCATTTATTAAAGCATCAGATCCAGATATGGCTCCCAAATTAAATGCGATAAGGAAGTTCTTTAATCTGGTTTTGTACGGTTTGCTTATACCCGGTACCTCTTGATTGTTTTGGATATAGAGTTCTGCTACTTTTGCAAACTGGGTCCACTCTTCAGCAGAACCATGAACATTTGTCTTTAGATAATTAGAAAGTATATTTGCGAAATGAGGAGGTACTTCGATACTATTGTTTAGTGTATTGTAAGTCTTAAGCCATCTCCAAACCTTCTCGCCCCTAACATCACTGTAATCACCACGATTGAAAAGATATTTATCTATTTGATCGACACCCGCTTTTCCCAAACCGGCATCCGATAACCCAATTAGTTTCTTTTCGAAGTCTGTTTCGGTTATAGATGTCTGTGCTTTTATTGCTTCTTCAGCAACGTCACTCATATCATTGTCGGCTTCTCTTTTGTCTATAGTGAATTGGATATAGGGTTTTAAATTGTCTGGTGCTAGTACTTGTAACTCTCCCAATAAATCAAGTTGATCCTGAGTAGTGTAATCCATAGAATTGATAATGGCTGTACTTGATGATCCAGAAGTCGAACCACCCTGATAAGAAGTACCAGAAAGATTCCTTATAACCCTTTCAAGAATAACTTCATTTTGGTTTGTTAGTGGACCCATTGCTCCATTTGCGAGATCTAATGCAAGTTCTAATTGACCGTTAGTGTTTCTTTGATAAGAAGAAATCCATAAGTTCCTTGCTTCAGTAGTTATTTTTCTTGCTCGTGCTGTTAGTTCTGGATTATTTAAAACACTGGATGCTGCATTACCAGTACTGATTGCTGCTTGTATTATATCTGAACCTTCACCAGCAGATACTTGCGTAATACCATCCTCAATCATTCGATTTAATTCTTTAAAGAAATAGCCATCTCGTTCTATTCTTTCTGTAGCAATTTTATCAGATCTACCTGTGATGAATTTATCCATCTCCCCCATTGTGACAGATAGCAAAGAAGATTTAAGTTTGTCGTTTACATCCAAACCATTAATCAATTGTTGAATTTCATCTGCGGCAACAGGAACAATAGAATCCCATTCAGAACGAATGTTATCTGATCTCTCTATTGAAGCCCTATAATCTACAGATCCATCTTCAAGAGTTACCTCTGAATTGAAAAACTTATCAAGTATACCTTGTACTTTTCCTGGTACATTTAAACTGGATATTAATTCAATATCTTTACGTTCAGTTTCTTTCTCTTGGAATTTAGCATAGCCTTCAAGGGCTTTTGCCAAACCACTAAGGGCAAGACCAATATACTCTCCGCTTTGTGTTTGATCGGCAACTGGTAATTCCTGGTTGTATCCAATTGCTGCACTAGATCTTGGTAGTTTTATGTTTCCCATTTAATACATCCTCCTAATTCCCATACCTAAGTGAATAAGGAGACGATTGATCTATCCCGCTGAGTTGAGTGAAACTTTTAGCAGGATTAAAAGCACCACTACCTGTCGGCGCACCCCTACTACCCATATAACTAAAGGCAGCCTTACTAGCACCCATAACTGCTCCAAGGTCTGCTGATTTAATGGCCGCTTTCCTGTTAGCCTTTGCTTCAGAAATCGCTAGGGATTCCCATGCAAGTATTCGCTCTCTCCTCATATCGTGTTTATCCTGTTCGCTTTCTAAAACAGCGGTCACAGAACCACTACCCATTCTCATTCCAGTAGCACCAACATTGGCAGTAATATCACCCACTAATGTTTGTGTTTCCAAAAGAAGATCCTTCTGGAACCAACCAGATCGCTGGCGAATATTTTGTTTGGCTAGTGTATACCCTTTCTTGGCAGCCTTCTTCTTGTTATGACTTCCGACTACTGCTCCAACTACTTGGACAACTGCTAGTAGTGCTGTAAAAAATCCCATAATCAGTCTCCGAAATCATATTCGGCGTTATAGCCGCTAACCTCAAAACCATACGGTGCGCTTTGAGTTATGTTTATTGTAGGTTGAGGTCCATATTGACCAACAACAGGGACGGAATAGAAACCTGGAACATCTGCAACGGGTGTATAAGTAGGATCAAGTGGAACAGCGAAGATATCATACCCAGCAGCCCTAGCACCACGAGCCTGATTAAAGAGAACCCTTAACCTACTAACGTTCTTCTCTCTACCAAGCGTGGAACCCTTACCAGGAACCATTAGTTCAGGAATATTAGGGGCCAGCGTCATGGTATAAGGAAAACCAGCAACTACCTGAGTGGGGGGGTCGTCTCCAAAGTCGTGCCCGTATGGTAAAACTCCAACACTCCCCGCCGAAAGGACCGTAAAGTCGCCCAGATAGACAACATCGCCACTACCATCAATAGTCACTATAACTGAAAGTGTTTTACCAACCAAATCGTGAGAAACCGCAACTGCTTGTTCTTCGACGGCTGCACCAGTGTAAGTAACAGCCCCGTCTACATGGTAATTATCTCTAGCATCATCAGAAGTAATGAATATAGCGTTTGTCGTTGAAGTTCTTACCCATAATGCCGGATTTCCAGAATCATCCGAAGTTCCAACGATATCATAAATAAATGGATATTCCGGATTACTCCATTCAGACCAACCAAATACCGAATTACCTTCATTTATAGTTAAACAGTAAAGTTTTCCTCCATCAGTAACGGCAAAAAGTCTTTGTGTGGCAGTGCCAACAACTTCGACTCTCTTTATAGTATCATCTTTAGTTATATGTTTAGCAAACTGAAGAAGATCTCTACTTTCAAATCTATTTCTAGTATCTAAGAAATCTAAACCTCTTATTGTTTTACCATTTTCTTGCACATATACAAGCATACTACCAAACAAAACAGAATGAGTATTGCTTCTGCTGCCATATTCAGACTGAATAGATATGTTTATAGAAGTTGGTATTATTGGAGTATCAGTTATAACAAATTCTTCTTCGTCAGTCCCAATGAAAAGTTTATTAAACTGACTTTTCATCCAACGAATAACACCACCTTTTCTTGAAGAAAGTTGAAATGACAAACCATCTTCACTTGTAAGAGGCTCACTAATAGTGAAATCCGTCAGCACACCAGACTTACTTGCAACTATAGTTAATCCAAGATTCTGGGCTTCTCGTAATTGCGATAGACCACCTTCGCCAGCATTAATGTCAGTATTTATTTCAAAACCAGCAAAGAAAAACCGTTCCTGATGGAATTCTGATTCAAATGGTCTTGTCTGCCATACACTAGGATAAAGTGGGTTTGCTGATGGAGTAGGAATTAGTGCAGCCCCAGTCAATTTCCAATAGGCTGATGCTCCAAGACCCGGTGTGGTTATAACATTCTCACCATCTTCTTCTGCATAATAATTTATCAGTCCATCTACTTCAAACTGCCCTACTCTAAATGTTTGAGAAGTTAATGACGCACCAATTTCTCCAACTGTTTCAGTAAGCCTCATCGTAAGTGGGAATTCAACTGATCCTGTTACTTGTCCTGCAGCATTAATAATAGGAATACCAGTATGAGTACTTGTAGGACCAAATATCGCAGAAGCAGACCCAACCAATCCCACATTATAAATGTAAGCACCACCACCACCAGGATCAGGAGACCTATCTCTAGATCTAACAAGAAGAGAAGGATCCCATCCACGCTTGGGAGCGGGAAGGCCATCGGCAGACTTAGCAGCAGATCCTGAAGATGGTTCAGCAGTAGAAGACACATACCAAATCATTTGTTCGTAAGGAGGGGCGCTGGCAGAATTCGGACTCGGCCAGTTCGCTGTTGCTTGAATTGCAGGACCGGCAATGTGAGTAAAATAAGCATCTCTATCGTTTTCCGGACCATCATTACCAGCGAAATATTTAAAGGAAACCATAAAATAAGATTTATAAAGAAGATAACCATTGTACCAGTGTTCTGCTTTTAGAATTGATCCTTCTGTTATGCACGTTTCTGCTATTGCACCAAAAGGAAAAGTTGTGTCTTCTAATTCCTCAGTCTTCCAGGCTGCTTTAGCAGCCCACGAACTCTTATAGATAACACCTTGCCACGGGCCGGCAGTCGTGGAACTTGTAGTAAAACAAGAATCTGGAAGGTTTACCCAATTCCTATATGGACCTGCCCAATCATAAGTTGCAGTAGTTATCGCACCGGGATGACCTGAAGGAACAGCCTGTCTCATTAAATGTGAAGAAAGACTTTGACCAGCATTTCCAGAACCAGAAACTCCCCCATCAGTAGTTGTTGTAATAGGAAACAGAGTTATTAATCCTACTTCTTCATACAGTTCTACAGTATCTGCATCTATGACTTTAATATAAACTACCTCACCTTCGTCCGGTTCATTAAAATAATAATTAATACCAACAAAGCCTCGATACCATCGAAGTTCTTGTGCATCTACAAAAGGATGATTGGTTATCCTGATTTTCCCTACATTAGTGCTGTCGGTAGAGGGGTACATATCTTGTGTTTGGTCTATATTTACAGCATCTCCCAATGTAACTTTTGCTGAAGTAGAACTTTCGACATATGTTATAAGTCCAAATCGAGGTATTTGAGAAGTATTACCAGAACTTGCCCTCGGAGTAATTTTATATAAATCGCCTTCATCTCCTCGTTCAAACCAATTTGAAGATGCTGTTATAGTTGTAGGCTGGGCTGTATTTGCTGTAAAAGTTACAGGTGGTTTGCTGAAAATTAAATCAGGATTTATATCTACTTTAACTCTAGATAACTTATAATCCCCATCTGCCGCAAGCGGGGCCGAATGAAGGAATATACCATTCTCTGTTAATACATAGAAATTATTACCAGTAGAAGCGACATCTGTAACCATTCCTCCATCTGTATAAGATGAAAGTTGAGAACCTTTTCCAATGCTATATGAAGTATCACTCCCCATGATTAGGAATCTGTCACCATAACCATTAATGAACTCGAATGCCTGATCGTCCCCAGGAGTGCTTGTGTGGAAGACTGAACCCCAACGCTTCCTGGCAGACCCAGTATCAGACAAGAGTGCGTTAGAGAGCGTCCTACAGCCCCTCTGGTACTGCATAGATTCATACTGTGCCCTGAGATTGGGGTCTACTTCTCCGAAACCGAAGGATTGTTGTGCTATATAAACCATTAAGAACCCATAGATCTAACGCCCAGGAGACTGGTATTACCAAACATCTGTGGTGTACCCTCCTGACCGTCTACACCCTTTGCTGCTAATATAGCCTCTTTAGCCATAGCATCAAGTTGTGCTATCTCGCTTGACGACTTTCCAAAATTCGTTGCTACATACACTGCTAGAGCCATTCCTATAGCGTGTTGAGTTAATGGTCCCAGCAAATCAAGTGAATCTTCTATGTCGAATGCGTATTCTATAGTCGCAGTAGATTGGTTTGTAAGCAATGCTTTATAGTTAACCGAAGAAATATTGACAACTTCAATCTCCCATAGAGTTGTATAGATATTAGGATTGCCACCAATATGGTCAGGCCTGTTCTCTAAGCCATTTAATCGCCAAACCCTCAATACATCACTGGGTAATTCGAATACATAACCCCAACGATCCAGAACACAATTCTCAGTTGCAGTAGTAGTTAGAGCAGTAAGGCAAGCGGTCTTCTTTGCTCCATTCCATACATGATCTGCCAAGAACTGTTGCCTAAAGAGCGGGAATACTCTACTGAGTAATTCCTGTTGGGGACTGCTTTCTGTTGCGGAACCAAGCGTACTGATACCTAACGTATTTAATGCTGTGTTCCATATATCTATAACTGCCACGGCTTGTGCCTCCGTTAAAAGTTGTACGACCATTGATCCTGTACCACCGATTATAACTTCAAGTTTTATAACCTCTGGTACCACTAATGTTAATGTATCACTAGAACTACTTGAATCTGTAAATAATATAATGTGGCTAGTAACTGTAGTTATCTGACCACTACTCGATACTCCGTCTATTACTGAAATAGTAGCGAGTTTGATACTCTCAAGCGTATCGCTAGTTGTTGATCCGTCTGTCGCTGAAATGGCTGCTCTTTTTATTGTGATTAACGAATCGCTAGTTGTTGTTGAATCAGTTTCATCAAATATCTTTATTGCAGAGGTATGATCAATAACGAGTGAGTCTGAGCCTGTTCCGCTATCTGTTATTGAAACAAAATGAGAAGTCTGAACAGAGAGAGTATCCGATCCCGAACCTTCATCTGTATGAGATTGAGTATTGGACTTTGCTGTACTAAGAGTATCTGAACCAGTTCCCTCATCTGTATGAGACTCAGAGGCTTTCTTGTTTAGCGTTAAGGTATCAGAAGTATCACTAGAATCAGTTACCGACTGGGTTGCTTCTTTTCCTGTAGTAAGTGTATCTAATGAAGTAATAGAATCTGTATTGGATTCTACTGTGGTCTTCGAGTCTATGAGTGTATCGCTGGTTGTGCTGGCATCAGTCTCTTCAAATGTATGTGCAATACTGGCTGGGGTATGATCAATAACAAGAGTATCACTTACTGTACTGAAATCTGTATTGGATTCTACTGTGGTCTTCGAGTCTATGAGTGTATCGCTGGTTGTGCTGGCATCAGTCTCTTCAAATGTATGTGCAACACTGGCTGGGGTATGATCAATAACAAGAGTATCGCTTACTGTACTGGAATCCGTATTGGATTCCGTAGCCACCTTAAGGGTTGTCAATGTATCTAGTGAAGTACCTGAATCTGTTTTAGTTTCTGTGGCTGCTTTGATAGTCGCTAGTGTGTCTGTGGCTGTACTAGAATCTGTATTGGTATCAGTAG